>TARA_R110000824_G_scaffold400866_1_pt1 | contig 48292 bp, 70 predicted proteins | sample TARA_R110000824 | Tara Oceans TARA_R110000824 (sample SAMEA4397747) | marine metagenome | biome: Polar Biome; feature: [MES] marine water layer (ENVO:01000295) within the mesopelagic zone...; material: water (ENVO:00002006), including particulate matter (ENVO:01000060) such...
CACATCGACGGAAATCGCAGCGGCGGTCCCCGTAACATAGGCCCCCAAATAAACCCGGAACATGCCAGACACTCGGGCAGTGACATCATAGCGCAGACGATAACGGCGACCAGCTTTCAAAAGCACAGGCTGCTGGGCCATGTTTGCAAAGGCTGTCCAATTAAAATTGATCGTCCCGCCAGAAATGGAAGTGTTCGCCCCGAGCGTCCAACCGCTGTCGGTATCAAACGTCCCATTCGTCACCAACTCACCGCTGCCCACCAAGTCAGTGTCGTCGGTGTCAGACAGGAAGGCACCCTTGATCGAGCCGTTCATCCAGCCTGTGTTGTAGGTGGAGGTGGTGTAGGCGACCATGCTGCTGGCTGTAACAGCTTCGTTCTCCTTTACATGCGTGATACCCAGAAGGCTTCCTATAACACCATCCCGCAAAACTTTAGTCTGCGGCAAGTTTAGCAGCCCAGCGCCCAAGTAATTGAAATCAGCATTTGTGCCAGTTGCCCCGAGTTTTAGACGATCAACCGTTGATGCTGAACTAAAAGATGCTGCGATAGTTGTATCACTTGAAGGTATGTCTATTACATAAACACTGTGACCAGACCCAGACCTGCCGATAGTGATAATTAATGAGTTGTCCTCGTTAAAATCGACCGCCCCAGACAAACTATCACCGCTTGTTGAAACTGTCAGATCAACAACAGTCCCATCATCCTTGATAACACTCACGCCACCGTTCGTCGCCACTGCAATAGTAGGCACAGGAAGCCCAGTAGCTGCATCAATAGGGGCGTCGGGTAGCACGGTCATGGCTACGTCGTTGACGTCACGGTTGACTAGCCCTGCGGTGATTGCTCCTTCTGTGGCTACACTCGTGTTTCGCTGAGATAGGGCAGACCTAATGTAGTAGTAGGTTGTTGAGTTTATACGCATTCCGCTTTTGTCTGCGAGGAAGCTGATTTCTGACAGGTTTCCAGCTCCAGAACCAGCCACGCCAACTCGCAGCTCGCCATTCAGCATCGAAATAGAAGTGATGGGTGCGGCATTGTGGATTGTATACTTAAACCCAGCATTAAACACCATCCACATAGGCAGTGCTGGGTCATCACCATCGTAAATCGTGACCTTAGCAGCCTCAGCCACAATCACAGCAACAGCAGGGAACTCCTTACGAGAACCACGGGTAGCAGTGTTCAGCGTCTCGTTATACCAAGAAGAAGCCTGAGCCAAAGCACCAGAACGCCATGCCCCACCGTCTGAGTCCTTCGATGTATCATACACGAATACATCCACTGCGTTAATAGCAATCAAGGTCAGGCGGTCAATCTCGGCACCATAGTTCACACCTTCAACCTTAGAGGCGAGGTACTGGATAAGTTTTACCTTTTCAACAATCGTCAAAGCACGGTCAATAGCTACAAACCCTGCGATCTCCTGAGTAGGTAGCGTGTAGGAACCACTGATGGTCTGATCCTCAAGGAGGCGCACCTCAGACCGCGTAACGTAGGCAACCGTAGCCTCGGTCCCCATGTCAGGGAGCGTGACCGTTAGTGCATCATCAATAAGGTCGTGCTGAATGAATGTACCGTCAGCGTCCACAATGTAGCTAGGCCGTGCAGCAGCAGTGGGTTGCGTGGCGTGGTAGCCGGGGAGTTCCTTGACAGAGAGAGAATTGATCGTTACATCACCTGCGGCGTCCAAGCGAAAATACAGGTTGGGGTTCTCCGCTTTGAATGTGGCCGTGAAAGTAAGATTTTCTCCTGTTCCAATATCTAGTATTTTGTTTAATTGGGAGCCATTGGAGTTATAGAGGCGTAGGAAATTCGTTGACGTTGTACTTAAAGTCAGCCGGTAAGTTTTCCCCTCAGTTAGTAGACCGCCACCTCTCGCGCCACCGTTTGTAGTCATGGAAAAAGTTGACGCGCCGGTTATTGTTCCAGTTCCGGCAATACTCCAAGACCCATCTTCAAAGTCTAAAGGATCAACCAACTCCGACCCCAAGGTAAGCCCCTGAGACTTATCCAGCACCAGCCCAACAGTCTGCCCTGAGGTAGTTACAGGGGTGGTCCCTGCGGTGTCTTGGAATAGAGTGCTTAGGTCGCTTGGGTCATACCATGCGCCAGCTTCACCATCAGAGAAAAGAGAGGCTACAGAAAATACAGGAGAGTAACCAAACTTGATAATATAATCCAAGTACCACTTAGCTTGAAGGTAAGTAGGGAAGCGTTTACCGTTACCTGTGACATACTGAGCGCGTACTTCATCATAGGTGATACCTACAGGAAGGTTAGCCCTAATGAACTCGTTATAAATGCTCTTAGGGTTGGTACTCATTCTACTTTCCTAATCCTTTTGCGTTACTGTACGCTAGTTGTAGCTTAGGCTTAGTGTAGCCATTCATCATTAAATCTGTTAAGGCCCATACCATAGCGTCGAGTCTGTCTGGGCTACCAATAGAACCTAGAGGTGACCATGTACGCATCTGAGTCTCTAGCTCGTTAAGGTTAGACCCATCTTCAGGGTTCCTTACGTGTTTCACTAGACCCCTCTCGTATAGAGCAGAGATAGGTTCAGCACGAGCATACTTACCACGAGAGGCTCTTACAGCTTTGTATGGGATTGTTTCGTCTTCACCCATGATCGTGAGCTTCACTAGGTCACCACCTTGGTTGACTTCAGCTACAATCCTGTCAGCTTCATACTTATGGTAAAGCTCAATGGCTTTAGAAGCCCAACCTTGGGGGGAGAGTTTATCTGTGTAGTCACCTAAGATGTAGCCTACGCCATTAACATCTACACCAGCTACAACAATACCAGTCATGTCAGACTCAGCATTAGAAGTAACAGCAGGGTCAAGTGCAACTACAATACGGTTTAGGTGGGGGAGGTCGTCCCTGTCTACTTGACAGTTATCTAAGGTCTCTGTAGTCCAGAGAGCGCCTTCAGCTTCCTCTAGTACCTCAGCATACAATTCTTGCTTACCTAGGCGTGTCCCTTCATACAGGCGTTTAACCTGTTCCAAGTATACACCTGAGAGGTTGTCACTATTATCAAAAGTAGACCCTCGGACAATATGCACCGTAGGGTCTTTAATTAGTTGACGGAGTAATTTAGTAGGCTTGGGTGTAGTAGCAATGAAAACTTGTGGGTGCTTGCCTAAGCGAAGGCAAAATTGCAGCATAGACCACGTATCGTCATCACGGTTCCAAGCACAAAGTTCATCACAAGCAGCGGCAGAGAACTGAGGACCACGAAGGCGGTCAGGTTCTTCTGCACTAAAGGCTTGGACCTGAGCAATCTCACGTTTGTTAGGATCACCGTCAAGATACCAAGTAATTGTTCTTTTGGTAGGAGACCACACGGGCATACCGATAACTTGGCCCTTGTGGTTCTTATCGCCTTCCCAACAGCAATTCAGGATACCAGATTCACCCTTGACAAACACTTTCTCAATATCAGCATTGGTGGCACATACGTAAGCGATACGCTTATGACCCTCTTTGACCTTCTCACGGACCCACTCAGCAGCAGCTTTGGTCTTTCCCCACCCGCGCCCTGCTAAAGCTAGAAAGGTGTTCCAGTCGCCATCTGGGGGAATCTGGTCGTGACGCGCCCAAAACTGCCAGTTATACTTTAACTCTTTGGCCTGCTTGGGTGTCAACTTAGAGAGTATCTCTTTAGCCTTTTCAGGGGGTAAGTCTCTTAAGGTCTGTGCGGTAAGTGTTGGTCGGGGTTTCGTCTGCAAAAGAGTTCCCCTTCTTTTGATTAAGGACTCTAGGTAGGATCTGTAGGTTCCAAGGGACATGAAGCCCTGATACGTTTTTACCCTGCATAGGGACAATGTGATCTACATCATACTGAATCCCGCAAAGGTTCTCTAATTTCTTAGCTAAGGTATACATAGCTTGAATATCTTGCTGCTGCTGTTCACTGAGCCAAGTGGGTGTTCGTTTCATCTTAGCAGCATAGCGACGAGACTCGATAGCATTACGCTTGTCACGATTCTCTTTGGCCCATTCGGATTTGTACTCCAAAATGTATTCACGATTGGCTTTATAATACTCTTTAGCCTTAGCTTGGTTTTGCTCCAAGTTTTCTTGATAAAGCTCTTTCTTACGCGCCGCAACCTTCTCAGCGTTTTCTTTCGCCCAGACCTTTGCCTGAGCATAGACACGTTCACGATATTCTGTGTTAGTATCCCGACGAAGTTTAGTAGACGCTTTACAACAGTCTTTACAGTAGGGCTGAAGTCCGTCTTTACGTCTTTTGTCTCTGGAGAAAGAGGATAGTTCTTTGGTAGTGTCGCACTTCTTGCAGTGTTTACTCATCCTCAGAATCTTCCTCTGTATCTAAGCCAAGAAGCTCTGAAAGCTGGTCGATAGCACTTAGGTCTTCATCTGCACTATCTTGCTCAACTTCGATGTTAGTAGCTGTAGGGGACCAACCAGCACGAGAACGAAGGAATAGCTCTTGTGAAGCGAAGTGTCCGTAGTCGCCCTCTTCCATAGCTCGCTTAAGGACCATGCTACCAACCATACCGTTAATCTCAGCACGGGCAGCATCTAGGTCACTCTTGTAATACTTATAGAAGGTATTAAGGGAACGAGGGGCATCTGAGAACTTGGCCTGTACCTCACCCACAATATCCTTAACTGACAAACCCTCAAGGACACGCTTACGCACAAGATTGGCAATAGCTTTGTTCTTACCTAGCTTGTTTACTGGCGCACCGAAGTTGGTCATGTTTCTTTAGTCCCTAAGCTGTATGAAAAGTGTTCCTATCACATGAAGATTGTTACTAGGACAGGTTTCTTGTGAAGATTGGCAACGGTGGAAGGAATCGAACCCTCGACACGCGGATTTGGAAGCCGCTGCTCTGCCACTGAGCTACACCGATACATGTACCCACACTACCCAGAGGCATACCGCTAGGCTCTATCTTTATAGACCCTGAGTGCTTATGCAGGGTCTTGTGGTATAGCCACCCACCTAAGTAGCTCTCACGGGCTGTGTGAAGCTCTCCGTGGCTCTCAGGGGGATGGTATTAGTAGAGATGAGTATAGTGCTATTCAAGGGCCTATAAAAGCATGACCACACTATCGCATATGCGTAACCACATCTCATAAGTAATAACCCTAGCGCCAGCCTCAGCGACTGAACTTATCAGCTAGAGTTACCACATAAGAACTGTGATCTTGTTAGTGGCTACAACCTAGTATGTATTCCTACGGTGGTAGCCTAAGTCATCGTTTCACTTATAGCTACAACAACTTAAGATGGTAGACAAGATCGTGTCATACTTAAGTGCCACTATATTGTTAGTAACTACAACAAGAAGTAGTCAGATACTTAAGATGGTAGCCTAAGTCACATACTATAGTACATACTTAAGTATCAAACACTGAACAGTATATAATCTTATTGTGTAGCCATACTATAGTATTTCTTAAGTATCACTTAAGTGCTTAGTATTTAATTACTTGATGAGTGCTTAATCACTTAAGTCAAGAGACATTGGTTAATACCTGTGTGCCCCCTACCCCCTTGTGTATATATAAGTCCTTTTTCTGGTAGTTTATTACAAGGAAATCTCATCTTTTTTGTAGAATTTTCCTAAGTGTCTGTAATCTAACGAAAGAATTATTTACGAATTTTCTAAAGTGTGTCTTTTGTGCAACACTTTGGACGGGTAAATAAACTTAGAGTGTGACTTTTATGCCACAAGTAGTCTCAGTATATCACAAGTTGTAACATTGGCGTAACAAAAAGTTATCATGGCTTGTATGGGGTCCAAAGTAAATTTCTTCTTTTGGATTTCACTGGGGCTACCGTTGCCGCAGAATCCCTCGCCCCCTTTCCTATAGGGTCCCACAACGTATACCAAACGAATCACCCATTGTCAATGCCCAAGTGGAAATAAATCCTGAGTGTGACAATTGTGCAACAGTAGGAATGGCTAGGTTATACCAGAGAATTGTTTCACGGGAAACAGTGGTGGTGTGATATAAATGTCACTAGTATCAATTAGTTAGGTGATTCGCAAAGTAAACTATTGACAAAGGATTCGATGGTCGCAGCACCCAAGCAATTCTATTCAACGCCTAGATGCGAACGATTCGCAAGTAGCACGCAAGGTAGAACCTAGACCAAACCGTTGTAAGGCCTAGGTTATTCAATATGGCATAGGGGCGATATAAGGGCCTGTGAGATAGGCTTATAAGAACAACGGTAGGGTAGCTACCAAACAGACACAAGCAAGCCCTAAGGCGTCTATAAGCAAGCGTCTAATCATACTATCGCCCCATCAGCTTTGCGTTTGGCTAGATAGTTAGCCCTACATATGGCAATTGATAAGCCGTCCGGTGTCAGGGCATAGCCTGAATCGCTTGTGCTATGAGTCGCGCCCACCTTGTAAACAATATAAGCCTTTTGCCTTGTGTCACGTCCTACCCAGTAGTTACCGCATGGCGTTTCATGCATGATGTCAGATTCTCGCATTGTCTCTCACCCTTCCAATTGGCTTATTGCATGGTGTACCATTGCCAAGCCTAAGCTGCAATGTGGTGGTTCTATATAAGCCTGACCATTGTTTTCTACAAACCCATAAAGGTCCGTTATAGTATCGTGAAATATGTAATACCTGCCGCGCTTAACTAGGTACTCTAAGCCAGTCTTATAAACAATATATTGCATATCAAGAGTCCTCCGGTTGTGCAGTTATCAATTCAAGTAAGCCTGCCCCATTGTACCTAGCAAGCCCCCACGATACCAGGTTGCCCGCTAGTTTGTTCAAGTGCAGGCTCTGGCCTATAGCTTGGGGTCCGCAACGCTTGATTGTTTTGAGTAAGTGGTGTTCTTGGGGCCAGTGACTGCTATTCAACATCTTGCAAGCCCTCAATATGGCATAGGTCCAAGTCAAAGCAATCCACGGAATCTTCTTTCGCCTGAATCCAGTCTTGCATTTCATCCCATAGGTCAAACAAAAATACCTCCGGCTTTTCATCCAGTGGGGATACATGCCAAGTTAGTTTGTAACGTGGTTCAAATTTGATTGTCATAATTTCATCCCCTCATCGTGTTCAACCGCAATTTCGTGCAAGGCCTCTTGCGTGGCCACAAGCAACGTCGCAAAGGCTATGCGACAAGCGATAGAACCGAACGTGTCACCCTTTTGCGCAATACCGATGCAATCTTCAAGCCATTGTTCACCTTCGCTTGTATCCTGATCGGCGCAAAATTGAATCGCCTTATAAAAATAAATGGATATCTCGTGACCGTCGCAGGATTCGTGGATGAAATCCATGGCTGTATCGATATCAAAACCGGATTCGTTCCAAGCTTCCAATGCGATTTCTTTGGCTTCTGTATATAGGTTCATCAGAAAGTCTCCAAATTGATGACATAAATTGTGGCGCTAGGTTTCATCGCTAGCAAAGATTCACGCTGGGCCTTCGCCGTTGACAAGGACGTGGGGGGCATGTCAAGGCGGACGATAGCGCCGGATTCGTTATGCTTTGTAGCTAGTGAATAGGTATTTTTCATGGGTGTATCCTTGTTTGGTTGTTCGTTAAGTCAGTTTTGCCATAGGATTCGCCGGGGTGCAACATCTAATTATAATATTTCACTTATATCACAAAAGGGTGAAACTATTGAAACGCCCTTGACGCCACCCAAGAATCAGGATAACGCGCGCGCCCGTGTTCTATTATATGTTAGGTAATGTTAAAAATAATTTGAAATGACGCTTGCAATGGGTGAAGTCCTATGCGATAAAGAATCAACGGCGGGCGCTAGTGCCTAGCTTGAAACACAAAAACAGGAATCGGAAATGTTCTTCTACCTTAGACTAGCCGCGAATTCGTACCGCCTCGCACTCGAGTGCGCCTTAGAAAATTGTCACCCGGACGTTATCAACTATCACTTAGATAACGCGCGTTATTATGACGGACAGGCTAAATTGAAATAATTGAAATAAGGGCTTGCGAATCAATCGCGAGTCCTTTATACCTTAGTTAAGGAAAGAGAAGAGGAGTTCAAACAATGACATGGCCATGACGTAAGTTTTGAAAAATTTGTAAGGCCAGGGCTAACCTTAAATGGTGCGGTCGCAAAAAACGGAATCGTGGGCAATCGAAATTTTTGAGAATGGTTCTCACATAGAGTTATCAATATATGTAGATATTTGCATATGAGAATGGTTCTCACATAGAGTTATCAATATATGTAGATATTTGCATATGAGAATGGTTCTCACATAGACATATTCGAATGTAAGATGCTTTAGGCTTAAAAGGTTTAGGCTTAAACTATCGAAGCATAAAACACTTTTGACAGACCGTATCACCAGCACCCCCACTAGGGGAATTAGAGACCCCACTAGGGGAATTAGAGGAACCCCACTAGGGGAATTAGAGGAACCCCTCTAGGGGAATTAGAGGAACCCCTCTAGGGGAATTAGAGGAACCCCACGAGCTAGGGACTAGCGACCCTCTAGGGGAATTAGAGATTAAATAAACTATTGACAACACAGATTAGGTAGTTTATGTAGTTTGTAATAGAGAAAACAAAAGAGGAACTAAGATGAGACAGTTTGAGCCTAAACCCAATAAAGTAATCAAGCGCGGTAGCGACCCTTTGGGAGACTATTGGCAAGTATCTTATGAGTGGAGTATAGGAGGTCAAGAGTTTTCTTTTGGTAGCCAAAGGGTTATGCAAGAACTGTTACCTGAAGATAAGTATGTAGGTGAAATATCAGAAGTTGTGTTTGAGCATGTTGACTATATGATTGCTTCTTACTGTTCACAAGTCGATATGATAACCACAGCAGATGGTGGGTGGACTGTAAAAACTGTAAAACGAAGTAATAACGGCCTGTATCAAGAGAAGATAAAAACTTTCTACGACTTCAATGAAGCTGTTGCTTTCGTCAAAGGGGTGAAGTACCCCGCGCTCACTGGAGCAACTTACAATGTGGAAACAGAGGAGAATGACTAATGACTAACCTAATCCCAGTGCAAGAAGTTAAGAAGAAGCTACACCAGATCGGCCCTATGAAAGGTTTTAAGGTAGTGTTCATCAAGAAGTCAGGTGAGGTAAGGACTATTGTAGGTAGCATGGGTGTACCTAAGACCCCCAATGAAGACTTTAAGTCTGCTGTACCTCTGATCGAAGAAGAAACTGGACAGTACCGTAGCTTTTCTCTTGACAGCGTTATAGAATTGGCTGTAGTGTAACTTTAATAACTAGATAGATGGAGACTGACAATGATTAACACAGATGGTAACACACACGCAATCAACCAGCACCTGTTCTCACTAGAGGAATATGGTTATGCACAGGATATCTTGGATAAGATGACAGATAGAGAGATCATGGATTACGCTGAGGAATGGGACATCTACATTAAAGATGACGGTGGTAAGTGGGTAGATGAAGGCTTTGAGGCTCTCTATGAGAAGATTGAGGAAAACCTAGATGCTTTTATGTATTGATAAGCCTAGTGACGACCCTTGTGACGATTGGTCTAAAGAAAAGATACCAGATACACCACCAAAGGAGAGTAAGCCATGATTACACCTCAACTATTGTGTTTAGCCACAGCGATATTCTTTGAGGCCCGTGGGGAACCTATCGACGGGCAAGAGCTAGTAGCTAATGTAATCCTCAACAGGGTTGAGCACTCAAGCTACCCTGATACTGTGTGTGGTGTAGTTAATCAACGTAAACAGTTCTCTTACACACATGACGGAATGAGTGATAACCCATTGGACTACAAGGATTATCAGGATAAAATAGCGTGGGAATTGAGTAAAGATTTAGCTAAAGATATTCTTGACAATGGTGTGTTTAACCCTTACATTCTAATGTATCACAACACGAGTGTAGAGCCTTACTGGTCTAGTAGTTATGATCTATCTGGTGTAGTAGGTGAACACATATTCTATAAGGAGAAAGACTGATGGCAACTAAGTTGATGGAAAAAGACTACTGGATTGATGTTACTGTAGGTGACATTAACTACCATCTAGGGTGTGACTTAAAGGCAGAAGGTACTTACAAAGTAGAACCTAATGACTACCTACTGCTAGAAGACCCTAAGTTCACAAGCTATGTAGTATTTGACCCTGAGAGTGGTGACGTACTAGAGGGTAAGGCACTTTTAGATAAGGTTGTTGTAGCTGCACAAGAGCACTTGTGTAATGTCTACTGGAATGAAGCACTAGCGTGAGGAATGACTAAAGATGGAATATGATTTTGAAGATGGTAACGGTCCCGTACCCGCACACAAGCACCCTAATGGTGGTGGTTGGATAAGTGACACAGCTACAGTGAGCGCCACAGCCTACGTAGGTAACAATGCTAGGGTATGTGGTGATGCTAGGGTATATGGTAATGCTTGGGTATGTGGTGATGCTCTGGTATCTGGTAATGCTTGGGTATATGGTAATGCTGGGGTATATGGTGATGCTCTGGTATATGGTAATGCTAGGGTATATGGTGATGCTCTGGTATATGGTGATGCTCTGGTATATGGTAATGCTTGGGTATATGGTAATGCTAGGGTATATGGTGATGCTCTGGTATATGGTGATGCTCTGGTATATGGTAATGCTTGGGTATATGGTAATGCTAGGGTATATGGTGATGCTCTGGTATATGGTAATGCTAGGGTCAATTCTGGTAGCTTCCTTGAAACCCCCTTGTGTATTTCAAGGTCCGATGGCTACACCTTTACACTTCAAGGGGAAGGTCGTGTACTAGCTGGGTGCAGGGATTTTTCTAAAGAAGATGCTTATGCACACTGGGGTGCTCCAGATCACTATAAACACAAAGAGAGCGTAGCTATCGTTAATGCATTGTACGCAATACAAGAAGCAAGGAATGACTAATGAGCGACCTTAAAGGACGAGTAGAGTTTATCCATAAGAAAGCTGAGATGCTTGCAAGTAGATACATGAGTAGCCAAGACTACCACGACCTAGTACAAGAGGGTGTACTTGCGGGGTTAGAACTCTTGGATAAGGGTGTAGATGACGATAAGAAGATCGTGGGTGCTATGCGCCGTAAGATGAATGACTACACAAACTACACCAATAAGACAGTGCCAGTGCCAAGCTCAGGGACTACGCGTAAGGCCCTAGCAGCCATCCATAGGGGGGATACCAGTAAAAAGGTAGAGTGGCCTCTCCTACAGGCTCTCACGCAGTCTTACGGGGTATCTTTAGACGATTGTAACCTAGTGCTACAAGAGGATCACGTTAAGGACTACGAAAGTACAGAGTACCAGCAGCATATTATGTTCTTGCTGGAAGAAACACTTGACACACGTACCTATGACATGGTAACGAGCGTTTACTTCAATGGGGTAACCCAAGAGGACGTAGCTAAGGCTTATGGTATCACTCAACCAAGGGTGAATAAGGTACTTGAGGCTGGGCTACTACAGATCAAACAATTACTTGAGGAAGATAACACATGACTATTACTGTAGGAACTAAGATCAAGGTTACTAACACTAAGTACAGTACAGTACCTAATGGGTCAATTATGACAGTTACATTTGCCCATAGAGACGGCGATATTGAGGCTACATTAGATGGTGGTGACGGTTTTGAGTGGTTCATTGAAGCTGGTGAATACGAAGTCCTAGAGGAGGACACACAAGACACACCAACACTATGGAAAGACATGACACCAGAAGAAAAGGGTGCCCTGCTTTTGGCTAATCATGAGGGTAAGGCTATTGAGTGGTACCGTTCGTTCTGTTTGAAGTGGGAAACTGACGACAACTTTGACCCAAGTGAACAACCGGATATTGCATACCGCATTGCACCACCTAAGCCTGTTGTCGAGGCTGTGGATGTGTATCTTAAAGCAAACAAGCACGGCAAGTGGATTGGCTCGGAAAGTCCTTATACCATGACCCACAGCATTACATTCGACACAATCGACGGTGTACCAGACACAGAGTCAATCAAGATGTTTGAAGTCTAAGGTTAACAAGAAACTAGGAGAAAACTAATGGAATACCATGAGATTTGTCTTTGGCTACCACATAAGCCTGAGACAGTAGATGACATCGCCAATGATATGGTAGCTAATGGCTTCAGGTTGGATCGTGCGATTGCCACATACGAAGGTAAAATCCTTGATGGTCGTCACCGATATGAGGCTGCAATCAAGGCTGGGGTTGACCCTATCTTTGCTGAGTTTCAGGGGACTAAAGAGGAAGCTATTGCTTACGTTACCTCTGAGAATGTTGCAAGACGACACTTGAGCGACCTTGAGAAGAAGGAGTTCTACATACACCGTGCTGAGGTATTGGGGGTAAGGACTAAAGCGGATAACCAGCATGTATCAATTGATACAAGCTCCCCCTCACAGGAAAAACACGCAGACGAACTTGGTGTTAGCCGACCAACAATCGCTAGGTGGGAAAGGGACCGAAAGAATATTAAGTCTGACCCTGAGTTGTCGTCGGCTTTTGACAAAGGTGGTCTTAAGGGTGTTAAGGAGGTACAGAAACGCCGTAAGGCAACTAAAGAAGAAGCCAATAAGATTGTAAAGCTAAAGTCTCTTGGTGAGCGGTCAGAGGCGGAAAGCTCTAATGTTGACAGGAAGCTGGACAAGTACCGTGAACAAGGTATTGATGTAGATGCAGTAGAATCTGAAGGAGAAAGGGATCATGCAAGAAAAGAATACAGAGAACAACAGCGGCCTATTGATGAGATGGCTAACGAGATTGCGAAAATCCTCATCGACACCAAAGACTACACCTTTGTCGCAGCACTCGCAAAAGCTGCCTACTCAAAAGATGGAGAACTCGAACATGCCTACAACATCATAACAGCAGAAGGAAATTGAAATGGAAAACGTAGCAACATTCAAAACTAGCCGCACTAAATCAACAGACCTTGTGGTAGTTGACCAGATGTCTGCAAAAGAAGCCCTTGCAATGCACACCTCTGTAAAGGGCCAAGGTCATGGGGCGGTAAGTTCTTTCGTTAAGAATGACACTCCATACGATAGCTACCCGAAATACTACTACGAACTAAAGAAGAAAGGTGTCGTACCTTTTAACCCCAAAGGTCCAAAGAGTGAAGCTCCCTTACGAGACCCACTCGAACTTCGTATTGAACAACTTGAGATGCAACTTGCTATCTCCCTAACATCCCCAGCGAAACGTGCAATGGCTCTCCTCCAAGAGAATTTGGATCACATTACTGGTAAATCTCGTCGGTTCTTGTGTGATGTGGTCTGTTATGATCGTGCAAACCTCACGCCAAAGCAAGAGAAATGGATGTCTGACCTTGAGACAGAATACTCTTAATTAAAATACGAGTGACATACCCAATAGTGTGTCACTCGTGCAACACTTAGGAAGCATACTACACAAACTACCCCCAATAGTGGTAACTTAATGTTACAAAGCCTTATAAACCACCAGAAAAAGGACTTATATCTAGGGGAAGGGGTTAACGGTACTATAGTATCTCTTAAGTGTCTCTTAAGTAATTAAACACTCATCAAGTATACAAATACTAAAGACTTAAGAAATACTTAAGTATGTACTATAGTATCCTATTTTGTAGTTATCATCTTGATGACCTTAATTTCTGTAGTATATACTTAAGTATTCACAATGAGAGGAAAACCACATGAGTGAGAAACAACACCTACCCTGCCCTGATGTACAAGGGTGTGGCTCTAACGACGCTTGGGGCTACAACACTGAGACTGACTTAGGCTACTGCTTCTCATGTGAGCTTAAGACATGGGTGTACAAGGGTCAGCTACTAGGTAAACGAGGGAAACGAGGGGAACAAATGGAATTGGATACGCAAGTGAGTAGTACAGCGTTGGTAGAGGACTTTGGAGATACGCAAGGTGACTACACCCCCAAAGGTATCAAGGAACCCTCTCAGGGAGGCTCTTATGAACCTCTACGGGGTATCACAAGTAAGACTATGGAGAAGTTCGGGGTTAAGACCGAAGGTGATACTAAACAAGAGTATGTTTATCCTTCTGGTGGTATCAAAACACGGTATCTCAAGGAGAAAGCCTTCTCGACTAGTCAGGGGTTCAAGAGCGATGAACTCTTTGGTATGAACCTGTTCCCTGTGAACTCTAGTAAGACCATCCTTTGTGTTGAGGGGGAAATTGATTGCCTTAGCGCATGGCAAATGCTTAGTACTGGTAGTACATACCTTAACCCTGTTGTTAGTTTCCCTAGTGCTACACCATCTGGTAAACTATGGGAGAACTGTAAAGGTTACCTTGATAGCTTTGAGAAGATCATCCTAAGTGTAGACAAAGATGACGCTGGTGACAGGCTTGCTGAGAAGGTATCTCAAATCTTCCCCGGTAAAGTCTACCGCATGGAACATGGTAGCTACAAAGACGCCAATGACTTCCTCATGTCTGGGGATGCTAAGGCGTTTAAGTCTGCATGGTGGGGTGCTAAGAAGATTAAACCCGACAGTATCTTGTGTACTTCTGATGACTTCCTAGACCTTTATGAAAACACTCCTGACTTTGAGTTCTGTCCCACTGGTATCCCACAACTAGACGAGAAGATTCTAGGGTTGAACAAAGGTTACTACACAGTTATTGTAGCCCCGACAGGATTGGGTAAGACAGAGTTCATGCGTTACCTTGAGTACCAAGTCTTGACGCGTAGCGACTACAAGTTTGCCTACATGCATCTAGAGGAAAGCCAGCTACGGTCTACTCTAGGTATGGTAAGCTACAAGCTAGGGGATAACCTGACACGTAAGGATTTGATTAACGAGAAAGGGCGTGACGAAGATGTTAAGCAGGCTCTCTTTGATCTTGGGGCTACAGATCGTATGCACCAGTTCTCTTTGGGTACTGATGAAGACCATAATGACCTGATCGACCGTATCAAGTATCTTGTGGCCGCTATGGATGTAGACTTCGTGTTCTTTGAGCCTATTCAGGATATTGTAGACGGTGACATGAAGGACAAGGAAAGTAAGCTGAGTGATCTCTCAAGTAAGCTCTCACGCCTAGCTTCTGAGGTTAATGTAGGTATCATTACTATCGCTCACGCTAACGAGGATGGTGACACAATGTACTGTAAGATGATTGGAAAGAAGGCTGCTTTCGAGATTACTCTTGAACGTGACCAGACGGCAGAGACACACGAGGAACGTAACAGGACATACATCCACGTAGGGCGTAAGAACCGTGTAGGTGGTGGTAATGGTCCAGCAGGCGCTTTGGATTTTGACCTTGACAGTTACACACTTAAGGTGGTAGAAGGCCCTAAGGAACCTAAAACAGATAACAAAGGAGACTTCTAATGACCCTTGATAACGACAAAGTACCCACGCTAGGTGTAGATTGCGTAGAAGAGCATGAAGACGGTAGTGCCACTTATACCTTCCACATGGATGATTACACTAGAGGTAAGATGGTGGATGTAGGTGTTGAGTTTATCCTTACCTGTGCAGCTTATAATCTTGACACTGCGGATGCACTGGAGTATCTAGGTACTTACAGTAAGAACGATAAAGGAGACTTCTAATGCCAAGCCTAGAACTACAGCAATACCTAAAAGACATGGGCCTACTAGAATTAGTGCTTGACAAACCTAAGTTGCCTGAGTATAAAGCATGGAAGCCAACGTATAAAGGGGAGGAACCACCATGGTAAAGGGGTTTACAGCGATAGAAGAACTAAAGCAAAGACTGAGAGACATGGGAACCTTGAGTGACTCTAGGACACCTCAGGATGCCCTTGAGTATATCGAACAGCTTGAGTACAACAACATGCAGTATGCACTTGAGGTTATATCGTCTTTGGGGCAGGCACAAGAAGCCTATGAGGCTCAAGTAGAGCTTAAGGAACAGCTACAAGAAGCCCAAGATTGGATCAACTACTGGGCTGAACTCTGGGAACGCTCAAGTAACTTACTTATGCAACACCATCCAGCCTTTACGGAGACTACAGAAGTTACCTCTAAAGATAAGAAAGCCTTTATCAAGGAACTTTTTGGGGATGATTTACTGGTTAAGGTAAGTGCTGTAGGGGAGGGGACTGAAGATGCCAACGACTGAACATGGCTCTTGTACCCATTGTGGTTATGACCTAAATGGAAATTACATATGGGATGACTTCTTCCAAAAGTATGGTGATGAGGACGAAGCTACCAGAGCGTCCGAAATGTATGGGGCTAGTAAGGGGTCTGGTAGGTGGAATAAAGCTATCTACTTTAAGTCTTACGATAAGAATTACAACAAACTTCCAAGTTACTACAAATGCCCCGAATGTGGAGAAAAGTGTTATGAAATTCAGAGTATTTGACACAGAAGGTGTAGGACTAAACGCTTCAGCCACTAAGCTACACAACCTTTGCTACACAGAGGACGGAAAGAACTTTAGTTACACTACCTCCTACGAGGAAATGGTAGAGTGGCTATCGGAACCTAACGTGCTTTGGGTGGGTCACTACGCCGTAGGCCACGACATGCCAGCAATTAAGGCAGTCCTAGGGCACGACATGATCTACCAACAGTTCTGGGACACTATGTCAGGTTCTTGGTTTTTATACCCTTCTAGGGGGTCACATGGACTTGAGGCTATCGGTCGTGAGCACGGGATTAAGAAGGTTGAGGTTAAGGAGCACCAATGGGTCGAAGGTGACCCTGAGCTTATGAAAGAGAGGGTTATTGAAGATGTAAAGATCAACTGGGCAGAGTTCCAGAAGCAGTCCAAACGTCTGTGTGAAATCTACGGCACAGAAGATGTAAACGAGGATGTCCTACGGTTCATTAGGTATCTATCCTTCAAGATTGATTGCATGAGGGAGCAAGAGGCTAACCCTCTAGTAGTAGACCTAGAGAAAGCACAAAGGCACTATGACGAACTTGAGGCACTTAAGCTAGAGAAGACTGAGGCACTGCGTAAGGTAATGCCCCAAGTACCAATCTGTAGCTACAAGAATAAACCTAAAGTAATGACTAAGAAAGATGGTTCCATGAGTGCTTTAGCTGAGAAGTGGTATCAGTTACTCAAGGAACAGCACCTACCAAGTACCACAGAGGGTGTAGTAACGGTCATAGATGGTCACGAGGATGGAAATCCTAACAGCCCTAGTCAGGTCAAAGAGTGGCTCTATAGCTTAGGTTGGAAGCCCTGTACCTACAAGTTCGATAGGAACAAGAAGACTGGGGAAGAGAAGAAGATTGAACAAGTGCGCTATAGTTCCCCTAGTGACCCACGTAAGGGTATGCTTACCGATAGTGTACTCAAGCTAAAAGAGAAGGAACAAGGGATTGAGCACCTAGAGGGTTTGACTGTGGCTAGTCATAGGATGAGCATCTTTAAGGGGTTCATAGAGAGTTCTACACCACTTAAGGATAACCCTAAGTATGGTCATGTGGTAGCTGGTGCTGGTGGCTACACAAATACCCTGAGGTTCAAGCACAGGGCACCTATCGTTAATCTACCTAAGGTAGGGTCAGCATGGGGTGAGGAGATACGAGGGTGTATTGTAGCGCCTCAAGCGTCGGTCGGCGCGACCTCGGAGGGTTACACTGTGTGTGGTGCTGATGTTGTGTCACTAGAGGATATGACCAAGCGTCACTACATGAAACCTTTGGACCCTGCTTATGTAGAGGAAATGGATGTTGAGGGCTTCGATCCTCATGTTAAACTTTTGGTGGTAGCAGGTAAGATTACCCCAGAGGATTATGACTTTTTTGTAGATTGCCAACTTAACGGTACAGAAGGAAAGGATCAAGAACGCTACAAACGTCTTAAGGCTATGCGAGGGCCAGCTAAGGTTACTAACTACAGTTCCCTCTACGGTGTAGGGGCCACTAAACTAGCACGAGAGGCTGGTATGACTGTGGGTGAAGCTAAGGCACTCATAGAAGCCTTCTGGGACATGAACTGGGCTATCAAGCAAGTGTCTAAGGATGCCTATGTTAAGACCCTTAAGGACGGTAGTATGTTCTTGAAGAATGTAGTATCCGGTTTTTACTACCCACTTCGGTATGAAAAGGATACATGGTCTACCACTAATCAGGGTACGGGTGTATTCATCGTGGATAGCTGGATCATGCGTATGCGTAAGAAAGGTGTTGTCGTTAGTGCCCAGATACACGACGAAGTAGTAGTTTACATTAAGAAAGGGGAGGAAGAAAAAGTGCAGAAACTTATGGCAGAGGCCATGGAAGAAGTGAACGAAACGCTAAAACTAAACGTGACAATTTCTATTGATTCAGCTTTGGGGGGTAGTTATGCCGAAGTACACTGAAGGTCTACTTAATTACCTTAAAACGCAAGTTCGTTTAGACGAAAGTACGGGGGAGCTTTGGTGGTTAGTTAATAGTAGGTTCTCAAATAGGGATATGTCTAAACCAGTAGGCTCCTTTGAGAAGAGTGGTTATAAAGTATTTACAGTAAGTTACGACAAATCCCGCCAACAACTTCGGAACCCGCGTGTCGTTTTTGCTCTGTACAACGGTTATTGGCCGAGGGGTGTCATAGATCACGTAGATAGAAATAAGTCTAACGACAGACCTAGTAACTTGCGAGATACAACCTACACAAACAACGGTTATAATAAAACACCAAGAGGAACTTCAGAGTGGTTGGGAGTACACTTCGACAAGTCTAAGGGGAATTACGTAGCATCGTGTTCTGTAGATGGCCATAAGATTAACCTTGGCAGATTTAATAACCCTAGAGACGCTGCGTTAGTCTACAACTATTGTGCCCATAAAAACTTCCCCAAGTTTGCAAACTATAACAAAGTCTTTGAGGATCACCCTGACGCAGCTACAGAAACATCGGCAACCAACATCGGCAAAACTAGCGTTGCACTATAGCAACACACTGACTAAATAAACCCTAAGCTATTGTAATCCTACTGTAAAAGGACTTATATATAGATACAAGGGTATCACAAACAGAAACCTAAGGAGTTCCTAATGAACAACCCAAACAATCTGAGTCTTCAAGATCGGGCAATCACACCCACTCAAGATTTTAACAAAGGCATTAACTACCGGATGTCTAAAGAACGTCGAGCAAAGAAACAAGCGCGTCATAAGGCTAATGAAGCCTCCCGCCGTAACAATTCAAACAAGTAAGGACTAAAGAACATGGCTACAGTATATGTAGAAGGCACAGCACAGTACGCACGAGTATTCGAGGGTGACCAAGACCTAGGTAAGAACCTACCAGAAGACTCAGATCAGCGTGTTAAACTTGAGAGCATCCAAGGTCAGTACGTTATGAACTTGTTTGTCACCCCTGAAGCTAAGAAGAAAGCTATTGCGGATGGTATCCCTAACAAGGGAATGGTGGGGCAACTCTGGAAAGAGGATGACGAAGGTAACACTTACTACAAGTGTACACGTAAGCACTTTAACCCTAAGTTCACAGACCGTGACACAGGTAAGCAAGGTGTAGTAATGGGGCCACCAGTGATCGTTAAGGATACTCCAGAAGGTGTTAAACCTTGGGACAAAGATACTGATGGTTTGATCGGTAATGATTCTAAGGTGGTAGTTAAGTTCAACGTATGGGACGGTAAGATCGCTGAGATGATGGCCGTGAAGATTGTGGAACACGTAAAGTACGAACCAGCTTCAATGAACGAAGGAGACTTCTAAGGATGGCTAAAGTAACTATTACCTACGAAGAAGAAGATGAGAAATTGGGTACCCGACTGGTGACCCTTACACGAGAGAAGGAGGATATGTCAGCTATGGATATGATGTACTTCTTTGCTGAGAGTATGCGAGGGTGTGGTTATGACTTCGTGAACCGCGTGGGTTATGCTACGAGTAAAGGGGCCTGTAAATGGTCGGAGTTCTAGGTGTCTGATTTTTACCACGGACGCATAAGGGAGGCTAAGGAAAGGGGTTATTACGTCACTTTATGCGGACTTCTATACGGGCCTAAGGGTAGAATAAAGCTATCTCTAAGCCCCAAGCAAAAGTACCCTACGTTTTCTACGAATTGGGGAGGTCGAGTGTACGGTTTACCTGTTCATAAGTTTGCAGGCTATTTTTGGTATGGTGATGCGGCATTAGAGAAGGGCGTGCATGTTCGTCACATGAAGCCTGACACTTTAGACTTTAGTAAGAAGAACCTTAGGTTAGGTTCAGCATCAGACAACGAACAAGACAAGCCTAAAGCGGACCGTGTTAGGGTGGCAAAGATAGGCAGGAGCGCCCAAGGTTTTACACCTAAAAACGCTAAGCTGACTGATGCTGACGTCTGGCATATCAGAGATGAGTACGAAAAACTTAACGGTAGAAAAGCACCAAACGGGTTTACTCAAGGTTTAGTGGACAAATTTGGTGTTAGTAAGACTGTAATAAACAAAATAGTTCATAGAAAGTATTACCCAAATGCCAAAAGACCAAATAGTAGTTAGGCTTAATCCAGATGTACCTCCTACAGGTTCCGACTTAGGAGTTACGAACGCAGCCCGTCGTTCCTTTGGTAGGCGCTCAGAGTGGGAAATGCACTACGAAACGGATGACTACCACGAGTATGGTAAGAAAAGGTTGAAAGACAAAGACAAGCGGTTGCTAGAGTTCTTGGCTAGGGGTATGACTGCGGATGACTTTGAAGCTTTCGTTGAAAAGGTGAGAGACCTTAGTTATAACGAACTGGTAAGTGACTACGGCCCTATGAGGGAAGAGTTGATAGGACTACTGTGGCAATGGCGTAACACACCTACTCACGATACACCATTCTCACATAGCTTCTTCTCTTTTGAGATTAAGGCACCTATCTTTGTAGCTAGACACTTAGTTAAACATGAGTACCTTATCATGTCTGAGTATTCACGTAGGTATATTACTGATGACGTGGAGTTCTACGAACCTGATTGGAGGGGCAAGGCTGAGGACGTTAAACAAGGTAGTGTTGAGTACCCTGACGGTGTAAACGGTGAAAGTACAAAACCTATAGAGTGGATAGGTGTAGATGTAGGTACGCACGAGTTTAACATGGAGGCTTTTAGCAGATACCAGTGGATGATTGGTATTGGTATTGCACCTGAACAAGCCCGTATGGTGCTACCACAGTCCCTTATGACTTCTTGGACATGGAGTGGTACACTAGGGGCCTTTGCGAACATGTGTAAACTACGCCTTGGTAAAGACACTCAAGCTGAGACACGTTATGTAGCTGAGAAGGTTTATGAAGAACTAAAGAAGCAGTTTCCTGTAGCTGCACCATTACTCGTAGAAGGGGTTTACTGAATGAATAATGAATATATGTACAAAGAGCTATTCCTCGCAGCACAAGAGGATACCAAGGACACTAATGGAGCATTCCTACGGTACTTCGATAAACGTGCCAAAGAAGACTTAGAGGAGCGTTACTATGACTACAAAGACTTTATCATTGCACAAGAGCTAAAGAGTGTCATTTGTGACCTTGAGAACGCTCACTGGGATAAGTTCGAGACACCGGATAACAAAGCTACTGATCTGGCATCTATGTATCGAGTTCTTAAGTATTTCTTGGTTCACGGTGACTATAAGAAGTTCGTAAAGGAGCGTCGGGATGCTAAGACCGAAGAGTGTGACTAAGGTAATCATTGATGGCGACATTATTGGGTACAGGGCAGCAGCAGGTACAGAAGGTCAACACCCTGATGACACCCTAGATAAAGTAGACACCTTGATGAATTATATCGTAGGGGAGACTGTGGTTTTCCCTACTAAGGATAACTTAGAGTGCTACCTCACAGGGAAGGGTAACTTTCGTTATGAGGTAGCCAAGACTGCACCCTACAAAGGGAACCGTAAGGATGTAGTTAAACCTACGAACCTACCAGCAGCTAGGCAACACCTTATTGACAAGTGGGGTGCTGTAGTGTCACAAGGGGAAGAAGCTGATGATCTAATTGGTATTGCCTCTTGTATAGGTGACCCTGAGACTACTGTAGTGTGTACAATCGACAAAGACATGATGCAGCTACACGGGTGGAACTTTAACTTCGTTAAGAATGAGTGGAATTACATTAGTGTGGACGAAGGTAATAAGTTCTTCTACACCCAAATACTTACAGGAGACAGTGCCGACCACATTAAGGGTATCCACCGTGTAGGGCCTGTGAAGGCGGGTAAGATACTTGAGGGGTTGACTACAGAACGAGAGATGTATGAAGCCTGTCTCAACGCCTATATGAACAATAGTCCTGAGCGTAGGGGTAATAAGGACTACCCTATATGGAAATACGCTGAGGATCGTGTACTAGAGAACGCTAGGTTGCTTTGGCTTAGGCGTTATGAGGGGGAACTATGGGAACCACCAAAATGAAGATAGATAGGTCTAGTATTACAAAAGTTGAACTTAGTCCGTTGAAGAGTAAACATTATGCGACACAGTTAATTGTGTGGGTTGGGGGCAATGGTTACGACAACGACGGTATACCGTTTTCTGTATCAATCACGGGTATGGGAACATCCCCAAGTGTAAGGGAACTTGAAAAGGGGTATTACATTGATGAAGGTCTGGATCACGTTGAGAGCAAAGAGCACTTGCTGATTGCTGAATCTATACTAGAAAAACTGTTGACATGAGTGCTAAAAGAGATGACTTCAGATCAGGCTTAGAGTACAAGATAGCTAAAGACCTAGAGGACCAAGGCTACACCTACGAATACGAGACCTTCAAGATCAAGTACCAGAAGAAAATCTCTAACTATTTGCCCGACTTCAGACTCCACAATGGTATCATAGTCGAGGGTAAGGGTAGGTTCTTTAGTTCAGATAGGGCTAAACACTTGCTTATCAAAGAGCAACACCCTAAGCTAGACATTCGGTTCGTCTTTAGTAACAGTAAGTCTAAGCTGTACAAAGGGTCTAAGAATACCTATGGGGACTGGTGTAGTAAAAACGGGTTCTTGTACTCAGATAAATTAGTGCCGTTGGAATGGCTAGAGGAGTGACTAATGAACAGGTTTAACATAGGTATGTGGCTCTGGTCCTCAAGCCTAAAGGTGGCTAATGTAGGTAAGGCTATGGCTATCAAGTATGCACCTGAGGGTGTCTTTGATGTAGCTACAAACAGTGACTTGATTATCCATCGTATCATTGAGGGGCCTTTCACTCAGCAAGACTTAGGCTACGAATGGACAGGTCCAGAAGATGCTGAGTGCTTTCTGGTAGTGTTGCTAGAGAGAGAAGGTGCTACTGAGGAAGTAGAGTGGTACTTCGAGGGTGTAGAAGAAGCCTATGCGTGGGTTAGACACTTTAAGGGTTCAATAGAACCAATAGTTATAAATGGAGATACTTATGGGTAATAAAGCAAAAGTTCTTAGGGCTATACTCTTGTGAGAAGGAAGCTGCTCTAGCGTATAACTACGAAGCCGAGAAACTGCACGGGGAGTTTGCTTATTATAACAAGGTTTTTGAAGATGTGTCGCAAGAGATGTTACGGAGGGAATATGGATTATGAGTAAACGTAATGACAGATTCGAGAAAGTACCAAAGGATTTCTACCCGACTACCGACCCTAACGCTGTGGAGCCTCTAGTACCCTTCATCCGTGGTAAGACCTACGCTGAACCCTTCTACGGTGAAGGTGACCTAGAAGACTTGCTTATGGATGTAGCTAACTGCATGTGGCGTAGTGACATTAGGGAAACTGTAGTACCTTCTAAGGTTATGCCAGCTACAGACTTAACACTCTATGACCTACGTGGTGTAGATTGTATCATTAGCAACCCACCATTTACTAAGGACGTTCTTCTACCTTGCATTGACCATCTGATTGGTCTAAAGCCTACTTGGTTGTTGCTACCAGCAGACATGATGCACAATAAGTACTTCAGCCCTTACATGAGGATGTGTAGTAAGGTTGTTAGTATTGGTCGCGTTAAGTGGTTCAAAGATAGTAAAGCCTGTAGTACGGATAACTTTAGTTGGTACTACTGGGTTGACAATAAACCTACAGATACTATCTTTTATGGTAGAGTATAAAGGAGCACTAAAGATGATAACTAAAGAGGATATGGAAGCTATGGCTGATGATACAGAAGTACAACTTGAGTTCAACTTCGTAAAGCGTAAACAAGTGTTAGACCCTTATGATGATGCACCTGTAGTGGGTGATGCCTACAAGCAAGACTTCAGTAATAGAGACAAGGAGCCAAAGTAATGGCTAAGTGGGGTGTAGCAACTGTGGGTAATACTGGTGTAATGTCTATGGTCAAGAGGTTTGCTAAGGTCATGGGCCAAGAGCCTAACCCTAGCTTGTCTGAAAACCTTATAGATGAGGAGTACGAAGAGTGGAGTTTTGAGTCTAGCCTACAGTCTGGTGAGGTAGCTAAACACTACGCACAAAAGTATGACCCTGTTGCAGAACTTAAGGAACTCTCTGACCTTGTGTATGTGATCTATGGTTATGCTAATGTACGGGGTTGGGATTTGGATGAGGCTGTACGTCGGGTACATGAGAATAACGTCTCACGGTGTATTCAGCCTGATGGTAGTATCCAGCGTAGGGAAGATGGTAAGATTCTTAAGAACAGGGATTACCCTAAGGTAGAACTGGGAGACTTGGTTTGAGTTGGAATAACGTAATCCCAGCTTGGGTGATCGTGGGGGATGGTATTATCAATCAGTACCACGAGGGTAGGATTCGCCTAGATGTAGCTGAGAAGAAACTTGATGATTTGGGGGTACCCCTTAGTATGAAACAACGGTTGTATGAAGATAAAGAGGGTGTAGAATGAAAGACGTAGAGAAAGCAGGCTATGTGTTTGGAATGTTACTGGTAGCTTTGGTAATAGGGTTCCTTTCGGCGGTACTAATTACCTTTACCGTAGGGCTGTTCTTCCCCTTCCCATTTACTCTACTGAATATCGCAAAGATTTGGTTGGGTGTAACTGTCCTTGACCTTCTTGTAGGTAACCTTCTGAGGAACCGATGAATATATTCCTAAGGTATCTAAAGTACCTACAGACATGGCGTAAACACCGTGAGCTAGTTAAAGAGCTAAACCGACTGAATGACAACCAACTGAAAGATATTGGTATTAGTCGTGGAGAGATTGACCACCTAGTGTGGCTAGAACAAGATAAACAACAACGTGGAAAGAAGAACAATACATGAGTAATCAACTACCAACAGAGTTCCAAGAGTTTATTGCACTGTCGCGTTATGCACGATGGTTGCCTAGTGAGAAGCGTCGAGAGACATGGGGTGAGACTGTCGGTCGGTACACAGATGAAATTGTAAACGAGAGACTCGCAGGGATTGACTATGTAGGCTCAGCAGCTATTGACATTGAGCAGGCTATTATGTCTCTTGAAGTAATGCCCTCTATGCGCTCTATGATGACAGCGGGTAAAGCAGCCATGCGGGACAACACTTGCATGTATAACTGTAGCTACCTGCCTGTAGATGATCCTAAGTCTTTTGATGAGGCTATGTTTATCTTGTTGTGTGGTACAGGCGTAGGCTTTAGTGTAGAGCGTCAATATGTGTCTAAGCTACCAGACGTACCTGACAAGCTGTTCAATAGTGATACTACAGTAGCAGTTAAGGATAGTAAGGAAGGTTGGGCTAAGGCTTATCGTCAAGTGCTGTCCCTCTTGTGGGCTGGGGAGATTCCTAAGTGGGATGTGTCTAAGGTTCGTCCTGCTGGAGCAAAGCTAAAGACCTTTGGTGGTCGTGCCTCAGGTCCAGCACCTTTGGTAGATTTGTTTCAGTTTACCATTCAGAAGTTCAAGGGTGCAGCAGGTCGTAAGCTATCGTCTATTGAGTGCCATGACATTATGTGTAAGATTGGTGAGGTTGTTGTAGTTGGTGGTGTACGACGTAGTGCTATGATCTCTTTGTCTAACCTAAGTGATGATCGTATGCGTCATGCTAAGAGTGGTCAATGGTGGGAGACACAAAGTCAACGAGGTCTAGCTAACAATAGCGTATGCTACACAGAGAAGCCTGATGTAGAGACTTTCATGCGTGAGTGGACAGCCTTGGTAGAGAGTAAGTCAGGGGAGCGAGGTGTATTCAATCGGGTAGCCTCTAAGAAGCAAGCTGAGAAGTATGGTCGTCGTGATCCTAACTTTGACTTTGGGACTAACCCTTGTTGCGTCTCTGGTGACACACTAATCTTGACACGAGGGGGGTACAAACCTATCTCTGAGACAGTGGGTAACGAGGAAGCCATCTGGAACGGTGAGTCATGGGCGAATGTTGAGCCTTACGAGGCTGGGGAAGCTGACTTGTTCAGGGTAACTCTGTCAGACGGTTCTTACCTTGACTGCACTTCAAATCACCGTTGGTGTGTTTCAGGGGATTTTATCACTACAGATGACCTTACTGTCGGTACAAAGATTGATAAGTTTGAGATGCCCGTAGTTGGTTTGGATAACGCAGAGATTTACGATGTAAAGGAGGCATACAGTCAGGGTTTCTATTCCGGTGACGGTACTCGTGGGTACACACGTTCTTGGTTGTATGAGCCTAAGTTTGACTGCGAGAAGCTTTTGAAAGGTAGAGTGCATAATGATAGTGTAAACACGCACCGTAAAGTCTGGAACCACGGACCGATGTTGGATAAGTCTTTTGTCCCTATGGATCACGGTGTTGGGTTTAAGCTTGCATGGTTGGCGGGGCTTCTAGATGCAGATGGTTGTGTGACACGGGATAAGAACGGTAATGGGTTTCAGATTGCTTCCATAGACCATGACTTCCTTGACCGTCTTCGTCTTATGTTGACGACACTTGGGGTACGTGCTAAGGTTGTTTCTGCTAGTGCCGCAGGTAACCGGATGATGCCTGATGGAAAAGGCGGACTTGCTGAGTACTATTGTAAGGAGACTAAACGTCTTCTCGTTGGTAATACAGACGCGTATAAACTTATGTCTCTTGGATTAGGACTTTCTTTGCAACGTCTTGACCACAACGGAGTAGAACCTCAACGTGATGCCCGTCAATTTGTCAAAGTAATTTCTGTAGAGGATTTGGGTCGTAGTGAGATGACCTACTGTTTCACAGAGCCTAAGACTTCTCGTGGGACTTTCAATGGTATCGTAACTGGTAACAGTGAAATCATCCTTCGTCCTTACCAATTCTGTAATCTTTCGGAGGTTGTAGTACGTGCTACGGATACCCTAGAGGACTTGGAGCGTAAGGTTAAGTTGGCTACCATCCTTGGCACTATTCAATCTACCTACACCTACTTCCCTTACCTACGTAAGATTTGGCAGAAGAATACTGAGGAAGAACGGTTGCTTGGGGTATCTCTTACAGGGATTATGGATAACCCCCTTATGACAACAAAGAACAACGGATTGGAGAAAACACTTGAGCATCTTCGTAACGTGGCTGTAGATACTAATGCTGAGTGGGCTGCTCGTCTCGACATTCCTGTTTCAGCGTCCATCACTTGTGTTAAACCTTCAGGGACAGTTTCACAGCTTGTGGATAGCGCGTCTGGTATTCACACTCGTCATTCTGAGTATTACATCCGTACAGTTCGCGGTGATAGCAAAGACCCATTGACACAGCTTATGATTGACCAAGGTGTTCCTAATGAGCTTTGTGTTATGAAACCGGATCAGACTACGGTGTTTAGCTTTCCTATCAAAGCTCCTACAGGGTGTGTCACACGTGATGATATGACAGCTATTGAGCAGCTTGAGACATGGTTGGTGTACCAACGTCACTGGTGTGAACATAAGCCTTCTGTGACTGTCTCTGTGAAGGAAGATGAATGGTTTGAGGTAGGGGCCTTTGTGTACAAGAACTTTGATGAGATGTCAGGCGTTAGCTTCCTTCCTCACGATGGTGGTAGCTACCAACAAGCACCTTACCAAGAGGTGACTAAAGAAGGCTACGAGGAACTTTTGGACAAGATGCCTAAGTCTCTTGACTGGTCTAAACTATCCGAGTATGAAGATGACGATAATACTTCAGGTATGCAAACGATGGCCTGTGCCTCTGGTGTGTGTGAGATCGTAGACCTAACTTAAACTAAAGCACCTAAGCATGTGTCTAAACTGCTTACTTAAATCAAAGGGAAGGTAAAGTATGTGGGTTATCATTACACAAGATGGTTGCAGCTACTGTGACAAGGTTAAAGAACTGTTACTAGAGAAGGAGCAGAACCACTTCAGCTACAACCTAAGCTCTAGCAGTAATAAATGGGTACTAACCCTTATGAAGAGAGCCAACTTAAAGACTGTACCTCAAGTATTCAAACCTGATGGCTCTCTAGTAGGTGGCTACACAGAACTTAAAGAACTCCTTACAGAAGGTCCACTATAATGGTTCAGCAACAACCTAAAGTAAAGACACAACGAGTTAAGACTAAGCACGACGAGAAGAAGCAACCTATTCATCTAGTACCTAAGAATGAAAAACAGAAGGAGTACCTAGAGGCCCTAAAGTCTTCTGACCAAGTTATTGTTTTCGGCCCCGCAGGAACTGGGAAGACCTATTGTGTAGCTACTTTTGCAGCTAACCAATATCACCTAAAGAAGGTCAACAAGATCGTCATCACTCGGCCTCATGTCCCTGTAGGACGTGACATAGGCTTCCTTAAGGGTGACCTACATGAGAAGACTATGCCTTGGGCCTTGCCAGTCTTAGATGTACTAGAGCGTCACCTGACTAAGGGTGTAGTAGAGACTGCACTACGGAATGGTAATATCGAGATTGCTCCTCTAGCACTTATGAGGGGTCGATCCTTTGAGGATACTTTCGTTATTGTAGACGAGACACAGAACATAACGCTACAAGAAGTCAAAATGCTTGTTACTCGTATTGGAGAAGGCTCTAAGCTAGTTCTTAATGGTGATATTCAACAGAGTGACTTAACAGAGACGGATGGGCTGACTAAGTTGGTACACTACGCTAAGAAGTATCTACTACCTATTCCTATCGTTGAGTTTGGTATTGACGATGTGATCCGTAGTGATATCTGCCGTTCATGGATTAAGGTGTTCACCGAGGAGGGTGTGTAGATGAGTAAGTTTAAGTCACAAAGTGACGCAGCACAGGGACGCTTTAAGGTTGGTGACCGTGTGGTTACTTATGAACCTAATGTCATTAGTGAAGAGTACGCAGGTATCGTGGGTGTCATATCTTCCACAAGGTTTTGTCCAGATGGCACCGTCAACATTACGTATCCCGACGGTGTCAATCAAGTATGCTATCCAGAGGATGATAAATTACAGTACGCCCCTGAAGTGGAAAGCCCTAATGTTGACGCCTTCGATGTAGTGAGTAAGCCAGATGGAGGTCCAGCAGGTTACTATGACCTACCTACAGACAGACCAATGAATACCCTTAATGACATCCTAGAGTGGAAAGGGGATACACAATGGTTGGGTGACAGTTTCCATCTAGCTAACGTCACTAAAGGTGGTTGGCGGTGGGGTATTAAAGACGGGACGAGTAAAGCATATGACTCCCGTAAGTTTGTGTACTCAGGTGCTAGGCTCTTGATGAAGTACGCTGGCGTCAGTGAACTACGTAAGACACTACAGAAGATGCTAGACGACCCACAATTTAAGGAGACTAAAGAATGATTACTGCTTTAGCACTTATATGTTCCTTTGACAGGGTTACTGACTGTGAGGTTATCACCAAGCGTACATTCTTCAAGAGTGTACTAGAGTGCCAGTCTGACTTAGGTAATGCCATGGACTATGCAGATTCTAAAGGACGGTATGTAGCCTCCTACCGATGTGTTGTGTGGGGAGAACCTGTGTAGCACAATCTACAAGACAAAAGAAAACCCCAGAGAGTCCACTCAAGGATTCTCTGGGGTTCTTTCGTTTGTAACTATCGCGTATCTTAAGTGCGCTTAAGACGGAACAGGCTTCTTACGTATCTAGCTATCTCATTAGGGCTGGGGAACAGCCACCCAAGGATTAGCAATAGTATTACCCACACAGGGACTTCATTGACTACTACAGTCTGTACGTTATCCGCTTGGACCTTGTTACTATCGTTACTCTGCTTAATGGTGTTGGCTTTTGGCCTGATTAGCTTCTGCTCTACATTGTTTGTAGTACCTACATTCTGGCTATTGGTCTTACCAGCCTGTACATTAGCAGCAGTGTTGACACCAGAACTTAAAAAACCTAAAGGGTTAAGGCTAGAGCATCCTGTCAGAAGGAGTAGAAGGCCACTTAGCATCAAGACCCCGTAGGGACGCCGAGTACGCGAGACACGCTGGGAAGGCAAGTATAAAGACATCTTTAGTTTCCTTAAATCCGAATATACCTAAAGCTAAAAGCAGGATAGCTACATACTCGAATAGCCTAGCAGTTTTCCTTTTCCCTCTTTGTACTTCTTCTTGTAGTTTATTTACTGTCTCTTTCGATTGCATTTTTGATAGCCTTTAGGTTCTCATCTATACGCCCTAAGAGAATTGATTGTTCCCTTACTACCAAGTCTAAGGATTCTACTTTAACAGTGTTCCTAGAGATGTCAGTACGGTTGTTATTAACATCATTCCTTAGTGTAGCTACAAACCAAATAAGGGCTAGGGTCTGCATACCAATGGCGAAGATTAAGGTTAAGGGTACACTCTTACTTAAGTGCCAAGACTCTTCGCTCATTTGTAGTTCTTCCTGTTTAGCTCAAAGTGCGGACCGTCGTAAAAGCTATTCCAGTCCCCACCCCATACGATAGGAATGTTTAGTTCCTCAGCAGCGGCTTTCATGGCCTCAGAGACAACCTTAAAGCGTTCTAGGTCATTCCAGTCAACAGGCCAAGGAACCATATCTACAGCGTGACCTGTGAGGTGTCGAGAGTTCATAGTCTTAGAGGCACCCTTGGCTACAAGCTGTCTCTGTCGCTCAATGTTCCTTACGCCCTCAATAACAGTGAAGTCTTGTGGGGTGATTTGAATGGCACGTTTAACTACAGCCACCAGATCAGGGTGTACTCCTGATAAGTTCTGTAGGCTTCGTGTTCCTAGTTTGTAGGTCATAAAGTGTTCCTTAAGTTTTATCGAACTTACCAATAAGTAACTTAACCATTACTGTAGGCCAAGGTATAGGGTACCTCTTGTCATGGAGAAGTTCTTTTGTAGTGAATTGAGTCTTCCAGTTATCTGTGTACCCATGACCCCTAAGCCATAGGGTAATATGAGGACCATCATTAGGTGACTTAACGAACCAGAATACAGCTTGGAAAGTAATCAGTAGCCACCAGAACTTTAGGTAACTACCCCCACAGTAATTATAGAGGATTGTAACTGCATAGTCGTCACAGTCACCTTTGACCTTACCATCACCTTTGAGTATGTGGTAGCTATCTAGTTTACCGTCACTCTCCCAAGTGAACCTATTCTTCAAGTCTCTGCATATCTCATCAGGCGTCATAAAGTATTCCTTATGTGGGTTTAGTGGGCCGTACTGCCGTCATTTCGTAATTACAGCCTATAGATCGCTAAATCTTGCGTACAGGTTTTGTAGGACATACCCATCACTCGCTCTCAGCACAGCCCCTGAGAATGACGATAACGCGGACGCGCTCGGGCTCCTGTGTCGCCACTCTATCACGTCTGTTGGAGCTACAGATACGTCTTCTGTTCTTTGTGCTAGGTTCGTAGTACTCCACGAATTGACCAAAACGTCATTCTTGTAAAGAGATAGTACAGATGTGGAATATACGTCCGCCGCCTGATGACTAGCAGTAAATCTCATTGATCCAGTATATGAAAATATCGTGTAAGTTTGAGCTACAACGTCAACAGCGGAGCTTGTAGTTAAATTTCCTGTAACAGCCCCCGCGCCACGAACAACAGTGACAGTATCCGCAGCCGTCACGGTTATAACAGGCAAGCCCCTGCCCTCATCAGCAGCAGCAGCCCCTTGTATTTTTGGTGCACCTACAGCACCCTCAGCAATAGCACGCGGATTGTCACGCAAGGCAGTCATAAGCTCGGAGGTTACTGGTGAAAGTGGTTCTACTTGCGAATCTGCAATACTTGTATAGTCAGTCATGCTGTTTACATCCCTTAGATAATCTTATAAGTTTCATCTGTGAAGATAACACCAGCAGCATCAGCTATGTAGCAACCTTCTTCTTTTTCTTGATCTGTAGCTGACCCATAAGGATTGGCATCATTAGCCATAATGTACCCGTAATTACCTTCATAGCGGTACTCTTGAGCCATTAGCTCTATTTCATGCCCTGCTACAGTTTCCGTTCTCTGTGTAACTTCAAACAAAGTTGGGACAGGCTTACCAGTGTCATCCGATATAACCCTACTTTCAACTTGAACTACGTCAGTAAGTCCTATTGAAATATCTTTAGCGTCAACCTTGAGCTTAATAACCTTTGGGGCTGTATTAAACCTCGCAAGTAACCGTCTTGAACGGATTCTAATTGAAGCATCACCACCTACGTTAAGCCACCTACAAAAGATTTCCCTAATATGTACGTCATTGTAAGAGTTCTCTTGCTCTGCTTCAGTATCTACTGTAACCCTAATCCTGTCGTAGTTAGACTTATCTTTAGCCCCGTCTGTAGGGTCAGACTGTAGTGAGTAGAAGTGTACTTGAGTAAGCCTTTCCTCATCACGGTCTTCTTGAGAGATGCTCTTGATATTGGCATTATCGGAGATTGGATAAGGGACTTCACCTAAGTCAAGAGGCTTGGTCATTTTCATCTTAATCTGTTGGTCTACATCATCCCACCAGATACTCACCCCAAGAATAGCTAACTCCCCTAACAGAACAGCTACAGAAGTTGGTTCGGTTATAACAGTATTTAATCTGAGAGTTGACGCCCACCGTTCTGATTCAGCTATATAATCAGCAGTGGGTATGTAGGAAGCTGGAATATCTGTGTAGTTATTCAGCAAGTCACTCATAACACCGCTTACAAGTTCGTTCTCATAAACAAGAGCCTCTTGAAAAGTGTCTCCAGCAGAGTGCCCTTCCTCTTGTGTCCTATACAACCCACGACCAGTTAGGGTCACTTCATCAGAACTGCGAGTATAAGAGACTACTTCAGAACCTATAACAGCATACCCAGAGGTAGGATAGTCGCTACCAATACCAGAAGGTAGGAGGTTAAAGCTAAGACTTCCTGTGGTAATATCAAGTTCAAGCTCACCCTTGCTTGCAATAGGGGCTGTGGCACTCTTCTTCTCAGCTAGGGTTAAGACGTCCTTAGCTTCAATAGTCATATTACCGTTACCGTCAGGCCCTACAACTTCGGTCATAATGAAGTGTCTTGTCTGAACTGAGGTGAAAACACCCCCATCTACATAACCATCAATAACCCTTAGAGGTCTGCCTGAATAGTAAGGGAATCTACTCTTTAGTTTAGTAAAGAAAGAGCCACGGTCAGTGGGGTCATATCCATCCTCATCACTTTGTGCAGTGCCGTCAACACGCTCAGACTGGTATTTATCTAAGTATCTATCATGGTATGCAAAGTCTGCCAGCTTTACAGTGACTTTACCACGTTTACCTAATGCCCCTAGTTTAGGGGATGTACCACTAATGTTTACAGAAGAACTGAAAGCTGAAACAGATTTAAGCGCAGGGAAATACACCTCCCCTTTAGGTGCAATAGAGGTGGGAGTAATAAACCTTATAGTTTTTACACCCTTGTCGAAGTTAAGTTTTGACTGACAAGTAGCAAATGTATTAAAACACTTCCTAACACCAGTAGTGCCTAGTATAGCATCACAAGCCCCCGTCCCGTAGGAAAGAGTGCAATAGTCAATATCAATCTCTACGATTTGGACAGGTTCTATATTAGCCAACGTAAGCCTCCAGTTGTAATGAAACTTGGTAGAATATACCATCGTTTCTGAAAGTAGGTTTTAACTCGCCCCCACTTGTGCGTCTTGCATAAGCACCATCCTTGTCAAAAACAGAAGGTCCAGCAGCCCAAAAGAAAGTCTTGCCAGAGTTGTAGTGGTTTCTAAAGGCTTGAAAAGAAGTACTCTCTACCTCAGATCGCTCAAGTATGTTTAGGTTTACCGAAGTCTCTGCACTTTTCCTAACTACACGGTTTTGAAAGAACTGCCCCCCAAGAGAGGTGTTCTGTAGCAACTCTATGCTTTCAGACATCCACAGAGGAGTGTAAGAAGGTACAATACCAGTCTCAAAGATTAGAGGTGTTCCGAGGAATAGGTTACCTATAGAAGGTGCAGCGGTAGCCCCAGTGATCTCAAGTTTGAAAGCGTCTGAAGCTAGGCTACCAAAGTTTACCTGTTGGAAAAAGACAAGGATTGTTGTATCATCGGTAGGAGACACTGTAGCTAGTGTAGAAGTACCCCATTTGATAGTTATTGTAGCCCCTTGAGTACCAAGGTCGTGTGCTGCAATACCTACAACACTACCAGCAGTGCTAGGGGGAAAGTTACAAGTCACTGTGCCTGACGTTGTAGTAGGCTTCCAGTAATCAAAGGTACTGTCTGTCAGTAGGTTCTCTACTTGAGCATCAGTAGCCTCTGTAGTTGCCGTCACAGTACCAGTCAGTAGCTTATTTTCCCAGAGAACTAACGGTGCTTTGTCTAGGTCAACCTCTGTTCTTTCAATATAAATCATCTAGCAACCTCAAATACCATGCCTCTGTTTTCGTTCTCTTCGTAGATAGCCTCAAAGATTCTAGAGAGTTGTTCACCTGAGAAAAAGCTATCACGATCTATACCTTCAATTATAACCCGTTGGGGTGTAGCAGCTACAGCTTGAGTGGGCATAGTGGCAGCAGCACCAGATGCACTACCAGAGACAGTACCCGAGGCACCGCCAGAAGCAGCACTTGCCGCTTGTGAAAGCCCTGTCGCAGCAATAAGACCAACTTGTATTTTACCAAGCATAGCAACTCTAGCAGCCATTGCGCCTGTAGGGTCCATTATAAGAGCTTTGGTATAAGCTACAGAGGTGTTTTGAATAGCTTGTGCAATAGAGAGCGCTTTGTTAAGTGCTACAGAAGCAACCGCAGCAGCCTTAGATTTACCTGCAAACTGATCCAAGAAGCCCCCTAACGCTGAGTACATCGCGCTTGATTGGCTTTTAATAATCTGACTTTCAGAGGCTTTAAGGGCTACCAACTTATCAGAGTATTCTTGCTCAAGACGCAACTTGGCTTCTGCATGACCCCCAATAATCTCAAGTTCAGTTTCATTAAACTGGCCTAAAAGGTCTACCTGTTCTGAGCGCCATTGCTCTAGTGTCTCCCTCTCAGTCATAAGACTAGAGATAAAACTGTCTAGTTGACTGTCCCTACCAGAACCTCCACCACCACCGCCTGCACTACGGCTTGTTTTTGGAGGCTCAAAAGTTGTTGCATAAGCGAGTTGTGCAGCAGGAACATTCTTTTGAATTTCTTCGGCAGTAGCACCTTGGGAAAAACCTCTACCACCACCAACTTTTGTTGCGTAAGCCTCGGATTTTCTGATTGCATCCATAGCTGTAGCTATAAGACCAAGGGTTCCCGCAGCCCTTTCAAGTTCATCAGCTAGTTTGCCACCTTCAACAGTTGTAGCTGCTAAAGATACATTCGCCTCCCTAATAGCGCTTTCAGTGTCCAATACAGCCTGTAAAGCCTCTAGCTGTGCGGTAGTAACATTGTCAGTGCTAGATAAAATAGTTTTTAACATGTCAGAAACTCTGGCGAGAGCGTCCGCTTGTGCTAAACTACCTTTTTCAGCGCTAGACACTTCTTGAAAAGCTTCGTATAAAGTCTCTGCTTCATTCTTAGTAAGTTCAAATTGAGACCTAAGAGACAAGAGTGCAGATGCTTTTTCGCTAATACCAATGTCAAACCATCTGCCACCAGCAAGTTCTGAAAGGGAATTTATAGTGTCTTTAATGGATTTGTTTAACTGGATTTCTGCAAGGAATTTTTGGCTCTCAATAAGCTTAAGTACCTGAGCGTTGACTTCTCCATACTTCTCTTTTAAGGAGCTTAACCCTTCGCTAGTATAATTCTTTGTAAGAGAGTTTAAGTCGGACATAGAGCTTTTAAGGCTGTCTACAGTCTGCTTTAAAGTCTTTCCTTGTCCACTAGCCCGCATAAAGGCAGCGCCGATAGCAGTAAGGATGGGGACAGCTATGCCAAGACCTGCAAACACAGCAATCATCTTAGTGCTTTGTGACAACATGCCAAAAGTACCTACAAGCTGTGTAGCCTGTTGACCAAAGGCAACCATAGCATTCTGCCCACTTTGGACCTGAACTGCAAAGTCACCAACCTGATAACCAGTCTGTTGGAACAACACCCCAAGCTGACTTTGTTTGCTTCTAGTTTGCTGGACACTGTCACCATAACTTCTAAAAGCACCAGTACCAGCGGCCATGTCAGCGTTCAAGGCTTCTACCGCAGCAGCCTGTTGATCCGCAGTAATGATATCTTTTTTACGGGCTATAGCAAGGTCGTTAAGCTCCTTGGTATATATGTTCATAGCGGTATAACCCTCTACAAACTTATTCTTAAGTCGCTCTTCTTCTTTGGCTAATGCTTGAGCAGCTTTTTCAGCCATATTAGCCTCTTTTAGCTTCTGAGCACCCAACCTTTTAGATGCAGCCATTTGCTGTTTAACATCAGATAAGGCTTTACGTTGAGATGCTTCGACCTTCTTAAACGCCTTTTCAAAAACACTAGCGGACTTTTGTGCTGTAGTGCCGACAGCCAAGATAGCTTCGTTTGCCTGCTTTACTTGTGTATAGTCAACGATTAAGCTAATATCAGCCATTTGCAGTCCTCATATAAACCCCGTCCAATTCCCTTATGAGATTAACCTCTTTAGGGGATATAGGACTTTCAGTTAATTCTTTGTAGTCTTTTATGTCGCGGTAACTTATCGGGTTTGGTCCTGAGAAACCTTGGCTTCTCGTATTAGAATTTATTAGACTTAGACCTGTTCAAGTGCGCAGGCAATACTTGTAGGTTCCAAGGAACATGAAGCCCACAGATGTTCTTGCCTTTAAGAGGGACAATGTGGTCTACATGATAGTCTAAGCCAGACGTTAAAGAACAATCTCTAGCAAGTTCATAAACAAGTAGGATTTCGTTATTCTGCTCTTCAGACAACCACTCAGGTGTGGCGTTTAGCTTACGTGCTCTGTAGTCGCTTGCGTACTTGCTGTACCTTTGTGGGTATGTTTTCTGAAGCCGCCTCTGTATCTCTTTTACTTTTTCGGGGTTATCTTTTTTATACTGCCTATTGTAGTGAGAGCACTTAATCAGGTTGTCATTCCTCCAATTCTGGAAGTAATTAGGGTTGTTTTCCCTAAACGCCTTATTTCCGGCGTTTCTCCTGTCCTTGTGCAGCAGCCTGTACTCTTTTTGATAAACCTTTTCTTCAGAAGCTCTTGACTCCCTCTTAGCTTTCCTGCAAGAGATACAATAAGTATCTTTACCATCTTTGCAGTTTTTGCTGTTATAGAAGCTATCTAAATCTTTTGATGTGTCACAAGACTTACAGTATTTATTTTCCATTGGCGCACCTCAAGTATGTGTCATCTAAAGAGAATAGCACTTGTACTTCCCTGTTGTCAAGCCTTCCCCCTGTTAAATCCAACCAAGATTTCAGTTCTAGTGGAGATATGGGGCTAGGGCCATTGAAGCCCTGACCTCTTCTATTTGAGCATGCAACGAAGGCAGACCAGACATTAGCTAAAACATTAGGAAACCCCGTAGGAGGCTCCAATTCTTTTAAGCTATGTCCGACCTGCCTTTCTACTGACTCTAGGTGTTCTCTTTTGGTAGTACCACTAGCGTCTGGTACATTGAGTAGGAACTGGTGTTCAGCCCACTCAAGTAAATCAGATGCTAGACTTGAGTAAAAACCTCAGTCTCAGCTACCTCATCTTCAATCTGGTCTTTAATCCAGAAGACTTCTTGGTAGAGCTTCTTAGCTGCATCTACAGTAAACTTAGGTTGTTCACCACCGAATGTGATATTCCAATCCTTAGTAGTCTTAGCGAGCATCTTAATGGAAGCTACTTCAAGTTCTTCTGCGGTAATGGCTGTGTTCTTATTACCTTTAGTTTGCATCTGCTTTAGACGCATATTGGTTTGTTCGTGTACAGCAGCCTTGTACTCTTTAGTGTGAGGTGCATATACAGTAATGGTCATCTCGCTACCATCTTCATTAGTCAGGGGTTCGAGAGTAGTAGGGTTCTTAACTACAACATCAATAGTGTCGATAGTAGGGATAAAATTCATCAGGTCCATGTCGGGATTCCTTTAGTGGGTTATATAAGAACCATTAAGAGGTCTTATGGGTCATATAGGTAACATTATATCGGGATAATCGCAGATTGTCTGCTTGGGTGTAGTATTAAACAGGCTGGAACCTAACCCGACGATAAGCCCCAGCCTTACCTCTTACGAGGGTCTCTTAGGCAGAGGTGTCAGGTCGGGAGATAACCAAGTTAGAACCTTCTGTAGCATCATAGAGAGCTACAAAAGGAAGTGTGATTACTCGGGAGCCTGTTGCACCATCTACAGGTACGTCAGCACCGTTGATCTTGATACGAGGGAATGTGAATGTGTACTGGTTGTTGCCTGTAGGATCGTTTACATTGACAATCAGTTCACTCTCGACTTCATCAATGAAGCGGTTAATCAAGGAGGCATCTTCAAAGTATGCAGTGAATGTACCTTCTACTGCTGCCATACCGAACTCAAGCTGTGGCGTAGATTCACTACCAACAACAAAAGTGGGGGCAATGCCGTTATCAATGGTGAAGTCAATAGAGGTCACAATAGCTGCTGTAGTTGCAGAGGCTACGTCACCGATAGCAAGGACACCAGAGTAAGCATCAAAAGGCTGTGCACCTGAAGCAGCAACAACAGTTTTACCTGTACCACTAATAGTCATGTCCTTACCCATCATGGAGAAGGTAGCAGTGACCATTTGGTTAGGGGCAATAGAGATGGCTAGGGAGCTTACAGCCATACCTGTGAACAGGCGGTACTGAGCAATATCATTAGCTGCATCTTCGATAGAGAAGTATTTAGGTGTAACACCAGTCTTGAGTACGTCAGGTGCAGCTACAGGTGTAGCATCCCAAACACCAAACATGGCACTCTCAAGGAAGGGGTCTAGGTCACCATCACGAAGGTCAACCACAATGTCACCACCGACTTGACGGTTACCATGGCGATCAACTCGTAGCATACGGTCAGGTTGGATTTCATTACCTTGAACACGATCTTTAGTCAGGTTAAGGCTATTAGTATTCTGTGGGATTGCGGTAAAGTCACCAGCAGGAGTAGTCCCGAAAGTGCTTTCTACAATGTAGCTAAGACCGCTACGGCTATTCTGTGCAAAGGCCATTTAGGCTATCTCCTGCTAGTTATAAATATACCACGAAATTACAACGGGTATTCTGTAGAAGGCACCTTCTTGAGTGCCAAGTTCTCGTTCTGCATATCTAATGGTAACCGAAGTACCACCTACAGTGAGGTCGTTAGGTGCATCAAAAGCGTCAATGATACTGTCTGCTAGGCCGTCTGCTGTAGCTGGCCCTGTGCCTTCAGGGCAGTAGACATCTACTACAAATACACCTTGGTAATACATTTGAGGGTTAAGACCTCTTACAGCGGGTTCTCTTACTGTAGGTGCAAACCTAGCCTTTACGAAGCTAGTGCCTGTGGTAGGGTTAAAGGTTACATTCTCCCAAGCGATAGAAGGGATACCTGAGATACCAGCTAGAGTAGTCTCTAGGACTTTTCTAATGTCGTCATATACAGAAGCCATTATCTAAACCTGTCCTTGACCCTAGTAATAGTAAGGTATTTATCATCTACAATCTTAGCGTGAGGTGCTCTATTCGTAAGGACTGCACCACCATCTTCTAGGATACGATCTTTAATCTCTCTCACGTCATTATCAATGAGGGCCTTAGCATCAGCCTTCTCGGATTCAGCGTTTGACCTTTCAGAGTGTGTTAAGCGACCTGTATCCTTTGGGTCTCTACCGTAAGATGAAGTCCTTGATCTGCCACCACCAGAACCTATAGGTCGTAGTGACCATGAGTTCACGAAAGCACCTGACCAAACAGGAGAGATTTCCACTGCGTAGTGGCCTAAGCTAGTGAGTTTGTCAGCCAAGGTGTCTCCTACGAGTTCCTCTAGCTGTAGAACCTTCTTACCAAGACTTCCTCTTACTGTCATTTGTGCCATGGGTTATTCCCTCACTTGGCAGATATAACAAGTTAATGTATCACCTGAGTAAATCTTAGACACGCTAACGATCTTAACCTTGTCACCTACACCTACAACAATGTCATCAGCATCAGGTTCAGGGAGGGTAACGCCACTTGTATCTACACTAGGGAAGGCTACCTTACGGTCACCCATCACAACACTGTCGTTATTGATCTCACTAAGGTCGTATTCAGCGAAGTAAGCCTTAACTGTGTAGTTAGTGGAAGTGTTAGTACCTACGGAGCCTGTAGCTGGGTCATAAGCTGCATAAGAGTTCTTCTGTAGTGTAGTAACCCTACCGAACCTATTGATTAAGGTTAGTAGGCTATTAGCCATGAGAGAAGACATAATCTCTAGTCACCTTTAGTTATATTTGGTAGCTTTTGTCGAAAAATGATCTCTAGTGTCGAAAAACGGTCACTAGGGTTACCTACTTGTGAAATACTTAGTAATCATCTTGGTCAGTAAAGCCACTGTCTTGATTAGGTGGGTTATGGAACTGATCTCTACGGAAAGCAGGTTTAACTCTGTCAGGTAATAGTCGGGCTACACCTACAGAAGTCTTTGTGATACCACCAGCGTAGACACCTAGTTTAGCACCGGAGGTCTTACCTTGGTACTCAAGGCTATCTGCCAGCTTAGTGTAAGCCTTAGCCATCTGAGAGAAGTCAGCAGACATTTGACCGTCTAGTTCTGTATCTACCTCACGGGCATACTTAGAAGCTACAACACGAGCAAGCCAAGCAGCAGAGAAGTACACATTGTCACCATTCTGTAGTAGGGCAAAGTTTACTTCTGCATCCTGTACTTGAGGGTCACTTGAGTTAGTGTCCCCCAAGAGTAGACGTGTAGCATTAAGGCGACCCGAGGCTGTGTCCGTAGTAAGGTCTGTATCATCGTAACTAAAGGCCATCAGGTCATCCTATTGTTTAAGAGAATTTTGCTTTTACAGCCCACATAGCAGCTTGCTCATAATTCGTTAGCGAGATACTGCGTTGACGGTTGCTAGGTACGTTCTGTTCAATGTAAGTCATTAGTTCATCCGTCATACGCTTAATCTCAGCAACTTGTTCAGAACCAGAGGGGTTAAAATCTTTGTTGGTATAGCTCATCAGGTCATCCTATTATTTGTTTATTATTCTGTGGTGGGTTCTACTTCAGCAGGCTTATCACCTAAGATACGATCCCGTAGGTCATAGTAGAACTCTTCGGACCATTGGTTAGAGTACAACCACCGACGAATAAGACCCCGTTGTTTAGCTTCAATCTTGGACTGCCTACATCGGTTCTTATCAAAGTCCTTTTGTGATACTGTGCGGCTCTTAAGCTCTGCATTAAGTTGGATCACAAGGGAATGTAGTTGGGAGGCGCTCATCTCGTGTAGACGGTCACCTACTTTATTCTGAGCCTCAAGGGCTGGGTTGTGGTGAATGAAGTTTGTAGCGTATAGTCGGGCTACGGCAGCTTGGTCGAAACCTAGTTCTGCCCACTTGTATTCTTCACCTTTGGTCCAGTTTCGATTACCACTGTTGAATGGAATCTTAATGAATACTGGCCAATCGAGTTGCCATCCTAAGTATGTAGGATGAATGGGTGTTTTATCTTTCATGTGTTTGACTTCTCTTTGAGATACTGTTTATGTCTATTATTATTGAGTGCCTATTGACACTTTGGTAGTATATGACCCCTAAGTCATAAACCTGAGCTATGATCTAGGGGTCATATTTAGATTAAGCTACAACAGTGTTGAAGAACACACCCAAGTTAGCGCCTGTGACTTTCATGTCATAAGCCATCTTGACTTGGATCATCTCAGCGATCTGTTGACGCTTCAGAGCATCGTCAGAGAAGGTTTCTACTGTGATACCCATACCAGATACACCGGGAATGGAATCCCAAGCGAAGGTAAGGCCAGCAGCAGGGGTACGCAAGCCAGCCCGCTTAGGACCGTGTACCAGCATAGCCTTCTTAGAGCTAATGAAGCCGTTTACAGCAGTAAGACCTTCAGCAGCGGAGTTAGCGATTGCCTTCATTACGAAGAAGTTCTCTACCTCGAAGATTTCAGCCAGCTTAGCGTTAGTAACCAGTGCTGTGTTTGTGATGGTAGCGCCACCGTTCAAACGTGCCAGAATATCAGGGTGGTTAATCAAGACATCACGAGTCTCAACATCTACAACCATGGTATTCATGTCGAAGCCACCAGACTTAAGGAAGGCTGTACGACGGGCTGTAGTAACGTCTACGATAGGTGTAGAGTTCGTGTAGTCAGACCACTGTGTGACCTCTGCTGCGGTATCGTTGTCAGCGTTAGCTACACCTGTGTACTCAGTACCCCAAACACCAGTCTTGAAGAAGGTGTCAGCAAAGGCTTGTTCACGGTGGATACGAAGCTGGTTAACTACATCAAACGCCTGTTGAGCGCGTGTCTCAAGCATTGCATCTTCGTTAGCCAAGTCTTGTTCTGAGAAGTCAGCACCAAGGCCGTACACTTCAGCGAAGTAAGAGCTTGTGGACAGTTGCATACCAATGCGTTCAACTTCGGTACGAGGGGCCAGCAGCTTTACGTTACCAGTGCGGTTGCTATCGTCTTGGTTGTAGACGTAGTATTTATCCGACTGCTTAGATACCGAAACTACAGGGAACACTTGGTCCGCAATGAAGTTAGAAGGCTCTTGGTTGAAAGCGATGGTCAGGTTAGTCAATGGCTGGTCAATGTGAACAGCACTAGGAGTCAAAAGAGGCATATTAGTTTTCCTTAACTATGCTTAGGCTGCGAGGTTGCCGCCAGTGATAAATTCGATACGCATGATTTGGCCGATTACAGCATCTTCGCGAGCGTAACCCAAGACCACATCACCAGTAGCAGCCAAGAGGGCAGTACCAGTTGCGGACGATTGAATTTGGTCACCAGCAGTAATTGTACCACCAGCTTCAACCATGTAGCCACCTGTGACGGTTACTGTAGCAGCTTGACCGACATCAGGGTTGTTAGAGAGGATACCGATGGCATTACCACCAGCGGAAGCGGTTACGTCAACTTGACCATCAGCGGCAAGAGAAACGAATTTGAATTGTGCTGCAGTGAGGTCACTACCAGCTACAAAAGTGCGTGTGTCACGCGAAAGCATGGTCGCCATGGTTATTATTCCTTGTCTTCTTTGTAGGATTTGTTAATAAGTGCTTTACCCTCAACGGTCTTAGCAACTTCAGCGTAGGCTTTGTAGGTATCGACCTTGTGCTCATCAGCATAAGACTTAACCATGTGGTCTAGCTTTTCTTTAGGGGATGTAAATTCACCATCAGTGGCAGACTTACCCAGTTCTTGCATCTTATCCTCAAAGGCTTTATCAGCAGCCATGAGAGCTTCCATAAGAATGTCCATCTCATCCATTTTAGCTACAGCGGACATAAGCCCTTTAGCTACAGCAATATCAAAGTGAGGCAGGGTAGCTTCAGCTTTCTTGGTGAGTTCTGCATCGGCTTTTTCAACTTCAGCCAACTCAAGAGCTTTCAGGATAGGTGCTGGAATGTCAGCTTTGTTAATCTTCTCACCACTGTACTCTACGTACTCAACAGGTGCAGCTTTTTCGATAGCGTCAGCCTTGATGGTGTAGCCTTCATCCAAGAGACCTTTACGCAGGCGCTCATTCTCAGCTTTCAGCTTGGTTACTTCGTCCAAAGACTTTGCCATGGCAGCCTCAGCAGTTGCTCGATCACAACCCTTAGCTTTCATGTATTCTTTAATCTTGGCATCCATCTCAGGGGCCATCTTTTCTGTTTCTTCTGTCATGGTATCTCCATTGAGAGCTTTGTAGATAGGAGCTTTAGCCATCTGGTTAGCTCCCTTAGGAACTAAACTCAATTCGTCCAGCTCTAGGTTAATAAGTTCAGTAGGCATTAGAACTCCTGTTTCTGGGCGCGGCCCCCAATGCTAAATTCCGCGTATTCACCAGACTTGACTTTTTCCCAGAGGTCGTCATCAGTTACGTAGAAACCTGAAATAACACCCTCCTTGTCAGACTGGATTTCTAGGGCTTCACAAATGTCTTTGCTCATGGGGAACGAGTGGACGATCTGCCCTACCTGCTCACCTGAGTGGTTGATCTTACCGACCCTCACACCCTTCATAAACTCGTTAAAGGCTTTGTGTAGCGTTTCTGTTTTGATTACGTCACCCTGTAGGTCAACTACAAGCTCACCTTTGTAGGTAGTGACAGAAGCCCATCCGTAGATGATGCGTTGTTCTTCATCAATCTTAAGTATCTTGATTGACCCAGTGTCTTTCTTGCTCACTACGAACTCCATTATACTTTCGACTACAGCTTGAAGTGCATACTCCATAACTTCCATACGGTCCATAGGAGCCTCACCAGAGCCTTCCTCGGCACCTTCGGGTAGGTAGTATGCCAAATAAGCCTCATGGCTCTCAGCGGGCATATATACGGCCTGCCCATCGTAAGTAGATACGTGAACTACACCATCAAAACCCATATCCATGCTACGAGCCTTAGCTTCACCTTCTGTAGTGAAGATATCAGTAGAATAACGAGCTTTTTGAATTGCAATATCTGTTGTAGTCATGTTACTACCTTTGCGATGTAACCTTGGAAGCTAGCGTAGACCTCGGAGCCTTGGGTGGCAGTCTGGCAAGTAATCCTTATGTCAGCGTTCTTAGGGATGACAACGGCTGGGTCTAGGTCAATCTGCCAAGCCCCACCAGCAGAGTTAGCTGATAGTGCAGCAGCTTCCCTAAAGATTTTACCAGCTTCTCGTATTTCAAGGTAGAAGTTTACAGCACCTGCCTGTTTGTAGGTAACTGAACCAAACCCCCCAGTGAGAATATAGTAGTCTTCGTTACTGAAGGTTGTAGCTGCCTTGAAGGACTGTTGGAAGCCTAAGGGAATTTGAGCATGAACCTTAGTTAAGTCAGAAGGCACACCATTCACAACAGTCGTATCTTCATAGGTGTAGACTGCACCAGCAAGTTCACTACCATTGTTGTTAAAGACGCGAGAGACACGAGCTACAGGGGTAGGGAGGGTTACTTTATTCTGACCGTTTAGGCTTATAACCTGCGTCACAAAGCTAAACTGTTGATCTTCACCAGTGCCAGTTACTGTGTGACACTCAAGGTAAATCTCTTGGTCATCAAGGGTAGAGGTAGAAGATATTGTGTCGATGGTGTTAGTGCTAACGTATGTCTCCATACCACCTAGTGACCAAACAGTCTCACGACCTGTGCCTAATTCACCAGACTTACCAAACTTAGTTAGTGACTTTCCTTTGGCATCTATAGACACCATATCACCGAAAGTACGGTAAATCTCTCTCTCAGCTTGGACTAATCTAGCATCGGGGACTTCATAGTTCTTTCTGGCCCAAGTAGTCATTCGACCACCTTACCTTCTACCTGTTGTGTAGGTTCAGGGGGATTAGCCTTAGCATTAGCAATCCTGCGTTCAGCCTCTAGGTCAGCTTCATAAAGTTCCCTATCCAAAGTAGGTAACTCAGCGTTAGCCAAGAGTGCATCTACAATATCAGGTTGTGAAGCTAGGTTAATATCAGCACCATTGAGGTTACGAAGATAACTACCCAATTCTTTAAGATCGTGGGGAGCTACGTCACCAGCGATAATCTTAGGCATTAGCTTAGGGTCAAGACCGTTCAAGTCCCAGAGCTTCTCCACCATTTGCTTATTAAGTACGTCTACGATTGTCTGGATGTAAGACTCAAGAGCGCGTAGGAACAAGTCAGTCTTGGATTTAGAAAGGGCATAGGAGCCTGTGCTACCACCCCCCAGCATAAGGAACTCAGATAGAACACTTCGGGCAATGTCATGTTGGTATCTCCGTACAATGGGGTCAATGTCGATGTTACGAGTACCTGAGGAACTCATCAGTTCGATGTCTACAAGACGTTGACCACTAGGAGCACCTTCTTTATCTGGGTAGTTATCAGAAGGCAGTACAATGTACCCTTGATCGTTAAACTTCACATCACGAAGGATTTGCTGGATATTACCCAAGAAGTTCTTTTGATCTACACTAGCATCAGCAGAGAGATATTCAGCAGGGACACGAGCTACAGGGATACCTGCAAGTTCACGCTCTACTGCGATAGCTTCAATAGCTTGTAGGTTGTTAAGGTACTTCCAGCTTGTGTAAGCATTACGAAGGATACTACGACCTGAAGGATCATTGTTGATTACTGTGGTACGGTAGTAGAGTGCTTTAGTAGTAGGAATGAAGTGAGCACCATCCGAGAAGGCCATACCTGTGTCTTGGTACATACCCAAGATGTCACCAGTCTTTTGGTCTACCTCAAAGCGTGAAACAGTCCAAGGTGCACGAGAAGCTAACTTACGGACACCAATACGACCGTCAGGGAACTTAGTTTTCTTCTTAGGGTTCAAGGTGGACTGTGAAGACCTACGCTTGTAAACTACCTCAAAGAAACTAAACCCAAAACCTAAGAAACTAAGAGCCTCTGAGATGTGGTCATCAAGGGTATGTTCCATATCCTCAAGTACAGACTCAATGAAGTCAGCCTCTACCTTAGCTTGGTCACTATCGTCAGCAGGTTTAACCTTAAGGTCTACATCCCGTAGGATTTGTTCTACAGCGTAAAGTACAGCACCAATGGTAGCATCATTATCGCGCATCTCTTGATAGGTCTTAATGGCTTTCTTACCACGAAGCTCAGGAAGGAACTCATCAGCACGGATTTGACCATTGTGTACATTAGAGCCAGAAACCCCAAGGATTGACTTAGCTTTGCCTTCTGTGAGGTTCTTATCAACCATTGTAGGTTTCCTTAAATTAAGTCATCTTGTGGAACCGGAGTAAGCCCCATAACAGAGATTGCTTCTTGACCACTCATACCAAGGGTAGCTACAATCTGGCTTGGGTTAGCTTGTGGTGGGTAAGGGTCATCTTCATTAGGCGTCCAGAGCAACACAAGCCCTTGAGCCTGTGTAGCCTTGGTCATGTCAACGACTTCCTCACCGTCCCACTCAGGGCGTACTAGGGGGCTTGTGGCTGCGCCTACAAACACCTCAGGTACAGGAAGGCTTGCCACAGCGTAGAGGTTGCCATCAGCGTCTTCCCATGAGGGGTTTCGGTAGGTTTCCCCGTCAGCTTCGGAATACCCCAATGCCATTGCGTAATGGTTGGCAATGTCGATGTGTGCCGATGGAACTGCGATTGTAAGTCTCATTTACTTCTCCACGATCAAGCCGCCAGAGGCACTGATAGACGTGCTGACAGATGTTGTTGTATTACCGACCCTGCGAAGCCCCTCAAAGACACTACGCCCTGCGCTGGTTCCCACATGAAGCAGGTCAGTGTCAGGATCGTGAGCCAAGGCTGTGACTGCATCAGATGCCCCGTAGAGTGTGGCTTGGGCGTTCTCTTGGAATAGCACCTTCTCGTCGTTGTAGATTTTAGCAATCTGTTCGGCTGTGGGTGCGGTGGCTGAGATGCGTAGGAGGGCGAGGGAGCCAGCCCAAGGAGCAGCAGGAGACTGATTTCTTCCACCAACTACGAGAGAACTATCTGTTCCGCCAATGGACCGTGCCACCTGTCCCGTAGCCTGTGCATCAATAACGCCGTCAATATAGAGCGACAAGGATGTTCCGCTTGACGAAACTGTAGCAGCAATAAATCGCCACGTTCCGCTCTCAATAGATTTAGCACCTGTCAGAGACGTATTGCTGCCGTTTCGTGTGCGAAAAACCACTGTGCCGTCATCATTCTTGTAAAGCGCAAAACCCTCTGTGTTTGCAGCGTCAACAGTGTCTAATATCCAAGAGAGGCTTGTGTCACCAACCTTCATCCACCCCATAATGCAGAAGTCACCCGTCCCGAAGTCGAGGTCACTGTTATACGGCTGCTCAAGGTAGTTGGTGCCAGAGAAGCCAGAGTAGGCCACCAGATCAACGCCAGTAGCTACAGGGCTGCGGGTGATTGTGCCGTTGACGATCAGGCTTTTGTTGTTCACCGAGCGGTCGTGGTCGGCCTCGGTGATCGAGAAGTTGTCTACCGACCCAACAAACCCGTTTCCATCGCCCTGAAAGCTGATGTTTGTCACGTCAGCGGACGGGGTAAAAAACACATCGACGGAAATCGCAGCGGCGGTCCCCG
>TARA_R110000824_G_scaffold401149_1_pt1 | contig 47916 bp, 33 predicted proteins | sample TARA_R110000824 | Tara Oceans TARA_R110000824 (sample SAMEA4397747) | marine metagenome | biome: Polar Biome; feature: [MES] marine water layer (ENVO:01000295) within the mesopelagic zone...; material: water (ENVO:00002006), including particulate matter (ENVO:01000060) such...
CGGGGCGGGGTCGCCGTCGATGCCCAGCCCCCGCCCCGAAAAATTCTTCGCTCGCGCTCGAATTTTTCGACCCGCCCCCCAGGGGCGGGTGGCTTTTTTTGTATAAGGTGTTGGACAACAACGTTCCATTCCAGAAAGCGACGGGCGCTCCAATGCTCTCTCCGCAGAAAATCGACGAACTGGCGCATTTCGCCCTCGAACTGGGCGCGGCGGCCGCCGCCGTGACGCTGCCGCATTTCCGCTCGGGCCTCGGCGTCGACAACAAGCGCGGGCACTACGCCTTCGATCCGGTCACGGCGGCCGACCGTGACGCCGAAACCGCGATCCGGAAGCTGATCGGCGAACGCTATCCCGATCACGGCGTGCTGGGCGAGGAACATGGCAATCATGACGGCGCCAGCGACCTGACCTGGGTGATCGATCCGATCGACGGCACGCGCAGCTTCATCACCGGCGTGCCCTTGTGGGGCACGCTGATCGCGCTCAATGACGGCGCGCGGCCGGTGATCGGGCTGATGGCGCAGCCCTATATCGGCGAGACGTTTCTGGGCCGCCCGGGCGGCAGCGAGCTGATCGGCCCGCATGGCACAAGGGCCCTGAAGACCAGCGCCTGCACGAGGCTCGAAGACGCGCTGCTGGGCAACACCGATCCCGGCATGTTCCGCCGCGACGCGGAGAAGGCGGCCTTCCGCGAACTGACCTCGAAAGTGAAGCTCAGGCGCTTCGGCGGCGACTGCTATTTCTACTGCCTGCTGGCGGCCGGCACGCTCGACCTGGTGGTCGAGAGCTCGCTTCAGCCCTATGACATCCAGGCCCTGATCCCGATCATCGAGAATGCCGGCGGCGTCGTCACAAGCTGGTCGGGCGGCGATGCGCAGCAGGGCGGGCAGGTGGTGGCGGCGGCCAATGCCGAACTGCATGCGGCGGCGCTCGAGATCCTCGCCCCGGCGGCCGACGCCTAGGTCGCTTCCAGCCGCCCGGTGAAACGGTCGAAGGCGGCCCAGAAGGCGGCGCGGCAGGGGTCGGTCTCGATCAGGATCTCGTGCCGCGCGCCGTCGATCTCGACCAGTTCGCCGGCCGGCAGATGTGCCGCCGCATGACGCAGCGCCGCGCCGTCGATCAGCCCGTCCTGCGCGGCCAGACAGATCAGCACCGGGGTTTCGATTTCGGCAAGCCAGCCGGGCGCCGAGACCTTGTCGACGGAACGGAAGGCCGCATGCAGCCAGCCGATGGTGGCCGAGCCGAGACCCAGCGCCGGTTCGGCGCGGGTCAGCGCCTGCAGCAGCGCATAGCGCCCTTCGTCATGGGTCAGGATGTTCTCGGCAAAGGGCGTCTCGTCATTGGCCCTGGGCGTGCCGCCGGGCACATAGCGCGCGCCGAGCCCGAGCCGGTCGAGGCCGACGGCAAGCCCCCGCACCGCCAGCGCCATCGCCCGGCCCGGAAATTTCAGCCCCAGCATCGGCGCCGACAGCACGACGCCGGAAAACCAGTCCGGATGGTCATGCGCGCCGCGCAGCAGGATGTTGCCACCCATCGAATGGGCGAGCGCATACCACGGCTTCGGGAAGCCGGACGCGACTTCCGCCATGACATGCGCGAGATCGCGGTCGAAGGTCGCGAAATCGTCGATATGGCCCTTGCGCGGATCGTCGAGCATGCGCGTCGACAGCCCCTGCCCGCGCCAGTCGATCGAGACGACCGAAAAGCCGCGCGCCCGCAGCTCGCCGATCACCTCGAAATATTTCTCGACGAATTCGGTGCGGCCGTTGAAGAGAAACACCGTGCCGCGCGTGCCGCCGCCCCAGGTGAAGAGCCGCAGCCGCGCCCCGTCGGGCAGGGCGAGCCAGCGCGCCTGCCCCTCTTCGGGCATCGGATTGTCCGGGATCAGAACGACCGGCGCGCTCACTCCTTCACCGCGCCAGCCTGCCTTGCCACAATCGGCCGCAACCGGGTCACCGCCGAAAGATCGCCGACGATCCGGATCCGGCCCTGGCGGAAGGCGACATTCTGGTCGACATGGCCCTGCAGGATGTCGAGATTGAGCAGGGGATCGATATGCACCGTGCAATCGGCCGGGATATCGCGGCGGTGCACCTCGTTGGGCGTCTTCCTGCCGTCGATCACCAGCACATCGGCGCCGGGATGCACGAATTTCAGCGTCGCGCCGAGCGACACGTCGCCAGCAAGCGCCGCCCTGAGCAGTGCCTCGATCCCGTCGACCGCGCTTGCGGCCATCTCCGCCGACCGTCCGGCAGGGGCTTTTCTCGTCTCGACCATCGCGATTCCATCCGGTTTGCCGACGCCATCCTAGCACCAGCCATGCCCGGCTGCCCAATCGCGGCTTGCCGTTTTGGCGGTGCCGCCGAATTCCTCTAGGGTTTGCGGGCTGCGCGAAAAGGGGAGGACAGCCGGACCGATGAGCTGGGAAAAGGAAACCGACGAGATCAGGCGCCGCCGGGCGCTGGCCAGACGTCAGGGCGGCGAAGAGGCGGTGGCGCGCCAGCATGCGAAGGGCCGCCTGACGCTGCGCGAGCGGATCGCCGGTCTTGCCGATGCCGCCAGCTTTCGCGAACTCGGCGAAGGCGCCGGCGTGCCGCATTTCGATGCGGACGGCAATCTGGTCGATTTCGAACCGGCCAATTATGTGCTGGGCTTTGCCACCATCGGCGGCCGCCGCGTCGCGATCGGCGGCGAGGATTTCACGCTTAAAGGCGGTTCGCCCAATCCGGCCGGGCTCCGCAAGAGCGTCTATGCCGAGGAACTGGCACTCACTTACAAGGTGCCGCTGATCCGCCTGCATGAGGGCGGCGGCGGCAGCGTGGCCGGCGCAGGCGCCAAGGGCAACACGCGGCCGCTGGGCGAGCCGGTCTTTGCCGATCCGCGCTTCCGCTCGATCGCACAGGTGCTGGGCGAGGTGCCGGTGGCCGCCGCCGCGCTGGGCCCCGTGGCCGGCATGCCGGCCGCCCGCCTCGTCGCCTCGCATTTTTCGGTGATGGTCGAGAATGCGCAGGTGCTGATCGCCGGGCCCAAGGTGGTCGCCCGCGCGCTGAATGAAGACCTGACCAAGGAAGAGCTGGGCGGTCCGGATGTGCATGCCCGTTCGGGCGTGATCGACAATGTGGCAAAGACGGAAGAAGAGGCACTGGCCGAGATCGCCCGCTTCCTCTCCTACCTGCCCGATAATGTCTGGCAATTGCCGCCGCGCGCCGAATGCACCGACCCGCGCGACAGGGCCGAGGAAAACCTGCTCTCGATCGTGCCGAAGGACCGCCGCAAGCCCTTCAACATGCGCAGGATCGTCAAGGCGGTGATGGACGATGGCAGCTTCTTCGAAATGACCAAACGCTTCGGCCCGTCGCTGATCACGGGGCTCGCGCGGCTGAACGGAACCAGCGTCGGCGTCATCGCCAATGACTGCAACTTCTATGCCGGCGCGATGACGGCGGCGGCGGCACAGAAACTTCGCCGCTTCGCCGACATGTGCAACACCTTTCACCTGCCGATCGTTTCCTTTGTCGACGAACCGGGCTTCATGATTGGGTCTGCGTCGGAAAAGGCGGCCACCATCCGCCACGGCACGGCGGCGATCGCCGCCGTGATGCAGAGCCGCGTGCCCTGGGCGAGCGTGATCGTGCACAAGGTCTTCGGCGTGGCCGGCGCCGCGCATTTCGGGCCCGACGGCTTCGTGCTTTCATGGCCGAGCGCGGCAACCGGCGCATTGCCGGTCGAAGGCGGCGTGGCCGTTGCCTTTGCCCGCCAGATTGCCGAAGCGGAAGACCCGGAAGCCTTGCGCGCCGAACTGGAAGCGAAACTCGCCGCCGGGCAATCGCCCTTCCCGCGCGCCGAGGGCTTCTCGGTGCATGAACTGATCGACCCGCGCGAAACAAGGGGCAGGCTTTGCGACTGGCTCGACTGGGTGGAACCGCGCCGCGCGCTGACGCTCGGCCCCTATCTGACGACGATGCGTCCCTGAAGGCCAAACGAGAAAAAGGCCCCGTCACCGGGGCCTTTTCATTGTCGTTGCGCCGCCATCAATAGGACGAGAACAGGATCGCCCCGGTGATGGCGCTGATGCCGAGCCAGAGCGCCACATTGTTCCGGTCGCGGGCCTGGACATGGTAGTAGTCGCCGTAGCGCGGATGGGCGTGGTAGTAAACCGGCGCGCCGAACGAATGGTAGTGATACTGGTGCACGATCTTCGGCCGCCAGTGAGACCACGGCCGGTAGTTGCGGTGATAGACGACCTTGGGCGGCCGGTGGTGATATGCCTGACCGTGACCACGATGATGACCGCCGTGGTAGCTGTGGTGATGTTTCTTGCCGTGAATGAGATGCAGCGTCGCATCGCCCTGAATGCCGGCCGAGACCGGCAGGACCACGGCCGCCTGCGCCACGGCCGGCGCGCCGAAACCAAGGGCGACGGCCAGACCGGCAAGAGCGAGAATCCTCTTCATCGCACTGTCCTTCCATATTCCGCACATACCCCGTATGCGCACAAGGATGGACGCGCCTGGCTGAACCGCAGATGAACGGCCGCACCCCAGGATTTCTGCAGAAAACCTTGCGGTGTGCGTGAGCTCAACCGCCGAGAAACAGGCGGCCGACATCCGGATTGTCGAGAAGCTGGCGGCCTGCGCCGGCCAGCGCGACGCGGCCGGCGACCAGCACATAACCGGTATCGGCGAAATCGAGCCCGCGCCGGGCATTCTGCTCGACCATGATGATGGTCTTGCCCTGCCCGCGCTGCAGCTCGCCGAGAATCTCGAACACCATGTCGATCATGCGCGGTTCGAGACCGATCGACGGCTCATCGACCAGCAGTACCTGCGGGTCCATGATCAGCGCCCGGCTGATTTCGAGCAGGCGGCGCTCGCCGCCCGACAGCACGCCGGCCCTCTCGTTGCGCCTTTTCGCAAGACGATCGTAATGCGCAAGGACGCGCTCGGCCGCAGCCAGCGCCTTCGCGCGGTCGGCCAGCAGATAGCCGCCCATCAGCAGGTTTTCCTCGACCGTCATGTCGGGAAAGACCGAATTGTCCTGCAGGATATAGGCGATGCCGGCATCCTTCAGCTTCTCGCTGGGCGACAGCCGCGTGACGTCGCGCGCATCCGCGACGACACGGCCGGCGGTGATCCTGGTGAAGCCGAAGATCGAATGCAGCACGGTCGACTTGCCGGCGCCATTGGGCCCGACAAGACAAAGGCTCTGCCCCTTGCCGACCGCGAGGTCGATGCCATGCAGGATCTCCATCGCGCCGTAGCCGGCGTGAAGACCCTCGAGCGTCAGCAGTGGCTCGCCCGCGACCAGCGACAGGATCTCCGCGCGCGGCACCGCGCGTGCCATCGCTTCGGCCTCGCGCGCGACATCGCCGACGGACAGCACCGTATCGACGCCGCCCTGCCCGTAGCCGCCCGCGAGGTTGTCGCCGTTCTCCGACATCACGCGACCCCGAGATAGGCATCGAGCACGCGGGCATCGTCGCGGATGTCGGCCGGCGCGCCTTCCGCCAGCACCTGGCCATGCGCCAGACAGGTGATGCGATGCGCGAGGTTCATGATCACGCGCATATTGTGTTCGATGACGAGCAGCGTGACGCCAAGCTCGGCATTGGCGCGGCGCAAGCGGTCGATCAGCCCGTTGATCAAGGTCGGATTGATGCCGGCGGTCGGTTCGTCGAGGAGCAGCAGCCTCGGCTCGTTCATCAGGGCCATCGCGAATTCAAGCAGTTTCTGCTGCCCGAAGCTCAGACGGCCGCCCTTCTCGTCGCGCTTTTCATGCAGGCCGACAAAGGCGAGGAGATCGTTTGCGCGCACGCGCGTCGCCGCCGGCACGGGCTTCAGCAGCGACACAAGCCCACCATGCGCCTCGCGGGCGCTGATCGCCATGTTCTCGGCACAACTCATCTCGCCATAGATGCGCGTCTGCTGCCAGGTACGCAGCAGCCCGAGCCGCGCGATGGGCGCCGCGCGGAGCTGCGAAATCGGCCGGCCCTCGAAATAGACCTCGCCGCCATCGACCGGCAGCGTGCCGGTGATGCAGCCGAACAGCGTCGTCTTGCCGGAACCGTTGGGACCGATCAGCCCCGCAATCTCGCCTTGCTGCACCGTGAGCGAAATGCGGTCGTTGGCGACGACGCCGCCAAAGCGTTTCGTGACCTCGCGCACTTCGAGCATGACGCTCATGGCCGCGCTCCTTCGCGCGCTGCGCGGCGCTCGGCGATCCAGCCCATGATCCCTTGCGGGAAGAAGACGACGATGACGACGATCAGCAATCCGAGCGCGACGCGCTGCCATCCCAGCAGATAGGTCCAGAAGAGCTCCTGCGTGATGTGAAAGACGACCGCGCCGAGGACCGGCCCCCAGAGCGTGCCCTTGCCGCCGAGAATCGCCATCAACACCATCCAGACGCCGAAGGTGGCGCCGGCAAAGGCGACGTCGCGCGGATCGATGAAGCCGATCATGTTGGCCGCAAGCCCGCCCGATATCGCCAGAAAGAAGGCAGCAACGCACCAGGCGAAGACCTTGATCTGCGTCGTGCGCAGGCCCATCGCATCGGCCTTGTCCTGATCGTCGCGAATGGCATTGAGCGCCAGGCCGAAACGCGTGCCGTAGAGCCAGCGCAAGCTCAGAAAGCAGACAATGGCGACGGCAAACAGCGCATAGCAGAAGAACAGTTCGCGTGCCCCCAGTGCACCGGGATAAAGCGGCAGCGCCATGCCGGAGCCGGCACCGACATAATCCCAGCCGGCGGCGATCTCGGCCGCCGTAATGCCGAGGCCGAGCGTGCCGATGGCGAAGTAGTGGCCGCGGATACCCAGCAGCGCCGCGCCGAAGAGCAGCGCCGCCGCAACCGCGATCACCGCGCCCAGCACAAGCCCCAGCGCCAGCGCCTCGAAATAGGGCAGCCCCGCATCGCGCTGCACAACGGCCGCCGCATAGCAGCCGATGCCGAAGAAAACGATATTGCCGAAGGAGTTGTAGCCCATACGGCCGCCCAGCATGTCCCATGTCAGGGCGAAGACGACCATCAGCCAGAGAAAGGAAAGCTGCGTGATGAGGCTGGGCGCAAGAAACGGCAGGCCGAGGCCAAGCACGGCAAGCACGCCCATGATGTGCCAGTCGGAAAGCCGGTTCATTTGAGGTGCTCCCGGCGGCGCGCGGCGCGTCCGTGCCGCCAGACGAGAATCGCGACCATCAGCGCAAAGACAAAGGCGATCTGGAACTCGGTGCCGAGCACGAAGCCGGCGACGTTCTCAAGCGCGCCGAGCCCGAGCCCGGCGGCAACCACCGCGCCGACATTGCCGACACCGGCGACGACGACGACCATGAACGAACGGACCGTATAAGGCAGGCCCATGTACGGATGGATGGTCCAGGCCATGACGGCGAGACTGCCCGCTGCGCCGCACAGCGCCGCATTGAGCGCATAGGTCGCCGCATAGACGCGGCCCGTATCGATGCCGAGAATGCGCGCCGCGCGCGCGTTCTGCGCCGTGGCGCGAATCGCCTGACCGAGCCGCGCATGCCGCAGAAACAGCCACAGCGCGGCGCCGGCGACAAGCGCCAGCACGAAGGCGATCAGCTTGACCCAGGCGACCGTCACCATGCCGTCGAGGAAATAGGCCGAGCCGAGACCGGCATCGACCGAACGCACATCGGCGCCGAAGGAGAGATTGGCAAGCTGCTGGATCAGGATGGCAAGGCCGAAGGTCGCAAGGATCGAAATGAAGACATCCTTGTCGACCACGCGGAAAACGATGGCGCGGTAGATGACCCAGCCCACGCCGAACATGACGACCGCCGAAACCGGCAGGCCAAGGAGCGGTGGCATGCCCGCCTGCACCAGCAGGAAGGTCACGTAGCCGCCGAGCACGACAAGCTCGCCCTGCACGACATTGACGATGTTGAGCACGCCCCAGACCAGCGCCATGCCATAGGCGGCGAGTGCGAAAATCGCGCCGATCAGCAGCCCGTTGACGACGACATCGACGGTGACGGCAGGGAATTGAACGAGCAGCGCAAGATTGTCAAGCACGAGACCTCTTCCGTTCTCAGCGTTCGGACCAGGGCGGCGTCGGCCAGCGGATCTTCGCCTCGGCGAATTCCTCCGGATAGACGACGACATATTGTCCGTCCTGCACCTGGAACAGCACGGTCGGCTTGGCAATGTTCTTGCCGGTCTCGTCGAATTCGATCCGGCCGTAGAAGGTCATCATCTGCGTTTCGGCCAGCGCGTTGCGCACATCTTCGGGGTCGAGCGATTTCGCCCGTTCGAAGGCATCGGCATAGACCTGGACGGCAGCACTCGACTCGGCCGCCTGATAGGGCGCCACCTCGCCATAGGTCTCCTCATAGAGCCGCGCATAGTCCGAGGCGCTGCCGAAGAGGTCGTCGGCATAAGTCAGGGTCGAGGCCCATTGGGCGGCGCAGAGCGCATATTCGGCCGCCGGTCCGAAATTCTCGGCGATGCGCGCCGAGTCGCAATGCGTCAGCGCCAGCATCGGCACATTGACGCGCTGGTCAGCGAACTGCCGGATGGCCAGCGATGCACCCTTGTCGTGACCGGAAATCAGCATCAGGTCGGGCCGGAGCGCCTTGACCTTCGACAAGGTCGCCGACATGTCGTTGAGTTCGGGCGGCAGCTTGTCGTCGACGACAACCTTCATGCCGTGACGCTTCATGTCTGCCAGAACGCCATCGCGCACATCCTGCGAAAAGGGGTCGTTCTCGAACGCCATCGCGACACGGAGCTTCGCGGGGTCGTCGGAGAGCCGCGCCGCGATGTCGACGGCGCCGCGCAGATATTCGTCGGTGGTCGACAGAACGGCGAAGAGATAGCGGTAGCCCTTGCGGAAGAGCGAGATGGCCGCGCCATTGGCCTCGACCATCGGCACGCCGTATTTCTCGGTCACCGGCGCGATGGCTTCGGTCAGCCCCGAAGAATAGGGCCCGAGCAGATATTGCACCTTGTCCTGCTGGATCAGCCGCTCGACCAGTTGCGCGCCGCGCGCCGGCGTCGATTCGTCGTCGTAATAGATGACTTCCAGCCGATAGGGCTTGCCGGCCACGGTAACGCCGCCGGCCTCGTTGATCTTCGTGACAGCAAGATCGTAACCCTTGCGCGTGAAGGCGCCATTCGAGGAATATTTACCCGTAAGCGAAACGGCGGCACCGAGCCGTATCACGCCCGGTTCCTCGGCCGCGGCCGGTGCGACAAGCAGCGCCAGTCCCAGAAAAACCCCGGCAAAGAGCCCTTTTTTCATTGCCGTCTCCCCCTCGGAACCGCTTTTGAAACTGGACCCTTATACCCGTCTTGACGGCCGTATGTGAAATTCCCAAATAAAATTTGCCGGGCGCTGTCGATTGCGGGCCCGGAGGGGAGGACGGCCGCCGGCCGTGATGGCGGCGGCGAAGCGTCCTCCACAGTCGATCACATCGCTTGAATGAGGATGTAACCATGCGCAGCTATGATTTTTCTCCGCTTTACCGCTCGACCGTGGGCTTCGACCAGCTCCAGTCGCTCCTCGACTCGGTGACCCGCGACGCCGGTCAGCCGAGCTACCCCCCTTACAACATCGAACGCACCGGCGAGCATGACTACCGCATCACCATGGCCGTGGCCGGCTTTGCCGAGAGCGATCTCGCGATCGAGGTCAAGCAGAACGTGCTGACCATTGCCGGCAAGCGCGCCGAGCCGGAAGAGGCGAACTATCTCTATCAGGGCATCGCCGGCCGCAGCTTCGAACGGCGTTTCCAGCTCGCCGACCATGTGGAAGTCAACGGTGCCCGTCTTGAGAACGGGTTGCTGCATGTCGATCTCGTGCGCCGCGTGCCCGAGGAACTGAAGCCCCGACGGATCGAGATTTCGGCGGCACCCGCCGGCGGGAAGACGATCGAGGGCAACCTGGCGACGGCCGCCGACTGACGGCTATGCCATCCATGAAAGACGGGGGCGCTCCGGCCGGAGCGCCCCTTCTTGTATTCAGTCCTTCAGCGAAAGTCGCGTCTCGACCAGACTGAGATCGCCATCCATGCGATGGCGCGTGAACCCGAGATCGTCGCACATGTCGAGCATGCCGCGATTCTCCCGCAGCACATGCCCGAAAATCTCCCCGATGCCCCGCATGCGGGCATAGGCAACAAGCTGCTGCATCAGCGCATAGCCGACACCATGCCCCTGCATGTCGCTGCGCACGAGAACGGCATATTCGGCTCGCTCCCGGTCGGGGTCTTCGGAAAGCCGCCCGACGGCTGCGAGATTCGCACATGTCTCGTCGGCAAAGACGACAAAGGCCATTTCGCGATCATAGTCGATCTGCGTCAGCCGCGCCGCCAGTTGGCGGGGCAGCCTTTTCAGCGGTGACAGAAAACGCAGGCGCAGATCTTCGGCATCCGTATGTGCAAGAAGGTCGTCGATCAGCGACGCATCTTCCGGACGCACCGGGCGCAATGGAAAGGAACGTCCGTCGCGCCCGGCAAGCGCACCTTCGAGCGCCGACGGATAGGGGCGGATCGCGAAACGTGACGCGCCATGGCCTTTTGCCGGCTGAATGCGCACCCGCGCATCGAGCGCAACGACACCCTCATGGTCGGCCCAGAGCGGATTGATGTCGAGCTCGGTCACTTCAGGATTGTCGGCGGCGAGATCGCCAAGCGCCATCAGAACACCTGCAATGGCCGCGCGATCGGCCGGCGGACGCCCGCGATAGCCGTCGAGCAGCCGTGAGATGCGGGTGCGCGAAATAAGATCTTCGGCCAGCACCGGGTTGAGCGGCGGCAGCGCCATCGCCTTGTCCCGCACCACCTCGACCGCCGTGCCGCCCTGCCCGAACAGGATGACCGGACCGAAGGTCGCGTCGTCGACGAGCCCCAGAATGAGTTCATAGGCATCCGGTTTCGACGCCATGCGCTGCACGGTGAAGCCGTCGATCTCGGCGCCCGGACGAAGATGTGCCACGCGCGCCAGCATACGCGAAGCGGCTTCCTCGACCGCCGCCGCATTTTCGAGCGCCAGCGCGACGCCGCCGACATCCGATTTGTGGGTGATGTCGGGCGACAGGATTTTCAGGGCCGCCGGGTAGCCGAGTTCGTCTGCGATCCGGGCAGCCTCGGAGGCCGATGGCGCGATCCGCGTTTCGACCACCGGTATGCCATAGGCCGCGAGCAGCGCCTTCGCCTCGACCTCACTCAGCCATTCACGACCGGCCGCAAGCGCCGTTTCGACCAGCCGCCGCGCAGCCGCAAGATCACGCCGGGGCATGGCGGGACCGGCCGGCGGAATTTCCATCAACAGGCGCTGATTGCGGTCATGCCTGACATGCAGCATGAAGGCGCGCACGGCGCCTGTCGGCGTGTCATAGGTCGGAATTCGACTGGCCATGAAGGCTTCTCGCGCCGCCTGTGCCCCCTTGTCGCCGAGCCAGTTGGTGAAAACGGGCTTGCTGCTTGCCGCCGCCGCTTCGATAACGGCCTCAGCCGCAGAGAGATTGTTGACGACGGCAGTCGGACAGTTCATCACCAGCAGCGCATCGATACCGGGATCTTCGAGCATCGCTGTCATCGCATGCGTATAGCGCGCGGCGTTGGCATCGCCGATGATGTCGACCGGATTGGCACGACTCCAGGTGCGCGGCAGCACCTTGTCGAGAGCCGCCACCGTTTCCGGCGAGATCTCGGCGAGACGTCCGCCCTGATCGATGACGAAATCGGTGGCAAGCACACCGACACCGCCGCCATTGGTCAGGATGCCGAGGCGGTCGCCGAGAATGGGGCGCCGTTCGGAGCGTGTCGACAGGGTCTCGACCGCTTCGAAAAGATCCTCGATGCCCAGTTCGCGCAACATGCCTGCGCGACGGAAGGCAGCATGATAGACCGCATCGGAACCGGCCAGGGCGCCTGTATGGGAAGCCGCTGCCCGGGCACCGGCTTCATGCCGGCCCGACTTGATGACGATGACCGGCTTCAGGCGCGACGCCTGCCGCCCTGCCGACATGAACTTGCGCGCGTCGGAAATGGATTCGATGTAGAGCAGGATGCTCTTTGTCTGCGGATCGGCCGCCAGAAAATCGAGCATGTCGCCGAAATCGACATCGGCCATGCCGCCCAGAGAGGCGATGGAGGAAAAGCCGATGCCGCGGCTCGTCGCCCAGTCGAGTACGGCGGTCACGACAGCACCCGACTGAGAAACGAAGGCGACATTGCCCTTCAGCGGCTGGACGTGACCGAACGAGGCGTTGAGTCCGTTGCCGGGCGCCATCAGTCCCAGGCAATTCGGCCCGGCGATGCGCAACAGATGCGGTCGCGCCGCATCGAGCATCTGCTTCTGAAGCGCCCGCCCCTCCTTGCCAAGCTCGCCGAAGCCAGCCGTGATGACCACGGCCGCCCGCGTGCCGCGTGCGCCGAGCTCGGCAATCAGTCCGGGCACGGTCTGTGGCGGTGTCGCTATGACGGCCAGATCGGGCGCCTGCGGCAACCCGGCGATGTCGCGATGAAGCTCGACATCGCCGATACGGCCGCCCCGCGGATTGACGGCCCATATCGGTCCCTCAAGGCCCGCACCGGCAAGATTCTGCAGCAGGACATGCCCGACCGAGCCTTCCCGGCCACTGGCGCCGATCAGGGCGACCGAACGGGGCGCGAACATACGGTCGAGATTGCGGATCGACATGAATTCGGCCTTCCTGACGAGAGTGCCGACGTCTGGCAGCACCGCGACGATGCACCTGGACTATGACGCAAATGCGAAGCAGGCACAGGTCCGTTTATCGTCGCACCCATCACACTCCGGGAGAACAGGAATCATGGCTCTGCAGGCGCGTCTATCGACCGCATGCCATGCCTTCTCGTCAGGAATCGATGGATTCATCCGCAGACGGAGAAGAAGGGCTATGCCACGCTCAATCTGCATGGCAGCGGCGAGATCACCGGCGGACACCGTTCGGCGTCCCGCATGTGTCCCGGGCCGTCCCGCAACCTTCCGAAGCGCGTCGTGCAGTATCGGATGTCGACATTTCCCTCAACGCCGGGTGCGGGCGATGCCCGCGAAAAGCCGGCGGGCCGCCAACGCCCAAAGCCTTGAAAATAAAGACTAAAACCGATCATTTTCCAGGCAAATCCAAGTCCGCCCTTAGGGTGGCCTTAACCTACCCTCTGCTATCAATATTTCACCGTATCCGGGGGATGCGGGGAGGGGCCATGCGGCCCGTTGTCGGCAAGGCCGAAACGCCTTCTCGACAGACAGAAATACCGACGGGGACATGGGCGACAGCATCAAACCCGCCATTGGAGCCAGTTCGCTTCGCTCGTTGATCGGGCCGACGGCGCGCGACCTCGCGCTGAAGATGTTCCTGTTGCTGGTGCTGATCAGCGCCGTGCAGTCGATTCTCGACTACCGCCATCTCCGCGGCATGATGTTCGACCATGTGTCGCAGCGCGCATCCTCGGTGAGCGATCACCTCGCAATGCGTTCGGTCCTGGATCACGATTTCGGCATCGCCGAAGCAAGTCAGGCCGTCACGCGAGAAGTGCGCTGGCATTCCGATCTGCTGGCAGTCTATCTGGTCGATGCGGCCGCGCTCCCGCTGGCAGGCAAGGGCGCCGCGCGCATCGAAGATACCGCTGCCTTCCTTGCCGATCCGGATATTCGCGAGGCCATCCGCCTGAGTTTTGCGGAAGGCCGCGCCTCCAGCTTCGAGGTGAAGACCGGCGGCGTCGACGGCTGGGCGCATGTCGCGGCACTGCCCGAGGAAGGCATCGGTACAGTCACCGTTGTCGACTTGCGGCCGGCCCGGTCCGAGCTTGCCGCTTCGATCACCGGCGCCGTTTTGCGGCGCGGCGTAACCGCCGCCATTATGACCCTTGTGCTGTTCTTCCTTCTGCATCGCGCGGTCATCGGGCCGATTACCAGACTCGCAGATGCAGTCCGCACAAGCCGGACCACCGGCCGTTTCGACACGCCGGTCGACATGCCGAAGAACGAACTCGGCGATCTGGCGGGCCTCTTCGACCGCGTGTTCGGACAGTTGCAGACAAGCTTGCGCGAGAACGAACAGTTGGCGCTGGTCGCCAACGGTACCGATGCCGGCGTTTTGATCGCAGACAAGGACGGCCGCATCGCCTGGGTCAATGCCGGCTATGCCCGCATGACCGGTTTTTCGCAGCGCGACATCGAGAACCGGACACCACGCGAAATTCTGACCGACCATGCCGGCGCCAGCGCCCCGACGATCCTGGCCGCGAGCGTCGCCGATGGCGAGGCGCGCAATGTCGAAACGATCGGCCTGACGCGGGACGGAAAGCAATACTGGGCTGCCATCGAGGCCCGGCCGATCCGCGATGCCGACGGAGCGATCCGGAATTTCATCGTAATCGAAAACGATATCACGGCGACAAAGGACACCGAGATCGCTCTGACGCGCAGCCGGCAGGAACTGCAGGATCGCGTTCTCGACCTTCAGGTCACCTATCGCCAGCTCGAGCAGGAACGCGCCAATCTGGCGCGCTCGACGCAGGAACTCTCCAGCGCCAAGGAAGCCGCCGAAAACGCCAATCGCGCCAAGTCGGCCTTTCTTGCCACGATGAGCCATGAGCTGAGGACCCCGATGAACGGTGTGATCGGCATCGCGGATCTCATGCTCTCCAGCGAAATACCGCCGGCACAGCGCGAGCGCGTCGAAATGATCCGCGAGTCGGGCGAATGCCTGCTCACGATCCTCAACGACATTCTCGACCTGTCGAAGCTCGAGGCAGGCCGAATGGTTCTCGAGAACGAAGTCACCAGGCCGCACGAGATCATCGAGACGGTGGTCGAGGTGATGCGCCCCAATGCCGAGGAGAAGCGCCTGACGCTGAATGTCGAGATCAGCGACAATGTGCCGGACTGCATCATCGGCGACGCCACCCGCCTTCGGCAGATCCTCTTCAACCTGATCGGCAATGCGATCAAGTTCACACCCGAGGGCCGGGTCGACGTGAGCCTCGACGCCAAACCCGACCGCGAAGCCGACGCGATGGAACTGCTTTTCACCGTGCGCGATACCGGCATCGGCATTCCCGACGCGATGCTGCCGCAGCTCTTCACACGCTTTCAGCAGGCCGACTCGTCGATCTCGCGCACCTATGGCGGCACGGGTCTTGGTCTGGCGATCGCACGCGAACTGGCCACGTTGATGAACGGCACGATTTCGGTCGAAAGCCAGGAAGGCAAGGGCAGCACTTTCCGCGTCCGCCTCCCCGTCCAGCTGGTCGAGTCGTCACCCGCGGCCGCGCCGCAGCACCGGGACGAGACGCCCGCGCAAACGGAAAATGAGCAGCGTCCCCTGAGAGTCCTGCTGGCCGAAGATCAGCCGGTCAACCAGAAGCTGATGATGGCCGTGATGGAGCGCCTCGGGCACGACCTGACGATTGCCGAGAACGGCGTCGAAGCCATCCGACGCCTGCGCGAGAACCGCTTCGACCTGATCCTGATGGATATCCAGATGCCTTTGATGGATGGCATCCAGGCGACGAAGGTGATCCGGAGCTTCGACGAACCCTGGCACGATATTCCGATCGTCGCCGTCACCGCACATGCGATGGACGGCCACCGCGAGGCCTATATCGCGGCCGGCATGGACGGCTTCGTCTCGAAGCCCTTCAAGATCGACCTGCTGGTCGCCGAGATCGAACGCACAACGCAGCGCCGCCTGTCGACGCCCCCGACGATCGACGTGGCGCAAACCGCCGCGGAGCCGCAATCGGCGACGGATGCGGCCGATCCTCTGGCAGATATGCTGGATGAACTGGACCGGATGACCGGCTAGATTTCGCCGCGCCCCGTCAATGCACGAAGCTTCTCGGCAATGCGCTGGCCGGTTTCCCCGCCGTCGCCGGCAATGTTGTTGTCGGAAACCGTCTTCAGCATACGGATATGCATGTTGACGATATTGCGCTCTTCGGGTGAGACCCGTGTGCCGCTGCGCAGATAGTCACAGAAAGAGGCGCCGATCACGGTGACAAGGTCATAGCCGAACGACCCGCCCTGCCCCTTGATGTTGTGAGCGATGCTGTGCATTTCGGCGAGCGCTTCGTCGGCCGGCGCACCGCCTTCGACGCGGGCCCAGACTTCCTCGAGCGCCGCGATGTCCTCAGCAAGCTGCACCCGATAGGTATCGCGCAGCGCCTCGACCGCGGCCTCGGCCTGCGCGATCAGCGATCCGTAGTCGCCCGTCGCTTCGTCCTTGGGAATTGCCATTGCTCCACCCACGATTGCCGGACCGCACACGGTCCTGCTGAAAAGCTACCGGGTGAGCATTAAGGAAATCTTGAGGGTGACCGCATCAGCCGCGCGCAAGCGCCAGAAAGGCGTCGATTTCGGATGCCTGAGACTGAAATGAGGTCACGAGCCTGACGGTACGGGCCTGCGCATCGTCCCCCGGCATCGGCCATGGATGAAAGCGCGCACCTCCGCCCTTGAGTCTGGCGATGACTTCCATCTGCAAACGGACGAATATTTCGTTGGCCTGCGGCTGGAGGTGAAGCGCCACCCCGGGCAGAGCCGCAAGCCCCGCCGCGAGCCGTGCCGTCATGGCATTGGCATGGGCAGCCAGCGCGAGCCACAATCCGTCCTCGAGATAGGCCTCGAGCTGGGCCGACAGAAACCGCATCTTCGACAAAAGATGTCCCGCCCGTTTCCGCCGGAAGGCAAGGTCGCGTGCCAGATCCGGATCGAAGACGATGACGGCCTCGGCGGCCAGCGCACCGTTCTTGGTCGCACCGAACGACATGATCTCGATGCCGGCCTTCCATGTGATTTCGGCAGGGGTCAGCCCGAGCGCTGCCACGGCATTGGCAAACCGCGCCCCATCCATATGCACGCGCAAACCCCGTCCCCGCGCGATTTCGGCAAGTGCGCCGATCTCGTCGGGCGTATAGACGGCACCGAGTTCGGTCGATTGCGTGACGGTCAGGGCGGCCGGCTGCACATGATGCACGATGCCGGCCGGGAGTGCCGCCAGCGCGGCCTCCAGCGCCGCCGGATCGATCCGGGCACCCGGCCCCGAAAGCGGCACCAGCTTCGCCCCGCCCGAAAACATCTCGGGCGCGCCGCATTCATCGACATGCACATGGGCCAGCTCATGGCACATAACGGCGCCATGTGGCGGCGTCACGGCCGCCAGCGCCAGGGCGTTGGCGGCCGTCCCGGTGACGACCGGAAAGACCGCAACCTCGCGTTCGAAGATCGCCGCGAACCGGCGGCTCAGGCGCGCGGTCACCCCGTCCGCACCATAGGAAGCGGCCGTCCCGTCATTTTCCCGTGCCAGCGCATCCAGAATCTGGGGAGCGGCGCCCGCCGCATTGTCACTCGTGAAATCCATCTTCCCTTTTCCATCCGGTGCCGGCGCACGGCTGCCGGCAGATGAAAAGCAACCGCCGGAACCACCTCGCAGGGCAATTTCGGCACTAACGCCTTGATTCCACAAGACAAGTTATAGGTCAGTATCCCTGTCTTATTTGCTTGATTCAAGACCCCCGGTCTGGCATGATCGCGCGGCTGGAAAAGTGCGGCTTTCCCGGCCCGGTCGGCTGGCCGAAATTGAGTATGGCACGCCGATCAGTAAGCCCCCGCTCCGGGCAACAGGGAGCACCCAGCAGAAAGCTCCGTCAGCGATGACGGCACTGCAAGGGTACGCGAAGGGAGTGTGTTGGCCTTGAGCCGGACTCCGGCGCGTACCGCTCATCGGACCGCGAAGAGCGATCCGGCAATGATGTGCCTCGTCGGATTCGGCCGGGGCTTTTGCGATAACGCGCGCGATCCGCTAGCGTCCCCCGCCCCGACGAACCGGGGCTCCGGCCTGAAACGGGCGCCGGGGGCAAGGCGATGCGCGGCCGGGGAATTGATGACGATCGAGGCGACCTGCCTTGGCACGGGGAACGCACCCCCGGCGCGGCGGGTCCGGGTGAAGGATGGACGGGTATGACGCAAGAGCGCGAACAGATGGACGGACAGGCCGCGGCAGTTCATGCCGGGCTTCCGGACGCACAAGGCCTCTATGACCCCCGCAACGAACACGATGCCTGCGGCATCGGCTTTGTTGCGAACATCCACAACATCAAATCGCACAAGATGGTCGAGGACGGTCTGCGGATTCTCGAGAACCTCGAGCATCGCGGTGCCGTCGGCGCCGACCCGAAGGCTGGCGACGGCGCCGGCATTCTGATCCAGATTCCCGACACCTTCTTCCGCCGCGAAGCAAAGAAGCTCGGTTTTGAACTGCCGGCCGAGGGCCATTATGGCGTCGGCCACATGTTTCTGCCGAAGGATGATGCCGAGCGCGCAAAGATCTGTGCGTTGACCGAGAAAGTCATTGCCGAAGAGGGGCAGGTCTTCCTCGGCTGGCGCGACGTGCCGGTCGACAATTCCGATCTCGGTTATTCGGTGAAGCCGACCGAGCCCTTCCATCGTCATCTCTTTGTCGGACGCGGCCCGGCATGTGCCGACCAGGATGCTTTCGAACGCAAGCTCTTCGTGATCCGCAAGCGTATCTTCAACACGCTGTTCCACGAAACGGGCGCGATCCCCAGGGGGCTCTACATCGCCTCGCTCTCGTCGCGCACACTTGTCTACAAGGGCATGCTGCTCGCCGCGCAGGTCGGTCAGTACTACAAGGACCTCTCCGACCCCGAAATGGTGACGGCGCTGGCACTGGTGCATCAGCGCTTCTCCACCAACACCTTTCCGACATGGAGCCTCGCCCATCCCTTCCGCATGATCTGCCACAATGGTGAGATCAACACCAAGCGCGGCAACGTCAACTGGATCCAGGCGCGCTACTCGTCGATGCGGTCGGAACTCCTGGGCGACGACCTGAAAAAGCTCTGGCCGATCGCGGTCGAGGGACAGTCGGATACCGCCTGCTTCGACAATGCGCTCGAATTGCTGGTCATGGGCGGCTATTCGCTGTCGCATGCAATGATGATGCTCATCCCGGAAGCCTGGGCGGGGAATCCGCTGATGGATGCCGAACGGCGCGCCTTCTACGAATATCACGCCGCGCTGATGGAACCCTGGGACGGCCCTGCTGCCGTCGCCTTCACGGACGGCCGGCAGATTGGCGCGACGCTCGATCGCAACGGCCTGCGGCCGGCACGTTACTATGTGACCGATGACGGCCTGGTGATGATGGCCTCCGAAATGGGTGTATTGCCCGCGCCGGAAGAAAAGATCATCGAGAAGTGGCGTCTGCAGCCGGGCCGCATGTTGCTGATCGACCTTGAACAGGGCCGCATCATTTCCGACGACGAGATCAAGGCTGAACTCGCCAGACTGCATCCCTATCAGCAGTGGTTGAACGCAACCCAGATTCATCTCGAAGAGATGCCGGCTCCCCTGCACCCGGCGCGGCAGCCGATCTACGCCTCGCTGCTCGATCGCCAGCAGGCCTTTGGCTACACGCAGGAAGACCTGAAGTTCCTGATGGCGCCGATGGCAACAGAGGGACAGGAGGCGGTCGGCTCGATGGGAACCGACACGCCCATTTCGGCCCTCTCCTCGAAGTCGAAGCTGCTCTATACCTATTTCAAGCAGAACTTTGCGCAGGTGACCAACCCGCCGATCGACCCGATCCGCGAGGAACTGGTGATGTCGCTCGTGTCCTTCATCGGACCGCGTCCGAACCTGCTTGACCTCGAAGGCATGTCGCAGGTCAAGCGCCTGGAAGTACGACAGCCGATCCTGACCAACGAGGATCTCGAGAAGATTCGCATGATCGGCGAGGTCGCCGACAACCATTTCCGCACCCAGACGCTCGACATCACCTATGACGTGAAGCGCGGCGCCGGCGAAATGGCCGACATGCTGGAACGGCTCTGCGCACGTGCCGAAGAAGCCGTCACGCAAGGCTACAACATCGTCATCCTGTCGGACCGCCTGGTATCCGCCGATCGCGTTGCCATTCCGGCATTGCTTGCGACCTCGGCCGTGCATCACCACCTGATCCGCCACGGCCTTCGCACCTCGGTCGGGCTGGTGGTCGAGACGGGCGAAGCCCGTGAGGTGCATCACTTCGCCTGTCTCGCTGGTTATGGCGCCGAAGCGATCAATCCCTATCTCGCCTTCGAGACACTGATCGAGATGCTGCCCGATCTCGATGAAGGACTGACGCGTCAGGAAGCCGAAAAGCGCTACATCAAGGCCGTCGACAAGGGCCTGCTGAAGGTCATGTCCAAGATGGGCATCTCGACCTATCAGTCCTATTGCGGTGCGCAGATCTTCGATGCCATCGGCCTGAGATCCGACTTCACGCAGAAGTATTTCACGGGCACGGTTTCGATGATCGAGGGCGTCGGCATCGAAGAGGTTGCCGAGGAAACCCTGCGTCGCCACAAGCTGGCCTTCTCGGATGCACCGGTGCTGCGCAACGCGCTCGATGTCGGCGGCGAGTACGCTTATCGTGTCCGCGGCGAGGATCATGCATGGACGTCGGACAGCGTCCGCGACCTGCAGCATGCGGTGCGCGGCAACAGCCAGGACAAGTACCGGGCTTTCGCACGACAGATCAACGAGCAGAACGAGCGCCTGCTGACGATCCGGGGGCTTTTCGAGATCAGGAAGGCCGAGGATGTGGGCCGCGATCCGGTTTCGCTGGATGAAGTGGAACCCGCCTCCGAGATCGTCAAGCGTTTCGCGACCGGCGCCATGTCGTACGGATCGATCAGCCGAGAGGCGCACACCACGCTCGCGCTCGCGATGAACCGCATCGGCGGCAAGTCGAACACCGGCGAAGGCGGCGAAGAAGTCGATCGCTTCACGCCGCTCGCCAACGGCGACAGCATGCGTTCGGCGATCAAGCAGGTCGCCTCGGGCCGCTTCGGCGTGACCACCGAGTATCTGGTCAATTCCGACATGATCCAGATCAAGATGGCGCAGGGCGCAAAGCCCGGCGAAGGCGGGCAGCTGCCCGGCCACAAGGTCGACGCGGTGATCGCCAAGGTGCGTCATTCGACGCCCGGCGTCGGCCTGATCTCGCCGCCGCCGCATCACGACATCTACTCGATCGAGGATCTGGCGCAGCTGATTTTCGACCTGAAGAACACCAACCCCAAGGCGCAGATTTCCGTCAAGCTGGTCTCGGAAGTCGGCGTCGGAACGGTCGCCGCGGGCGTATCGAAGGCCCGCGCCGATCACGTGACGATCTCGGGCTTCGAGGGCGGCACAGGGGCCTCGCCGCTGACCTCGATCAAGCATGCCGGCTCCCCCTGGGAGATCGGCCTTGCCGAAACGCATCAGACGCTGGTGATGAACCATCTGCGCGGCCGCATCGCGGTGCAGGCCGATGGCGGGCTGCGGACGGGCCGTGACGTCGTCATCGGCGCCCTTCTCGGCGCCGATGAATTCGGCTTTGCGACGGCGCCGCTGATCGCCGCCGGCTGCATCATGATGCGCAAGTGCCATCTCAACACCTGCCCGGTCGGCGTCGCCACGCAGGACCCTGAACTGCGCAAGCGTTTCGTCGGTACGCCCGAACATGTCATCAACTACTTCTTCTTCGTCGCCGAGGAAGTGCGCGAGCTGATGGCCGAGATGGGCTACCGGAAGTTCGATGAAATGATCGGCCAGATGCAGATGCTCGACAAGCGCAAGATCGTCGAGCACTGGAAGGCCAAGGGTCTCGATTTCTCGAGGCTCTTCCACAAGCCCGAAGCACCGGAAGGCGTCGCAATTCATCATTGCGAGACTCAGGACCACAAGGTCGCCGATGTCTTGGATCGCAAGCTGATCGCGGCGGCGAAGGATGCGATCGAAGCCCGCAAGCCGGTGCAGATCGAGATGCCTATCCGCAATACCGACCGCACGACCGGCGCCATGCTTTCCGGCGAGATCGCAAAGCGTCACGGCCATGCCGGCCTGCCCGACGACACCATCCATGTGAAGTTCAAGGGCACGGCCGGTCAGAGCTTCGGCGCCTGGGTTGCAGCCGGCGTGACGCTGGAACTGGAAGGTGAGGCCAACGACTATGTCGGCAAGGGCCTGTCCGGCGGTCGGCTGATCGTCTATCCGCCGGCCAATGCGCGCATCGTGCCGGAAAAGAGCATCATCGTCGGCAACACCGTTCTATACGGCGCCATTGCAGGCGAATGCTATTTCCGCGGTGTCGCCGGTGAACGTTTCGCCGTGCGCAATTCAGGGGCCATCGCCGTCGTCGAAGGGACCGGCGATCACGGCTGCGAATACATGACCGGTGGCATCGTCGTTGTGCTCGGCGAAACCGGACGCAACTTCGCTGCCGGCATGTCGGGTGGCATTGCCTATGTGCTTGACGAGAACGGCATGTTCGAGCGGCGCTGCAATCTCGCCATGGTCGATCTCGAACCGGTGAAGGAAGAACACGACATCATGGAGCGGCGTCGCCACCAGACCGGCGATCTCGAAAGCCATGGCCGTGTCGACGTGATGAGCGACATGACGCGCTTCGACGCCGAACGCCTGCGCCAGTTGGTCGAAAACCATGCGCGCTACACCAACTCGTCGCGCGCGCGCGCAATTCTGGACGATTGGGAGGCCATGCTACCCAGGTTCCGCAAGGTGATGCCGGTGGAATATCGCCGCGCCCTCAGGGAAATGAAGCAGGCGCAGGAAACCGCGCAGGCAATGGCCGCAGCAGGAGAATAAGAGTCGTGGGCAAGATCACCGGTTTCCTGGAAATCGATCGGCAGGACCGCAAGTACCTGCCGGCCGCCGACCGCGTCAGGAATTACAACGAGTTCGTCATCCCGCTTGCCGAGGAAGCCGTGCGCGACCAGGCGGCGCGCTGCATGGATTGCGGTATTCCCTATTGTCACAATGGTTGTCCGGTCAACAATCAGATCCCGGACTGGAACGACCTCGTCTATCATTCCGACTGGGAAGAAGCCTGCCGCAACCTTCATTCGACCAACAACTTTCCGGAATTCACCGGGCGCATCTGCCCGGCGCCCTGCGAAGCAAGCTGCACGCTGAACCTCACCGAAGCGCCCGTGACGATCAAGACGATCGAATGCGCCATTGTCGATCGCGGCTGGAAGGAGGGCTGGATTCAACCGCAACGGCCTTCAGCCAGGACCGGGAAGAAGGTCGCCATTGTCGGCGCGGGTCCGGCCGGACTGGCCGCCGCCCAGCAGCTCGCGCGGCGCGGCCATGAGGTCCATGTGTTCGAGCGTCAGGCCAAGGCCGGTGGCCTGCTGCGTTACGGCATCCCTGACTTCAAGATGGAAAAACACCACATCGATCGCCGCATCGCACAGATGGAAGCGGAAGGGGTGGTTTTCCACTACGGCGCCCATATCGGCGTCAACAAGAGCGCAAAGGAACTCGATCGCGAATTCGACGCCGTGCTGCTGACCGGCGGGGCGGAAAAGCCGCGCGATCTCGAGGTCGAGGGGCGCAACCTCTCCGGCGTTCATTTCGCAATGGAATTCCTGCCGCAGCAGAACCGGCGCGTCTCCGACGAGCCGATCGGACAGGTCGAACCGATCCTGGCCGGCGGCAAGCATGTTGTCGTCATCGGCGGCGGCGACACGGGCTCGGACTGTATCGGCACCTCGTTCCGCCAGGGGGCCGTGTCGGTGACACAGCTGGAAATCATGCCGGCACCGCCGGAAAAGGAAAACAAGCTGCTGACCTGGCCCGACTGGCCGCTGAAGATGCGCACCTCCTCGAGTCAGGCCGAGGGCGCGACCCGCGACTTTGCGGTGATGACGCGGCGCCTTCTCGGCACGGACGGTCATGTCCGCGCCATCGAATGTGTCCGCGTCGACGAGAAGATGCAGGCGATCCCCGGTTCCGAATTCGAAATCAAGGCCGATCTCGTGTTGCTGGCCATGGGCTTCGTGCATCCGGTGCATGAAGGCATGCTGAAGGAGCTCGGCGTCGAGCTCGACAAGCGCGGCAACGTCGCTGCCGATACGGCGACCTACAGATCGTCGCTCGAGAAAATCTTCGCAGCTGGCGACATGCGCCGCGGCCAATCGCTTGTGGTATGGGCGATCCGCGAAGGCCGGCAGGCTGCCCGCGAGGTAGACCTGTTCCTGATGGGGGAAACCGTATTGCCGCGCTGACCGCAGGCGCGGATCGAAACGGAAAGGCCCCTGTGAGAATGCTCGCAGGGGCCTTTTTCATGCAAGGAAAACCGGAAGGGAACCGGGGAAAATGAAATCCGCATATGGCGACTATTTTGATGGCATTCGGGCCATGCTGCCGCTGCTGCCCGGCGCTGTGCCGTTCGGCATGATCGCGGGCGCCGTTGCGGCCGAAGCCGGATTCGGCACGGCTGCAGGAATCGGACAGTCGGTCGTGATCTATGCCGGCGCCGCTCAGCTGGCGGCAACGCAACTGGTCGCGGTGGCGGCACCGGCTCTGATCATTGTCCTGACCGGCCTCGTCGTCAATCTGCGCTTTGCAATGTACAGCGCCTCGCTTGCCTCACATTTCACCGGCCTTTCATTGCGCCACCGCGCGCTTCTGGCCTACCTGATGACCGATCAGTCCTACGCACTGACAGTCGCACGATATGGCGCGGCGGGCAGCGCGGATTCGGCGGCGAAGGCGCGCTTCTATCTGGGCGGCGCCGTCGCGATGTGGATCGTCTGGCTGAGCGCAACCGCGGCCGGATTCCTGCTCGGAAGCCGCGTGCCGCCAAGCTGGTCGCTCGATTTCTTCGTGCCGCTGAGTTTTCTCGCCCTGCTGGTGCCCGGCATCCGCGACCGGGCCACCGCCGCGGCAGCGGCGACAGGTGCAGCCGTCGCGGTCATCGCTGCAGGCCTTGTCTTCAATCTGGGGCTCTTTGTTGCGGCCGCCTGCGGCATTGCAGCCGGCTATCTTGTCGAAACGCGTTACGCCGCCAGGGGAGAACGCAAATGACCATAACGACGCTCTGGCTGGTGATTGCTGCCATTGGCATCGGCACCTTCGTTCTGAGGTTTTCCTTCATCGGCTTGTCGGGCCGCATGGCCCTGCCCGATGCGATGACGCGTGCTCTGCGTTTCGTGCCGGCCGCCGTCCTGAGCGCCATCATTCTGCCGGCGGCCTTGCGCATGCCGGCGGGCGAACTCGATGCTTCCCTCGACAATCCGCGTCTGATTGCCTGCGTCATTGCGGCTCTGATTGCCTGGATGACCCGAAGCGTCCTGGCCACACTGGCCGTCGGCATGGCAACGCTGTGGGCGCTGCAAGCGCTGCTCTAGCCGGTTCCTTCGTCAAGCACCCCACGGAGAAATTTCGCGCCTTCGCGAGCGCGGCGCGCCTCGCTATCGAACCGGATCTCGACATCGCGCCAACGCGTCATGCGCCACTCGTTCATCTTGTCGCGCGCCGCGATCGACATTGCGCCGACACCCGCCTGCTGCATCTGCCCGTTCCAGGCGGTCGACAACGCCACAATCGTATCCTGCACCGGCCCGACGCCGAACCCGTTGGTCCATGTGACGAGCCGCTCGCTGTTGAGCACCAGCAGCAATGCCGCCGTGATCCAGAGCGCCCGCGCAAACCGGGCGACGGCACGCCGCGTATGCTCGGCCATCTGCAACTCGACACGCGAGGCCGCTTCCCAGCCATCCTCGAGGTCAGTTTCGATTTCGCGAATGAGGTCCAGCATGTTTCGGCCTCAGAACTGAAAATAGATGAATGGCGCAACGCCTTCGGGCGCGACGGCCCAGATCACCCAGATGCCGCCGCCGAGGATGAGCCCGAGAACCGGCGACGGCAACCATTGAAGGCCCTGCGCCAGCCAACGCCCAAGATCGCGCGGCGTGAACTGGAAGACCATCGCAAGCGCGATCAGGCCGACCAGGAACGGCGTCGCGTAAAGGCTGGGATCGGACCAGCGCGCAAAGCCCGCAACATAGCTGCCGGCCGTCGAGAAACTGTCGGCGCGAAAGAATATCCAGGCGAAGCAGACCAGATGGAACGTCCAGACGACGCCAACGACATGCTGTGCAGCATGGCCGACGGCGCTAACAAACCCGCCGGGATCGCCGTCGGGTGGCGCAAACGCGTCGAGCTTGCGCCGCGCGTATCTCTCGATGGCCAACATGCCGCCGTGAAAGGCGCCCCAGAAGACAAAGGTCCAGGCTGCACCGTGCCAGATGCCGCCGAGGAACATGGTAAGAAACAGATTGCGATAGGTCTTCGCTTCGCCGTGTCGGTTGCCGCCCAGCGGCTTGTAGAGATAGTCGCGCAGCCAGGTGGACAGCGAAATGTGCCAGCGCCGCCAGAAATCCTGCAGGCTCGAAGCCCGGTAGGGCTGGTTGAAATTCTCGAGGAAGCGATAGCCGAGCAACGCGGCGACGCCGATGGCGATGTCGCTATAGCCCGAGAAGTCGCAATAGATCTGGATCGCGTATCCATAGACACCGATCAGGAGGTCGAGCGCACCGACCGCAGTCGGGTCGAAAAACACCGGATCGACAAGTTCGGTCGCCAGATAGTTGGCGATCAGCATCTTCTTGGCGAGGCCTGACAGGATCAGCACGGTGCCGACACCGACATGGGCGCGGGTCAGCGCGGGTGCCCGATGAAGTTGCGGCAGGAAATCGGCCGCGCGCACGATCGGACCCGCGACGAGCTGCGGGAAGAAGGAGATGTACAGCATCAGATTGGCGAGCGAGCGCTCCGGCCGCACATGACCGCGATAGACGTCGACGACATAGGAGATGCCCTGAAAGGTAAAGAAGGAAATGCCGACCGGCAGGATCACCTGCATGAAAGGCAGATCGCGTTCGAGCCCGGCCATTTCGAGCAGCGTCGACAGAGAGGTGAGAAAGAAGCCGTAGTATTTGAAGAATCCGAGGATAGAGAGACCGCCCGCCACCGCACAGGTAACCACAAGCTTGCGCAGCACCGGATGCGCGGTGCGGGCCAGCGCGAGCCCGGCGGCATAGTTGATCAGCGTCGAGACCAGCAGCAGCCCCATGAACCGCCAGTCCCACCAGCCATAGAAGAAATAGCTGGCGGCGAGCAGCACAAGCTTGCGCCAATGCGGCGTCCAGCGCGCGGCCCAGCTGACCGTAAAAACGATCAGGAAAAAAATCCCGAACTCTATGGTCGGAAAAAGCATGCCGCCCCGTCGCTTGCGCCCGAATGCATCTCGCCCAGTCAACCATCAGGGGGGCATGACGGATCCTGGCCATCATCCCCGCACGGGTGGAAAAGCTCAATGTTTCCCTTAACTTATGGTTAACCACCCGAGATGGCGGCCGGCCGGCAGAACGCTCCTTCGGTCCCCGTACGCATGGCCATAAGTGCGGTCCATAACGCCTCGCCGAGAAGTGCCGCGCCGGCGGGCCGCAAATGCACCCGGTCGGCATAGGCCAGAGGCGGCTCCGCCATGGCCCAGCGATGCACGGCGCAGCGCCCGCCCATTGCGTCGGCGCCGTCCCAGAACCAGGCACCTCTTTCATCCGCAAGCTCCTGCAGAGCCGCGCGCACGGAGGCAAGCCGGGGCGGCGTCGCCCAGCCATCGCCGCAGGGCTCGCCCTTCCCCTGCCTGGCGCCGTCAAACGGACCCAGCAAGGCGAACGACGCGTCCGGGACCGCGGACGCGATACGGTCCATCAACCCGCCGACCAGCGCCTTGTAGGCGCCCCTGTCGAGACCATCGCCGAAGCCCTCATTGGTGCCATATCCGAGAATGACGAGATCGGGCTTCAGCGCCGCAAGTTGCGCCGCGACGATTCCTTCGTCCCAGCGCGTCGACACGGCGGCCGTCGCCGCGACGATACCGTGACTGTCATAGCGAACGCCCGGACGACCATCGGCCGGTGCAAGTGCAACCGACCATCCGAGCAGATGGACAGGCCCGTTGCCGACCGGCCGCAGCACGGCGCGACCCGATGCCGCCGGGACGGTCAGGCGGACAAGCCCGGGCGCATCGCGCCGCGTCGACAGACGGAACGGCGCGGCGTCGCCGAGTTTCAGCATGACAGCGCCGGTATCGGGGCCCCCGGCGACTTCCAGCGTGATCGAGTTGAAGGGCGCCGGTCTCTGCAACGTCGCCACAGCATCGGGCCCTGAGGCGCTAGCGCGGAATCCTTGCAGCCCGAAGGGCCCGTCGCTCGCCTGCGGCAGGCTTGAAACGACGGACCAGGGCCCCTCCATCGATAATTCGAAGCCGTCCGGCGCGTAGTAACGGAAGGGAACGCCCGGCATCAGCCCGCGGCCGGCATCGCCGAAACGGGCCTGCCAGCGCTGGCGCAGCGCGCGCGTCAGATGATCGAGCGAGATATGGCTGTCGCCGAGATGCAGCACAGTGAGAGGATACGTGCGGACACCGGCATCGACGGCAGCGATCGCCGCATGAAAAGATTGAAGCTCCGCAGGCGCAGGCGGACAGTCGTCGCCGCGAACCGGGAGCGGCAGAAGACAGGCGACAACAAGTGCCGCTGCCAGACAGATGGCGGCGATACGGGTCGCGTCAGTTGACCGGGCCGGTCCAGCGCCAGTCATCGGATCGGCCGGGGCGTCTGCCCGATGTGTCATAGACGAAAGACTCCCGGGCAACGGATTCAACAGCCGCGGGCACTTCCGGTACCGGCGGCACCGCCTCGGCGACGCGAACCGCCGCATATCCGCTTTCGATGTCGGCCAGTATGGCATCTGCCATGCGGGCACCCAGCAATTCGTAGCCCGGCATCGTGAAATGAATACCGTCCTCGGCGCGCAACAGCCGCGTGCGGCCGAAACGATCGGCACCATAGGCCGTGTAGGCGCCGCTCTCATCGGTCGCGAGGCCTTGGGTGCTGACGAAGGCAACGCCATTGGCACGGGCACGATCTTCGAAGATCTGGTTGAACTGCGCCATGTCGCCGCCGAAGCGCGGGCTGCGCATCACCGGCAGTTCGAGCCAGTAGATACGGGCCCCCGTTGCCTGCAGCGTCGCGGTGAACTGATCGACGCGCCGCTCATAGATCTCGCGCCAGCCCGGCTCGAAAAGCGCATGGCGCTTGCCTTTTTCGACGATCGGCTGGCGGTCGTTGGTGCCCATCACGACGACGGCGATGTCGATCCGGGTCTCGGCCGCGATCTCGCGCACCGCTGCGTTCCAGTCGTAATAATCGGCGCGCGAGAAGCCGGTGGCGACGCGCGATTTCTTGATGACCGTGAAGCGCTTGTCCTGTCGCAGCACGTGGTAGAGCCCGGCCCATGTCCCGTCGCCGAGCGAATCGCCCATCACGACGACGTTGTAACGTCTTGATTGAACGGGCTTTTCGGCAACGGGCGGCGGCTCATCGCTGTCGACCAGCGCCGCGCTTTCGACGCGCACCGGCGTCAGCTGCAGCGGCTCGGCGGCCGCCGAAGCCCACCAGAACAGCAGCAACGGCAGTACGAGTCCTGCCATCAGCGCAAGGCGCCAAGCCTGATCTTCCTGCGCTTTTGCGGCGCGCGCTTGCATCGCTGTCCCCGAAAACCCCGAAAACGTCCCGGAACGGGCCGTTTTGCGCCACCTTGCGGCGCTTCATCATCCACATTCCTGCAGAGGCCGTGCCCCGGCCCGCGCCTCAAAACGGGACAAAGTCTAGTCGGTGGGGCCACCATTGCCTAGAGCGCGGCACAGCGATGCGACAGCGCAAAAAAGGGCAAAGCCCCCCTCTGTCACGCAACTGTCAAAAATCTGTCACAAAAGGAGCGGCGCGACGGCGCGGCCAGCACTTGTCCCCGGGGGATAAGTCGCCGCGAAAAAACTTGTCCCCGGTTTCGCCGCAAGACACCGATCCGCGCCACTCAGACGGCGCTGCGCAGCAGATCCGAAACCACCCGTTCGAGGTCCTTCAGCGAGGCGCAGGTGACCGCCTTGTCGCAATAGGGCTGCAGCTTGCGCATCTCGCTGTCGCCCGAATTCCACATCGTGCGCGGTTCGGGATTGAGCCAGACGACACGCCGCGCGCGGGCATGGATCTTCTTCAGGATGTCGCCGCGCGGATCGCCGTAGTTCGAGCGCGCATCGCCAAGGATCAGAACGGTGGTGCGGTGATCGACATCGTCGAGCGCGATCTGCTCGAAATCCATGAAGGCCTGTCCGTAATCGGTCGAGCCGCCGCCGAAATCGCGCAGCACCTCGACCAGCGCCTCTTCGAGCTTCTCGCGCTCGAAGAGCGAGGTCGTCTCGCCGAGTTGGCCCGAAAAGGCGAAGCTGCGCACGCCGGGCAGCACCTCCTGCAGCGAATAGAGGAACATCAGCAGGAAGCGCGCGACCTGCGCGACCGAACCCGAGACGTCGCAGACCGCCATCACCTTCGGCCGGTCGATCTTGGTCCGCTTCCAGACCGTGTGGAACATCAGCCCGTCATATTCGATATTGGCGCGGATCGTGCGGCGCACATCGAGCACGCCGCGCCGCGACACTTTCTTGCGGCGCGAATGCAGCGCGATCAGGCGCTTGGCCATCTTGCGCACCAGCTCGCGCATGATCTTCATGTCGGAGCGGTCGATATTCGACAACCGGACCTGCGCCAGCACCTCCTCGCGCAACTGCCGGCCCGAATTGGCGGTGAAGATTTCGAGCTGCTTTTCGACATAGTCGCGCACCTGGCCGCGCAGGCCCTCGCGCAAATCCGAGAGACGCTCGGCGCCCGGCGCATTGCCCGCGCGCTCGCGCCGCTCGATCTCCGCGTTGAGACCGTCGAGCCCCATCAGTTCCATGATGCGGCGCGTGAACATGCCGCGTTGCGTGAAGAGACGGATACGATTGAGCTGCGCCTGCCGCGCCCCTTCGGCCAGTGCCATCTGCAACTCGGCCTGATCGCCGCGTTCGAGCAGCGAAGCAAGATCGGTGGCGGGCGCGGGCTCACCGCCCTCGCCCGGTTCGCCCGACATGCCGCCCGAGCCCGGCGCCGACGGACTGCCCGATTGTTGCGGCGACCCGTCCTCGCCCTCACCGCCTTCGGCTTCGGCGCCGTCGGCGCTGTCCGCGCGGTCGTCATTGGCGGCGGGCGGCCGCGACTTGAACTGGTCGAAGGCGAAGAAGGTGTCGAAGGTCTCCTCGAAGGCAGCCTTCTCGTCCTCGCTTTTGGCCAGCACCTGACCGAGCGCATCGCGCAGCGTCATGCGGTCGTCGAGACCGACAAGCCCGACGACACGGCCGGCATCGATCGATTCCGAGGTCGAGACACGGACATCGGCCGAGCGCAGCGCGCGAATGAAATCGCCAAGGACTTCGGTCATGGCGCCCTACCTCGCCTGCACCGCTTTCGTCACCAGCGCATTGATCTCGCCGTCGACATTGTCGATGTCGTCCTGGAATTTCAGCAGCACGTTGAGCGTGTTGCGGACGAGATCGGCATCAAGCTCGCGGGCGTGCAACAGAACGAGCGTGCGCGCCCAGTCGATGGTTTCGCTGACCGCCGGCAGTTTCTTGAGGTCGAGCGTGCGCAAGCCCTGCACGAAGGCGACCAGCTGGCGGCGAAGTTCTTCCTCCACTTCCGGCACGCGCGAACGGATGATGCGCTGCTCGAGATCCGTGTCGGGGAAGGGAATGTAGAGATGCAGGCAGCGGCGCTTCAGGGCGTCGCCGATCTCGCGCGTGTTGTTCGACGTCAGGAACACGATCGGCGTGGTGCGCGCCTTGATGGTGCCGAGTTCGGGCACCGAAATCTGGTAGTCCGACAGAAGCTCGAGCAGGAAGGCTTCGAACTCGTCGTCCGACTTGTCGATTTCGTCGATCAGCAGCACCGCGCCGCCCGGCTGCCACAGCGCTTTCAAGAGCGGCCGCGGCTCGAGAAACTCCTCGGAGAAGAACGTGTCGTCGAAATCATGCAGCCGCGTCATGGACTCCTTGAGACCGTTTGCGCCGGCCATCAGATCGCCAAGTTTTTCCTTCAGCACCTGCGTGTAGAGAAGCTGCTTGCCGTATTTCCACTCGTAAAGCGCCTTGGCCTCGTCGAGACCTTCGTAGCATTGCAGCCGGATCAGCGGCTTGCCGACCAGTTCGGCGGTGGCCTTGGCAAGTTCAGTCTTGCCGACGCCGGGCGGACCTTCGACCAGCAGCGGCTTCTGCAGCCGTTCGGCCAGAAAGATCGAGGTGGCGATATGGGCGTTGCAGATATAGCCGCGCGTCTCGAAGCCCTTGCGGACCGCTTCGATTTCGGCGACGGCGTTTTTCGGTTCTGTGCTCAAGCGAATTGCGAGGGGCGGAAAGCGGCCCCTTCCCTGCGTTAACCTGTTGCGATTGCTGCAAGAGTAACACAGGCGTGCAGGGCTCGGGCAATGCCAAAGCGGTGGCTCCCTGTTCACCGCGCGAGCGGCACCGAACGGCGCTGCACACGGCGTTACTCACCCGAAGGCGGCGCGGATGACCTTGCCGACGACGGCGGCCTGATCCGCCGCGCCGAGCTTCGACTTGATATGCGAGAAATGCGAGCGGACGGTCGCCATCGAAAGACCCTGCTCGCGCGCGAAGGCGGAAAGACTCAAGCCTTCGGCAAAGGCCGCCGCAAGCTCCGCTTCGCGCGGCGAAAGCCCGTACCAGGCCGACAGCGCATCGCGGTCGATCCGGCGGCGGCGCCCTTCTTCGAAGATCCGGAGCAGCGCGATCGGCGGCGCGCCGGATCCGTCGGCCGGTGGCTGAATGCGCTCGCAGCGAAGGAGAAAAACCTCGCCCCGGCCATTCACGGCCCGGCCATAACGGTCGGCCGGACCGAAATTGTCTCCTGCACTGACCAGACCGAAAGCCTGATCCATCAGAGTCGAAAGCGCCTCTTCGCTCTGCGCATCGGCGCCGCTGAGCCTGCCGTTCTTGTGGATGAAGACATTGCCGTTCTCGAGCACACGGCGCGCCCGGCGATTGGCGAGAATGACATGCCGGCTGGTGCTGAGCAGCAGCATCGCCTCCGGTGCGTCGGCGAAAAGAAGCGTCAGCCAGTCGTGCTCGATCTGCTCCTGCGTGACAAGGGCGCCGAATTCGAGCCGCCGCTCCATGAAATGCCACACCCAGTCGGGATCGTGATCGCGTGCCCATTCGAAAAGCTGGTCGAACCGTTCGGTCATGTGCGGCTGCACGAATTCCGACATCTGGCGCGCATAGGCATCGCTGAGATGCTGCTTCTCCGCCGCCGTCCGCGCCGCCGCACCCGTGCGCCGCCGCACGAACTGGCCGATGCTGGCCAGCGCCGCCGCGGCCTGGGGCGACAGCGGCTGCAGACGCTGCCAGGTGTCGGGAAGTCCTTGCCAGACATGGAGATGCGCCCGGCCGCCGACGCGGCGCAGCCCTTCTGCGAGCAGTCGCGCATCGTCGAGCAGAATGTCGTCGGCACCGGCATGGATGAGGGTTTCGGGCAGGCCCGAAAGCTCGCCGAAGACCGGCGAGGCCAGCGGATGGCGCGGATCGGCGCCTTGCAGATAGTCGATGGTCAGCATGGCCAGCACCTCGACATCGGAGGCAAAGCGGCCGGTGCGGATGTTCTCGACATAGGAACCGCCCGACATCGTCAGATCGACCCAGGGCGCGAGCGCAACGAAGCCGGCCGGCAGCGGCGCGCCCTCGTCGCGCAGCGTAACGAGGGCGGCAAGGGCGATGCCGGCGCCCGACGTGTCGCCCATCACGACGAGCTTCGAGGGCAGGACGCCGCGCGCCAGCAACGCCTTGTATGTCGCGGCCACGTCCTCGATGGCGAGCGGAAAGGGGTGCTCCGGGGCGAGCCGGTAGTCGACCAACAGCACACGGGCATGGGCATTGCGGGCGACGGCATCGGCGACGACGCTATGCATCGGCCCCCGGTTCATCGCGAAGGTGCCGCCATAGACATAGAGGACCGTCGGACCGCCGGCTTCCGCCTCGCCGCACCAGACGGCCGGCCGCGGGAACCCGGCCGCCTCGGCAAGAGGATTGGTCTCGACTGCGTTCTCCATCGGCGCCCCGGCCAGTGGGGACCGGCAGTCCCCCTTTTCCCGGAACCCTATCATCACTTGTGATGAGGACAGAATAGCCGAATTGGCCCTACCCCTTGTCAAAAGGGGCGGATTTCGTCGCCGGCGCAAGCAGAGAGGGCCGACAAATGACATTGCAGACCGAGAAATGCGCTCCGGCGCGGCCGGCAAGCGTCTGGCGGCGCGCCGCCCTGGTCCTCATTGCCGGCCTGGCGCTGGCGGGTGCGGCCAAGGCCGCCGATGTCGACGGTGCAAGCGACCACCCGCTGATCAAGCGCTACGAGGACGCCGTCATCATCGGCTATCACACGCAGGCCTATGACGAGTTCGACATCGCGACAGGGCCGCACACGAGCAACGCGGCGAAGCTGACACAGGCGCAAACGGTCGAGGGCGCGCTTACGCGCCTTCTCTATGTGGCGCCCGAAGGCCGCTCGACGCTGGAAGTGATGCGCAACTACAAGACCGAACTGGCGGACAAGGGGTTCGACATCCTTTTTGACTGCAAGGGTTCCGAATGCGGCATCGGCCCCGATGCGCCGCGCGCCGGCTCTGCGATCATATCGAGTGCGCTGATCAAGCGCGTTGCCCTGACCAATAGCGGGCAGATCACGCAATATGCGTTTTCGCAGCCGCAGGATGTGCGCGTCCTCACGGCCAAGCTCGACCGGCCGGAAGGCGCGGTCTATGTCTCGCTGGCCATCGCCATCGAGGGCTTCGACCATTTCAAGGCAACGGCGCTGAAACCGCTGGTGCTGCTCGACGTGATCGAGACCGGCGAGATGGAACAGCGCATGGTGCTGGTCGAAGCGGCGGCGATGGCCAAGGCGATCGCCGAGACCGGCCGCATCGCGCTTTACGGCATCTATTTCGACACCGACAGCGCCACCATCAAATCCGAATCCGGCGAAACGTTGACCGAGATCGCCCGGCTGCTGAAGGACGACGGCGCGCTGAAGCTCTATGTCGTCGGCCACACCGACAGCCGCGGCACCTACGACCACAACATGTCGCTCTCGGCGCGGCGCGCCGAAAGCGTCGTCGCGGCGCTGACCAGCGAACACGGCATCGCGCCCGCGCGGCTGAAAGCGGCCGGCGTCGGTCTGCTGTCGCCCGTCGCAAGCAACGAAAGCGAGGAGGGCCGCGCCCTCAACCGCCGCGTCGAACTAGTGCGGCAATAGACGTCACACCGGGAGGTGGGGATGAAACGGCGCGAGGCGAAAGGACTGACGGCCGGCCTGGCGATGCTGGGACTTGTCTGCGCACCTGCCGGCGCCGCCGCGCAAACCTTCGAGCAGCCGACGCTCGCACCGCCCGTCATGGCCCCGCCGCCCGCCGTCATGCCCGGCGCGCCATCCGCGCCGCCGATCGCACTCGACCGGAGCGACCGCCGCTTTCTCGACGAGTTGAGCGAAGAAATAGACCGCATGATTGCGGAGGTGAACGAGGCGCGGGCGCGGACACTGGAAGAGTTCGCTGGCGACGGCGCGCGGGCCGCAATCGCCCGTGCATTCGAACGCACGGGCATCGCGGCGATCGGGCCGGGCCGAAAAATCTTTGGCGACCCGATTTATTACGAACTGTCGCCCTGGGACACGACGCGGCCGCCGGCACGGCCGCCGATTTTGTCGCGCAGCACCGACTACGGTGAGAGCGCATGGCAACGAAACGAAACGCTCGTGCGGAACATCGTCGAGGTTTTCCACGACCGTTACATCGGCAAGTTGAAGACGGCAAAGGAGGGTCTTGCGGCGCGCCCGTCGGAGATCGCCAGGCAGGCGGGTGTGACGCCACCTTCGATGACCCGCACCGTCCGCAGCGGGCTCGAAGCCGATCTGAAATATCTGCAAGGCGGCCACGAATTGTGGAAGAGCGCCGAAGCGGATCTGAGGGAATCGCTGCTGCCGACCTATCGGGATCGGCTCCTCGGCGCGTATGCCGGACATGCCCGGTACACACAACTCTATTCGGAACTCGTCGACCGGCGGGAGCGCGGGCGCTACGAACTCGAGTTGCGCTTCGTCGCCGCGCGCGACGAGCGCATGCGTCAGGTCGAAATTCTGGAGAGCTATCCGCCCGGCAGCGGGCTGGGGAACGAAAACGTCGCGCGGATTCGCGCGCTCGATGACGAGATGCGGGCCATCGCCGGCGAGATCGAAACCGTCCTTTCCGCCGAGCAGGCAGACCGCGAAATATATTCCTCCTGCGCGCTGAGCCTGGGTATCTGGGCAAACGATCTGGAAGCCCGCCCGCGCAAGTCGCCGCCGGTGTCGATATACGAAGCGCCGCAACATGCCGTCAGCCATCTTGGCGGGCGGCCCTATTTCAGGCCCTATGAAACGGATGCGATGGCGCCGGACCTGCGCAAACATCTCGAAATGGAAGACCCCTGCGGCGCCGCGCCGCCGCCCGAAGAGGTGCCCGCGCGGCTTTCGATCGTGATACCGCGCTTCGAGGCGCCGCCACCGCCGGACCTGCTCGACGACGACGACCTCGCGGCGCCGATGCCGTCCCTCGTCTTCGAGCCTGCAAACGAAGTGTATTATGGCCACCCGTTTCACGTCGAAGCCCTGTTCGAGGAAGACCGGCCGGGCAGCACCTACAGCGTGCGCCTGAACGGCCAGCATTCGGTTATCGTCGAACAGACGGAAGAAAATCCGCGCCTCTATCGCAGCGCCACGCTGGTCCTGACTTATCAAGGTCTGATTCACGGAGGCGGGCGATGAAGCTTTTCGGTATCGACATTCCGCTACCCGATCCCGGTACGCCGGCGGGCATGATCGCAGCCGGCGCGGGCGGCGCGGCGGCGGTTGCCGGTGCGGCGATGCTGGCGATGGCCGCCTTCGGCGACGACGACATGGCGCCGGTCGAACTCGCCGGGAAATGGGAAGTTGCCTATCACGACCGCATTCTCGGCCGGGTGACGGGCCGCGCGACGGTGGATGAGGGCGAGGGCGGCGCCGAAGTCGTGCTGACGCATCCGAAGACCGGGGAAAAATACACGCTGCGCTCGACCCGCTTCGCGCGTGCCGGCGACATGCTGAACGTGACGCTCGAAGGCCAATGGCCGGGCGCCGAAGGATATGTCGAGCCGCCGCTCGGCGAGGAAAAGGCCGTGGGCGCGGGCTCGCCCTATGAATGGAGCGGACCGGAAAAGATCACCCTGGCTCATGGCGATTCCGAGGAGACGTTCAGGGTTCTGAAGGACGAGCCCGTCGGCAAGCACAAGGTCGAGCTGGAGCTTTACATCGGCGAGGAAGCGCTGACCGGCAGCTGGAAGCAATGGGCGAACGCGGTCACGGGCCGCGACGAAAGCGACGGCGGCCGCATCGCCGATTTCCGCTTTGCCGGCGACGGCACCGGCCGCGCCTTCCAGACCGGCACCGAGACCTGGTACCGCCCGCGCCCGGTCATTCATCTGGTGACGCCGACCGCCGACCAGCTGTCGATCGTCGAATATCTCGGCGCCCGCTATCCCTATCCGTGGGACGCGAAGGGCGCGCCCGTCAAGCGGGCCGATGAATTGCGCTACCTGCTGGTGGTGGGCGACGAACTGCCGACCGAAGTCGGCGAGAAGATCAAACTGGAATCGCTCGACGACGATATCGAGTACTTCGTCCGGGCCAAGCAGTCGGACTACGCCGACGACGTGATCGCGCGCGAGATGCTCGAGAACGGCTTTTCCTACACAAAGCAGCAGCTCAAGCGGCAGATGCTGGCCGACGGCATTGGCAACGACAGCATGCTCGTGCCGCTGATGGCCGAAATCTACAAGAAGGACTGGGTGATCCTCGGCGCCCGGCTCAAACGCCCGGCCATGCCGGGCCGCAAGGGCTTCAAGCTGAACGGCGCCGAAGGAAGCTGGGTGCTGCGTCACGGCGATTTCGTCGCCGACTTCGCGGTGGTGCGCGCCGTCGGCGACGAAACCGAGGGCGCCGACCATGTGCTGATCCCCGAGAAAATCTATCTGGAACTGCGCACGACGGCGCTGTTTCCCTTCGACGAAATTCCGGTGCAGCTCTGGGTCAACGACACGCCGCATCTGTTCGGCAACAGCCGCACCATCATGGCAAAGCGCCTGCCGCGCACGAAGGAAGACGACGAGGCGCTGGCCGAATTGCGCGAGGCCGTGCGGTTCGCCGGCGGCGAGGTCGAGAACGTCAAGCCGGTTCACATCTATCGCACACCGCCCATTGGCCTTGTCGACAAGGGACAGGAAGCCTCCGGCGGCGCGATGGACCTGCCCGATGTCTCCTCGGAGGACTGGCGCGTTCAGGTGAAGGACGGCGACGTCATTCAGGGCGTCAACGCGGCCGTCGACAAGCTGCGCACCGAACCTTTCCACGCCAAGGCGGTGGCGGTGAACTCGCCGGCCGAAATCGTCCGCCATGTCGCGCCCGCGCTCGGCAACGCGCAGAACCTGACCTGGACGCGGGCGGTTGCCGAAGCCGCGCGCTGCACCGGCATACCGTTCGAGACGCCGGTCGATTTCGACGCGCTGGCGCGGCGCAAGGCCAAAACCTTTTCAAACACCGTGCTGCTCGACGATGCGGCCAAACGCGCCACCGGCAAGCAAATCCTCGGCGATCTGAGCGGGTACGGCAGAGCGGCGAATTTGCTGGCCGATCTCGGCGCCAGCGGCATTCAGAGCCCGAGCGCGTTTAGCGGCGGCAAGACCTATTCGCTCGACATGCGGGTCGGCGATCACGCGGCCATGCTGATCCTGCGCGAAGCCTTCATCGAGATGATGACGCGCCAGATCGAGGAGCTTTCGGCGATCACATCGGACGATGCGCTTTACGGCTTCCGCGCCAGCGCCGAAATCCCCTCATCCTACGCCCCGAACCATCCCTTCGCGGATATCGACGTCAGGGCGCCGAACGGCCAGACCGTCTATTACCCGTTCAGCTATGCCGGCGACGCGCTGTTGAAGACCGAACTCGGGCTCGACGCCGAGGCGGCCGAAGCCTGGCGGCTCGACGCGACGCGTCAGTTGCTCCGGCAGCACATCGCCGCGCTGCGCGAGGCCCGCGCCAAGGCGCAGGCGATCAAGACCTGCGGCGAGCACCAGAAGCTGGTCGACCTGACCGGCCGCGGCTTCGCCGCCGTCAACCGCTATGCGCGCAGCCGGTTGATGACCGCACAGTCGGTTCGCGGCGAGCGCGACGATGCCTGGAAGGCCGACCGCGTGGCCCGGGCCTGGCTGAACGGCGTGCCGGTGTTTGCCGAAGCGCTGGCGGCGCAGCAGGAACTGTCGGCGCAGGACACGAAACTCATCATGACCGCTGTCGCCATCGGCACCTCCGGGGCGGCGCTGGGCGGCGGCCTTGTCGGCTGGGCCACCGGCTTCGAGGCGCTGTTCTTCAGCACGGCGGCCACCCTGGGCGACATCGGCAATGCCGCCCATGCGCTTTACACGCAGGTCGGTCACAAGCTGAACACCTCGGCTGAAGTACGTTTCGCGCGCAATGCCCATGCCGTTCTCGGCGATGCGCGGCTCGAACAGGCTCTGGCCGAGGACCGCCACTGGGCGGAAATCTCGGCCGGGCTTTATCTCGATGTCGTGCCAAGCCTCGTTTTCACCTCCGGCACCGAATTTCTGAAGGGCCTGTCGGATATCGGCAGCACGTCCAGGTCGCTCTATCGCGGCGGCAAGCGGCTGGTGTCGCAGGCGCGATCAATCGCGCGCGGACGGCAAATTCTCGGCGAGGTCGGCGTCGGCACGGGTGTCAGCCAGGCCACGCCGCCGAAACTCGTGCAAATCGAACCGCCAAAAATTCCAGCCGAGGATTTCGCCAGGGACTTTCCCGACGGCAAGGATGTGCAGCGCGCGTCGAGCATCGAACTCGACGATCTGATCGACCCCGCCAATCCCGGCAAACTGCCGGACATTGAAGACCTCAACAAACCACAATCCACACCGCCAGCACCGCCGCGCGGACCGCCCGATCCCGCACCTGAGACCGCTCCGGCGCCCGGACCGGCCGCCGACGCGGGCGACACCATTCTCGAAGGCACACCGGGACCACCGTCGCAAGCACGTCCCGCACCGTCACCGGCCCCGGCGGCGGGCGCGGACGCGGACGACACGATCCGCGTCGGCCAGCCGGGCGACGGCGCATCGCCGGCCACGGGCGCCGAGCCTCAGCGGCTTCCCGAAGCCGAGGCCGCCAGCGCCAATGCCGATCAGCTCGACCGTCTGCGCCGCGACGCAGACGCCGCCTATGAACGCTCGCAGCAACTGGCGCAAGAGGCGTTCGCGCAGAACCGCGCGATCGATGCCGCGGAAGGCAACGAACTTCTGAAGGGTGCCCACACCGCGGCGGCGCAGGAAGTTGTGGAAACCGCGGTCGATCAGGCGCGCCGCGCCGGTCTGAGCGAATCCGAAATTCACGCGATCATTTCGAAATACGACGTGACGAGCGGACGCGGCGACCTGATGCGCTTTGCGCTGGTCGACGAGTTGCAGCGGGTATCCGTCCAGCGCCTCGGCTATGAGCTGGTTGACGATCTCTACGCGCAGGACGTGATGGAGCTGGTGACGCGCAGCTATACCGGCGCGGCCGAGCCCGCCGACCTTGCACGGTTGAAGGTCTGGATCGACCGGGCCGCCGATGCCGGCGAGGATTTCTTCTCGCGCCTGCAACGGCAAGGCACCTACACCGATCTCGACGGGTTCGAGAATCTCGCCGATGCCGACGGCATTGCTTCCCTGCGGAAACTCGCCGCCGACAACGACCTCCTGCCGATGGGACTTCTCGAAACGCAGGCGCTGACGGCGAGCGAAAGGCTGGCCGAAAGCTCGATCGGCAGGATCCGCAACCTGCCCGAACCGCAACGCATCGACGTGATGAACGCGATATTCGACGCGCGCCGCATTGCGGCCGAAGCGGGCGTGGCGGCACTCGACGCGACCGAGCGCGCGGCGTTGCGCATCGGCAACGACGTCGTCGGCGACGCGGGCGGGGTTCCGGCCTGGGCCCGCGGCCTCGACAGGGCCTCCTACGAAAGGATCGCGCATCTCGGCCGCCGCACCGATGTGCACAGCCTGATCGAGGCCGATCCGTCCCTGCTGCGTCAGATCGCCGACGACCCCGATATCCGCGCGGCAATCGAATTGCAGGCCTACCGCGATCCGGCCGATTTCCGCAAGGTACTCGCCGCCGAACAGAAGCGCACCCGAGAGCCCCTGGCCGGTGCCTTTACCGAGGCGAAGGACGATCACTGGCTGCCGAAGCAGGTGATGAAGGACGGCAAGGAACAGCCGGTTGCCTTCAAGCATGAATTGCTGGAGGGCGACGGGAAGAAATTCAGCACCGACAAGCTGCTGAGCGGCGGCGACGAGGTTGCCGTTATCGAGCGCGAGCTCGGACCCGCCGATTTGCCGGAATTTGCCGGCGCCAGGCAGATGACCTGGTCCTACATGGAAGCAAAGCTGCTGCCGGACTTCTTCGACAATGTGAACGTGCCGATGATCAAGGGGCGCGGCACGAGTTCGGCGGCCATGCTCAACATGCGCGCCTTCCACAATCTCGACATTCCCTATGGCGACCCGTCGCTGAAGCTCGTCAAGATGTCGAATGTGGAAAATGCCAACACCAGCGTTCAGATCGCCTGGATGAAGCGCGTCTACGGCAAGGACTGGACCAGATATCTGAAAAACACCCATTCGGTGCGCTATGCCGAGTCCGCGCTCAACCAGGCCGGCTTCCGCATCAAGGAGGTGCGGCTGGGAAGCACACCGCCGCTGCGGATGAACGCGCGCGGCATGGTGGAGGGCACGTTCTTCAAGGCCAAGGAGAAGCCGATGGAATTCCTCGCCCGCTACGGCGTCTCGCCCAACGAGGCGATCGAGACCGGGCACGACATCTACATTGTCGTCGAACCTTTCGGCGCCGCGCCGCCACGCTCCGCATCGGCTGCGCCCCGCCGCCGGCGGCGGGCCCTGTCCGGCTGGCGGCCCGCACGACGCAAGCCCCGGATCTCGCCGCTCAGGGCCGGGCGAGCTCAGCCATGAGCCACTTCTGGTGCTGGTGGATCGCGCCTTCGAGATGGCTGAGGCGGCCGGGCGCAGCAGTGGCGCTCTGAAGGCCCTTCTGCACGCCGTCGCAGGCAACGATGTCTTCCATATGCACGGCGAAGGTGCCTTCGCGCAGGAAGGTCTTCAGCGTCTCCACGTCCGGCACGTCAAGCGAGGACGGATGCGCGAGGAGATAGACGGTGAGCTTGAAACGATCGACGCCACCGATCTCCATGCGGTACCAGACGACGCTGTCGGCAAGCACCGCAAGCAGCATCGAGGGATAGACGTTGAAGACCGAGAAACCGCGCCGCGCATGATCGGGGATGCCGTCGAGCGGCTTGAAAAGCGTGTCTGACAGGCCGTTGTCCCTGTGCGGCATGCGCAGCGCCGCATAAGGCGCATTGGTCTCCTCGGCCCGGGAGATCGCGGCCGGGTAATTCGGCTCGAAGGTTTCGGGATGGATGGCGAAGTGGTGATAGGCCTCCATGAAATTGTCGACCAGCACCTTCCAGTTGTAAGGCTGGTCGAACTCGATCCGGCCGACGATTTCCATCTCGTCCATCTTCCAGGGCGCGAATTCCTCGGCGAGCGGCGCGAGCGACTGCGCGAGCGGCGCGGCATCGCCGCCCAGATTGACGAAGATGAAGCCGTTCCAGACCTCGCAGCCGAAGGACGGCAGCGAACAATTCTCATGCTCGAAGCCTTCCGCCTTGTCCATCAGGGGCGCGGCCATCAGCGAGCCGTCGAGCGCATAGGTCCATTTGTGGTAGGGACAGGAAATCGTGCCGCCGCTCTCCGCACCGCTGCCGAGCAGCATCCATCGGTGACGGCAGACGGCGGAAAGCGCGCGCACTTCGCCCGCCTTGCCGCGCACGATCAGCAGCGGCTCGCCCGCGACGTCGATGCGGAAGCGGTCGCCGGGATGAGGGATTTCCGAGGCGCGGCCGACCGCGACCCAGTGGCGCCGGAAGACGCGCTCGCTCTCGAGCGCGAAGATCTCGGGCGCGGTGTAGAAGGCCGGCGGCAGCGTCGAAGCCTTTGCGAGCGGCGGCGCAACGGCAGCCTCTCCAGCCTCGAGCAGGGCCTGGGTTTCGGGGGTCATGCGGGGCAATCCTTATTTTCAACCGTTCGGTCGAAATTAGGTGGCGGCAGCACGGCTGTCAATGCCGGCGCCCCCGCCCTGCGGCCGGATGCATTGCGCGCTCGATCCCGGGCCCAAGGCCCGGGATGACGCGTCTGGTCCGGTAAGGCGGGTGCCCGTTTCTAGGCCCGGACGACCACCGGCAATTCGGTGATGCCGCGGATGAAGTTGGAGCGCAGATATTTCGGCGCGCCGACGACCTCGACCTTCTTGAAGCGCTTGAGGATCTCTTCCCAGAGGATGCGCAGCTGCATCTCGCCGACGCGGTTGCCGATGCAGCGATGAATGCCGAAGCCGAAGGAAAGGTGATGCCGGGCACCTTCGCGATCGATCAGGAACTCATTGGCGCGCTCGATCTTCTCGTCGTCGCGGTTGCCCGAGACGTACCACATCGCGACCTTGTCCCACTTCCTGATCTGCTTGCCGCCGAGCTCGGTATCTTCCAGTGCCGTGCGGCACATATGCGCGACCGGGCTCTGCCAGCGGATGATCTCCGAGACCATGTTGGGAATGAGGCCGGGATCGGCCATCAGCTTGGCATATTCAGCCGGGAACTGGTTGAGCGCCAGCACGCCGCCGGTGATCGAATTGCGCGTCGTGTCGTTGCCGCCGACGATCAGCAGCAGCATGTTGCCCAGATATTCGTTGGGCGGCATGTTTTTCGTCGACTCGCCATGCGCCAGCAGCGAAATGAGATCGGAACCCGGATTCTTCAGCCGGTCCTTCCAGACGCCGTCGAAATATTCATAGCAGGTCCAGAGTTCCTTGAAGGCGTCTTCCGGCGTCTCGAAATATTCGGGATCGCCGATCCGCTCGACCGTGTCCGACCAGTGGATCAGCTTGTGGCGGTCTTCCTGCGGCACGTTGAAAAGCGTGGCGAGCGTCCGGCCCGTCAGCTCGACCGAGACCTCGCGCACCCAGTTGAAGGTTTCGCCCTGGGGCAGCGCGTCGAGGATGATCCCCGCACGCTCGCGGATCAGCGGCTCGAGTTCGGCAAGATTCTGCGGCGTGAACATCGGCTGCACGACCTTGCGCTGCACGTCGTGCTTGGGCGGGTCTTCCATGATGAACATCGGCAGATAGGTCAAGGGATCGGGCTCGCCCTCGATGCGCTGGCCGCCAAGCCGGATGCCGCCATTGCGGATGTCGGAGGAAAAAATCTTGTGACTGGTGTCGACATGCATGATGTCGTCATATTTCGTCACCGACCAGTAGCGGCCATAGGGACCGTTTTCGGAAAGATGGACCGGGTCTTCCTTCCGCAGCCGTTCGAAATAGGGCAAGGCCTTGTTGGCGGCGAAAAGATCGTCATGTGCAGGATCGAGCTCTTCGAGCGGGATCGACCAGGGATCCCGGTTGACGTCGATCTTCCACTTGGCCGCCATGTCGGCATTCTTGCGGGTGTAATCCCGGCCAGGCGCCACATTTTCTTCGCTCATCGACTTTCTCCCTGAATTTCCTGCCTCCCTTCTACATCTAATGCGCGGAAAAGCGGAATCGAGTCCCGGACTCAGGACCAGGAAAAATCGGCCGCTTCGGCTTTCACGGCCTCGACGCTGCGTCCGCCCGCCAGCACGCCGCGCGTCAGCAGCGTTGCGACCGTGTCGGCCGTGGCCGCGATGCGGGCCCGGTTGCGACGTTCGGCCCAGGTGACCGAATATTCGGTGGCCGCCAGAAGCGCCTGCGCCACGACCGGCACATCGCAGGCGGCGAATTCGCCCCCGGCCACGCCTGCCTCGAGCCGCGCCGCAAGCCAGCCGATCAGCTGCTCGCGCTGCCTTGCATAGGCCTGCATCCGCGCATCGCCGAGATGGCCATGATTGATCAGCCAGGTGCAGTCATAGGATGCCGCACAGAGCAGTTCGACATCGCAACGCAGATAGAGAAAGAGACGTGCGGCCTCGGAAAGATCGGCCGCTTCGAGCCGCGCCTGCGTCGCCAGCGCCGGACCGAGCACGTCCTCGATCATCGCGTAGACGATGTCGTCCTTGGACGGAAAATAATAATAGAGCGAGGCCTTTTTCAGTCCCGCCTCGGCGGCGATTTCGCGCACCGAGGCACCCGCGATGCCCTTCTCGCGAAAGAGCCGGGCGGCCGCCGCAATGATGTCGGCTTTCGGGTCGGCGGCGGCGGGGGCCGCGATGGCACGCGGGCGGCCGACGGCACGGCTTGCCGGTTTCCGTTTGCCGTTGCTGGCTTTCACGCTCAATTCGCCCTGCCCTTCCGCCGGAGACGGCGGAAAAGCTAGCACAGGAACGCACCGGATGGACAAGGCGCGGCCCTGTCCGCCTGTACGCCGTGCCGAAAGGCGATCGGCTTCGTGCGCCGCGCAGCCCTCAGTTCGGCCAGTAGATGTATTCGTCGTCTTCCGCCTGCGGCTCGCGCAGGCTCTTGTCGATCGAGACCGGCATCTCGACGCGCGAGGGCCAGGCGGGTTCGGCCTGTTCGGCATTATGCGCATCGAGCAGTGCCGCAAGCTCGGCGACCTTTTCCGGCATCGCGGCGGCGAGATTGTTCTGCTCGGTGCGATCGTTTTCGAGATCGAAGAGCCAGACGGCGTCGGGCCGCTCGGTGCGCTGCAGTTTCCAGCCGCGATGCAGCACGGTCTGATAATGCCCGCTGCGCCAGAACAGCGTTTCATGCAGCGGGCTTTCGGCGTCGTCGAGCACCGCCAGCAGATTGCGCCCGTCGACGACACGATCGCGCGGCACCTCGGCGCCGGCGATGGCGGCCGCGGTCGCATAGATGTCGAAATGATGCACCGGATGATCGTAGGTGAGGCCGGGTGCAATCTTTGCCGGCCACTTCACGAAGAAGGGCACGCGGATGCCGCCACCGAAAAAGGTCGCCTTCCAGCCGCGATAGGGATCGTTGATCTCCGGCAGGCCGATGTAATGCGCACCGCCATTGTCGGAGGTGAAGATGACGACCGTGTTGTCCTCAAGCCCGTTTTCCTTGAGCGCCGCGAGCACCTCGCCGACGCCACGGTCGAGCGCGCGGATCATCGCCGCATAGACGCGCAGCGTATGGTCCTCGATATGGGACAGTGCGTCGTAGTCTTCCTGCGTCGCCTGCAGGGGCGTGTGCGGCGCCCAATGCGCGAGATAGAGGAAGAAGGGACGGTTCCTGTTGGCCTCGATCGCCTTGACCGCCTGATCGGTGAAATAGTCGGTGAGATAACGGTCGGGTGCGAAGCGCGGCCCGCCGTTCTTGCGCACGGCAAAGCGCATATTGGCCCAGAGGAAGCGGTCGATCGGATCGAAATCGTTGCGCGCCTCGACGGAGGCCGGGTCGTCGAGATCGAGATAGAGGCCCGATGCCATCAGCAGGCTTTCATCGAAACCCTGGTCGTAGGCGGCCATGCCGTTGGTCTCGCCGAGATGCCATTTGCCGATATGGAGAGTGCGGTAGCCGGCCTCCTGCAGCAGATTGCCCATCGAGATCTCGCTCTGGGGCATGCCCATTTCGGTGAAATGAAGCTCCTCGCCCGGCGCATCCCGCAGCACGGTGCGGCGCAGCGCATTCTCGTCTTCGGCCGCAAAGCGCGTGGTGATCTGCGCCATGCCGGGCGGCATCGGCGTGAATTCGAAGCCGAAACGCGTCGGGTAACGCCCCGACATCATGGCCGCGCGCGAGGGCGCGCAGGTACCGCTGCCCGAATAGCCATGCGAGAGCACGAGGCCCGATTTCGCGATCGAGTCGATATGGGGCGTCGGGACCGTGCCGCCGGCGACACCGCCGCCATTGAAGGTGATGTTGTTCCAGCCGAGATCGTCGGCGACGATCAGCACGATATTGGGCGGGCGGCTTTCGGCCGGCGCCGACGGCGCATCCGGGCCGGACTGCCATTCGACCGCCTGGTTGGGACCGATCGGGTCGCGCCAGTCCATGATCATGGCCGGAAGCTGGATCGCATAGCGATCAAAAGCGAACCAGCCGGCTGCCAGCACCACGACGAGCGACCCGCCTGCGACTGCCCAGCCCCGTTTTCCGATTTTCATGTGCCCCCCCGACCGACGCGTGATCAAAGATTCTAATGTTACACATTAACAAGTCAACCTCCGCCGGCCGTACGCTGTTCAGCCGCCAACCGGAGCCGTCGATGGCTGCACAGCGCCGCGTCTGGCGCGGTCCGGGCCCGCCGCTATAATCCCGGCCTCAAAACACCAGAAGAACAACCGCCGGGAGGCCCCTCCATGACCAAGATCAACGATGTCGCCACGCTGGAAAAAGACGGCGAGGTCGCCGTCCTGACGCTGAACTCGCCGCCCGTCAACGCGCTTTCGGCGCCGGTGCGCGAAGGCATCACCAACGGCATCAAGCAGGCGATCGACGACGCGGACGTCAAGGCGATCGTGCTGATCTGCGACGGGCGCACCTTCATCGCCGGCGCCGACATCACCGAATTCGGCAAGGCGCCGAAGGGTCCGAGCCTGTTCGACGCGCAGGCCATGATCGAGAACGCACCGAAACCGGTCATCGCCGCGATTCACGGAACGGCGCTGGGCGGCGGCCTCGAAGTGGCACTGACCTGCCATTACCGCGTGGCGGTGCCCTCGGCCAAATGCGGATTGCCGGAAGTCAATCTCGGCCTGCTGCCAGGCGCCGGCGGCACGCAGCGCCTGCCGCGCATCGTCGGTGCCGAAAAGGCGCTTGAGATGGTAACCAGCGGCCAACATGTCGGCGCCAGGAAGTGCCTCGAAATGGGTCTGGTAGACGAACTGGCCGAGGAGGGCAAGCTGCGCGAGGGCGCCGTCGCCTTCGCCAACAAGATCGTTGCCGAGAAGCGGCCGCTGAAGAAGGTGCGCGACCTCAACGACAAGGTCGAAGCGGCCCGCGGCAAGCCGGAAATCTTCGCCGATTTCCGCAAGGCCAATGCCCG
>TARA_R110000824_G_scaffold118960_11_pt1 | contig 47872 bp, 45 predicted proteins | sample TARA_R110000824 | Tara Oceans TARA_R110000824 (sample SAMEA4397747) | marine metagenome | biome: Polar Biome; feature: [MES] marine water layer (ENVO:01000295) within the mesopelagic zone...; material: water (ENVO:00002006), including particulate matter (ENVO:01000060) such...
CATCATGCGCGACGGCCCCATTGGACCATCTGTCGCCATACGATCAAATTCGAGTCCTGTGCCAGGATTACGGATGAGATTGCCGCGCCGCGCATCCGCGCTATCTGTACCGCCTGCCGCCGCTGCTTTGAGATCAGCGCCGGCACAGAACGTTCCGTGATCACCCGCAAAGACGGCTACCAGCGCGTTCTCATCCTGTTCGAAGGCAAGAAACGCTTCTGCAAGTGCTGCTGCTGTCGGTCGATCAACAGCATTGCGCACATCCGGACGACTGAGGATCACTGTTGTGACAGGACCATTCTTCTCAATGCGCACTGTTTCCACGCCCGTCTCCCTTGTTACTTTCGTTCTGGTTTCTGTGAGCAATTATCACTTGATATGAATAGGGCAAACCATAGCCTTCGTGTGGGAAAGACCTTATAGTGCGGGCCGTCAAGCATACAGGCCCAATGGCACGGCATGCGGCGGCGATTTGCGATAACCGATCTTGCGTATTACTCCGCTCGGACGGCTCGCGAAATCGACCCCCTCACCCCCCGCCACATCTGCCAGGGCACGCATCATCGAGGAACATTCCATGGCGAAGAAGGCCCCGGCTAAGGCCAAAACCAAAGCGAAAAAGGCAAGCGCAAAAGTTGCGAAGCCTGTAGCAAAGAAAGCAAAGGCAGCGGCAAAAACCGTCGCCAAAAAAGTGAAGGCTGCTGCAAAGCCTGTCGCTAAGAAGGCAAAAGCAACTGCAAAGCCTGCAGCAAAAAAGGTCAAGGCCGCAGCGAAGCCTGTCGCCAAGAAGGCCAAAGCCGCCGCCAAGCCAGTTGCCAAAAAGGCAAAGTCCGTTGCAAAACCCATCACCAAGAAAGCGAAAGCTGCTGCAAAGCCTGTCGCTAAGAAAGTTAAGACAGCAGTAAAAAAAGCCGCACCGAAAAAACCTGCCGCCAAAAAGACAGCACCCACCAAAAAACCGGCTGCTAAAAAAGCAGCCCCAAAAAAGGCAGCTGTGAAAAAAGCTGCTCCAGCTAAAAAAGCAGTCGCAAAGAAAGCCGCACCTGCAAAAAAGGTAGCTGCAAAAAAAGCTGCACCGGCAAAAAAACCCGCCACAATAAAAGCGCCCGCAGCGAAGAAAACGGCACCTGCGAAAAAACCTGCGGCCAAACCCGCAGCCAAGAAAGCCGCTCCCAAAAAAGCAGCATCAAAAGCGCCCGGCAACAGCTTCGGCGCCAAGCAAACCCTGAAGGTCGGTAAGCGCAGCTATACAATCTACAGCATCAAGGCTGCTGAAAAGAACGGCCTGCCCGGCACAGCACGTCTTCCTTTCTCGTTGAAGGTTCTGCTTGAAAACCTCCTGCGCTTTGAAGATGGCCGTACTGTCACAGCAGACGATATCAAGGCTGTGAAGGGTTGGCTCAAGTCGCGTAGCTCAACGCGCGAAATCGCCTATCGCCCTGCCCGCGTGCTGATGCAGGACTTCACAGGCGTCCCCGCTGTGGTCGATCTTGCTGCCATGCGTGATGCGGTGAAGACACTTGGCGGCGATCCGACCAAGATCAATCCGCTGGTGCCTGTTGATCTGGTCATCGACCATTCAGTCATGGTGGACAAGTTCGGCACCCCCACTGCTTTCAATGAGAACACAGAAATCGAGTATGGCCGCAATCGCGAGCGTTACGAATTCTTGCGCTGGGGCTCCAAAGCCTTCAACAACTTCCGCGTTGTGCCGCCCGGAACAGGCATCTGCCATCAGGTGAACCTCGAATATCTCGCTCAGACTGTCTGGACAAAGACAGAAGGCAAGGAAGAGATCGCCTACCCTGACACCTGCGTCGGCACAGACAGCCACACCACAATGGTGAACGGCCTTGCCGTTCTGGGTTGGGGTGTGGGCGGCATCGAAGCCGAAGCCGCCATGCTCGGCCAGCCGGTCTCCATGCTCATTCCCGAAGTCATCGGCTTCAAGCTCACGGGCAAACTCGCTGAGGGCGTGACCGCCACCGATATGGTGCTCACCATCACCCAGATGCTCCGCAAGCGCGGCGTTGTCGGCAAATTCGTCGAATATTTCGGCGGTGGTCTCGACAATCTCACGCTCGAAGATCGCGCAACAGTCGCCAATATGGCGCCTGAATATGGTGCGACTTGCGGCTTCTTCCCGATCGATAATGAAACGCTCAAGTTCCTCAAGGCCACAGGCCGCTCGGAAGAACGCGTTGCCCTTGTCGAAGCTTATGCAAAAGCACAGGGCATGTTCCGCGAAAAGAACACACCGGATCCGGTCTTCACTGACACGCTGGAACTCGACCTCTCCTCGGTTGTGCCCAGCCTTGCCGGTCCCAAGCGTCCACAGGATCGTGTTGCGCTTACCGATGTCGCTGCAAGCTTCGCTGGCTCGCTTGCCGGTGAGTTCGGCAAACCCGATCAAGCAGCCAATCGCTTTGCCGTAGAAGGCAAGGATTTCGATCTCGGCCATGGCGACGTCGTCATTGCCGCGATCACGTCCTGCACCAACACGTCAAACCCCAGCGTACTTGTGGCTGCTGGTCTTGTGGCCCGCAATGCCCGCAAGCTCGGTCTGCAAGTAAAGCCATGGGTCAAGACCTCACTTGCTCCCGGCTCACAGGTTGTCACTGATTATCTGACAAAATCGGGCCTGCAGTCAGATCTCGACGCGCTGGGCTTTGACCTTGTCGGTTATGGTTGCACAACATGCATCGGCAATTCCGGTCCCCTGCCGATCGAGATCAGCCAGACAATCAACAAGAATGACCTCGTCGCTTCGGCTGTTCTTTCCGGCAACCGTAACTTCGAAGGCCGCGTCTCGCCGGATGTGAAGGCAAACTACCTCGCCTCACCGCCGCTGGTTGTCGCCTACGCGCTGGCCGGTTCCACCCAGATCGACATCACAAAAGATCCGATCGGAACAGGCAGCAATGGCCAGCCTGTCTATCTAAAAGACATCTGGCCCTCGACACAGGAAATTGCCGACACGGTGCGCTCCTGCGTTACGCCGGAAATGTTCCGCAACCGCTATGCCAACGTGTTTGATGGCGATGCGAATTGGCAGAGCATCAAGGTCACGGGCGGCCTGACCTATGACTGGGACAATGAATCGACCTATGTCCAGAACCCGCCCTACTTTGAAGGTCTGAAGCAGGAACTCACACCACTCGAGAATGTGTCCAATGCACGGATCCTCGGCCTCTTTGCAGACTCGATCACGACAGACCACATCTCGCCCGCCGGTAACATCAAAGTCCAGAGCCCTGCCGGCTCCTACCTGATCTCCAAACAAGTCGGTGCACAGGACTTCAACGGCTACGGTGCCCGTCGCGGTAACCATCAGGTCATGATGCGTGGCACGTTCGCCAATATCCGCATCAAGAACCAGATGCTGAACGGCATCGAAGGTGGCCTGACAAAGCTGGAGCCGGAAGGCACCCAGATGCCTATCTATGATGCAGCGATGGAATACAAACGTCGTGGCACACCGCTAGTGGTCTTTGCTGGCAAGGAATACGGCACAGGTTCTTCGCGTGACTGGGCAGCCAAGGGCACCATGCTCCTGGGTGTCAAAGCGGTTATCGCGCAGAGCTTCGAGCGTATCCATCGCTCCAATCTCGTCGGCATGGGCATCGCGCCTTTGCAGTTCATCGGCGATATGAGCTGGCAGTCTCTCGGTCTCGACGGTTCTGAAATCATTACAATTGAGGGCCTCGAAGACGTCACACCACGCGCCACCGTCAAGCTCATCATCGAGCGTCAAGATGGCGGCAAGCAGGTCGTGGACGTGACCGCCCGCATCGATACGCAGGACGAACTGGATTACTACGCCAATGGCGGCATCCTGCAATACGTGCTGCGCCACCTCGCAGCCTAATCGATCAAGCTAGAAATAATGAAAGGGCGCTTTCTTCGGAAAGCGCCCTTTTTCTTATTCGCATTTTCTTGTTCGAAAGCCGGTTTGTCTCAACGACACCGGATCAAGTCACTAAAATCCATATCCTCTAATTACCGATCCCGCCTTCATGTGTGAGCAAGCTCATGGATTGGGTCAACTGTCCGCCTGTTGTTTGCGGCAATTTGTAGGCCCATGCGGCAACACGCGCGTTGATCTCGTCGGCCTTAGCCTGAGCGGCGGCCACATCGGCACCGTCCGGCTCAACACTGGCCACCACTTTCGACCATAGCGCACCGCCACCACCTGTCAGCACAAAGGTGAGCTTCAACCCGTCAAACGTTTCCACCACAGCCACAGGAGACGTATCGGGGAAGTCCAGCGATCCCACAGGTACAGCATCTTCGAAGACCAAGTCTACGATTGCTGTCGCCGCTCCATTGACGATGGGCGCCCCGCGCGTGGTCAGCCCCTCAGGAATATTCTCGATAGAAAAATCATTCACATCCGCTGAAGCGCGGGACAGAACCACAGGGGTCTCCGAACCCGCCCAGAGCGTCACCCGTTTGATTTCCTTGCGCTCCACACCCAGAAAACGCTGATCCAGCCAGTCCTGAGCTTTCTGGATCAATGGCAAGCGACCGCGTGCCAACCAGCTCTGGTCCTCACCGTCACGGCGCAAATAGATCATCCCCTCGCCACGCGCATCAAGCGTCTGCTCGGGCACTTTGCCTGCGAGCAAACCTACAACTTTCTCGCCATCCCGATTAAACAACTCGACCCGCACAGCCTTGCCGAGATTTTCAGGTTCCACCAATCCAAGCGGTCGCAACCATTCCTTGCGGGAGGTGCGCGGTTGATAAAGCTGAAGCTCGGACACACCGATCAATGCTTTCTGCACCAATGCCTGATCGGCCGGATAGTTTTGCCGTTCTTCGACAACCCATTTGTTATCGGCATCACGCTTCAAGGTAATGGTCGCCGGATCGCGCATACCACGCGGCAGCATATAGACAATCTTGCCAATCTGATCGAGGCGAGTTTCGATACCGGGATACATCTGAACGGGTGTGAATTGCGCCCGCACACCTTTTTCCTGCACCGATACTGCAACGACGGCTGCCACTACCGACAATGCGGTCGCGCCTGCCAGCAATACGAGGTTCCGCAGCGGTTTATTCCGGTTCAGCGTTTCAAACGACAGGCTCATGGCTCACACCCCTTTAGCGGCACGCGCCTTACGGCGACGATGTCGAATGAAAGCAATGCCCAAAGCCAGAACCGCAACAATCACAGGCATCAGAGCAACATTGACGAAAAGCACTTGCGAAGCGAGACGGTCAATATCCCGTCGCAGATCACGCTGCACATCACGCAGCGCCTTGCGGCTTGAAAGCAACTCGGCACGGAATTTAGCCATCTCATCCTGCGCATGGGTGGATGGCACCATGCCTTCACCACCAGTCTGGGTCTGCAAATCAACCAGTCGGCGCTCGGTTTCGGAAATCTTAGCCGTCAGCCGTTGCTGTTCTGCAAGAAAATGCCGGTCGGCCTCGCGGCGCAAATTGTCCACCACCACAAAGGGACGATCTGCCCGCTCACGCGCACGAAGCGAAATGAGGTCATCCGATCCCATCAGATTGTCGATAGCGGAAAGAACAAACTGGGCATTATCGGCAATCGGCTGGGCGACGCGCTGTCCGTCATAAGTCTGAATCTGCACCCAGAAACGGTCATCAAAAAGATCGCTATCGGCCAACACAATAATATTCGCATCGGCCTTACTTTCAGCCAAATAGTCCTCAAGCTTTTCCTGACTATCAGAGCGTTTGCTTTTATCGCTTTCGGTCAGTTCCGGCTGTTGAGAGAAGGCACTACGCACAGGACCCGAAAGACGCGCCGCAATCACATGCTGCTTCTCACTTGGCTTAAAATCTTCCAGCAATTCATCAGGTGTCGGACCTGACTTCACATAAGGCAGATCATAAACTTCCGAATCCTCCGACGACCAGAAGAGCGGCGTGAATTTTGTCGTCGCATCTTTTTCGGCTCGTAACTCACCTACAGTTGCCAGATTGAGATGATCGATATTGGATGTGACAATATCATCCGGATTGAAATTGCTTTTCGGCACTGTCAGCCAAAGCACATAATCCGAAGTCTGACGCCGTGCATCAAGACCGGTGGCAACACGCATCGCCAGCTTACGATCACCAATGATGTGCTTACGGTCAAAATCAACGCCCCATGCTTTGAGAAGCGGACCAAGATCCGAATACTCCGTATGACCCTGCACCGGCTGCCCGTTGCTGCCAGCCGTCAAACTTACTTCGGAATGCGGATCAACTGCCGCCAAAACGCGCCCACCGCGCATCACAAACTGGTCAATCGCATAAAGCGTCGTGTCATTCAGAGGTTTGGGATGAGCAACTAACAGTACATCAACCTTTGACGGCACACGCACGAAGTTTTGTTCCAGAAATTCGATAGTGAAGCGCTCGCGCAATTCCTCATAGATCATATAAGGCTTGGATTCACCGCGCATCGCCTCCATCAGCCCACCCGCGCCAGTATCCATAGGAAGATTGGTCACAATACCAAGTACAGGTTTTTCAGGACGGTTCAGGTTCTGGATCAGACGCGTCACATCATATTCGAGATATTGCTGACGCTCATCGGCAAAGAAGGGGATCTGTTCGATACCATCCACAAGGTTTGTACCAACAAGTCCGAAATAGATGATGTCGCCCTCTGTTGTCCGCGCACCTTTGAGGCCCAGCGACATGGCCAAATCTTCATCACCCGAAAAAGGTTCCGGATCGATAACTTCCAGAATGATTTTTCCATTAGAGCGATCACGGATTTCCTGAAGCAGATCCCGCACCCGACCCGCATAAGTGCGAATCTGGGGATACTCGTTCGCCAACCGCTCGGAATAGAAAAACTTGAGTGTGATCGGCTCATCGATCTTATCTAGCACATTCTCTGTGCCCTGCGACAAGGTGAAGAGCCTGTTCTGCGTCAGATCGACTTGCGCCGAACGGAAAACGACATTCGAGAACATATTGATGGCAAGGAACAGCACTGCCAGCAAAACAAGCATGGCAATGCGATAACCGGAGCGAAAATGGGTCTGGTTCATGATGCTCACCCTGCCTTCTTCATATCGACGACAAGGCCGCATGCCACAAGCCAAACAGTGATCAGCGATCCGAAATAAATCAGGTCACGCACATCGATAACGCCCTGCGTTATAGCCGTGAAATGCGTAAGGAACGAGAAGGATGCAATCGTGTTCAAAACTTCTTGCGGGGCCCAGCTGGAGAAAAAATCGATCACCAGCGGCAAGCCTGACACTGTAAAAAGGAAACACACCACAACGCTGACTACGAAAGCGATCACCTGATTTTTCGTGGTCGCCGACAAGCAGGACCCGATAGCGAGATAACCACCAGCCAAAAAGAAACTGCCGACATAACCGGCAAGGATCACACCATTATCAGGATTGCCGAGATAATTGACTGTCAGCCACATTGGAAACGTCAGGGCAAGCGCTATGCCGGAGAAAATCCACGCAGCAAGAAACTTACCTAGCACAGCCGCCCAGAGCGGCACCGGCAACGACAACAAAAGCTCGATCGATCCAGTGCGTCGTTCCTCGGCCCAGAGACGCATTGAAATCGCCGGAATCAAAAAGAGATAAAGCCAGGGATGAAAATTGAAAAAGATGTTCAGATCCGCAGAACCGCTTTCAAAATAACCGCCCATATAGAACGTGAAGGCACCCATCGTGAACAGAAACACGACAATGAAGATGAAGGCGAGCGGCGTCGCAAAATAACCACCCAATTCGCGGCGAAACACAGCTGACAGTTCTCTCATGCGACGCTCTTTTCGCTGGATGCTGCAATAGGTGATTCAATATCGGAGCGCGTCAACGCACGGAAAACCTCGTCCAACCGCCCCGGCTCTCCATAGAGAGAACGCACGATCCAGCCTTGGTCGCGTCCCACACGCGCCACCGCATCAATCAATGTAACATCACCTGCCACAGCCTGTGTGGCCGTGCCGCGCGCGGTGAAGAGTGTCAGCACAGTTTCATTGCCACGCGGCGTCGCCTCCATGCTGACGACACCCGGCAATGCCTTCAGCATCTCGGCCGACTGTACAGTGAGCTTTCCTTCAACGGTAAGCGTCACGGCATTGTGATAGCGCGAGCGCGAGATCAGTTCGGCAGGCGTGCCGTCTGCCACAACGCGGCCGCGATCAATGATTAATGCGCGCGAGCAGATCGCATCCACTTCTTCCAGAATATGCGTCGAGATCACAATAGCCTTGTCAGCCGACATACGCTTAATGAGCTTGCGCACTTCATGCTTCTGGTTGGGATCAAGCCCATCTGTCGGCTCATCCATGATCAGCACCGGCGGGTTATGCAAGATCGCCTGAGCCAGGCCGACACGCCGACGAAAACCTTTGGACAGCGTATCAATCGGCTGGTCCAGCACACCTTGCAGTTCGGTTGCCTCAACCGCCTCGGAGATAGCACGATCTGCTGCGGCACCCTTCAGCGCGCGGATACGTGAAATGAATTGCAGGAAAGAACGTGGCGTCATGTCGCCATAGGCCGGCGCACCTTCCGGCAGATAGCCGATCGTGCGTTGTGCCGCCAGCCTATCGGAAATCACATCATGTCCACAGACCCGCGCTGTCCCCTCACTCGGCGTCAGAAATCCTGTCACCATTTTCATGGTTGTGGATTTACCCGCGCCATTAGGCCCGAGAAACCCCAGAACTTCGCCGCGTGCGACAGAAAAACTGATGGAATCAACAGCCGTGAAAGGCCCGAAGCGTTTGGTCAGACCATCAATGACAATCATAGCCTCGCCCGTGGCCGCACCGGCCGGACCAGCCGTCTTGATACGGAAATCGGTAATGGTATCTCTCCCCGTGAAAGCAGCCGACACTTCCGGCTACTCCCCCTATTTAAGCCTTTTAAGATGTGTAAGACAGCAGGGCATCCCCCTCAAGTGAAAGATGTTTCATGCTTCTAGGCATGGTCCGTACAAAAGAAAATCGTCGCATGGAGGGGGAGCCATGCGACGATCTCTTGGGCAGTCTTTGGAGAGTGTTGCCCCACAAACAATTGGGGGAAAGGGTGGCCCGATCCTCAGAATGTCCATCCCGGTGGGGCTGGGGGGCTGAAAAAACCGGAAGGTCGTTGAAGACCGGGCCAGTGAGGCAACGATCAAAATATGGAGGTCCTATGTGTTCGACCAAGGGCTGAAAAAAGGCAATTTTGTGATTCTGAAAAATTCGTAAATCCGTCAGAAAAGTGCGACCATAAATGCCATGTATCGGGTGTTTATGGAGGACAGATCGCACATGCCGGATGATAGCCAAGGTGTCGAGCCAATCGCCCTAAGCCTCGTGTCCGCGCCGGATACAACGCCACAAAAACCGCGCGAACCCGACATATTTTTTACCCGCGCTGAGTTCGAAGCCATTCTGTCGCTCTATGGACGCAAGGTAGTAGAGGGCGAATGGCGGGACTATGCCATCGGCTCAACGCGCGAAGTGGCCACTTTTGCCATTCACCGTCGAGCAAGTGAGCAGCCCCTTTTCCGTATTGAAAAACGTCCCAAACTTGCCCGTCGTCAGGGTGCATTCAGCGTGATCGCGGCATCCGGCCATATCATGAAACGTGGTCATGATCTGGAGCAGGTATTGAAAGTTTTTGAAAAGCGTACGCTTAGGGTCATCAACGCCTAGCAAGAATGCAAATTCCGCTTGCCACCAACAAAAAAGCCCCGGTGTTTCCACCGGGGCTTTTCGTACTAGTAGCTACAAGCTTAGCGGCGGTTGCCGAGGAATTGCAGCAGGAACATGAACATGTTGATGAAGTCGAGATAAAGGCTCAGAGCACCCATTATCGCCTTCTTGGCAGCGGTCGCAGCCGCATCGCCCACATAGTACATTTCCTTGATCTTCTGCGTGTCATAAGCCGTCAGACCCGCAAAAATCAGCACGCCAAGAACGGAAACAGCAAACTGAAGCGCCGAGCTCTGCAGGAAAATATTGACGAGCGAAGCCACGATAAGGCCGATCACGCCCATAATGAGGAACGAGCCCATCGCAGTCAGATCACGTTTTGTCGTATAGCCATAAAGGCTCAGACCACCAAAGGCGATGGCTGTGACAAAGAATGTCTGGGTGATCGAGCCACCAGTATAGATGAGGAACACGCTGGACAGCGACAGCCCCATCAGACCGGCAAAGACCCAGAAGGAAATCTGAGCGGCCGATACTGACATCGAGGAAATGCGAGCGCTGAGATAGAAGACAAGACCCAGCGGTGCAAGCATCACCACCCATTTCAGGGCGCTGGTGTAAAGCGTAGTACCGATCTGTGTCAGGGCGAGGCTACCATCAGGCGCCTCCACCACGGCCATCTGAAAGGCAAGATAAGCAACAATGCCGGTGATCGCGAGGCCACCAGCCATGTAATTGTAAACACTGAGCATGTAGCTGCGCAGGCCCTGATCAATCGCGGCATCGCCACGAGTAACGGTTGCGCCCGACTGCATGCGGTTCTGGTCAAAATTGGCCATCGATATGCACCCTCCTGAGTGTGCGTCTGAATAATATCGTGTGTCTCCACTCCGAATTCAAGACAAACCGAACAAGGGGCCGCCAATATCAATGTGACAAAAGCGTAACCAAACCAAGGACTTGTCTCTATTCAGAACGTAGCCCCCTGGCAGCAGGCGCCGAAAGCGCCGCCCAGGTGCCGCCAAGACCAAGCCCGATCGTCACAAGCGTCGCCACGACAACCGTTGAAAGCAGCGTGACTGGCAGGAAATGCCAAGGCAGTTGCATCATCTGTACGACAATCGCATAGGCAGCAACCGTGCCCGCAACAGCCGCAATCAGCGCAGTCGCAAGCCCCAAAGCCGCATATTCCCTGACATAAATCCCGATGATCCGCGCCCGCGACGCACCCAAAACCTTAAGGATCACGGCATCGCGCAGTCGTGTACGAAAACCGGCCGCCATCGCCCCTGCCAGAACAAGAATTCCAGAGAGCAAGGTCACTGCACCTGTCGAGCGAATTGCGAGCGAAAACTGTGAGAGAACGAGCGAAACCTGTGCAAGCGCGTCCTTCACGCGAACAGAGGTCACATTTGGAAATTGAGTGACGACCTCGCGCTCCAATTTCGCTTCGCCCGCCTCTGCCATGGTCACAGTAGCAAGATCGCTATGGGGGGCTGCCTCCAGCGCACCGGGGGAGAAGACCATGACAAAATTAATCCCCATGCTCTGCCAATCCACCGCCCGTGTATTGGAAAGTGTCGCCTCGATCTCGCGGCCAAGCACATTCACCGTCAACTTATCCCCGAGCGCGAGACCAAGACCTTTGGCCAACTCGTCATCGAACGAGACCAGCAGCGGCCCGCTATAATCTTCCGGCCACCATGTGCCGCTGACCATTTTTGAGTTCTCCGGCATCGCGGCGGAATAGGTAATACCCCGATCACCACGCAAGGCCCACGCCGCATTGGGTGCCGGAACAATCTGATCTGCTGGTACGCCCTTCACCGCAACAATACGTCCGCGCAACATCGGCACGCGGTTAAAGCTCTCGACATCGGGAGATGCAAGAACCAGCTCCTCGAAGGCTTTGCTCTGATCGGGCTGAATATCAACAAAGAAGAATGATGGAGCACGGCCCGGCAGATCATTGGCGATCTCACCGCGCAGATTGCCGTCGATCAGCGACACAGTCGTCAGAAGCGTAAGGCCAAGACCCAGCGACAGCATAACGGCTGATGTAGGTGCGCCGGGGCGATAGAGATTGGCAAGTGCCAGCCGCGTATCGGCTGAGCGCGCTTTAACACGGCCCGCGAGCGACATGACACCCAACGCAGCCACACGCAAAATCATGAAGACGAGTGCCGCGCCTGCCACAAACCAGAGCGCGAATAGCGGTCGCTCCGCCGTACCGATTGCCAGCGCACACAAGGCCCCGAGCGAGAGGACTGTCATGGCAACATAGACAGGGCGCGGCCAGCGGCTTTCAGGTGCGATGATATCGCGAAAGAGCGAAGTCGGAGGCACTTCACGCGCCCGCGCCAAAGGCCATATCGCAAAGGCCAATGCAGTCAGAACGCCGAAGGCGCCAGCCAGCACAAGAGGTGCAGGATAAAGGCCAAGCGCGGCGGGCACAGGAATGACATCACCGGCAAATGCATCCACCGCAAACGGCACGGCAGCACCAATGGCAAGTCCGATCAGAATACCGCAAAAGGCAAGTGCCATGACCTGCACAAGATAAAGCCGGAAGATCAAAGCGCCCGGCGCTCCGAGCGATTTGAAAATCGCAATCACTTCACGCTTGCCGTCGAGATAGGATTTGACCGCATTGGCAACGCCCACGCCACCCACCACAAGCGCGGTGAGACCGACAAAGCTCAGAAACAATGCCACTCGCGTCACAAAACGGCGCAAGCCCGGCGAACTATCTGTGCGGTCCTGAATGCGCCACCCTGCATCAGGAAACTGGGTCTGGAGCTCTTCACTAAACGCTTTGATGGCAGGCACATCGCGCATATTCGCGGGGCGCTTGATGAGATAATGATAAGAGGCCAGCGAACCCGGCTGGATAAGCTCGGTCGAGCCAAGCGCAGGAAGCGCGATCATCACTCGCGGGCCAAGCGCAAAACCATCGCCCACACGATCAGGTTCATGCACGATCTCGGCTCTGAGTTCGAAACTGGCCGAGCCTACCTTAAACCGATCGCCGACAGAGAGACCCAAACGTGTGACGAGATTGCTTTCAGCCACAGCACCATAAATGCCTTCACGTAATTCCAACGCATTCCCGACAGACATTTCGGGCGAAAGTTTCATCGCGCCATAAAGCGGATAAACGCCATCCACCGCTTTCAACTCGACAAGACTTTGCGATACATCATTGCGCGCCATCGCCCGCATTTGCACCGTACGGGCAATTTCATTGCCTTGCGAAAAGGCGTCAAACTCTAGCCCGGTCGCCTCGCGATGCAGAAGGCGTACATCAATATCGCCGCCGAGAATTTCCTGCCCGCGTTCCGACATGCCACGCGTCAAGGCTGTGGACACAGAGCCAACACCCGCAATCGCCGCCACCCCCAGCGCAAGGCAGGCCATGAAAATGCGAAACCCCTTCAGCCCGCCGCGCAATTCACGACGAGCCATGCGCAAAACAAGCCACAATGGTGCTTCGCTCATGCGCCAGCGCCTTCATGCACGGAACCAACACCGACACTCTCGATCAACCCGTCGCGCAGATGCACTACTTTCTGGCACCGCGCGGCGAGTCCGGCATCATGGGTGATGAGAACCAGCGTCGCGCCTTTGCGCGCATGAAGGTCAAACATAAGTTCTATAATATCCGCACCCGTTGTCTGGTCGAGATTGCCCGTTGGCTCGTCAGCCAGAAGAATTTCAGGATCCCCCACCACAGCGCGGGCCAAAGCCACACGCTGCTGCTCGCCACCCGACAACTGGCCCGGATAATGACTGAGGCGATGTCCGAGGCCAACAAGCCTCAATTCTTCCTCAGCGCGCTCGAAAGCATCCTTACGGCCTGCAAATTCAAGCGGCACGGCCACATTTTCCAAGGCAGTCATGGTGGGAATGAGGTGGAAAGACTGGAAGACAATGCCTACATGTTCGCGACGGTAGCGCGCCAACCCATCCTCGGACAGGCGTGTCAGATCCTCGCCAGCCACATGCACGCGCCCCTTGCTTGCACGTTCCAACCCCGCCAACACCATCAGGAGTGTTGACTTGCCCGATCCCGAAGGTCCGACCAGTCCCGCTGTTGTGCCACGCGCCACTTTGAGATCAATGCCACGCAAAATGTTGACCGGCCCCGCCTGACTGGGCAGGGTGAGTTTCACGTCTTCAAGGTCTATAATGAAATCGTCCAAAAGCGTCCCATCCTCCATGATATCAAGGGCATATGGCATGTCTGTCTTGTTTTACAAGCAAACAGGTGCAGCTTTGCTGCTTGTTCTGCTCGCTCTCGCATTCTCCGTGGCTCCCGCCCTCGCAGAAATGCCCGCCACTCCTGATACGTCTGTTTCAAACATTCCGATTACCCAGACACAAAACTCCACACCAGCCGGATTACGTCTCTCGGATGCTGAAGAAGACAGCCAAACACCCGCAGGGTCCAAACCTTATGTGATCGTGGCTTTCGGCGACAGCCTGACGGCTGGATATCTGCTGGGTCCGGATGAAGGTTTCGTACCGCAATTGCAGGCCGCCTTGCGCGCAAAAGGCCACGACAATGTGATGGTGCGTGATGCAGGTGTCTCCGGTGATACGACAAGCGGCGGCCTGTCACGTCTGGAGTGGAGTGTCGGCGCTGAAACAGATGCAGTCATTCTGGAGCTAGGTGCCAATGACGCCTTGCGCGGCATCGACCCTTCCGTGACACAAGCCAATCTGGCCATGATGATCAAGACCCTCCAGGCTCGCAGCATCAAAGTGTTGCTGGTCGGCATGCTGGCCCCGCCCAATATGGGCCGCGAATATGCCGATGCATTCAATCCGATTTATCCGGATCTTGCGCGGCGCTTCGACCTTGACCTCTACCCGTTCTTTCTGGACGGGGTTGCCGCCAATCCCAAACACACATTGGCCGATGGCATGCACCCCAATCCGGAGGGCGTAGCAGTCATGGTGAAAGGTATTTTGCCCAAAGTGGAGACTTTGCTTCTCCCTTCAGGCAACTGACGGATCAATTTATTCAGCTTTCAAGAAAACAAACCGGGGGACTTACTTTCATGAGAATGCGCAAACTTGGCCGGACCGATCTTGAGGTCAGCGAAATCTGCCTGGGCACCATGACATGGGGCCAGCAGAACACAGAGGCCGAAGGCCATGAACAGATGGACTACGCCATCTCCGAAGGCGTCAATTTTTTCGATACATCTGAAATGTATGCCGTGCCGCCCAAGCCAGAAACGCAAGGCCGCACAGAGACGATTATCGGCACATGGTTCAACAAGAACAAGAACCGCGACAAGGTGATCCTCGCAACCAAGGTCGCAGGCCGTTCGCCCATGACCTGGCTGCGTGATGACAAATCAGGCACAGAGCAAAACCGTGCGCAAATTCTGGAAGCCGTGGACAAGAGTCTGAAACGTTTGCAGACAGACTATATTGACCTCTACCAGCTTCATTGGCCAGACCGTCCCGTCTCGCTTTTCGGCGGACACGGTCTCACCTACAAACATATCGAGGCGGAATCGAACGCCATCCACGAAATTCTCGAAACACTCGCCGAGGTAATCAAAGCCGGCAAAGTGCGCCATGTGGGCCTTTCCAACGAAACGCCATGGGGCACAATGAAATTTGTGGCCGAAGCCGAAGCGCGCAATCTGCCGCGCGTTGTCTCAATCCAGAATGCCTATAATCTCGTCAACCGCACATTCGAACTGGGCGGTGCAGAAATCGCGCATCAGGAGCAAGTGGGCTTGCTCGCCTATTCGCCACTTGCACAAGGCTATCTGACCGGCAAATACCAGAACGGCGCCATGCCCGAAGGATCGCGCAAGGCACTTTTCAACCGCCTGCAACGCTATGAGACGCCGCAAGGCAATGCGGCGATCGAAAGCTATCTCGCCATTGCCAAGAAGCACGGTCTGGACGCATCACAGCTGGCCAACCAATTCGTGACCACACGCTCTTTCGTGACATCGAACATTATCGGCGCCACAACGATGGAGCAGCTGAAGCTTGCCGTGACCTCGCGCCATCTGAAATGGAACGACGAGCTGGAAGCCGAAATCAACGCGGCTCATGCCGTACAGCCCAATCCCTGCCCCTAACATCACGGTGCCTTTGAACCCTCTCCCCATTGCGGGAGAGGGTTGGGCCTTTGCCCCGAACCGTATTAGACTGTGTGCATATTTTTCCTTGCCCATCTTATGGTTCCCATCGTGATCCGTCTTTTTACTGCCATTGAAATTCCTGATGAGATCGCCGCGCGACTTCTGCCGATGCAGCAAGGCTTTGATGGTGCACGCTGGATAGAGCGCGAGAGTTTTCACATCACATTGCGCTTCATCGGCGACGTGGCTGAAGACGTGGCAGACGATATTGACGAAGCACTTTCAAAAATTCCATTCACACCCTTCAACCTGTCGCTGGAAGGTGTGGGCGTATTCGGCAACGAAAAGCCGCATGCCCTTTATGCAGGCGTACAACCAAGCGAGGCACTGACCATTCTGCAAGGCCGCCATGAAAGCGCCATGCGCCGTGTGGGCCTGAAACCGGAAACACGCAAATTCACGCCGCATGTGACCTTGGCCCGTCTGCAAGGCTTTGAAGTGGACGAGGCACAATCTTTTGTCATGGCAAACAATCTTTTTGCGACACCAGCATTTGAAGTTGCCCGCTTTATCCTTTATTCCGCCAAGGGAAACACGGGCGGCGGTCCCTATCTGGCCGAACGCACCTATCCTGACGGCGTTTATGCCGACGACCTCGGCCTTTAAGGAGATGCAGCAATGATCGAGAAACTCAAAGGAGCCGCCCGCACAAAGGCACTGGCCGAACTGAAAGGCTGGACCAGGGTGCGCGGCCGCGATGCTATCGAAAAGACCTATCGCTTCAAGGATTTCAACGAAGCTTTCGGTTGGATGACACGTGTGGCACTGGCCGCCGACAAAGCCGACCACCATCCCGAATGGGCAAATGTCTATAACCGTGTCGAGGTGGTGCTGACCACACATGATGCCGATGGTGTGTCAGAACGCGATGTGGCGCTGGCAAAACTCATGGACAAATGGGCTGGCAAGGCCGGTCGGTAAACCACTAGACACAGGACCTCAAGCACAGGAAATGACGATGGCGGACATGGATAAAAACAATCTTCCCCGCATCGTCATTCTCGGCGCAGGATTTGGCGGGCTGACCGCCGCCCGCGCCCTTTCACGCGCAAAGGCACAGGTAACGCTGATTGATGCGCAGAACTATCATCTGTTCCAACCGCTTCTTTATCAGGTTGCGACCGCCACATTATCACCTGCCGATATTGCAACACCGATCCGCTCTACCTTGCGCGATCAGGCCAATGCCAATGTGTTGCTTGGCGAAGTCACAAACATCGACCGCGCAAAGCGCATTGTCAGCATTGATGACGGGCGGCACGTGCCTTACGACTATCTGATCGTCGCGACCGGCGCACGCCATGCCTATTTCGGTCACGATAATTGGGAACCCGTAGCGCCGGGTTTGAAGAAAATCGACGACGCGACAGAGATCAGACGGCGCATTCTGCTCGCATTCGAAAAGGCCGAAACCGAAACCGACGATGCCCGCAGACGGGCGCTGCTGACTTTCGTGATTGTCGGTGGAGGTCCGACAGGTGTTGAAATGGCTGGCGCGATCATCGAGCTTGCCAAAAAGGCCCTGCTGCGCGACTTCCGCCATATCGATCCGGCATCGGCCCGCGTCATTCTTGTCGAGGCAGGACCGCGCATTCTTCCATCTTTTCCAGAAACTCTTTCAGGCTTTGCTGCAAAATCACTGCACCGCATGGGTGTGGAATTGCGCACCGGACAGGCAGCAACCGATTGCACAAGTGAAGGTGTAGCGCTGGGCGATGAGTTTGTGCCCGCCCGCACACTTGTCTGGGCCGCAGGCGTCATGGCCTCGCCTGCCGCGAAGTGGCTTGATGTGGAAAGCGACCGTGCGGGCCGCGTGCTGGTCGATGACCATCTCAATATCACAGGCGACGAGCGCGTCTTTATTGTCGGCGACACAGCAGCTGCGGTTTGGAAAGACACGAGATTCGTTCCCGGCATCGCACCTGCTGCAAAACAGATGGGGGCTTATGCCGCCACAAGTATCTGCATGATGATCGCAGGCAAAACGCCAAAGCCATTTCAATATCGTCATCAGGGCAATCTCGCCACGATCGGTCGCAAAAGCGCCGTTATCGACTTCGGCAAACTGGAAGTGCGCGGCTTCATCGCTTGGCTCTTATGGGGCGCGGCGCATGTATATTTCCTGATCGGCTTTCGCAACCGTTTGATGGTCATGCTCCACTGGCTCTGGGCCTATGTGAGTTTCCGGCAAGGCGTTCGCCTGATCACCGGTTCGACAAAACTACCCTGATGCAAAAAGCCCCGGTGTTTCCACCGGGGCTTTTCGTTTCCGTTGCCGGAAATATTAACGAGGAGCCATACGCCCCCGCTGCGAGCTTTAGCGAGGAGCCATACGGATAGCGCCATCGAGACGGACGGTTTCGCCGTTGAAGTAGCCGTTCGTGATCATCTGCATGGCAAGCGATGCATATTCATCGGGATTGCCGAGACGCGACGGATAAGGCACCTGCGCACCCAGAGCCTGACGCACTTTTTCGGGCGCACCGGCAAGCAGCGGCGTGTCGAAAATGCCCGGCAGGATCGTGTTGATGCGGATGCCTTCGCGGCTCAGGTCACGCGCGATGGGAAGCGTCATGCCGACAACACCGGCTTTCGAAGCCGAATAGGCGGCCTGGCCGATCTGGCCGTCCACAGCGGCAACCGAGCCTGTGTTGACGATGGCACCACGATCGCCATTTTCCAGCGGATCAAGTGTCAGCATACCGGCGGCCGATTTGGCGATGCAGCGGAATGTGCCGACAAGGTTGATCTGGATGATGAGGTTGAACTTGTCGAGCGGGAAATGCTCAGGCGCACCTGTTTCCTTGTTGCGCGAGGCGGTCTTGACCGCATTGCCTGTACCGGCGCAGTTCACGAGGATGCGTTCCTGACCATTGGCAGCACGCAACTTGGCAAAACCGGCATCAACCGAGGCTTCGTCTGTCACGTTCACTTTGGCGAATGTGCCGCCCAGTTCCTTGGCAAGAGCTTCGCCCTTGTCTTCCTGCAGATCGAAAATGCCGATCTTGACGCCCTGCGAAGCAAGAAGGCGCGCTGTAGCCGCGCCAAGGCCCGAAGCGCCGCCGGTGATGATGGCGGAAATATTGGAGTCGAGTTTCATGGGTCTTTTCCTTTTGTCCCGCTGGAGGCCCGAACGGCCTTTCGCGTTTTCTCCCGTATAGGCGGTATTCCGCCCCGGATTTCTGCAACGAACCCTGTAGGGGTTCGATATTGGCGCCGATTTAACAAATTCACAGGCTCGTATGCGAGCCAAAAATGCACGAAAACAAAGGGATTCTTTGTCTCCAACATTTGACGCAGGGTTTACCTTGGCTTGTCTTTGCCACATTCCGCACCCATCTTGTGACAAATGGGCAAAAAGACAGAGCCGGAAACAATGCCAAAGACCGAAGGTCCTGCCGACATGGCATCAACGGGTGCGGGTTTGCCACAAAAATACACACGCGACGAGAAAACCGTGCGTGAGGGCTTCTGGAAAAAAATGGCCCGCGTCGCTGGCAAAATCCCCTTCGCCGAGGATGCCGCCGCTGCTTGGTTCTGTGCTCGCGACCCCAAAACCCCGCTCCGCGTCAAAGCCACGCTTATGGCTGCACTCGCCTATTTTGTACTGCCAGCAGATCTTGTGCCCGATTTTATCGCAGGTTTCGGCTTCACTGATGATGCCACCGTACTTATGGCAACCATCGGTCTGGTTTCCAGCCACCTGACAGACGATCACCGGAAGCAGGCGCGCATCGCCTTGCAGCGCCCGCCAGCCCCCGGCAACGATAATTGATCAGGCCCAGACACCCGACGCATTAGAGCGGTAGCCCAGCGCCTTGTATGTCTCGTCGATCAGCGACTGGCAGCGATCATTGACAAGAATGCCATTACCCATCCGGTTCATATTGTAACCGAAGCTCATTTTGGCTTGCGGATCGGCAAATCCGATCGAACCGCCCATCCCCACATGACCAAAGGCTGCGTCAGAGATAATGCAGCTCATATTGTTAGTATTAGGGACCTTGCGATTATCCATCGACTTCATAAATCCCAACGCAAAACGTGACGGGATAAGCAGGGTCGCATCTTCATGCGTCGCCATGGCCACACGGCCCATACGCGCAAGCGTATCAGCGGACACAAGCTTGCCATTGGCCAGCGGCGCATAAAGACCCGCAAGGCCACGACCGTTTGAAATACCGTTTGCCGAACCGATTTCGGCGGCGTGGAAATCACGCGAGTTGAAATTTGCACCACCATTATTCATCAGAAAAAGATGTGAGGCGGAATTCGGATCACTCATCACAGCCTGCGTGAACTTGGACGCCAGCGTTGCAGCATCCGGCTCGGCATAGATCATAGGCGCCACGCGGCCTTCTTCGCTTTCAGGCAACCCGATATGGAAATCAAGACCCAGCGGCTTGGCAAGCTCATCACGAAAGAACGCGCCCAGTCGCTTGCCTGAAGCGCGATGGACAAGCTCGCCCACTGTCCATGCGAATGTCACGCCGTGATAACCGTTGCGTGTGCCCGGCTGCCAGAACGGTGTTTCCTCTTCCAGCAGCTTCACCATGTAATCATAATCGCAATAGGCACCATCTTTAAGTTTGGTGCGCAAATGCGGCAGACCAACAGAATGGTCAAGCATCATGGAAACAGTAGCATCCTCTTTGCCGTTCTTGGCAAACTCGGGCCAGTATTTAGCAACCGGCGCATCGAGATCAAGCAAGCCCCGATCAGCAAGCAAATGCGCACAAATTGCGGTCGCACCTTTGGTGCAGGAAAACACAATCGACATCGTATCGCGCGTCCATGCGTCACCGTCGCGCTCTTTGCGGCCACCCCAGAGATCGACCAGCGTCTTGCCTTCCAGCGTCACAGCCACATTAGCTCCCACCTCGTCGCGCTTCTCGAAATTCTCGACAAAGGCTTCCGCTACACCTTTGAACTTTGGATCAATCTCGCCCTCGACGAGCCCCGCCGAAGTCTCGCGTGAAAATTTCTCCAATGACATATTGCTCTCCCTTTTCGTTTTTATATTTGTTGATTTTAATTCTAGAAAACTAACGCGGCACGCGTGGACCAAACCCATCGTCCAGCAAACGCTTCTTGATGATTGCACCGATCAGCGCATGACCCTGCGCGTTCAATGTCAAACCATCCCAGCGATACAGATCGTTATTAGCCTCGCCTGTTCCATCCAGCATTGACGACGCGACATCGATGTAATGCAGGCTTTTATCGGTCGCGATGAACTCTTCCAGCAAAGCATTAGCCCGCTTGACCCCCAACCAGCGCGAAGCCCGCAAAGGCTCTGGATTGATAGAGACAAAATAAACCGGTGCGTTAACACGCGCTTTTCGCAAAGCTGCCACAAAGGCTTGGAAGTCCGACAGCACATCTTCTGGCCGACGCTCATGTGCACCCGACATGTCACTCTCGCCCGCCATCATTACAATAGCTTTGGGCCGATAGGGCACAACAATGCGCGGAATATAAAATGTGATGTGCGAAATCTGCGCACCGCCAAAGCCGCGCGAGATAGTGGGGACTGGCGCCATGTCACGTCCCAACGCCTCCCATTGGCGCACATCATCGTCACCAAGAAACAGAACCGCACCGCGTGGTGGCGGGTTGGACACATCCCGGCGTTCAAAGGCCGCAATATCGCCTGCATAATAAGCCGGGTCGCCCGACGACAGCAGGACATAGAGAAGGAAGCCGAACAACGCGAGAATGGCGACAAACAACAGGCCGCCAATCATCACCAAACTTCGCCGCATCGGCTTGAACCCCTTTGATAGATCAGTAAATCAAACGCGGGCCGCAGCCCGCGTTCGACATTTACATTTTGTTTCAGCGCTCGGGGACCAGAACGATTTTGCCCTTCACCTTACGCGCGGCCATGTCGTCCAATGCCTCGGCCACTTCCGAAAACTTGTACTCGCGCGAAACATGCGGCTTCAGCTTGCCCTGCTTGAACCAACCCATAAGCTCTTTCAGATTTTCCTGATGCCGTGCGGGTTCGCGCCCCGTAAATGCGCCCCAGAACACACCGACAATCTGGCAGCCTTTCAGCAGCGCGAGATTGAGCGGAATTTTCGGGATCGGACCAGCGGCAAAACCGACAACAAGATAGCGGCCTTCCCAATTGGTCGCACGCAGGGCCGGTTCGGCATAATCGCCACCGACGGGATCATAAACGACGTCGGCTCCGTTGCCGCCAGTCAGTTCCTTGATCTTGTCGGTCAGTGCTTTCTGCTGATCACGGTCGAGTGCACCTGTGGGATAGACAAAGCCTTCATCCGCACCATGATCTTTAGCGACCTTGAGCTTGTCTTCCGACGACACGGCGGCAATCACCCGTGCGCCCATGGCTTTGCCAAGTTCGACAGCGGCAAGACCCACACCACCGGCAGCACCCAGCACAAGCAATGTTTCGCCAGGCTGAATATTTGCGCGGTCTTTCAGCGCGTGATGCGATGTACCGTAAGTCATAAGGAAGGCGGAAGCCGTTACAAAATCCATCTCGCCAGGAATGGGCGTTACACGGGCTTCTTCGAGTGCAATTTCTTCGGCAAAGCCACCCCAACCGCAAGAACCGATCACACGGTCGCCGACTTTGACTTTGGTGACGCCTTCACCAAGCTTTGTCACCACACCGGCCACTTCGCCACCCGGCGAGAAAGGCAGCGGTGGCTTGAACTGGTATTTGTTCTCAATGATCAGAACGTCGGGAAAATTGATCGCTGCGGAATGCACTTCCAGCAGCACTTGCCCCTTTTTTGGCTCCGGCGAGGGCACATCTTCGATGACAAGGCTCGAAGGCGGTCCATATTCCTTGCACAATACAGCTTTCATGATCGTTTCCCTATTTGAGTAATGGCTTTTCTTTTGGATGAATTTCCTGCTCACTGATTTACCACATGCACTCCCTGCCATGCCATAATTGCGGACGACCGAACCGAGGAATCTGTTATTTTACCATGTGTTGCTGGAATTTGCTGACCAGTGCCGTTATGCTGCCTCACCCTTACGCAAACGAACGAGTCTAATTGATGCTGAAATGCACGCGCTTATTTGCGACCCCCTTGGCGCTTTTCTCCCTCATCCTTATGGCCATCGCGGCCAGTTTGACCCCCAGCCCGGCTATGGCTGCAGATACCCCAAAGCTGTTGGGGAAGTATGATGACTGGGCGGCCTATTCCTATGGATCAGGCAAGGATCGCATCTGCTATGTGCTGTCGGAACCAAAGTCCATGGCACCCAAAGGGGCAACGCGAGGTGATGTCTATTTCATGGTGACACACCGCCCGGGCCGTAATATCCGCAATGAGATCAGCATGCGGATCGGATATCCCTTTTCAGCCACCTCCAAACCTTTTGCCAAGATCGACAGCAAAAGTTTCCAGATGTTCTCAGGCGTTGCCGAAGGTGGCGAGCATCAGAACTGGGCTTGGCTGGACAATTCCAAGGACGAAGGTGCCATGGTGCGTGCACTTCGGGCTGGCTCGACCATGATCGTCAAAGGCACTTCTTCCCGTAACACGCTGACAACGGACACTTATTCGCTCAAAGGCTCGTCCAACGCACTGACCAAAATCGACCAGAGCTGCAAATAAGCCCTGTTCGCGGTTCGACATTTGGGGAGAGATTAACCTCATTTGTCAGCTCGATTGGCAGCAAGCACCGGTTTCATGCTAAGAGAACGCCGATTGTGGCACCCCGCCTTTTTGAAGGATGATGGTGTGCCTGATCGGCTTTTTCGTTTCGTAGCAGCAAGACCCTTTGAAAATGGCGCAAAGCCTCAACATTTCACATAAATCCGCTGGCTCCACATCTCCAGCCAGCACAGTCGCGTCTGCACGCCGGAACCTGCTGGGGCTGAGCCGCGAGGAATTGGGCGAAGCACTGGCCGAACTGGGCCTTGCCCCGCGCGAAATCAAGATGCGCGTCACACAGCTTTGGAACGGAATTTACACACGCGGTCTGACCGACTTTGCCGAGATGACCACGCTGTCAAAAGACCTGCGTGCCAAATTCGCTGAACACTTCACACTTGGCCGCCCCGAAATCGTGACCGAACAAAAATCGGTGGATGGCACACGCAAATGGTTGCTGCGTCTGGCCTCCGACAAACCCGGCGTACCCGGCCCCGAAGTCGAAGCCGTCTATATTCCCGAAGAAGGTCGCGGCACGCTTTGCATATCATCTCAGGTCGGTTGCACACTCACCTGTACCTTCTGCCACACTGGCACACAGAAACTCGTGCGCAATCTGACACCGGGCGAAATTGTCGGCCAGCTTCTCGTCGCACGTGATGCGCTCGGCGAGTGGCCGAACTCGGGCCGCAATTCCGATGACCGCATAGTGACCAATATCGTCATGATGGGGATGGGCGAGCCGCTTTATAATTTCGACAATGTGCGCGCCGCGCTCGACATCGTATCCGATGGCGAAGGTCTGTCACTTTCCAAGCGCCGTATCACGCTATCCACATCCGGCGTCGTGCCTGAAATCATCCGCGCAGGCGACGAGATCGGCTCCATGCTCGCCATCTCGCTTCATGCGGTCGATGACGAGACGCGCAACAAGCTTGTGCCGCTCAACAAGAAATATCCCATTGCCGAATTGCTGGAGGCCTGCCGCAACTATCCCGGCCTTTCCAATGCCCGTCGCATCACCTTCGAGTATGTGATGCTGAAAGGCGTCAATGACAGCATGGAAGATGCCAAATCGCTCGTGCGTCTGCTGAAAGGCATTCCCGCCAAAATCAATCTGATCCCGTTTAATCCATGGCCGGGCTCGCCCTACGAATGTTCCGACTGGGCAACAATTGAAAAATTTGCTGATGTGGTGAACCGCGCGGGCTACGCAAGCCCTGTGCGTACACCCCGCGGTCGTGACATCATGGCCGCCTGTGGCCAGCTCAAGAGCGAAACCGTGAAAGTGCGGGCCAGCGAACGCTTCAAACAGGCCGCCGCCGAAACACTTTAGCAAGGCATGCGGGAAAAAAGGGACCATCACGTGTCAGACCCGCAACCCGCCCTCCGCCGCAGCATCGGCCTTCTCCCTCTCATCATTTACGGCGTCGGCGTTACAGTCGGCGCGGGCATCTATGTGCTTGTGGGCGTCTCAGCCGGACTGGCCGGACCACTCGCACCGCTGTCCTTTCTGCTTGCAGCCCTGATTGCAGCACCGTCAGCCTTCACCTTTGCCGAACTTTCCGCGCGCCTGCCGAAAAGCGCGGGCGAAGCGCTATATGTGCTGGAAGCTTTTGGCAATTTGCGCCTCTCACAGATTGTCGGCCTCACGGTGGTCTTTGTCGGCGTTGTCTCCTCAGCCACAGTCACCAACGGCGCCGCAGGTTATATCGGCGAAATTCTGAGCCTGCCTCACTGGCTGACCAAGCTCCTTTTCATCGGCACATTGGGCGCCATCGCCATGTGGGGTGTGGTGCAATCAGTTGCCGTCACCGTCATCCTGACCATTATCGAACTAGGCGGGCTGTTTCTCATTCTCGCCTTCGGCTTCTGGAGCATCGGCAATCCCGACATTCTGCACTGGCCCGCATGGTCGATACCGCTGAACGCGATCGGCACCAGCGCCATCATCACAGGCGTGCTGACAGGTACACTCGTCGCCTTCTTTGCCTTTATCGGTTTTGAAGACCTTGTGAACATGGCCGAGGAAGTGCGCGAACCCGAAAAAATCATGCCACGCGCCATTACATGGACATTGATCCTGACCACTTTGCTCTATCTCATAGTTGTCACAGTAGCGATCAATGTGGTGCCACCGGCCGAACTTGCTGCCAGCGATGCGCCGCTCGCCCTTGTCTTTGAACGTGCATCCGGCCACAACGCCGCCGCCTTTGCCGGCATTGCGGTGCTAGCCACCGTCAACACAGTGCTGGTGCAGATTGTTATGGCATCGCGTGTGCTCTACGGCATGGTCGGCGCCGGTGCCATGCCCACCATTTTCGGACGTATCAACCCTCACACCCAAACACCCGTCATCGCAACAGGTGTTGTGATTGCCATCGTGCTCCTGCTTGCCATTGTCTTTCCGCTGGCGGGTCTTGCACGCACCACAACCTTTGTCGCATTGAGCATTTTTACCATCGTCAATCTTGCCCTCTGGCGCATCAAGCGGCAGGATCGGTCCACACCAAGCCACTTCACCGTACCGGTCTGGGTGCCTGCGACGGGGGCGATACTGAGCGCCGCCATTCTTGCTTTCGAAATCGCGCAACTGATCGGCTGAAGGATAAGGAAAGACAGATATGTACGCTGTCATCTATCGCTGGCGCGTGGAAACTCGACACGAAGCCGAGTTCCAACGCCGCTGGCACGAGATCACTGAAGATATTGTCGCACATCATGGCGGAGGCGGCTCACGTCTGCACCGCGCAGAAAATGGCGACTGGATCGCCTATGCCCGCTGGCCTTCGAAAGAAGCTCGCGACAAAGCCTTTGCCGCCCGTCAGAGCACAGCCACACAAGACACGCCCCAAGGCGAAGGCAAAGCCGAACTGCTGGAAGAAATCTGGTTGAAGATCTCGGATGATCTTCTGATCCCCGAAACCGATCTACCCCCTGTCTTTCATTAGCAGGGCAATCTAGACGACAATTGGCGGCTTAATAATATGAGCAAGACGAGCTCAGCGATTGGCCCATGCGAGCGCATCTTCCAGCCGGTCATTGCCCCAAAAGAGTTCATCTCCCACCAGAAAACTCGGCGCACCGAAAATACCGCGCGTAATAGCTTCCTGTGTCTGAACTTTAAGTCGTTCCTTATTTGCGTCCTCATTGGCGCGCGCCACAATATCGGCAGCATTCTGTCCCAGAGAAGCAAGAACATCACCCAGCACAGCATCATCCGAAATATCTTTTTGCTCAGCAAAATTGGCGAGATAGACACCGCGGGTAAATGCACCGCCCCAACCTTCATCAGCGCCAAGCAAAGCAATGCGGGCAGCCTTTAATCCGTTCTGCGGAAAACGGACAGGTGTATTCAACGCAAGCCCGTCCGCCTCACAGATACGCGCCATATCGCGCCACATGTACTGACCCTTAGCGGGATAGATATTAAAAGGACTATCATTCCAGCCCTGCGCTCCGAAAATCGGCCCCAATAGAAATGGTCGCCACTTCAGGCTCACACCGGCTTCATCAGCCAGCCGCTCGACACGCATAGAAGCAGGATAGGAATAAGTCGAGGCAAACTCGTACCAGAACTCAACAGTTTTCGGCATAACGGCCTCTTATTATTCATCAGCTTCGAAACATTCGGAAACATCGTTCAAATCTAGGATGTGATTTGAACGATATCTAGTCCGGCTTACGCAAAGCGGATTGCACAGGAAACAAACAACACCCCCGTCAAACCCGCGTTCCGCTATCCAGCTTCAACAATCGGAGCACAGAACTGATCAGGCTGATATCCCGCACCAGATTTCGCGCCTGATCCGGATCGCGCACATCCTGCCATGATGAATAGGCCGGAAAATAGTCGCGTCGCCCGTCAATCGCGAGCCAGAATTGCCCTTGATAGAATGCACTGCGAACAGGCCCGTCCATCTTTCGCCTCAGCGTAAGTAACCGCTCCATGAAAGCAGGCGTCAGAAGTGTGCGTGCCTCGATCTGGTCATTGCTATAAACGTCGAACTCCGCCTCGAAGGCAGGGTCTTCCAACCGCACGGCAGCATCATTACCGAATATGTCCTCAAGGAAATGCGAAATCGCACCCTTATCCGTCTTGATAAGTGTGCGCCCTGAGAACGGTTTTGAAAACGTCGCACTGACTAGCAGACCATGAAATACAATCGTACGTGTACTTCCATTTTTCGTTCTGGTCCTCCGGCTCAGGTTTGCTTCGACAAGATGAATGTCCATGCCGTCGATCTTGCCGCTGACTTCATCTGTCAGTTCGTAACGATCATAGGAGGGCAGCAGGCCAATTCCGCTGAAGCGTTTAAGAAATTGTACTGTCGATTTGGCGCTGTATTGAAAACCGAAATGACCGAAAACCTTCTTGGCCAACGCTTCATTGAAACTGCCAGCCCAAAGGTAAAGACGGAAGCCCGAGGCAAATCCGGTAAGCCCACCCAGCACCATGATGAGAACTAACGCCCCGACCGGCATTCGAAAATAAAGCGCAACGATGGCAGCGACGAATGTCACCCCAACCGTGATCAAACCATTGCGGCGCGCCATATCCGCCAGAACACGGCGCTTCTGTTCTTCCTCCTCCAACCAAGGCAAGACTTCACGCGCAAAGAACCCGTCGAATTCTTCGTCTCCGGAAATATGAGGCGGCATGGTCCGTTTAGTATCGGCCAAGAGGCACTACTTCATGTGGTCGGAAACCCGCACAGGCTCCCGAGCGGCAGGTTCAGCGATCTCGTAAAACGGAAAAGGCATCACATTCGCCCATTGGGCAATGATGGAGCCGGGAAAAACCTCGACAGCATTATTCAGCGATGCCACAGACGCATTATAGAAGCGTCGCGCCGCCGCAATATTGGCCTCGACCTCCTCATATGTCGCCTGAGCCCGCGTGATCGTCTCCGCCGAGCGCAATTCAGGGTAATTCTCCGCCACCGCAAACAGCCGCCCCAGCCCTGCATCAAGTGCGCGGCTGGCTTCCAGATGGGCACCAGCCGCCGCCGGATCGTCGCGGTCATAGGGTGCTTCCACCATGGTCCGCAGACTGGTCAGGCTGGAAAGCAGTTCTTTTTCGTGGGTCATGAATTTCTGGGCCAGTTCCAGCACATTGGGCAGCAGGTCGAACCGCATGCGCAATTGCACATCGATGCCGCCCAGCGCCTCGCGCACCTTGTTGCGCCGGGTGATGAGACTGACATACCAGCCATATCCGATCACCAGCACAGCCAGGAACATAATAGAAACATAACCCATGGAAATTCCTCCAGCCATCAATTGGCAGCATCCGCCACGACTTGGCCCACTATAGCTGCTTCGCCTCGACGCGACATATTTTCAGCCCGTTCAAATGGCTCCGGCGCAAGCCTTGCCGCTGGTGCCAATTTGCCTATAGTGCGGCGCAATAAGCGCTGTCATGGCGCGAACGATCCTCAAGCTCTTGAAAAACGGGAAACGACATGAGCGGCGTGAAAAAAGACGTGAAGAAGGTTGTTCTGGCCTATTCCGGCGGTCTGGACACTTCGATCATCCTAAAATGGTTGCAGGAAACCTATGGCTGCGAAGTTGTGACCTTCACCGCCGATCTGGGTCAGGGCGAAGAGCTGGAACCCGCCCGCAAAAAGGCCGAAATGCTCGGCATCAAGGAAATCTTCATCGAGGATCTGCGCGAGGAATTTGTCCGCGACTATGTCTTCCCGATGTTCCGCGCCAATGCACTTTATGAAGGTGTCTATCTGCTCGGCACCTCGATTGCCCGTCCGCTCATCGCAAAGCGTCAGATCGAGATAGCCAAGCTCACAGGCGCGGATGCCGTATGTCACGGCGCGACCGGCAAGGGCAACGACCAGGTCCGCTTCGAGATCGGCTATGGCGCGCTCAATCCCGATATCAAGATCATCGCACCGTGGCGCGAGTGGCACCTGACCTCGCGCACCACACTCATCGAATTTGCCGAAAAGCACCAGATACCGATTGCCAAGGATAAACGCGGCGAAGCCCCCTTCTCGGTCGATGCAAACCTTCTGCACATCTCCGCCGAAGGCAAAGTGCTGGAAGACCCCGCACAGGAAGCCGCCGAATATATCTATTCGCGCACCGTCTCGCCGGAGGACGCACCCGACAAAGCCACCTATATCGAGGTTGGCTTTGAAAAAGGCGACGCTGTTTCCATCGACGGCGAGAAAATGTCTCCGGCCACTCTGCTCACCAAGCTCAACGAGCTTGGCGGCGCCAACGGCATCGGTCGCCTTGATCTCGTCGAAAACCGCTTTGTCGGCATGAAATCGCGCGGCGTTTATGAAACACCGGGCGGCACGATCCTGCTTGCTGCACATCGCGGCATCGAGACAATCACGCTGGATCGTGGCGCAGCGCATCTCAAAGACGAGATCATGCCGCGCTATGCCGAACTCATCTATAACGGTTTCTGGTGGTCACCCGAACGCGAAATGCTGCAGGCGCTGATCGACAAGAGCCAGGAAATGGTGACCGGCTCCGTCCGTGTCAAACTCTACAAGGGCAACGCAACTGTCGTTGGCCGCACCTCCCCCTATTCGCTCTATTCGGAGGCTCATGTGACCTTCGAGGACGATGCCGGCGCCTATGACCAGAAGGATGCCGAAGGCTTTATCAAACTCAACGCGCTGCGTCTGCGTCTTCTGGCAGCGCGCAACAAACGGATAAACGGCTAATGCGTATCGAAGCCATCCCGATCGGCGTCAATCCTCCCGAGGACGTCAATGTCATCGTCGAAGTGCCGCATGGCGGGCACCCTGTAAAATATGAAATGGACAAAGCGTCCGGCACTCTCTTTGTCGATCGTTTCATCCATACGGCCATGCAGTACCCGGCCAATTACGGCTTCATTCCCCACACGCTGTCAGACGATGGCGATCCGGTGGACGTGCTTGTCGTCAGCCGCATTCCCGTTGTGCCGGGCGCTGTCGTGCGCTGCCGCCCCATCGGTGTGCTGATCATGGTGGACGAAGCCGGCCATGACGAGAAAATCCTCGCCGTACCGGTTGAGAAGCTGAACCCCTATTACAAGAACACCCGCAACTACACCGACCTGCCGGAAGTCTTCATCCAGCGCGTCGCGCATTTCTTCGAACACTACAAAGACCTCGAAGAAGGCAAATGGGTAAAGATCGAGCGCTGGGGCGATGCTGCCGAAGCCCGCAAGATCATTCTTGAGTCGATCGAAAAGGCCAAAGAGAAGGCCTGAGCCATTCCGTGTAGATCAAATTGAAACCGCCGCCTTGCATTGCAGGACGGCGGTTTTTCTTTGGCAAAAATCCATTCACCCGCTCGACTGCTCAGCGCCTATTTTGGTGCCGGTACAAATACTGGCTCAGTCCAATAGCGTGTCGTGAGTGATGCTTCTTCATCAGCTGTATCAAAAAAATCGAGCCGTTCATTGCGCAGCAAAAGATAGAAACCATGCTCATACCGAGCGTCTGGTATCAACATTACACCCGCCTCACGCGCCTTTTCAAAATGTGCAATATAAGCATTAAGCGGTGTCCCGTCGGTCACGATCATCGGATATGGATAGCCAGCCAGCGTATCATTCGCGGCTATAACAACTTCTCCCGGCTGCAGAAATTTATAGGTTCCCAGATCCTGCTGCACACGCCCGCCGCCATATGTTTTGTATAGGCAGAGATTGGCCTTCCAGATTTCAATCTCCTTGCGTGCGGCCTCGACAACATCTTCATTTTCGATAGTGATCTCATCAATATCATTCCAGCCACCACCGAAACGGACTTCTTTGCCCGGAAAACGTTTTTGTCTATCTGCCACCAGTTTGGTTTTCAGGTCCTGCACATTAGACTGCCACCAGCTGACAAATTGCGCGATCTCGTCCTGCGTCGCGATTAAGTCACATTTCAGCGACATGGCTGCAATCGTTTGGCGCAATGCAATAACACGGAAGTTTCCAGCCGCATGGTTGCGTAGATTGGTGTCAACTTCCGTTTTTTCTGAATACTTCTTCACGGAATCAAGAAGGTCACCCTTCAGTTCCAAGTCCTCATAAAGATATGTTTTACCATTGATAGTGCCGACGATCTCACTATCGGCAGGATCGGCATGTAAAGGTGCAATGGCAACGACCATCACGCAGAAGGCCAACCAAAATTTGTTCATGCGATACCCCCCTAGATTTGTCAAAAGACTTGCGCACAAACCAGCATCATAGCCATAAAAATTTCTGTGGACTGATAGATCAGAAGACCTATTTGAATACACATTATCCGTCAGCAGACATTGCAAGAACGCGGCTGATCTCGGTCAACGAGCAGCCGCTTTCTTTTTGCCAGATGTTAAAGGCATCCTGCACAGCCTTCATTGCTTTTTGTGATGTCGGCGCCTTGTCCACCACACCGGCATGGACGAGTGCCGCCACAACCGATGGCGACATGATCCAGCCATCCACCCCTTGAAAGCGCAGAAAGAATTGCGCCGAACCGCCCGAAAGATAGGATCCGCGCTTCTTCAGCAAGGCGAGCAGATCGACAAAATTCTCGGGCTTGGAAGCTGCAAAAAAAGCACCGACCGATCCATGTTCCTTGACGAGTTCGGTGACCAAGCGAGCATTTTCGACCGTGGCCTTGATCTTTGCGCCATTGCGCACAATGCGTTTATCGGAGACGAGCCGCCCCATATCCTCGCCTGTATAAAAAGCAACACGATGGGGGTCAAACCCATCAAAGGCCTCTTCAAAACCCGGCCATTTTGCTTCAATGACTTTCCAGGAAAATCCGGCTTGAAAAACAGCCTTGGCCATAGCCGCAAGCCAACGGTCGTCGGAAATCTTTTTGAGGGCCGCTTTGGATTTCGGCTTCATCAGCCGCTCGGACAAAGCTGCCTCGCCGCCCTGTCGCTTGACCGCCCGCGCCCTGATCGCCTTGAACGTTTCCATAACGGCCCTCCCAAGCCAGATCGAAAATCATACCTCACGGCAATGACCAGACGGCCTCCACCCCCAGCACATTGCGCGCAACATCCTGTGCAAGCTCGCCACCCGCACGGCTATTGGTCAGCACCACCACACCGGCGCGGCGTGCCGGATCCATCACCATCAGACTTTCAAATCCCATAGCCGATCCACGTGTCCAAATTGTCTCTTCCTGCGGATCATGCCGGATACCCGCGAGCAACGACCATGAAAAAACCTGATCCACAGGCGCGCGGTCCTCAAACATCCGGCGACGTATGGATGGTGACAAATGCGTACCCTCCATCGCTTCGATCATAAAGCGCGCCATGTCAGGCGCTGTCGTCCGGAAAGACAATGCTACATTAGCCTGAGGTGTGCCATTCAATGCACTCATGCGCAAAACCGGAATGGACCATCCTAGTGCTGGAAAAAAACCAGCCAGCGCAATCGCACCGGCCACCACCACAACGATGCTTTCCTGATTGCTGCCACCACGTGAAATGATGCCATCGCGCGCGCGCGCCAACCCCACAATATAAAGCAGGTAATAGGCAAAGCCGCCAAGCATCGCGATCACGGCTGCTGAAAGCAGCGCCACGCCGATCACAAAAAGGGCGAGCTGAAACCCCAATCCCCACCACACAACCGCCAGGGCAAAGAGAGAACTTCCAAGCACGGACCAGATCAGATCAAGCGGCTCCAAACGTCGCTGCAACAAAAACCGCGAGATACCCCAGAAGGCCGCAATAAGGATCACGAAGGCAATACCCATAGGCATAAAATATAGCGTCAGCAGAAAACTCAACGGCACATAGCCTTGAGTGCGTGCCTCGTCAGGCAAATAAGTCGAGGCATCCATGCCGAGCGGCGCAAAAACACGATCACGCATTAATGTGTCAAACGGCTTACCGCTGACCACTTCCATCACATGCTGGAGATAGAGAAAGCCGACACCAGAATGCGCGAAAGCACTGCCCGGTTCAAACCGAGTGCGCCATGCCGGATGGGCCACATTGTCACCAAGACCGGAGCGATGCTGTAAGACCGTGCGCAAAGTAATATTCGCATTGTCATCGACATTGCTTATCCACGGCTCATCAAGATCGCGCGACAGCGGCGCATCAAGAAACAGCAGCTTGTCGCCCGCCATATCCAGCGCACCGAAAGCAGCCAGCGTTTCACCCAGTTCACCCGCTTCAAACCGAGTGTCGGGTGTCACCGGAATTTGTGCACGCCGGTCCGCCTTGCCGAAAGTAGCCGTATAGACGATCTGCCCGTCCTGCACGATAGCGAGCGCCACACCAGGCACATCGAAAGCCTTCATTTGGTCAGGCACAAAAATGCCCAGCGCGCGCGCCATCTCCTCATTCGGCCAGGCGAGCATGCCGCCATTTGCCCGCGGATCATCCGCTCGCGCTGATACAGCCGCGCAGATCATCATGCTCAACGATAGAACAAGACTGGAAAAAGCACGCGCGAGACTGCCCACCACCAACCTCAAATCGGCGCGTCGAGCGGAATGCGCGGCACCTGACGACGCAGGCCCAGCGCCTCAATGCGTGCAATAATTTCAGGCGACAGCGGACCCTTGGCTTCCACCTCTAACGCTGCGCGAAGTTCGTCGCGATTTTTTACACCCAGCACCAGCGTATCAACACCTTCCATCGCAAGCGCATAGGCATGAGCCAGCAATGCAGGGTCCTCGCCCAGCTCGGCGCAAAGCGCACGGAAAGGCGCCGCCTTCACATAGTCGAGCATTTCAGGGTCGTCGCCTTTCATCGGCCGGTCGATTGCATTGGTCAATGCACCGGCCTGCACCGCGCGGATGCCCATGACGCCCACATCATTATTGCCTGCTGTCCGGATAATATTGCGCGGCTCGGCAGGTTCTTCATAGCGGCGCATACCACCGGGACTGTCCAGCAGATTGCTGACAGCCTGCACCACTGCGGGTTTCGGCTCGCCACGCAGCACATCCATAATCGAACGCGGCAGACCGGTACCGGTAATGCCCCAATCAGCCATAAGCCCCTTAGCTTTGAGCTTCTCGAAAGTCGGTACGATCTCAGAGAAGAACCGCGTCATCGGCACCCCGCCATAATCATGCATTTCAGGATGCAGCGAATATTCATAATCGTCGGGATGAATGTTGGAATGCAGGATGAAAATATCGACCTGCTCGCGGCGCAGCGTTTCGAGGCTGCGGACAATCGAGGCTTCCAGACGTCCTCCAATATTGTCGAAGTGACGCGCACCGATCATACATTTGCTGGTCACTTTCACATGCGCAGGCCATTTGCCTTCGAATGTCGCGCCCACCACGGCTTCGGCCTCACCGCGCCCATACATAGGCGCAAGGTCAAGCAGCGTGATGCCGCTATCAATAGCGAGCTTTACCGTGGCGACAGCCTCGTCACGCGATGTCTCGCCCCAGATCTGCCCCAGTCCACCGCCCCCCAATGTGAGCGCACTGACAGGCCAAAGCGATCCGAGCTGACGCATTTCCATCAGGCTTGCTCCTTCAAAGGCTTTCAGGCACGGGCACACCGTGCTGGCGACATGCGGCAATCACCGTGTTGCGCATGAGACAAGCAACCGTCATCAGCCCCACGCCACCGGGCACCGGCGTAATGGCACCAGCCACTTGCAAGGCACCGGCGTAATCCACATCGCCCACCAGCCTTGTCTTGCCTTCACCCTTTTCAGGCGCGGGTACACGGTTGATACCAACGTCGATCACGATGGCACCGGGCTTCACCCAATCGGCTTTCACCATCTGCGGGCGCCCCACTGCGGCGACCAGAATATCCGCCTCACGCGCAATCGCGGCCAGATCCTTCGAGCGGCTATGCGCAATCGTGACCGTGCAATTTTCTTTCAGCAGCAATTGCGCGATAGGTTTGCCGACAAGATTGGACCGCCCGATAATCACCGCATGCTTGCCCGCAAGATCGCCGCCGCTCGCATGACGCGCCATGATGAGGCACCCCTCGGGCGTTGCAGGCACCATGGCAGGCAGGCCGCTTGCCAGCCGTCCTGCATTCAGCGGATGCAACCCGTCTGCATCTTTCGCCGGATCGATCGCATCGATCACTGCCTGCTGGCTGATCTGGTCGGGCACCGGAAACTGGACAAGAAAGCCATGAATATCCGGATTGGCATTCAGCTCGGCCACTTTGGCCAGCACTTCCGCCTCGCTTGAAGTAGCGGGCATCTTGTACTCGAACGAGTTCATCCCGGCTTCGATGGTTGCCATATGCTTGTTGCGAACATAGACCTCGCTGGCAGGATCATTGCCCACCAGCACCACACCCAGTCCGGGGGTCAGTCCGTGCTTGGCCTTGAGTTCGGCCACCGCTTCTTTCACACGGGCTTTCACCGCGGGTGCCAGAACCTTGCCGTCGATAATCTGTGCGTCGCCCATTATGTCTCGTCCTCTTTGCCCTCGCCCAACTGGCTTGAGAGCCGCGCTGCCAATTCATCCGGCGCGCCATTTATCGCGATTACTTTATTGCGGTCGGTCTGCCCTGACAAAACCTCAAACCCCGATTTTGGCAGGCCCCATGCTTTGGCCAGAAGCTTGATCACCGCTTCATTGGCCCGCCCTTTATCGGGTGCCTCACGCACATAGACACGCAGGAACCGCCGGCCCTGCGCATCCACCGCAATCCCGCCGATCCGCGCCACAGCAGCTTTGGGCGTCACGCGCAAATGCACAAGGACGCCTTTCGCGCTCTGACGCCAGACCTGCGCGTGCAATGTGCCGACCTACATGCCGCCAGCAGCCATCGAGCCGTAAACCTCCCAGATCAGGTTCTGGATGAAGAACAGCAGCAACAACAGCACCACCGGCGAAATATCGATCCCGCCCAAATCCGGCAGAATCCGGCGCAAAGGTGCCAGCACCGGCTCTGTCACGCGATAGATGATATCAACCACCGTATAGACAAAGCGGTTCTGTGTATTGATGACATTGAAAGCAATAAGCCAGCTCAACACCGCGCCAATAATAATGACCCAGGTATAGAGGCTGATAACTTGCGTAATAAGAAGAAGAAGGGAATACATGGGCCCCTGCATATGCGTGCCGGTTGGCACCGGTCTTTGGACGGACCGCCGACTATCCGGCGACCCTGCGAGCGATTTGCTCAAGGATATTCAAGATGTAAAGCCCCCCGCTCCATGGTTCAAGCATGGCTTTGATCCAGCAGGCGTGGGGCATTGCTCCTGTCGAAATTATCATGTCCGCGCCTTGCGTCTCTCTTGACACAAAGCCCGTCCCTGCCTAAACAACCGGACCACTCCGGGGCCGTAGCTCAGTTGGGAGAGCGCCTCGTTCGCAATGAGGAGGTCAGCGGTTCGATCCCGCTCGGCTCCACCATTCCCGGAAGTTCAGGACAACCAACCGCCATTTCAAATGCGCGGGCAGCGACCTGTTTATCATTTACAATCAATACCTTACGGCGATGTTAGCGACATGGCGGGCATAGTCACGCCACCATTTTGCGGCATCTGACCACCACCAAATGCCAACCCGAAAGGCGGCTTTGCCGGACCTGTCGGCATAGGCGCGACCCTTGTCGTCGATGTCACACCGCCACTCGTGCCCTGATCAGCCATCAGCCCTTTGGCGCGACGACCTTCCCAGCGCATCTGCCAAATCACATTGGCCACATCATCGCTGACCAGCAGCGACCCGTCACCGGCCCGCGCCAGCCACACCGGGCGACCCCAGATCGCCCCCTTCGGCCCTTTTGCCTTGAAGCCGGTCATCACCGCTTCATAGCCGCCCACAGGGCGCCCATCACGGAAGGGAACCCGCAACACGGCAAAGCCCGCAGAGCCACCATCAGATCTCGTCCCATGCGCTGCCACCAGCGCATCGCCCTGCCACTCTTCAGGCAACCCGTCACCAGCCTCAACAAAGAGCAGACCCATCGGCCCTGTATGCGGCTCCAGAAGCAGATCGGGCGCGATACTGGCCTTCACAAGATCGGGCCTCAAATCACCAAATTGCGGATCGGGATGGTTGCCCAGATAGGCATAGGGAAAACCATAAAATCCATCACGCTCCACACGGGTCAGGAAATCAGGCACCAACCCGCCGCCCAGCCCATATCGCTCGCTCACCAACGCATAGAGATCATCCGTCCCGGGATAGAAGCTCATGCCCACCGGACCGCGCAATCCCGACGCATAGGTCGTCTGCACATTGCCATCAATGCGAAACTGCTGGATCGTCGCACGCGGATGCGGGTCTTCACCTACATTCGTCGCACTGCCAATGGCCACAAAAAAATGTTCCCCATCAGGCGAGAAGACAATCTCGCGCGTCACATGCCCGCCGCCAAAGCCCAGCACACCGGGTCGCGTCACCATGGATCGCGGCATGGGGCGCAATTCCTCGCCGGGCAAAGCTATACGCCAGACGGCACGACGATCAGCCACATAGAGCGAGCCGTCATGCACCGCAAGTCCGGTCGGATCGCGAAAACCTGCGGCCACTGCCACACGCTGGTCCGCCTTGCCGTCACCATCAATATCGCGCAAACCCAAAACAGTGTCGTCACGCGCCAGCGCCACAAAAACAGTCCCGTCCGGCGCCACAGCCATCTCGCGCGGCTGTAAAATACCGCCTGCAAAAACACTGACTTTGAAACCATCTGGCACATCAGGCATGTGGCCTGCAGGCCGTGGCGCATAATCACCACCGCGCGGCACTGCCGGCCGCGAGTAAGGCGCAGGCAAATCATCTAGCGACAGCCGGAATGTCTGGCCCGGACGCATCGGATCGCCATCAGCTGCTTGCGCCTGCACCGACGCAACACCCGACACACACAGCACGAGCGACATCACACCCGCTCGCAGCAGGCCGGTCACAGCGGCAGCTTTGGGCTGATCTTTCATCATCTCTTGTGCAACATCTTCCAGAAGCCGAAATACATACCGGTCCTCTCCTAAACAGCGCGAGAGGCAAGAAGGAGTGCGCTTTGCGGCAGCCATGAATCGAGAAAGCGATTAAGCCAGTTTTTCAGATCACCATCATGCGCCGCGCGCCCCTTGAAATGCAATTCTGCCGCCTGCGCACCGGGCAGCATCAGGCGGTGCGCTGCACGTTCCAGCCAGGCCTTCATCATCGGCGTTGTAAGCTCGGGGTGGAACTGAATGCCGTAAGCACTCTCGCCATAACGCATCGCCTGCACAGGGAAATCATCTCCCTCGGCCAGCATCACCGCACCACGCGGCAGATCAAACCCTTCGACATGCCATTGATAGACATATTGCGGATCGCTGAAGAGAGCAGATCCGTCCGTCGTTGGCCGGATCGGATAATAACCCACCTCGACCCGTTCCTGCGCATGCCCGTAAACCCGCGCGCCCAGACTACGCGCCAGCAATTGGCCGCCAAGACAAATCCCCAGATAGGGCTTGCCCGATGTCAGCGCAACGCGCGAAATCCAGTCCGTTTCCTTGTGAATGAAATCAAGGTCGTCATTGGCGCTCATCGGTCCGCCAAAAATGATCGCGGCATCATGCCCGTCCATCGTGTCGGGCAGCGGATCGCCAAGCGAAGGACGACGCATATCCAATTCAAAGCCACGCGCCACAAGCGCTTGGCCAACGCGGCCCGGCGTCGAACTTTCCTGATGAAGCACAATGAGAATACGGCGCGTCATGGTCCCGATCGAAATAGACCGGCCCGCAACAAGCCGGTTGAAACACCACTTTGGGAGATATGGCCCCCGGCGCACAAGGGCGCGGGAGCCACACTAACCTCGTAAGTGTTACGTATATTTCAATTTTGGCTTTTCAATGACCGCCATCAAGCGACCACATAGCCCATTGGACTACATGGCCGAAATGCCGCCATCCAGCTTGAGTTCTGCGCCTGTCATGAATTTCGACTCGTCGGATGCCAGATAAAGCACCGCATAGGCCACATCATCAGGCTCGCCGATAACACCCAGCGGCACCTGTTTGGCCAGTTTTGCCACCAGATCGTCTTTCGCAAGATTATGGCGCGTCATCCCGTCTAGGATCGGCGTATCGATAAAGGTCGGATGGATCGAGTTGGAGCGGATGCGATAGCCCTTCTTGGCGCAATGCAGTGCCACCGATTTCGACAGCAACCACACACCAGCCTTGGCCGCATTATAAGCCGCCATATTATGGCCCGCGATCAGACCGGCAATCGACGATGTATTGATGATCGAACCTGGCGCATGCTTCACCATATAGGGAATGGCGTATTTGCAGCCGAGAAAGACGCTGTCCACATCCACTTCCTGCACGCGCTTGAACGTGGCAAAATCTGTTTCTTCCACAGTCGAGCCGCCGCCGATACCGGCATTGTTGAACAGCACATTGATGCCATCCATCTTGTCATTGGCATAGGCCAGCGCCTCTTTCCATTCCTCTTCGCTCGTCACATCGAGCGCCACGGAAAAAGCCTTGCCGGGATAGACGGCGTTGATCTGGTCGGCCACAGATTTCGCGCCCGCCTCGTTGATATCGGCAAGCGTCACCAACGCACCTTCCTTGGCCAGCATCATGCCCGATGCCGCACCCAGCCCCTGTGCGCCGCCTGTAATAAACGCCTTCTTGCCGGTTACCCGTCCCATTTTATTCTCCCGTAAAAATTGGTTTGCGTTTTTCGAGGAAGGCACTCACCGCCTCCTGCTGATCCTTTGATGTCGCCGCCAGCGCAAACTGGTCGCGATCCATAAATGTAACCGCCGGATTAAGCGCCTTGGCTGCCATATCGACAGATTGCTTGGACATGCGCACACCAAGCGGCGGCAGCGCCGCAATCTTTTCGGCCAGCATCAGCGCTTCATCCAATGCCTTGCCGTCATCGACGCAATATTCGATGAGACCCCATTCAAGCGCCTCGGGCGCAAAAAGCTTCTCACCCAGAATGATGAAAAGCTTCGCGCGCGCCGGACCCATCAGATTGACGAGACGCGGATTGCTGTGCCAGCTCATATTCATGCCGAGCGGAATTTCCGGCAGCCGGAAATGCGCACCCCGTCCCGCCACACGAATATCGCATGCCGCCACCAGTGCCGATCCGCCACCGATGCAAAAACCCTCGACCGCGCAAATCGTCACCTGCTCCAGCCGCTCCCACGCATCGCACATGTCAGGTCCGACACGCAGCGATTGCCGCCGCGCCATCAGTCCCTGCTCTTTGCGCTTGCCAAGTTCTGGATCGCTCAGATCGGCACCGGCCGAAAAATAGGTCGCCCGCCCCGTCAGAACAATCGCGCTGGTTTCGATATCGTCTTCAAAACTCTGCGCCACAGCCGTCAGCTCACGCATCACCGCCGCCGACAAAGCATTCACTTTGTCGTCTCGTTCAAAATACACAATGGCCACGCGGCCACGTCGTTCGACGCGTGTAAACTCGCCCATTCTCATGGCTCCCTTAAAGCATGGCCGTATTGGTGGGCACACCTAGAAACAAACGCCCTGTCAGCTCGTATGTCGCATCCGACACCATCATGTGTTGCGTCGCCACATGCACATCACGGAAATGCCGTTGAAGCGGACTGGTCTTATAAACCGACGTGCCACCCCCCAGCGTGTACATGAGATCAACCGCCTGCGCTGCCGCCTTCACCGCATGCGTTGTCGCCAGCCGGATGTCGCGACGATGCTCCACCGTAATCGCGCCGTCGCTGGATGCCGCCTGCCAGGCTGCATCCACCGTCTCGGCCAGATAGGCACGCGCCGAACGCGTCAGTGCTTCGGCCTCAGACACATCAAGCTGCGCCTTGGCACGCAGCGCCAAAGGTTTTGACGAGCCTTGCGGGGTCTTGCCGCCCGCCAGTTCGATCAACGCATCAATCGAACCACGCGCAAGACCAAGCGCCACACCGGCAATGCCAATGCCCAGCAATCCAAATGTCGGAAAACAATAAAGCGGACGATCAAGCGGCTTGTCGGAAATCAGGCTCGGTGCCCGCGTCACCGGCACAAAGAGATCCTTCACTTCAAAATCCGTGCTGCCTGTGCCACAAAGACCAGAAACTTTCCATGTGTCATGAAAGATCACGTCATCGCGCTCGAAAATCATCATGCGATTTTCCGGCACGCCTTCTGCACTCATCAACGGCTTGCCATCATCTCCCATGATGAAAGCCCCGCCCATAATGGTGCGGGCATTGCGCGAGCCTGAACCCCATTGCCAGCGCCCGTTCACGCGATAGCCTTTGACACCACCTTCTTCCGTCATCACCGCCTTGCCGCGCGGCGCAAAAACGCCTGCCGCAATCGACATGGGATCACCGAAAGCGGCTTTCGCCTCATCCGCCGTCAGAAAGGCCGCCGTCATACCCGATGTCGCGCCGATGAAAACACACCATGCGGTTGACCCGTCCACGCGCCCGATCCGCTCAGCCACATCGACAAGCCGCATCGGATGCGCTTCCAGCCCGCCATATTCAGCCGGAATAAAAAGCCGGTGCAACCCGAGCCGCGCCGCATGATCGGCAATATCCTGAGGCAAAAAACGATTAGCCTCTATCTCGTCCACACGGGGTGCAACCGCCAGTGCCAACTCGTCTGCGGCCAAAATTGGATCGGGAAATGCAGCACTCATTGTTATGTCCTCACGCGCCGAGCTTCAGCCGGTTTGCAATATTGTTTTTCTGCATATGCGACGAGCCGCCCACAATCGGCAGGCTCACGGCATCGCGCATATAGCGCTCCATATCCATACTATCGGACAGACCATAGGCACCCGTCACGCGCTGGCAGATTTGCGTAACCTCTGCTGCACCCTCGCAGCAAAAGAGTTTCGACATGGATGTTTCCACCGAACAGGGCCTGCCCTGATCAGCCAGCCACGCGGCGCTGTAAAGCATCATGCGCATCGCCCGCACTTTGGTTTTTGCCTCCACCAGCATGTGCCGGATGATCTGGTGATCTGCAATTGCGCGACCAAATTGCTGTCGCTCTTCTGCATAGGTCCAAGCGTCGGCCACCGCCGCTTCGGCAATACCGAGCGCACATGCGGAGAGTTCAAGCTTCTCCACTTCCAAGGCGCGTCCCGCAAGTTGGCTCCAGCCCTTGTTCCACATCTCCTCGCCACCCAGAATATTTGTGGCAGGCACACGTACATCGTCGAATGTCACATCCTTCGTCTCGACACCACGAATACCCAGATGTCCCAGAGGTGTAATCGTCACACCGGGCAAAGTCGGTGGCACAAGAACAATGGAGAGATTCTTGTATTTTTCTTCCTTCGGGCCCGTGCGCAAAAGACAGAAAATATAATCGGCAATATGTGCACCCGTGCACCAGCGTTTAGCGCCATTGATGATGACCGTATCGCCCTCACGCCGCGCGGTGGTTTCCACCATCGCCAGATCGCCACCCACATTGGGTTCGGACAGCCCATAAGCAAAGAGCAATTCGCCATTGGCAACCTTGGGCAGAAGATCGCGCTTCTGTGCCGCGCTGCCGCGCTCGCCAAGGTTCATGCCCGCATAGCAGACCGCCATAATATAGGGGCAGGCAACCGCGCTGGACCGCTTTGCCAATTCTTCGATCACAGCCATCGCGGCATAGATATTGATACCCGCGCCGCCAAATTCCTCTTCGACCGTCAGCCCCATCAAACCGAGCTTGGCAAGCTTTGCCATCACCTCGGCGGGGTAGATGTTTTCGCGATCCCATTTGCGCGCCGCCTCGCGCGGCATTTCAGCGGCCACAAATTTGCGCACCGTATCGCGCAGCATCACAAGGTCATGCGGTTCATCAAAATTTACCGGCTGGTCGGATGTCGTCATGTCCATCTCTCAGCGCCCCGTAAATTTGGGAGCACGCTTTTCAAGAAACGCATTCACCGCCTCGCGATGATCATCCGTCGCAAAGGTCTGCATCTCATAGGCGATGGACGCATCAAGGATCGAATGGGCCAATTGCTTCAATCCGATATTGGTCGCCACTTTGGAATATTTGATCGCCATGATCGCGCCGCCCGCCAGTCGCGCGGCAAATTCATCTACACGCGCATCAAGCTCGCTATCAGCCACCACATGATTGACGAGACCGATACGTTCAGCCTCCGCCGCTTTCACAGGATCGCCCGTCATCAGATATTCTTTGGCGCGCGCATAGCCGACAAGTTGCGGCCAGATGATCGCGCCACCATCACCCGCCACAATACCCGCACGCACATGCGGGTCGGCAAAGCGGGCTGTGTCGCCTGCAAAGATCACATCACACATCAGCGCGATAGTGGCTCCAAGCCCGACGGCGGGGCCGCGCACTTTCGCAATGATCGGCTTTTCCAGATCCAGTAAAGAAAAAATGATCCGCTTGGCTTCCGCCGGATCGGGGCCAAGCTCGCCCGCCTCGAAACTGCGCTTCATCCAGTTGAGATCACCGCCAGCAGAAAAAGCCGCGCCTTCGCCCGTCAGCACGATAACGTCGGAATGGGGATCATCTGCTGCATCAAGAAAGATCGACGACAGCTCGCGATGCATTTCGCCATCCACCGCATTCATCAATGCGGGATTGCTCAGGCTCAGCGTCAACACGCGGCCCTGACGGCTTGCCTTGATGCGCGTGTAACGCGCGAAATCGATCTCATGCGCATGTGTCTTGCTATCGGTCATCTTGCGCAACCCTCCCTGTCTTCTGTTTTTTAATTCCGGCGATTGTGGACTGTCACACCGCATTTTGAAAGTACCGCCACCATGAAGGAACACACAGAATTCAAAACAACCCCGCAAAAAGCGTTAGACGTTGAACAAAGAAAAACCCCGGCTCATTGAGCCGGGGTTCATATCTCTCTGCTTGTCTTCAAACAGACAATCAGCTGCCTGTGTTGAATTTGAAGCCAACCGCATCCGCAGCAGCTGCCGCTTCATCGGGCTGCAACTTCACACCGGGCTCACCGAAAACGGCGATCTTATTGTCTGCGGCAGGCAGCACAGCCACATAGCCCAGACGGTCGGCACGCGTGACTTCCGTGAAGTTCTGGCCACCATCGGTGCTGTAACCGACATAACCCTGAAGACCCACCAGCACGATTGTGCCGTTATCCAGCTCCCAGCCGCCGCCGACCGATTTATCGGTGCCGCTATTGACCGGGTTCCATGTCTGACCTTCATCGGTTGAGCGATAGACATTGCCACGCATACCAAAGACGAGGGCAGAGCCGTCCTTCAGCGCCATGCCACCCCAGAAGGAGCCTTCATAGCCGGTTGCGATATCTGTGAATGTTGTGCCGCCATCTTCCGAACGGAAGACCTTGCCGAATTCAGCAGCCACCAGAACGGTCCCTGCATTGGTGGCAAAAGTCTTGTTCAAATGCGAGTCACCATTGCTGCCAGCAATCAGTTCACGCTGCTGCCATGTCTTGCCACCATCTTTTGTTTCAATGGTGAAAGAGAAGGCGCCCATGGCAAAGCCGTGGTTCTCATCCGTGAAATAGACCGTCATCAGCGGCGCCTGCGCGTCGATGTCGTGATAGGAAAGTTCCCAAGTGTCGCCACCGTCTTCGGTGCGGATCACTGTGCTGTCATGGCCGCCGGCAAAGCCGAGCTTGTCATTGATGAAATAGACCGAAGTCAGCGTCACCTGTGTGGGAACAGACTTGGCCTGGATCCATGTCTTGCCGCCATCATCGGAATAGATGACATGGCCGAACTGGCCCACAGCGATCATGCGGTCACCAGCCATTGTGGCAGCCAGCAAAAGATCGTGGCTGGACAGAGCCGACGGTGTTGCATACTCGATCGGCTCTTTACCGGCTTCCGTTTCCGCGCGGGCAGACGGCGCGGCAAACACGGTCAGCGCCAGCGCGACAGCCGCGGCGCTCATGGCCGAAAATCGCGTGAGCTTTGCGAAGAAAGATGTTTTGCCGGATACGGCATGGGCGGAAGTATAAGACGACATGATCTGACCGAGGCTCCCTGCACTCTGCGTTACAAGCGGCGTCATCCTGTCTGCATCCGGCGGCCCCGTTTTGAATCGAGGGGCATATCTGCCTTCATGCAGGAGAGCGCGTCGCTTTCATTTTCACCCCGGCTCTTACGGCGGGTATATTTCACTTTATCTCCGACCGGCAAACCACCGGACGGATCATAGGCTACCGGCATTCACCTGCCGGTCAATATGATACCAGAGGCACGCTCTGGCGGGCAATGTAGCCCAATAGCACATTCTGGCTGAACAATACCACATTGCTGTGTGTCTGCGACTTTATGCTTGCAGCCTTAGGGGCTTCCGGCATCTGAGAAGCGCAGATTGTGACTTTTCTGCCATTTCCCGCACCCCCGTGTTTTAGCCCTCAAATCCATCTTGCGGGCCACCCGGTTACAAAGGTTAACGCATTCGGGTTGCACACAGGAAAGAACCGAGCAAACACAGGATCAGGCAAAACAAAAGCCGGACCCCGTTTCCGGGGTCCGGCCTTCTTGTTCATATCAACCGATTAACGAACGCCAAGCTGACGGATCGAGTTCGGTGTGTAACGGCTGGCGTCAAGCTCGTCGGCGAAGTAATTGACCGGCGGCTCTTCGTTCTGCATGGCCAGAGCCAGGTAACGACCGGCCTGAAGGTCATAGACCACTTCGGCGCTGGAACCGCAGAGCGGCACGTTATAGCGCTGAACCTGCTGGAGTTCCTGCACGCGCCACAGCTGGCCACGACCGTCATAGAGTTCGGCCGAAGCGATCTGCCATGCGTCTTCGTCATTGTGATAGACACGACGAGCATAGACGTGACGTGTATTGGCTTTCAGACGGGCTTCAAAGTTCCAGGTACGGTGCTCTTCATAACGAATGAGATCCTGGTTCAGATGAAGCGGTGTCACGAAATCCTTGTACTTCGACAGAACGGCTTTGTAGTCGTTTGCTGCGATGATACGCGGAGCCTTGTCGATAACCTGCCAGTCGTAACGGTCAAGAGCGCCGTTATAACCGTCAAAGCTGTCAGACGTGGACAGACCGTCGGAGTTCGTGCCGGGATTGTCGTAAGAGATGTTCGGCGCACGACGCACGCGACGTGTACCGGGGCTGTACTGCCATGCCTGACGACCACCATTGAGTGTGGCGTTCAGAGCTTCGAGCACGAGGATCACGTTACCGGCTTCACGGGCGGGCGCGATCGTGTTGGCGATGTAGTAGATCGAAGTGTTGTTCAGATCTTCAGCGCGCTTATGGGCGGGGTTCGACCAGTCGAGAATGGCTTCGTCCTGCACGATCTGAAGTGTGAAGTCACCACCGCGTGTCACAGGGGCCGCAGCAAACTGACGGACCGTCTTGAAAGAACGGTAACGCAGTGTGTGGTTCCAGATGATTTCGTTGGCATTGTTCGGGATCGGGAAGGGGAAACCCATAATGGCTTCACCAACGCCCGAACCACCACCATTGAGAACGCCGACTTTGGCGTTGTTCTTGGTGGCCGCATAAATGTTGTCAGGATAAGCGCAGGAACGGCGCGTCTGAAAAACGTTCATTTTGAAATTGGGATAGGCCTTGAACATGGCCTTGTAGCCATCCGTCAGCACAGCATCATACTGTGCAGCATTGCCGGCTGTGATCGTGTATTTGATCGGATCGCTGGCAAACGGATCCTGAAGATGGTCACCAGGCTTGTATGTCACATTGCCCGGGACAGTTTGCAGGCCGCCGGTCCAGGCCGGGATGTTCCCCTCACCCGCCTTTTCGGCACCGATCGGGGTGAGATCACCACCCAGACGGTTGACCTGTGCATCCGGCACTTGTGCCATGGCGCTGGTGCTCATTGCGCCGAACATAAGTGCGGAGACCAACATGGTCGTCCTTTTCATGTACGTTCCCTCCACTAGAATTTCTTTTATCAGAACTCGACGGTTTTCCGCCTTTAGTCCGGTTCTCCCGCCAACTCTGCGGGAATAATATCAAAACGGCAAGATGTCGCAATCAAGCGCCCTTTCAATTTACCCCTATTCTGTGTCCCTTGAGCATCTAAAACACGCTAATCCGGCCTGTTTTGGCCACTAACGACATTAAATATTTTTAATGTCGTTTTTTACGCGCAAGGCCTCGACGCACCCGCCGGACAGGCCCGTTCCCCTGCGCAATGACATAATTGCCGGATTCAAATTACTCTGTAAACGGAAGAAAAAGAGTGCCTGTCGCACAGTCATAAGTCAGGCTGGCTGACTTTTCCGTAAACCGACACTCCGGACGCGGCCATTGCCGACTCAAACCAGCGCTCCCGCACACCGAAACAAAATTATGCGCGACCTCAAGTGACGTTTTGTCAGAAACAAAGCGTCCGAAATTTCACTCACACAACGTCACAGAACAACGCCAATAACAAAACAAAATCTGCCCTGTTTTCGTCACCAATAAACAGAAGACGGATAATTGAAAAACCCGGTGGTGTTTCCACCGCCAAGCCCGAAGGGCGGAAAACAAAAAACCCGGCGGTGTTTCCATCGCCAAGT
>TARA_R110000824_G_scaffold3234_1_pt1 | contig 47372 bp, 42 predicted proteins | sample TARA_R110000824 | Tara Oceans TARA_R110000824 (sample SAMEA4397747) | marine metagenome | biome: Polar Biome; feature: [MES] marine water layer (ENVO:01000295) within the mesopelagic zone...; material: water (ENVO:00002006), including particulate matter (ENVO:01000060) such as......
AAAGCACACTGTGTTTTGCAGAGGAATCCCCAAGGGGAGGGTGGGAAGTGGTAACAAGTTTTGCTTGCGCAAAAGCGCCCTACAACGCCCCCAACGTCCCCAGCAACTTCTTCGCAAGTTCGATGCGCAGGCCCGCCTGCTCGATCTTCGTCATGTCCATGTTGAGTGCAAAGCTGAAAATCCGGCCGTCGCGTTCGACCCAGCCGACCAACCAGCCGATGCCGGGCTTCTCCTCGGCGAAAGCCCATCCGGTCTTGCCATAGAGCTTCGCGCCGTCGATCTCTTCCATCAGCAGGATCTCGCGCACCAGCGCCTGGCTACGGTCCGACAGCGGCAGACCGTTCGTCGCCAGCGCGGCAACGAAGCGCGCCTGTTCGACCGCGCTGATTTCGAGCGGCCCGTCGAGCCAGAAGCGATCGACGACATCGCCGGGATCGGCATTGCCGTAGCCGAGCCGTTCCAGCATCGCGCGCATGCGCTCAATCCCGACGCGCCGCGCGACCTCCTGATAGACCGGCACGTTGGAGGCGCGGATCGCCTCGCGAAGCCCCATGTCCTTTTCCCAGGCCGGAAAGGGCTGCGGTTCGCCGCCATAGGGCAGCACTTCGTCGGCATCCGCCACCGCGCCGGTTTCGAGCGCGATCAGGCTGTTGGCGATCTTGAATGTCGAGGCCGGCACGTAGCGGCGGAGCGCTCGACCCGGATAAACAATGATCGTCTCATCCGTCTGCACATTCAGCAGAACGAAGGTGCCGTTGACGCCGGCCGCATCGAAGACCCGTCCGAGATCGGGCCGCTCCTCGTAGCCTTGCGCCTCGGCCTCGCCGGGTGCAGGCAGCATGAGGAAGAGAGCAACGAGCGCAAAAATCCATCTGGCAGGCATCGGAACTCCGGGTGGCAGGAAAATCGGAGGACATCATCGCCGCCCATTATGGTGACAGTGGGGCCGGGGGAGGGCCGAATGCGAGCAGAAGACGTCAGGCACGTCTCCTTTTCGGTGTCCGCGCAGGTGCATCATGTTCGGCGGACAAATCGTTGAGGATCGGGCAGTCCGGCCGGTCATCGCCATGGCAGGTCGCAGCCAGCTTGCGCAGCGTGTCGGCGACGGCCTGCATCTCGGCGATCTGCTTTTCCAGTTCGGCGATATGGCCGAGTGCCAGCGTCTTGACTTCGGCGCTGTTGCGGTCGTCGTCGCGCCAGAGGCCGAGCAGCGTCTCGATCCGCTCCATCGGGAACCCCATCTTGCGCGCCCGCTTGATGAAGCGCAGCACATGCAGGTCGTTTTCGCTGTAGACGCGATAGCCGCTCTCGCTGCGCGCCGCCGGATCGATCAGGCCGACGCTTTCGTAGTAGCGGATCATCTTGGCCGAAACGCCTGTGGCCTTCGCCGCCTCGCCGATGTTCATGGGTGCCTCATGGTCCCGCGCTCTCGGGTTTCTGCCTGATTAAATATAATTCGTCATGACCCGGACAAGCAGGGCCATGACGTTTTGGGGGAGAATGCAATCGGTACACATAACCAATCACCCATCTCCAACCTTACCCCAGCTTCGCCTGCCGCAGCCGCAGCGCGTTGCCGATGACGCTGACCGAACTCAGCGACATCGCCGCCGCCGCGATCACCGGCGAGAGCAGGATGCCGAAGAAAGGATAGAGCAATCCCGCCGCCACCGGAACGCCGGCCGCATTGTAGACAAACGCGAAAAAGAGGTTCTGCCGGATGTTGCGCATCGTCGCCCGGCTCAGGGCGCGTGCCCGGACGATGCCACCCAGGTCGCCGCCCAGCAGCGTGATGCCGGCGCTTTCCATCGCCACATCGGTACCGGTGCCCATGGCGATGCCGACATCGGCGGCGGCCAGCGCCGGGGCGTCATTGACGCCGTCGCCGGCCATGGCGACGATCCGGCCTTCGGCCTTCAGCCTGGCGACGATCTCGGCCTTGCGCTCCGGCAGCACCTCGGCCTCGACATCGGTGATGCCGAGCCGACGGGCGACAGCTTCGGCCGTCGTGATGTTGTCGCCGGTCAGCATGACGATGCGGATGCCGTCGGCCTTCAGCGCGTCGAGGGCGCCTCGCGTCGTTTCCTTGACCGGATCGGCAATCGCGACGACGCCGGCCGCCTTGCCGTCGATGGCAACGAAGATCGCCGTCGCCCCGTCATGGCGCAGACGCTCGGCGGTTTCGTCGAGGGCGCCCGTATCGGCGTCGAGGCTGGCGAGGTAACGGGCATTTCCGGCAGCGATCTTGCGGCCGTCGACGATGCCGGCCGCGCCGCGTCCGACCGGTGAATCGAAATCGCCGACATCGGCGAGTTTCAGGCTGCGTTCCTCGGCGGCCCTGACGATGGCCGCGCCCAGCGGATGTTCGCTGGCGCGTTCGAGGCTGGCGGTCAGGCGCAGCAATTCCTTTTCATCGACGCCGTCGGCGGCGACGATCTCGACAACGCGCGGCTTGCCCTCGGTGAGTGTGCCGGTCTTGTCGACCACCAGCGTATCGACGCGCTCCATGCGCTCCAGCGTTGCCGCATCGCGCACCAGCACGCCAAGCCCCGCGCCGCGGCCGACGCCGACCATGATCGACATCGGTGTCGCAAGGCCAAGCGCACAGGGGCAGGCGATGATCAGCACCGCGACGGCCGCCACCAGCGCGAAGGCGAGGCGCGGCTCCGGTCCGAAGAGCGACCAGGCGACAAAGGCGATGACAGCGACAAGGATCACGGCCGGTACGAACCAGCCGGCCACCTTGTCGGCCAGACGCTGGATCGGGGCGCGCGAACGTTGCGCGGCGGCGACGAGGCCGACGATCTGCGCCAGCATGGTGTCGCGGCCGACCTTTTCGGCCGTCATCGTGAAGCTGCCGGTCTGGTTGATGGTACCGGCAATCAGCTTGTCGCCCGGCCGCTTGCTGACCGGCATGGCTTCGCCGGTGATCATTGCCTCGTCGACGGCGCCGCCGCCCTCGGCCAGCGCGCCGTCGACCGGCACCTTCTCGCCGGGGCGCACGCGCAGCCGGTCGCCCACGGCGATCTCCTCGATGGCGACGTCTTCGTCATTTCCCTCCGCCGTCACGCGCCGTGCCGTTTTGGCTTCGAGACCCAGCAGCGCCTTGATCGCGTCGCCGGTCGTTTCGCGGGCGCGGAGTTCCAGCACCTGGCCGAGCAGCACCAGCACGGTGATGACGGCAGCGGCCTCGAAATAGACCGCGACCGCGCCCTCGGCGCTGCGGAAGGCATCGGGAAAGATGTCCGGCGCCAGCGTCGCCACCATGCTGTAGGCCCAGGCGACGCCGGTGCCCATCGCGATCAGCGTGAACATGTTGAGATTGCGCGTGACCAGGGACTGCGCACCGCGCTGGAAGAAGGGCCAGCCGGCCCAGAGCACCACCGGCGTTGCCAGCACCATCTGGATCAGATTGTTGTTGTGCTGCGAGAGCAGATGCATCAGTCCGGTCAGGTGTGCCCCCATCTCGAGCGCGAAGACGGGCAGGGTCAGGACCGCGCCGATCCAGAAGCGGCGGCGCATGTCGATATATTCCGGGTTCGGACCATCGGCGACGGTCGGGGTCATCGGCTCGAGCGCCATGCCGCAGATCGGGCATGAGCCGGGCGCGTCGCGCACGATCTCGGGATGCATCGGGCAGGTCCACTGCACGCCCTCCATCGGTTCGGTCGGCGCGGCGTCGGTCTTCGGGTTCAGCCAGGTCTCGGGATCGGCCTTGAACCTGGTCCGGCAGCGTTCGCTGCAGAAATGGAAATCCCGGCCGTCATGGCGATGGCTGAGGGTGTCGGGCGTCACCTTCACCGTCATGCCGCAGACGGGGTCGATCGCTGTCGCGCCGCCATGGGCGTGACCGTGACCGGCATGGTCATGATGGGTGCAAGTGCTCATGGAAAGCTCCTCTGGCTCCGTGTCGGATCCGAGATAGGGCTTCCCATGATGGGAAGGTCAAGGGGTGGAGTCGAGTCCTTGCCGGGCGGGCGGGGATAAGTCGGGGTTATCTCCGGGGCCCTGACGCGCGCTCCCCGGGGACAAGTTGAGGGATAAGTATTCCCGAAAGCCGTTTATGACAGTTTTGTGACAGTTCCGTGACAGAGGGGGGGTATTCAGCGCTTTTCGCTGTCGAGTTCGACCCAGACGGGCACGTGGTCGGAGGGCTTTTCGCGGCCCCGGACATTGCGGTCGATGTCGCAGGCCGTGAGGCGATCGGTCGCCTGCGGCGACAGCAGAAGATGGTCGATGCGGAGGCCATTGTCCTTCGCCCAGGCACCGGCCTGGTAGTCCCAGAAGGTGTAGCGATGGGCTTCGGTGTGGCAGGCCCGGAAGGCATCGGTCAGGCCGAGATTGATCAGCTCACGGAACTTGGCGCGGGTTTCGGGCCGGAACAGCGCGTCATCGGCCCAGGCGTCCGGATCGTGCACGTCGTCGGCGGTCGGAATGACATTGTAGTCGCCGGCGAGCACCAGCACTTCCTCGTAGGACAGCAATCTGTGGGCGTGGTCGATCAGGCGGTCCATCCAGTGCAGCTTGTACTCGAACTTGTCGGTATCGACGGGATTGCCGTTCGGCAGATAGATTGAAGAAACCCTTATGGCAGCGTCATCGGTCGACACGACGGCCTCGATATAACGGGCCTGTTCGTCCTCCGTGCCGCCCGGCAGGCCCTTGGTCACGTCTTCGAGCGGCAGCTTCGAGAGAATGGCGACGCCGTTATAGGTCTTCTGTCCATGCACGGCGACGTTGTAGCCCAGCCCCTCGATCTCGCTGCGCGGGAAGGCATCGTCGACGCATTTCAATTCCTGCAGGCAGACAATGTCGGGCGCGGCCTCCTGCAGCCAGGTGGTGAGATTGGCCAGGCGTGCCTTGATCGAATTGACGTTGAAGGTCGCAATCTTCATCACTCGGCCCGCTTCCCCTGGCTGAGGGCCCCGCGCTCGGCCCATTGGACGATTGCGTTGTCGTCAGGCTCGCCCTGGCCGACATCGATGAATTCGAACCGGCTTGCCGGCGCCATGAAGATAGGCCGTCCGCCAGTCTCGGAATAGGGCGCCGTGCCGAGCGGCGTCACCACCATCACCAGCATCCGGCCCTCGCCGTTGTCGGTGCGCAGCGGAAAGCCGACCACCTCGACGTCCGCCGCGAAACCGCGCTGATATTCCTCGCGATGCACGGAGACAAAACCGCAGGGCGTGGCATGCAACGCGATAATGCGGGCGGCGGCGCGCGCGACCTGCATCGGCTCGGCGAAGTCGCCATAGCGCTTGCCGGTGATGTTCAGGCCCTGTCGTTCCGTCAGGCCACTGCCAGCCAGACGGAAGACCAGGTCGTTGTCGTCGAGTTCTGCGATGACCAGATGGGGCATCAGCGGCGCGATATCCGATGTCAGCCTGAAGTCGCCGCGCCGCGGCACTTCATCGGCCTTCCGGATTGATTGCCAGTATTTCTCCAGCTTTCGGCCGGAATCGGTCAGAACAAGGCTGTTCATCGGTATGCGCTTGCGGTCCCTTACGGTCAGAATCACCAAGATCGCGCAAGGATACTGGCGTTTTGCTTTGGGTAAAACCATCGTTGTGCCATTGCGGCACAGTATTGGAGAAAAACCCCCGTCAGACCGAGAAGGACGTGCCGCAGCCGCAGGACGAAGTGGCGTTCGGATTGTTGATCTTGAAGGCGGAGCCGATCAGATCGTCCGTATAGTCGATCTCGGCGCCGGCCAGATACTCGACCGAGACAGGATCGATCAGCACTGTTACGCCATCCCTTTCGAGTGCCAGATCGTCATCCTGTTTCGAATCATCCAGCGTGAAGCCGTATTGAAAACCGGAGCAACCGCCGCCCTGGACTGCCACACGCAGCATGACGCCCTGGCCTTCTCCCTCAAGGATGCGGGCGATCTGACGGGCGGCCCGCGCCGTCAGCGTGATCGGCGCAGCAAGTTCGGCGATATTGGCGTCGGTCATGCAATCTCTCTCGCTTGCGCACCCGAAATCGTGCTTTCGGCTTTGAACAATACCAGAATTGGCTTAGCAGATATGTAGTCGCCCGGCGGTCGGTTTTCAAACCGGCAGATCGGGCCAATGGACTGAAAAGTCGAGGTTTTTCTTGCCGATCGCCAATCCCGCCGCCACCGCAGCCTATGCCACTCGCGCCGAGGAAACGCGCGGGCGGCTGTTCGCGGAGCCCGAAAGCGCAACCCGGACGCCGTTTCAACGCGATCGTGACCGGATCATCCATTCCGGCGCCTTCCGCCGCCTCAAATACAAGACCCAGGTCTTCGTCTATCACGAGGGCGACAATTACCGGACGCGGCTATCCCATTCACTGGAAGTCGCGCAGGTGGCCCGCTCGATCGCCCGTGTGCTCGGTCTTGACGAAGATCTCGCCGAGACGCTCGCGCTTGCGCATGATCTCGGCCACACGCCTTTCGGCCATGCCGGTGAAACCGCCCTAGATCGGTGCATGGCGGGCTTTGGCGGCTTCGATCACAATGCCCAGACGCTGCGTATCGTCACCAAGCTGGAGCAACGCTATGCGCGTTTCGACGGGCTCAACCTGACATGGGAAACGCTTGAAGGGCTGGTCAAGCATAACGGGCCGGTCGTGACGCCGGCCCAGGGTATCGACGGGCTGCCGCGGGCCATCGCCGAATATGCCGAAACGCAGGATCTCGAGCTTTCGACCTATGCGGGCCCCGAAGCCCAGGTTGCGGCGCTGGCCGACGACATTGCCTACAACAATCACGACATCGACGACGGTTTGCGGGCGGGCCTGTTCGAAATTGACGATCTGATGGCGCTGCCCCTGGTTGGCGATGCATTCCGGCTGGTGCTGGACGAGTTCCCCGGGCTTGAGACTTCGCGCGTCATACAGGAAGCGGTCCGGCGGCTGATCGGCGCGATGGTCGATGACCTGCTGGCCGAAACGCGCCGCAGAATCGAGGCATCACGGCCGGAATCAGCGGCCGAGGTCCGGGCAATGGATCAGCCACTGGTCGGTTTCGGGGTCGTGATGCGAGAGCACAATGCGGCGCTGAAGTCTTTTCTGATGCAGCGCATGTATCGCCACTATCGCGTCAATCGGTCGATGAGCAAGGCGCAGCGGATCGTCGCCGATCTCTTCGGACTGCTGCATCGGGAACCGGACCTTCTGCCGCCCGAATGGCAGAGGGGCTGCGACGGCGCCAGCGGTACAAGGACCGCGAGGCGGGTTTGCGACTTCATTGCCGGCATGACCGATAGGTTCGCCATCGAGGAGCATCGGCGGCTCTTCGATCTTCACGATTCAAGGGCCTGAACCGGGGCTGGAAACCGGCCGTCGGCGCGGCTAGAGTGCGCGCCCGGTGGCCCCATAACTGACGGCAACAATGAATATTTTTCGGTATTTCGAAGATCGCGTCGCGGCCGCCCTTCAGAGCCTGGTCAGGGAAGGAATCCTGCCGGTCGGGATCGAAACGTCGCGTGTCGCGGTCGAGCCGCCGCGGGATCCCGCGCATGGCGATCTGTCGACCAATGCGGCGATGGTACTGGCCAAGCCTGCTGGCATGAAGCCGCGCGATCTCGCAGATGCGCTTGCGGCAAAGCTCGCCACCATCGAGGCGGTCACGGAGGTTTCCGTGGCCGGGCCGGGCTTCATTAATCTGCGGCTCAGTGCCGATTTCTGGCTTGCCCGGATTCCGGAAGTGCTGCGTGCGGGGCCGGCCTATGGCGCGAGCGACATGGGTGCCGGTGAAGCCGTCAATGTCGAGTATGTCTCTGCCAATCCGACAGGGCCGATGCATGTCGGTCATGTTCGCGGTGCGGTTTTCGGCGATGCGTTGGCCAATCTGCTCGAAAAGGTCGACTACCGGGTTTGCCGTGAATACTACATCAACGATGCAGGCGGCCAGATCGAGGTGCTGGCGCGCAGCGCCCTGCTGCGCTACCGCGAAGCACTTGGTGAAGATATCGGCACAATTCCGGAAGGGCTCTATCCCGGCGACTATCTGAAGCCGGTGGGACAGGCACTGGCTGCCACGCATGGGGCGGCTTTGCTCGAAATGGATCCGGGCGAGGCGCTCGCTGCCGCGCGCGTGGCAGCGGTTGAAGCGATGATGGAATTGATCCGCGGCGACCTCGCGGTTCTTGGCATCACGCATGAAGTGTTTTTCTCGGAACTTTCATTGCATCGTTCGGGCGCCATCGAGGAAACGGTAAAGCTTCTCGAAGACAGGGGGCTGATCTATGTCGGTGTGCTCGAACCGCCAAAGGGCGAAACGCCCGAAGATTGGGAGCCGCGGCCCCAGACACTTTTCCGTTCGACCGAATTCGGTGACGATGCCGACCGGGCGCTGAAGAAGTCGGACGGCAGCTGGACCTATTTTGCCCCCGATATCGCTTACCATCATGACAAGTACAGGCGCGGATACCGCACGCTGATCGACGTCTGGGGCGCGGATCATTCGGGCTATATCAAGCGCGTCAAGGCCGCCGTGGCGGCGCTGACCGAAGGCAACGCCGAGATCGACGTCAAGGTGTGCCAGATGGTTCGCCTGTTCCGCAATGGTGAACCGGTGCGGATGTCAAAGCGGGCCGGCGATTTCGTGACACTGCGCGATGTCGTCGACGAAGTTGGCAAGGATGTCGTGCGCTTCATGATGCTAACACGCAAGAACGACGCGCCGCTCGATTTCGACTTTGCCAAGGTCATGGAACAGTCGCGCGACAATCCGGTGTTCTACGTGCAGTACGCGCATGCGCGGATTCACTCCGTGCTGCGGAATGCGGCGGAGGCCGGATACGATCTGTCCGATGGCGGTCTTGCAAATGCCGAGTTCTCGCGACTGGGCGATGAGGCCGAGCTTGCGCTTCTACGGTTGATGGCCGGGTTTCCGCGTCAGGTGGAACAGGCGGCGCTTGCCCATGAACCGCACCGGATCGCCTTCTATCTCGACGACCTGGCAGCGGCTTTTCATGCGCTGTGGAACAAGGGCAAGGATGATGCTTCTCTTCGTTTTATCCGGGACGATGACAGGGATGTTACGCTTGCAAGGCTCGCTTTGATTCGTGCTGCCGCTTATGTCGTTGCCGCCGGTTTGGGAATACTGGGGGTCGAACCGACTGAGGAGATGCGCTGATGCCGCGCCGGGACGGCGATTGGGACGAGGATCCGGAATACGATTTCGATCCCGATGTCGAGGATTACGAAGTCTATGACGACGATGAAGGCCGTCGTCGGGGACCCTTGATGCTTCTCAGCATTCTGGCGCTTGTCGCGGTGTTTGCCGGCGTTGTTTTCCTGGCTTACCGGCAGGGCGATCAGAATGGCGGCGTTCCGCCAATCCTGCGTGCCGACGGAGAGCCGACCAAGGAAGTGCCCGCCAATCCGGGCGGCAAGACATTCCCGCATCAAGATGCCGGAATCTACGACCGGCTTGGGGGACGTGAATCGGCTGCTTCACGCGGCGAGGACGAGCAACTGTTACCGCCGGCCGAGGAACCGCTCGCGATCGACCAGACTATTTCACCGCGTGATCAACAGGGCATGGACAGGCTGGCGGAGGCCATCGAAAGTTCGCCACTTGAACCCGTCGTGCCGGATAGCGCGACATCGCCCGCGTCCAGCGTTCCGCCGGCACCAGCCGAACCGGAGCGCGTCCGGCAGGAGCTGCAGGCCGGCAGCGCCGGCAGTCATGTCGTGCAGCTTGCCGCGTTTCGCGACGAGGCTGCCGCCCGCGATGCCTTCGGCAAGCTGAAGACCCGCTTTCCCGATCTACTCGGTCCGCTCGGCATCGATATCCAGCGCGCCGATCTGGGTGAACAGGGAATTTACTACCGGTTGCGTGCCGGCTATCTCGACAAGGACGAAGCCGACGCACTCTGTGCGAAGCTTGAAGCACAGGGGCAGGGCTGCTTTGTCAGGCCACGATGAGTGTTTCGGCGGCCATTTTCGGCTGCGAAGGACTTGAACTTGGCGATTCCGAAAGCGCCTTCTTTCGGGAAACACGGCCTTGGGGCTTCATTCTTTTCGGCCGGAACATCGACACGCCGGACCAAGTGAGGCGGTTGACGGCGAGCCTGCGGGCGGCCGCCGGTCACGATGCTCAGATTCTGATCGACCAGGAGGGCGGACGCGTTCAGCGTCTACGTCCACCTCACTGGCGCAACTATCCGCCCGGGCGTGCCTATGGCGCGTGCCATGCTCGCAACCCCGAGGCGGGGCTCGCCGCTGCGCGGCTCGGTGCCCGGCTGATTGCGGTGGATTTGCGCAGTCTCGGGATTACGGTCGATTGCCTGCCTGTTCTGGATGTGCCGGCCACGAACGCGCATGACGTGATCGGCGATCGCGCCTATGGCGATACGGCCGACCGGGTGGCTGCGCTTGGTCGCGCGGCGGCTGAAGGACTTCTTGCCGGCGGGGTATTGCCGGTGATGAAGCATGTCCCAGGACATGGACGTGCCGGTGTCGACAGCCACGAGGGGCTACCTGTCGTCAGAGCGTCTCGGCGCGCGCTGGCGGAGGTCGATTTCCTGCCGTTCCGCATGCTGCACGATCTGCCTTTGGCAATGACGGCTCATATTGTCTATGCGGCCATCGATCCCGAGCAACCCGCAACGACCTCCAGGAAGGTCATCGATGAAATTGTGCGCGGGCATATCGGTTTTTCCGGGTTGCTGATGTCCGACGACCTGTCGATGGCGGCGCTGGCGGGAGGGCTCGAAGCCCGCGCTGCGGCCAGCCTTGCGGCCGGATGCGATGTGGTTCTTCACTGCAATGGCCGGATGGATGAGATGAAGGCCGTCGCGCGTGCGGTCCCCTGGCTTGAAGGGGTGTCGCTCGCAGGCGCTGATTCGGCAGTTGCGCTCCTGTCCGAGCCGCCCGTCGATCTCGATCCGGCCGAAAACCACCTGTATCTCGCCCGGATTCTGGCCGATGGCGCCGAAGATCGCTGGGGATAAACCGAGAAACAGGGTACCCGCCTCTGGGGGTGCGAGGTATAAGGGTCAATCGTCCCCGGCCGATGGGCAGGTTCGGATCGCGGGCGTAAGGGGACTACAAGAATCCGGGTCATATGCACAAGGCAGCCATGAGCGAGGCGCCCACACAAGGCGAAGCTGACGAAGGCGCACCGGCAGGTGATGCCGCGGCGCAGGATGCCGTCACGACCTTTGAAGAAGGGGCACCTCGGGGTGCCGCCGATCCGGGCGATCTGCTGATCGTCGATCTCGACGGATTCGAGGGTCCGCTCGACGTTCTCTTGACGCTGGCACGCAACCAGAAGGTCGATCTCACCCGCATTTCCATTCTCAAGCTGGCCGAGCAGTATCTCGATTTCATTGCTCATGCGCGGCGGATGGAACTCGACCTTGCAGCAGACTATCTGGTGATGGCTGCCTGGCTTGCATACCTCAAGTCAAAATTGCTGCTGCCCGCACCCGAGGAAGAAGAGGGGCCGTCTGGCGCCGAGATGGCGGCGCGGCTCGCCTTTCAATTGCAGCGGCTGGAAGCCATGCGCAAGGCGGCGCAGGAGATATTCGGGCGCCGCTGCCGGCTGGGCCTGCAGGTCTTCCCGCGCGGTGCGCCTGAAGGCATTCGAGTCATCAAGACAAGCCAGTATCAGGCGACGCTGTTCGAACTCCTGAAAGGTTATTCGGAACAGCGGTTGAAGGGCCATGAGACCAAATGGGAGCCGAAGCGTCTGCCGATCATGGCGATCGAGGCAGCGCGCAAGCGCCTCGAAGCGATGATGGGCATGATGTTCGACTGGGGCCGGATCGACAATTTCCTGCCCGTCGACGAAATGAGTGCGCCGATGCGGCGTTCCGCCATGGCCAGCATGCTGAGCGCGGCGCTGGAACTGGCAAAGGACGGGCATATGGAATTGCGCCAGTCCGGTGCATTTGGTCCTTTGTTCGTGCGCCGGCGTGAGGCAAAGCCGGACGACAGCCCCCCGGAGAACACGACGGAATGACGGACGAGACAGTACAGGATAAGGAAGCCGAGGGCGGTATCGAGATGGAGATCGACGAAAACGAGGGAGACGAGACGGGCGAAGCGTCCGAGAACGTCGTTCGTTTTCCGGTCAATGCTTCGGAACATGCAGCACTGTTGCGAATGGTCGAGGCACTGCTTTTTGCGGCGGCCGAGCCGCTCGATATCGACAGCATTGCCAGCCGGCTGCCCGAAGGCGCCGATGTCGGCGCCGCGATCGAGGATCTGCAGAAAACGTATGAGGGGCGAGGCGTCAATCTGGTCCGTGTCGCCAACAAATGGATGTTCCGGACGGCCGAGGATCTCGGTTTCCTGATGGAACGTGAGGCGGTCGAACAGCGACGACTGTCGCGTGCCGCAATGGAGACGCTGGCGATCGTGGCCTATCATCAACCTGTTACGCGCGCCGAAATCGAGGAGATTCGAGGCGTCAGCGTGTCGAAAGGGACACTCGACGTGTTGATGGAAACGGGCTGGGTACGCCTGCGCGGACGCAAGCGTACGCCGGGGCGGCCCGTCACCTATGGGACGACCGAAGACTTCCTCGTCCATTTCGGGCTGGAGAATGTCGGCGACCTGCCCGGTATCGACGAGTTAAAGGCGGCCGGCCTGCTCGACGGGCGCTTGCCGCCGGGCTTCGATATTCCAAATCCGAGCGAGAGCGGTGGCGAGGGCGATGGCGAATTTGCTGACGACGAGGAATATGGTGCCGCGCTCGACGATCATATGGCTCAAGAAGTCGCGGACGAGAAATAGCCCGCCGCAACCTAAAGCGAAACATCAGTTTGGAAGATATTTTCTTTCAGAATCAATTGATTGCTGAAAATCATTAACGGTGTATCTTGCTCCTGTGCTGGCATATTTCCGCAACGGAAGTTCCGGAATGATGTCGCAATTTGGCGACGAAACGCCCATATTGCACAAAGGTAGTACCGGTCAAGGAGCGCGAGCATTTCGCGCCGGTGGAGAGAAGAATGCCGAGTTGGACACAAATACTGCTGGTCGTGGTGCTGATCGTGCTGCTTTTCGGCAGGGGCAAGATTTCCGACATGATGGGTGACTTTGCGAAAGGCATCAAAAGCTTCAAGAAGGGGCTTTCCGACGAGGATGAGGCCGAAGCTGCGCGGCCAGAGCCAAAGACCATCGATTCAACAGTCAGCCGGGAAGATAGCGCCGAGGCCAAGAACAAGGCCACCAACGGCTAACAGGGGCTCAATCGCGTACCCGGTTCGAGGCATTTCAGAACAACATGTTCGATATCGGATGGTCAGAGCTGCTTGTCATCGCGGCGGTCGCCATCATCTTCGTGGGCCCGAAGGACCTGCCGCGGATGATGCGGACGGTCGGTCAGTACGTGGCCAAGGTCCGAGGGATGGCCAGGGAATTTCAGAGTTCCTTCGAGGATCTGGCGCGCGAGACCGAGCTTGAGGAGTTGCGCAAGGAAGTCTCCGGTCTTCGTGATGTCGCCTCGGCGCCGCTGAAAAAACTCCAGCAGGAAATCGACAAACCCATGAAGATCGGTGGGGGCGGCGCAGGCGCGGCTGCCGCTGCGTCGGCATCGGCAGCGCGCGCGGCCGAGATCGCTGCTGGCGAACCGCCGGAAACGGACGATCTGTCGCCAGAGATGCAAGAAGCGCTGAGGGAGGCGGAAGAGGTTCAGCAATTCGCCGTCAGCGACCCGGCGACCAATGGGGAGCGCGACGACAAATGAGCGTCGACGCGGCCACCCCAGAACCCGAAGACGAGGTCGAGGCGTCTCGTGCACCGCTGATCGATCATCTGATCGAGCTGCGCTCGCGGCTGATCCGTTCGGTGATCGCCATCGCAATCGCCTTCGGTGTCTGCTTTGCCTTTGCCGACGATATTTTCAATATCCTGATCCAACCATACGAAGCGGCGGTCGGATCGGGGCCCGAGGCCCGTTTCATTTTCACGGCGCCGCAGGAATTCCTGATCACTCAGCTCAAGCTTGCCTTCTTCGGCGCGATGTTCCTCGCGTTTCCGATCATCGCCTCGCAGATTTACATGTTTGTCGCGCCCGGCCTTTACAAGGACGAGCGCCACGCCTTCTTGCCGTATCTGGTCGCGACGCCGGTTCTCTTCCTGATCGGCGCCGCGCTGGTCTATTTCGGCGTGATGCCACTGGCCCTGCAATTCTTCATGAACATGCAGCAGGAAGGGGGCGAGGGCCGGGCAGCCATCGAATTGATGCCGCGGGTCAGCGAGTATCTGAGCCTGATCATGACGTTGCTCTTTGCCTTCGGCATGTGCTTTCAGTTGCCCGTCATCCTGATGCTGCTGGCGCGGATAGGCGTGGTCAATGCGGCGCAGCTCCGCAAAGGACGACGCTATGCAATCGTCATCGTGTTTGCAGTGGCGGCCTTTCTCACGCCGCCGGACTTTTTCAGTCAGATTGCACTCGGCGTGCCGACGCTGCTGCTTTACGAGTTCTCGATATTCGGTGTGTCATGGACCGAAAGGCGACAGGCAGCGGCCGCCGCAAACGCCGAGGACGCGTCCGAGACCTGATCCTCCGTCATCTGGACGGTCGCCGCCTTTCCGCCTATACAGGGCGCGAAAATGGTTGGGTCGGCGGGATTGATTCGGTCTCGCTGTCGGCCTGCCGAAGCTTTGTTTCCCGCCAGTTTTGAGGTGTCATGTTCGACATCAAAGCCATTCGCGATGATGCCAGCGCCTTCGATGCCGGGCTCGCCAAGCGCGGGCTTGAACCGCAGGCCGCGCGCCTGATCGAGATCGACGAGCGCCGCCGGCGGATCATTACCCGGCTGCAGGAGATGCAGCAACGGCGCAACGACGCCTCGAAACTGATCGGTCAGGCCAAGGCCGGCAAGGACGAGGCGACCGCGCAGAAGCTGATGGACGAGGTCGCAGCGCTGAAGAGCGACATCCAGAAGGGTGAGGACGAAGAACGGCAAGTCAATGCCGAGCTCGAAAGAGCGCTGGCTTCTATCCCGAACATTCCGCTCGACGAGGTGCCGGTCGGCCCGGACGAGAGCGCCAATGTCGAACATCACCGGAACGGCTTCCCACGCGCGATGAACTTCGCGGCGCGCGAGCATTTCGATCTCGGTGAGGCGCTTGGACTGATGGATTTCGAGGCGGCGGCGAAGCTTTCCGGCGCGCGGTTCACGATCCTGAAAGGTCCGCTGGCGCGGCTCGAGCGCGCCATCGGAAATTTCATGGTCGATCTTCATACGAGCGAGTTCGGTTACGAGGAAGTCGCGCCGCCGTTGATGGTGCGGGACGAGGCCATGTTCGGTACAGCTCAGCTGCCGAAGTTTGCCGACGATCAGTTTGCGACCTTCAAGGGTCAGAGCCGCGACGATCAGGAGAAATACTGGCTGATACCGACGGCCGAGGTGCCGCTGACCAACCTGGTGCGCGAGAGCATCCTGTCGGAGGAAGAACTGCCGAAGCGCTTTACGGCCTATACGGCCTGTTTCAGGGCCGAAGCCGGTGCTGCCGGGCGCGATACGCGCGGCATGATCCGGCAGCATCAGTTTTCCAAGGTTGAGCTTGTTTCGATCACCGCACCCGAGAAGTCAATCGAGGAGCACGACCGGATGCTTGCCTGCGCCGAGGAAGTGTTGAAGCGGCTCGGCCTTCACTACCGTGTCATGGTGCTTTCGACCGGCGATATGGGATTTGCCGCGCGCAAGACCTACGATATCGAAGTCTGGCTACCGGGACAGGACGCCTATCGCGAGATTTCGTCCTGTTCCGTATGTGGCGACTTCCAGGCACGACGGATGAATGCACGCTATCGCCCGAAGGGCGAGAAGACTACGCGCTTTGTCCACACGCTCAATGGCTCGGGCCTTGCCGTTGGCCGGACGCTGATTGCCGTGATGGAGAACTACCAGCTGGCAGATGGCTCGATAGAGGTTCCGGACGTGTTACGTCCCTATATGGGCGGGCTGGAGGTCATTGCACCTCATGGCTAAGCGTGCGGAAAAACCCTTTCGTGTTCTGGTGACCAACGATGATGGCATTCATGCGCCGGGTCTCAAGATTCTCGAGAAAATCGCGCACAAGCTGACGCGCGATGTCTGGACCGTGGCACCGGAGGAAGAGCAGAGTGGATCGGCTCACTCGCTGTCGCTGGCCAATCCGCTCCGTATCCGCAAGCTCGGCGCGCGCAAATACGCCGTCAAGGGAACGCCGTCCGATTGTGTACTGATGGCCGTTCGACACGTCATGAAGGACGAAATGCCCGATCTGGTTCTTTCGGGAATCAACCGGGGACAGAATATCGCCGACGATGTGACCTATTCGGGAACGATCGCGGCGGCGATGGAAGGAACGCAGCTCGGTATTCCGTCGATTGCACTCAGTCAGGCCTTCGGGTTCGGCGGCGGATCGAAACTGAAATGGTCGACCGCCGAACAGTTTGCGCCCGACATCGTGAGGAAGCTCGTTGCGGCCGGTTGGCCTGAGGACGTTCTGATCAACATCAACTTTCCGGATGTGCTGCCTCAGTCCGTGACCGGGATAGAAGTGACTCGACAAGGCAAGCGCGATCAGTCGCTTGTGCGCGTGGAGGAGCGGATCGACGCGCGCAACAACCCCTATTACTGGCTGGGATTCGAGCGCATTCTCAGCAATCCGCCGCAGGGGACCGATCTTCGTGCGATCTATGAAGGACGTATCTCGATCACACCTTTGCATATGGACCTGACCCATGCCGGCACGGCAAAAGCCCTCAATGCGGCGCTCGGCACGATGCCGGTGAAGCGGCCGCGCCGGAAATCGTGAGGCTCAGGTGAGCGACGAAACGCCCATGGACGAGATCGAGCAGGGCAAGATCGAGCTGATCATGGGCCTGCGGCGTCAAGGGGTGCGCGACAAGCGGGTTCTGTCGGCGATCGAGCGGGTGCCACGCGAAAAGTTCATCAGCGGCACATTCCGCAAGCAGGCCTATGAGGATCACGCGCTGCCCATCGAATGCGGGCAGACGATCAGCCAGCCCTATATCGTCGCCTACATGACCGAGCAGTTGCAGGTCGGCGAGAGAATGAAGGTGCTGGAGGTCGGCACAGGTTCGGGCTATCAGGCCGCGGTGCTCGCACGGCTCTGCCGCCGCGTCTACACGATCGAACGCTATCGGACGCTTCTCAAGGATGCCTTGAAGCGGTTCGATGAACTCAATATCCACAACATCACGGCCAAGGTCGGTGACGGGGCCCAGGGCTGGCCCGAGCAGGCGCCCTTCGACCGAATCATTGTGACTGCTGCGGCCCCGGCGGTGCCGCAGAAACTGGTCGAGCAGCTCAAGGAAGGCGGGTTGATGATTGTGCCGGTCGCCGTATCCGGCGGTCGGGGCGAGCAGAAACTTGTACGGATCGAGCGGACAGGCGAAGGTGTGAAACGCGAAGAACTTTTGCCGGTGCGGTTTGTGCCGCTGGTCGAGGGTGTCGCGAAAGAGTCCTGAACGCCTGAAAGGAAACGCCCGGAAAGATGCGACGCGGTCACGGGACACGAAATTCGAGACTTGCAGGCGTGCTGGCGTCGCTGCTGCTCCTGACCGCCTGCAGCGGAGGTGGCGAGCGTCCATGGTGGGACGGTCAATCCGTTGGCGGCCAACGATTGCCGATGACCCGTCCGGCCGATCGGCTGGTTTCCGGCGAGGACTATGTGGTCCGGCGCGGCGACACGGTCCACAGTATTGCCCGGGCACATGATGTGCCGTTGCGCTCGATCATCGACACCAACCGGCTGACGCCCCCTTATGCCATTCATGTCGGGCAGCGACTGGCAATTCCGGCCGGACGATTTCATGTCGTTCGCAGCGGCGACACGGTCTACAGTATTTCGCGACATTACAATGTCGACATGGCGTCTCTGACGAGCCTCAATCGCCTGCGGGAGCCCTTTACGATCAGGGTTGGCGAGCGTCTTCAATTGCCGTCGCGCGGCACGGCGCAGTCGATCGTCGACCGCGACGTGGCGGGTGGACCGGTTCCCGTGGCGCGACCGGTCGCCGGCGCCGCTATTTCTGCGGCGCAGCCGTCGACCACCACGACCGTTCGGCCAAAGGATCCGCTGCCAGCAGTGCCGGCTGCGTCCGGCGGGTTCGTGTGGCCGATTGAAGGCAAGATTCTTTCGACATTCGGTCCAAAGGCAAACGGACTGCATAATGACGGGATCAACATTGCCGCGGAGATGGGGGCACCGGTCCGGGCCGCGCAAAGCGGCGTCGTTGCCTATGCGGGCAACGAGTTGAAGGGCTATGGCAACCTGCTGCTCGTCCGGCACGAGGGCGATCTGATCACGGCCTATGCGCACAACAGCAAATTGCTGGTCAAACGCGGAGATACGATCATGCGTGGCCAGACTATCGCCGAAGCCGGAAACTCGGGCAGTGTTGTCACGCCGCAGGTGCATTTCGAAGTGCGGCGCGGCGCCAAGGCGCTCGATCCGCAGACGATTGTCGGCCGCTAGCTGAGTTGCTGGCCGAGGCGTCCGGCCAGATCCTGAATGAATTGCCATGCCACCCGGCCCGAACGAGCGCCGCGCGTGGCGGCCCATTCGACGGCTTCCGCATGCAACTGTTCCGGCGCAATCTTCAGGCGGTAGTGGACGGCATAGGCCTCGACCATGCCGAGAAATTCAGCCTGGCTGCAATTGTGAAATCCGAGCCACAAGCCGAAGCGATCGGACAAGGAGACCTTTTCTTCCACGGCTTCGGACGGGTTGATGGCCGTCGAGCGTTCATTCTCGACCATCTCGCGGGGCATCAGATGACGCCGGTTCGATGTTGCGTAAAATATCACGTTGCGCGGCCGTCCTTCGATACCGCCTTCCAGCACGGCCTTCAGCGACTTGTAGCTTGTGTCGTCGTGATCGAAGGAGAGATCGTCGCAGAATATGATCACGGGGCGGGCGGCACCGCGCAGCAACGTCATCAGTCGCGGCAGGCTTTCGATGTCCTCCCGGTGAATTTCGATCAGAACGAGGCTGCGGGGCGTCTCGGCATTGACGGCTGCGTGGGCCGCTTTGACCAGCGAGCTCTTGCCCATTCCGCGGGCACCCCAAAGCAGGGCATTGTTGGCGGGCAGGCCAAGTGCAAAGCGCCGTGTGTTTTCGAGCAGGATATCGCGGACGCGATCGATCCCTTTCAGGAGCGGCAGATCGACCCGCGAGACGTCGGAGACCGGCTCAAGCGAGGCGCTTTCGGCATTCCAGACGAAGGCATCGGCAGCCCCAAGGTCAGCTTTTGCGACACGCGCGGGCGCGAGGCGCTCGAGCGCGTCGGCGATGCGTTGCAAAAGGGCTTCGGAGGCGGACTTTTCGGTCATTTCGGAGCTTGCCGGAACTGGGGTTAGGAGAGGTTGGGGTGCGGACCCTAGCACCTTGATCGAGGTCCGAAAATCCCTGTCGACGTCGGACCTTAGAGGAGAATTGAAGGGGCTCGGCCACCGGTTTGCAAATGCGCAAGCGGCGGCTATAGTCCGCCGCAATGCAGCGCAGTCCGAGAGGCCTGCGACAGGGCAGGCAGTCGAAACAGGAGAAATCGATGGGTGGCGGCGGCACTTCGGAATTCTTGATCTCGTTATTTCCGTTTATCGCGCTGTTCGCGATCATGTATTTTCTCATTCTGCGGCCGCAGCAGAAGCGAATGAGGCTGCATCGCGAGATGGTCGCCAATGTCCGCCGTGGTGACGTTGTGGTTACGGCTGGCGGGCTGGTCGGCAAGATCGTCAAGGTTGAAGATGCCGAGGTGCAGGTCGAGATTGCCGATGGCGTCCGGGTGCGGGTGGTCAAGACGACCCTGACGGATGTGCGCTCGAAGTCGGAGCCGGTTCCGGCAAACGCCAATACCCCTTCATAACGCCGCTCGCGGGAGCCGCCCGAAGAGGGGGGACATGACGACATGCTTCATTTCGAACGCTGGAAGATTACCCTGATCGTCGCCCTCTGCCTGGCGGGCATTGCCTATTCGGCGCCGAATTTCGTTCCGCGCGCTTCGCTTGAGGGTATGCCGGGTTGGCTGCCCAACCAGCAGATCAATCTCGGTCTCGACCTTCGGGGCGGGTCCTACATGCTGCTCGAGGTCGACACGAGTTCGCTGATCCAGGACCGCCTGCAATCCCTGCTGAACGACGTGCGTGCAGCGCTTCGCAGCGAACGGATTCTGTATACCGGTCTCGGGATAAGAAATTCTGAGGTCACGGTTCGTATCAGCCGGCCGGAAGACGTGGAGAAGGCGCGCACGGCGGTCGACGGGGTGGCGACGACTGTTGCCGGCAATGCATTTTCCGCGATTCCCGAACGGGATATTGCGGTCCGGGTGAGCGACCAGGACATCGCCGTCAACCTGACTGAACCAGCGATCGTTGCACGGACACAATCAGCGGTTCAGCAATCGATCGAGATCGTGCGCCGTCGTATTGACGAGTTGGGCACCACTGAGCCCGTCATCCAGCAACAGGGCAGCAGCCGCATTCTGGTTCAGGTGCCGGGTCTTGACGATCCGCAGCGTCTGAAGGAGTTGCTTGGTCAGACGGCCAAGATGAATTTCCGACTGGTCAGCAATGCCATGTCGGGCGAGCAGGCCGTGGCCACGCGCACGATACCCACGGGCACCGAGGTTATCTACACGGCGGACGAACCCAGTGCTCCCGTACTGGTCGAGCGTCGCATTATGGTCGGTGGCGATCGACTTGTTGACGCGCAACCGGCCTTTGATCAGCAGACGGGCGCGCCGGTCGTCAATTTCCGCTTCGACTCCACCGGGGCACGCCAGTTCGGCGAAGTGACCCGCAACAATGTCGGCCGGCCGTTTGCGATTGTGCTCGACAACAAGGTGATCAGCGCGCCTGTGATACGCGAACCGATCATGGGCGGGTCCGGTCAGATCAGTGGCAATTTCACCGTTCAGGCTGCCAACGACCTGGCTATTCTGCTGCGGGCCGGCGCGTTGCCAGCACCGTTGAACGTCCTTGAAGAACGTACCGTAGGCCCGGGGCTGGGTGCGGACTCGATCCGTGCCGGCGAGGTTGCGGCGCTGATCGGCAGTCTGGCCGTCGTAGTTTTCATGATCGCAAGCTACGGGTTCTTCGGCGTGTTTGCCGTTGTGGCGCTGACACTCAATATGGCGATGATCTTTGCCGTGCTGTCGGTGTTGCAGGCAACCCTGACATTGCCGGGCATTGCCGGAATCGTGCTTACCGTCGGCATGGCCGTTGACGCCAATGTGCTGATCTACGAACGGATACGCGAGGAAATCGCTGCCGGCAAAGGCCCGGTTCAAGCGATCGAAACGGGTTACAACCGCGCATTGTCGTCGATTCTCGATGCCAACATCACGACGCTAATATCGGCTGCCATCCTGTTCCAGATGGGATCGGGGCCGGTACGCGGATTTGCCGTGACGCTCGGCATCGGCATCATTACGTCCGTGTTCACGGCCTATACCGTCAACCGCCTCATGCTTTCGGTCTGGATACGCCGCCGGCGTCCGAAGACCATTTATCTCTAAACGTCGGGACGGAACCAGTCACATGCGACATCTCAAGCTGATCCCGGACGATACTCATATCCCGTTCGTCAGATTCCGTCATATCGCGACGGGTATTTCATTGATCATCATTGCGGCTTCGATCGCCCTGTTTTTCTCGCGCGGCCTGAATTTCGGCATCGATTTCAAGGGCGGGATCATGATCGAGATCGCGACGGACGGCCCGGCGGACATCAACCAGTTACGAACAACAATGAGCGGTCTCGGCCTCGGCGAGGTTCAGATACAGGAATTCGGCCAGGCCGACGATGTGCTTATCCGCATTCCGTCGCCGGCGGAAGGCGGTGAGGCTGCGTCCCAGGAGGCGGTCAACAAGGTACGCGCGGCTCTCGGCGATCAGGTTGTCGAGTACCGTCGTGTCGAGGTTGTGGGGCCGCAGGTCAGCAGTGAGCTGGTCAGAAGCGGGACGATTGCGGTCGTTCTCGCGATGGTGCTGATGCTGGTCTATATCTGGTTTCGTTTCGAGTGGCAGTTCAGTCTTGGTGCCATCACGTCGCTGGTCCATGACGTATTGGCGACCATTGGTATCCTTTGCATCCTGCAGATCGAGTTCAATCTGCAGATGATCGCCGCCATTCTGACCATCGTCGGCTATTCGATGAACGATACCGTGATCGTTTTCGACCGGGTGCGTGAAAATCTCCGAAAATACAAAAAGATGGATCTTGGCGAGTTGATCGACCTGTCGATCAACCAGACGTTGTCGCGTACGGTGATAACATCCGGTACGACGCTTCTGGCGCTTCTGGCACTCTTTGTCTTTGGCGGCGAGGTTCTGCGGGGCTTCACCTTTGCCATGATCTTCGGCATTCTGATCGGCACCTATTCATCGGTGTTTATTGCTGCGCCCATCATTCTGGCGGTTGGCGTTTCGCGTGATTGGTCGGGCAACAGTTCCGGAAAGGTGCCGGAAGGCAAGGCCGGGGCCAAGGCGTGAGCGGTAGCCCATCGGGCATGAAGCCGCGCTTTTCGAGGCAGCCGCCCATCGATGCCTATGGCGACGGCGGTTTTCGCCTCGAGGGACAGCGTTTCGATGGTTCGATTATCGTTACCCCGCGAGGTCTTCACCCTTGGCCCGTCGCTTCGATAGACGGTGTCACAGCGGCGTCGCTTGCCGTGCTGGCCGGCGAAGCGGGCACATTCGACTTCCTGCTGGTCGGTTCCGGTGATGTCTTTGCGCGGTTGCCGGAACAGGCTCAAAGGCATCTCGAATCGCGCGGGCTCTTCCCGGACACGATGGCGACCCCGGCCGCGTGCCGGACCTACAACATGATGCTCGCTGAAAACCGTCGCGTTGCCGCGGCATTGATCGCCGTGCCTTGATTGCCCGGCCTCGCGGGCTTGGCTTTTGCGGCGGAAACTCCTAGTTTTCATGCCAGTATCGCGACATTGAGTCGCGCCGGCATCGGCATTTGATCCGGACGCCTTCCACGAGGCAGAGGCCGGAGGCGGTGCCGGACAATCAGACGGGGAGGACCATCATGGCTGCCATTCTCACATCGCTCCGCAACACGGTAATCGCCGGCTTCGTGCTGGCGGTGATTTTGGTGCTGCTCTATCTCAACTGGGGCGGGTCGCTGGGCGACTATGCCTTCTGGGCGTTCTTCTTCCGCTGGCTGCATGTCATCAGCGGCGTGATGTGGATTGGCCTGCTCTGGTATTTCAACTTCGTGCAGATCCCGTCCATGCCGAAGATCCCGGACGACCAGAAACCGGCAATTGGCAAGGTGATCGCGCCCGAAGCACTATTCTGGTTCCGCTGGGGTGCAATGGCGACCATTGTCACCGGCATTATCGTCGCACACATGAATGGCTACCTGCTCGATGCCTATACGCTTGGTGCGATGACCGGTTTTGCTGTGCCCAAGAATATCGCCATCGGTATCGGCATGTGGCTTGGCACGATCATGTGGTTCAATGTGTGGTTCGTGATCTGGCCCAACCAGAAGATCGCACTGGGGATTGTGGAGGGACCGGCCGAGGCGAAGCCTGCGGCGGCGCGCACCGCGATGCTTTTTTCACGCACAAACACCTTGCTTTCGATCCCGATGCTGTTTGCGATGGTCTCGGCGCAGAACATCTACTGATCGCGTCAGTACATGAAATGGAGCGGGGCTGCCTGATTGGCGGCCCCGTTTGCATTGAGGAGGTCATATGACGCAAACCAAGCCGCGCGAGGCGTTGGGTGCGTGTCTCGATGAAGTGTGGAAGTACGACCATGACCGGTTTCTGACGGTTCTGCTGGCGCCCGCCGGAAAACGTGATGCGTTGCTGGCACTTTACGCGTTCAACGTCGAGATCGCGCGGATTGCCGAACTCGTCAGTGAGCCGATGATGGGGCATATCCGACTGCAATGGTGGCGGGAAACGGTCGAGGGAATTGACCGTGGAGAAACACGCGGTCATCCGGTCGCCGAGGCTATGGCGGCGTCCGGCTTGCCGCGGGACAGGCTTGTCGCGCTCATCGATGCGCGCGAGCAAGACCTGTCGGAGGAACTCTTTGACGATCTGCATGCGCTTGAGGCTTACGCCCAGGCGACGTCAACTACCATCATGGAGATCGCGGCCACGATTATTGACGTTGAGGTGCCGGCGGAAGTCATTCGGCCAGCCAGCATCGCCTATTCTCTGACGGGGCTCCTTCGCGCCTTGCCGATCCACGCTTCGCAGGGGCGGATCATGATGCCGGCCGATCTGTTGCGTGCATATGACGTCGATCCACATTCGGTTCTGACGGGACAAATGACCGGCGGTTTGCGTGCCGTGATTCTGGATGTGGCGACACGGGCGAGGACGCTTCTGGCAGAGGCAAGACAGGAACGAGTGTCGGGCGCGGCATTGCCGGTGCTTCTCCCTGCAACGCTTTGCGATCGTTATCTCGCCATGATGACGGAGCCGGGCTTCGATCCCTTCCGTCAATCAACCGAAGTGCCGGCCTTTCGACGCCAGTTGCGGCTGCTGCGCGCGCGCCTTACCGGACGGATATGACTACTCGGCCGCCTGCGCCGCTGGATGGAGCCAGTGATCGAGATCGGTCAGCGCGCGCGAGGTGTAGGCGCGTTTGCGTGCCGGCGCCTTGGCCTTGCCGCGGGGGCGCTTGCCGCTTTCGTCGAGTGGCACTTCCGGCGGTGGAAAGAGACCGAAATTGACGTTCATCGGCTGGAACGTCGTCGCGTCGGCATCGCCCGTGATATGCGCCAGCAGCGCGCCGAGCGCCGTCGTGCGGGGTGGCGAGTGCGGCGTCCGGCCGAGCCTTTCGGCGGCAGCGAAGCGGCCGGCAAGCAGTCCCATTGCGCCGCTTTCGACATAACCCTCGACTCCGGTGATCTGTCCGGCGAAACGCAGACGTGGTTGCTTTGCGAGGCGCATCGACGGGTCGAGAAGTTTCGGGCTGTTGAGGAAGGTGTTGCGGTGCAGGCCGCCCAGCCGCGCGAACTCGGCACTTTCGAGGCCGGGTATCGTGCGGAAGATGCGTGTCTGCTCGCCATGTTTCAGCTTGGTCTGGAAACCGACCATGTTGTAGAGCGTACCGAGCTTGTTGTCCTGACGCAGCTGGATCACCGCATAGGGTTTTTCATCCGGCTTGTGCGGATTGGTGAGGCCGACCGGCTTCATCGGCCCGAAGCGCAGCGTTTCCGCTCCGCGTTCCGCCATCACCTCGATCGGCAGGCAGCCGTCGAAATAGGGTGTCGTCTTCTCCCATTCCTTGAATTCGGTCTTGCCTCCCGTCAGCAACGCCTCGACGAAGGCGGCATATTGCTCGCGCGTCAGCGGGCAGTTGATGTAGTCCTTCCCCGCGCCGCCTTCACCTTCGCCGCCGGCGCTCACCTTGTCGTAGCGCGACTGGTACCAGCAGACCGACATGTCGATACTGTCGCGATGAACGATCGGCGCGATGGCGTCGAAGAACGCGAGTTCTTCCGCGCCGGTCAGCTCGCCGATAGCCTTGCCGAGCGCGTCCGATGTCAGCGGTCCCGTCGCGACGATCACATTGTCCCACTCCGCGGGCGGGAGACCGGCGATCTCGCCCCGCTCGACCGTCACCAGCGGATGCGCCGTCAGCTTCTCCGTCACACAGGCTGAAAACACCTCACGGTCGACGGCGAGCGCCCCACCTGCGGGCACGCGTGCCACGACGGCTGCCTCCATCAGCAGCGATCCGGCGCGGCGCATCTCCTCATGCAGCAGGCCGACGGCATTCAATTCATGGTCGTCGGAGCGGAACGAATTGGAGCAGACGAGTTCCGCGAAGCCATCGGTGTGATGGGCGTCGGTCTTCACGACCGGCCGCATTTCGTGCAACACGACGGGTACGCCCGCCGACACAAGCTGCCAGGCGGCCTCGGAACCGGCCATGCCGGCGCCGATCACATGGACGGGTTTGATGCTGTCGCTCATGGAGCAGGAGATAGCACCCCGGCGCCCTCAGTTCCACACCTTCGGTTTGCGGGCGGCCCAGGGCAGCTCCTTCTCCAGTTGTCCGGCGAGGCGGAAAAGCGTCGCCTCGTCGGCATAACGGCCGGTGAACATCATGCCGATGGGCAAGCCGTTTTCGGATTCCCAGAGCGGCAGCGACAGCGAGGGCTGGCCGGTGAAGTTGAAGGGCGGGGTGAAGGGGAAGACCTGGCCCTGCCGCCTGTTCAACTCGCGCGCCTCCTGGTCGGGCCCCAGATGGCCGATTTCGGGCTGCAACTGACCCAGCACCGGGCAGAGATAGACGTCGACTTCCTCGAAGACGCCCAGGATCTGGCGGTTCATCAGCCGAAGCTGCTGCCAACCCCACATGGCTTGTGCGCCGGAGAGCTTCTGGCCGTTGCGGAAGCCGGCCCAGGTCAGCGGCTCAAGCTCGTGTTCCTCGGGCTCGCGGCCCATCTTCTCGATCCGGCGCAGCATGCCGGCGGCGAAGTTCGATCCCGACACCGCGCCCTGCGCCCTATAAAGCTGGCGGTAGTCGATGCCGAGACCGCGCGGGCGGACATCATGGCCCAGCTTTGCGAGAGCATCGGCAGTGCGCTCCAGCGCCGCCTGGATTTCCGGGTGGATCGGTTTGCCGTTCGGCGTCTCGCCCGACCAGGCGATCTTCAGCTTGCCGGGGCTCTTGGTGATTTCCTCCATATAGGGCCGGGCCTTCGGCGGCGGGGCATAGGGCGAAGCGGCTTCGGGATAGCCGGTCGCGTCGAGCATCGCGGCGCTGTCCCGCACGGTGCGACTCACCACATGGTCGACGCTGAAGCCGATGGCACGGTCGTAGTCGTCCGGTCCTTGCGGGTTGCGATCGCGCGTTATCTTCATGCCGACAAGGCCGCAACAGGCAGCCGGTATGCGAATCGACCCAAGGCCATCAGAGGCATGTGCGAGCGGTAGGATGCCGGCGCCGACGGCCGACGCTGCGCCACCCGAAGAACCACCGGAAATGCGGGTCGAATCCCAAGGGTTACGGCAGGGACCGAGCAGCCGCGATTCCGTGGTGCCGGTGATGCCATATTCGGGTGTGTTGGTCTTGCCGAAAAGAACCGTTCCCGCCGCGCGGAAACGCCTCACCAGCTCGCTGTCGTGATCGTCGACGACATCGGCGACGAAGCGGCTGCCGCTTGAGCGCCGCCAGCCCTTCACCGGTGAACCGAGGTCCTTGATCAGGAACGGTACGCCCTTGAACGGACCGTCCGGCAGTTTACGCTTGGCGACATCGCGCGCTTCGTCATAGGCCTCGAAGACGATGGCGTTAAGCGTCGGGTTGTGGCGTTCGGCGCGCTCGATCGCAGCGTCGATCAGCTCAAGCGGCGTCACCTTGCCCTTGTCGACCAGCTCCGCAAGCCCCAGCCCGTCATAATTCGCATATTCCGCAAAGCCCATCGTCGATCTCCCTCGGCCTGTGTCAGTTCCAGATTCTCGGATGCTTGTCCTTCCAGGGGCGTGCTTCTTCCAGTTGCGCGGCGAGGCGGATCAGGCCGGCCTCGTCGCCGAAACGTCCGGCGAACATGATGCCAACCGGCAGGCCGTCTGCCGTCCAGTGGAGCGGCAACGAGATTGCCGGCTGGCCCGTCGCATTCTCGATGGCAGTGAAAGGCACGTAGTCGATGATCGGCTCGAAGGCTTTCACCGGGTCGCGCTCATGGATGTCGATGCTGCCGAGCTTCAGCGGCGGGGCGCCGAGCGTCGGCGTCATCCATGCATCGTAACGTTCCATGAAATGCGCGACGGCTCGCGACATGCCCTGCATCTGTGCCATCGCCATCTGGTATTGAACTGCGGTCACCTGCTTGCCGGCCTGATAGAGGCCCCAGGTCAGTCCCTCGATCTCGTTGTCGTTGGGTTGCTTGCCGGTGATCATCGCAAAAGCGTCGATCTGCAGGGCGAGGCCGGATGCCCAGAGCGCCATGAAGGACTGCGAGAGGATTTCGTTGGTCAGCGGCGGTGCCGCCTCCTCGACCTCATGGCCGAGATCGCTCAACAGTTTCGCCGTTTCCTCGATCCCCTTGACACATTCGGGATGCACCGTCTTTCCGGCCGTGTCGGTCACCGAATAGGCGATGCGCAGCTTGCCGGTCTTGCGGCCGACTTCCTCGCCAAAGGGACGCTCGTTGGGCGGCGCAAAATAAGGGTCGCCAAGTTCGGGGCCCGATGTGCAGTCGAGCATGGCCGCCGTGTCGCGCACGCTGCGCGAAACAATGTGTTCGTGGATCAGCCCGCCCATGATGTCGCCCATGTCGGGGCCCAGCGGATTACGCGCCCGCGTCGGCTTCAACCCGACAAGGCCGCAACAGGCCGCCGGAATGCGGATCGAGCCGCCGCCATCATTGGCATGGGCAATCGGGACGATCCCGGCCGCGACTGCCGCAGCCGATCCGCCGGAGGAGCCGCCGGTCGAATGCTCGGTGTTCCAGGGATTGCGCGCAGGGCCGTAAAGCGCCGACTCCGTCGTCGGTAGCAGCCCGCATTCAGGCACATTGGTCTTGCCGAGAATGACAACGCCGGCCTGCTTGAAGCGCGCGGTCAACGTTGCATCATGCGGGGCCGGAATGCCGCTGAGGAACCGCGAGCCATTCTGCGTCGGTACGCCTTCGAGATCGCCGAGAATGTCCTTCAACAGGAAGGGCACGCCCTCGAAGGGCCCACTGGCCGGCTTTTTCGCCGCTTCGCGTCCGCGATCGTAGATTTTGGTAACGACCGCGTTCAGTGTCGGGTTGTGCTTCTCGATGCGGGAAATGGCTTCTTCGGCCAGATCGGCGGCGCTGACCTCTTTCCGGCGCACCAGCTCGGCCAGCCCCAAACCGTCATAGGACGCATATTCGGAAAAACTCATGCCCATTCCCTCCCGACCGCTTCTTGGGAGGGAAGCTTAGCGGCTGGAAGCTGCCCGTCAAACCGTGAGACGGATCAGACGAAGGTCCAGGGGTAGGGCGGCTTGCCTTCGAATTCCGGACCCTCGATGGCCGGGGCCTCGCCGGGACCCCACGGCTTCACGGTGAAGCGCGCACGGCGCAGAACCTCTGCGCCTTCGGGACCGGCGTCCCGGGTTACATCGCCGACATTGACCTGCTCGACCTTCATCGCCTCGTCTGTCAGGGTTACGAGCGTATAGCCGTGCCCGTCCGAGTCCATGTAATCGAGGCCGGGGCTCGCACGTTCGTTCTGCACCATGTCGCGGAGATAGTCCGAGTTCGAGTAGTTGGCGAGGATGCCGGCGCGCAGACCGTTGACCAGCGTGTTGTTCCAGTTCTCGAATTTCTCGCCGTCCCGGTCGAGCACCACCGCGCGATGGAAGAAACCGCTGTCGCGGGTTCGCAGTTCGACCATTTCGTACATCGCGCCGGAGCTGACGGCAGCAGTCATGAATTCGACGGCCACATGCGAAAGCTCGTCCGCGTCCGGATCGACCGGCAGGCGGCCGGCGGCGAAGGCGTGATAATCGCCAGCGACCGAAACGAGATTGCCGATACCCTCATCGCGAACGAAGCTCATCAGTTCCTGCAGTTCACCGGGAAATCCGTTCCAGGCGTCGGTGCCGACATAGCCATCCTGCAATCCGGCAAACGGAATGCGCGAGAAATCGAGGCGCATCTGCAATGCCGGGCCGCCATTCGCCCAGACGCGCCACTTCGCGGCCGAGGCTGTCAGCACCGACTTGAACCACGCTTTTTGCTCAGCGCCCATATGCGTGCCGGGCGGCGCATCGCGCCGCGGGTTGGGCATTTCTTTGTCGCCGTAGCGGATCGTCTTCGGCGGTTCTCCGCCATTGGCCGACGCCCCTGCGTCGAGCAGTTTGACCAGGCCGACGGGCGGCGCCGGCGCTCCCTTGATGAGTTCCTTGATCTCTTCCGTCAGCACCGGCGGGCTCCGATAGCTTCTGAGATCGGTGACGACCAGGTCGAGCATCACACCCCATGTCAGCGCGCGATAGATCGTCAGGCTCGACAGCGCTTTCAGGTTGTCGTCGCCCTGATAAAGAAAATTCTCATCCGGCTCGCCCATCGGCGCGTCGTCGACACGGACGGGCTTGTAATCATGCGCCTTGTTGGCGATGCCGTTGAACGAAGGCATGCGCGTCAGCACGGCGGGAATGTATTCGAACCATGCCCGATTGGCAGCGACCTTGCGGCGCTGTGCAGGTTCGCCATCGCCGAAATAGGTGTCGTGGCTCTGCCACGCGTCGTTGGTGAATTCGTGATCGTCCCAGGTGTGAACGAAAGGAAAGCGCGCGCGGGCCGCTTGCAGATCGGGGTCGGTCAGGTATTTGCGGTAGATCGTACGATAGTCGGCTATCGTTACTGCGGCCTGTCCGCCTTTCCGCCACCAGGGTCGCGTGCCGTCTGGCTCCCACGGCTCGGAGCCGTCGGGCAGCGGGCCTATCAGCCGCGCGGGTCTCAGAGTTTCCGGCACGTCGCCGGTGCGTTCGTAGATGAAGTCGCCGAGGTGCAGAACAAAATCGATCTTGTCTTCTGGCGCCGCGGCGATGTCGTCGTTCACCAGACGGCGCAGCGCCCCGTAGTATCCCTGTTCGTAACTCTGACACGAGATGGCGGCGAAGCGAACGTTGCGGGCGGCGTCCGGACGCGGCGCGGTGCGCGTGCGGCCCGGATAGGGCGAGCGATCGCCGCCGGCATAAAAGCGATAATAGTAAGCGGTGTCTGGCCTCAACCCGTGAATGAAGAGGCGCACCGTATGGTCGGCGGCGGGGTCGGCGCGCACTGCCTGTTCGGCAACCAGATTCTCGAAGGCCTCGTCCTCTGCGACCTGTACATAAAGATCGATCCAGGTCCGCATTTCCGGTGCGGACGGGTCGGTCGTCTCGACGCGGGTCCACAGCATCACGGCGTCGGGTTGCGGGTCGCCGGAGGCAAGTCCTTGCGGGAAATGATAGTGGCCGCCATTGGCCTGGGCCCAGGCGCGCCGCGACGTGAAGGGCAGGGCGCTTGCGGCGAACGCAAAGCATCCGGCTCCGGCCGTGAACAGCTTGAGAAACTCTCGGCGATCTAAGTGAGACATGATCCGCTGACGCCCATCTTCCAGCCCTTAATATACAGATTGGTGCAAGTGGGAAACCGCCGATCCGCCCTCTGGAGGAAAAAATCCGATCTACACATTTTCAGCCGTCAACCTGTCGAGGAAGGACTGCGTCTCGCGGTCGGCCGGAAAGAAGCACTCGATGCGGATCGACTGCATTGTCGCGTCATAGGGCACGCCAAATGTGCTGTAGCTGGAGACGAAGGAAAGGTGCTGGTCGCCGTTCCGGATTTCGAACCGGAAGATCGGCAGATCGGTGCTGGTCGGCTCGACTTCAGGTCCGGCCAGGCGCCTGATCCGGGCAAGGAGGCGGCCGGCGTCGGCGCGGTTCGGGGCAATCAGCGCTTCCTGCTCCAGATGATGAAGCAGCGCCGGTGCCACCTCGCGCCAATTGACGATCGCCGCTCGCGCCGCCGGATCCGAAAAGAACAGCTCGAACAGATTGTCTCCGGTCGCAACCGGTTTGTCGCGGGAGATGCTGAAAAACCGTGATGCGGCGTCGTTCATTTCGAGAATGTTGCCGAGCGAGTCCGATGCCACGGCCGGGATGGCGCCCTGTGCATCGAGCAGCTTCGACACCGCATCGCGCGCGAGCAACCGTTCAGGCTGCGCGAGGTCGGCAGGCGCGAAAGCAGGCGCGAAGCCCGCAAGCCTCAGCATTGCGTTCCGCTCGTTCGCCGACAATTCCAGCGCGTCGCCGAGACGCAACACGACATCGCGGCTCGGACGCGATCGGCCCGTTTCAATGAAGCTCATGTGACGCGCTGAAATGCCCGCACCCTCGGCCAGTTCTTCCTGACTCCGCTTTTGTGCGAGCCGGGCGCGGCGCAGATGAACGCCGAATATGCCTTCGTCCTGGAGGATCGTGTTCATGGCGATTTTCTTACCTTCCGGGTAGTGGTGCTGCTGCGTCGCTCGGCTGACCCTGCGGACCGGCACAAACCGAAAGAACACAAGATGACGAAAACCCTGACCTTCCCCTACGAAGACATCGAACTTGCCTACACCGTTTCCGGCAACGGCCCGGCGCTCATTCTGCTGCATGGCTGGCCCTTTCACAAGGCGAGCTTCCGCAAGCTGCTGCCGCTGCTCGAGCCGCACTACACCTGCTATGCGCTCGATGCCGCTGGCATGGGCGAGAGCGGCTGGAGCCGGCACACCAATTTCTCCTTCCACGGACATGTCGAGCGTGTTCGCGCCTTTGCGGACCGAATGAAGCTTGCGGGCTACTCCGTCGTCGGTCATGACACGGGCGGCACATTTGCGCGGATGCTGGCTGTGGCGGATGCGGCACGCGTTGACAGGATTGTCGCCATCGACACCGAGGTGCCGGGTCATCTGCCTGGCGTCGTGCCGAAGCTGCAATGGGCCTTCCGGCGGCGCGGCGGACGCGCGCTCTTCAAGGCGGCGCTCGGCTCGAAATCGGTCATGCGCCGCTGGCTCGGCCGTGTCGGCTTCTTCGTCGACAAGCGGCTGATCGACGACGAATACATGGAACTGTTCGTGACGAGTTGGTTGCGCTCGGAGCACGCCTATCGCGGGCTGCTCGAATATCTTCTTGGCGTCGATCACAGCCTTGTCGCGCGGCTGGACGATCTGCATGCGAAGATCGACGCGCCGATGCTTTTCATCTGGGGCGAGAAGGACGGTGTGTTCCCGGTGCGGCGGGCCAGGGAAATGGTGGCGCGGATGCCGGATAAGGCCGGCCTTGCGGTGATCGGCGGCGCCGCCTTCCTGCCGCATGAAGAAAAACCGGACGAGGTCGCCAAACACATTCTGGCATTTCTCGACGCGAATGTGCCGGTGCGCCTCACGGCCGAAAAGCGCTAGCGCCGCGTCTTCTTCTTCGTGGCGGCGGGTTTTGCTTTCGGTGCCGCCTTGCGGACGCTGGTCTTGCTCTTTGCGGCGGCACTCGCCTTGCGGGGCTTTGGCGTCGCGGCGCCTTTGCCCGGCCGGCGCCTGAAGAGTTCCTTCAGATATTGCCCGGTGTAGGAGCGGGACTCGGCCGCGACCTCTTCCGGCGTTCCCGCCGCCACGATTTCGCCGCCGCCGTCCCCGCCTTCAGGTCCGAGGTCGAGCAGCCAGTCGGCCGTCTTGATGACTTCGAGATTGTGTTCGATGACGACAACGGTATTGCCACTGTCGACCAGTTCGTGCAGCACTTCGAGCAGCTTGGCGACATCGTGGAAATGCAGGCCTGTCGTCGGTTCGTCGAGAATGTAGATCGTGCGGCCTGTGGCGCGCTTCGACAGTTCCTTGGCGAGCTTGATGCGCTGCGCCTCGCCGCCCGACAGCGTCGTCGCCTGCTGACCGACCTTGATATAGCCGAGACCGACACGTTGCAGCACTTCCATCTTGTCGCGCACCGCCGGCACGGCCTTGAAGAAATTCGCGGCTTCGTCGACCGTCATTTCCAGCACGTCGGCGATCGACTTGTCCTTGAACTTCACCTCCAGTGTTTCGCGATTGTAGCGATGGCCGTGGCAGGCGTCGCATTCGACATAGACATCGGGGAGGAAGTGCATCTCGATCTTGATCACGCCGTCGCCCTGACAGGCCTCGCAACGTCCGCCCTTGACGTTGAAGGAGAAGCGGCCGGGCTTGTAGCCGCGGGCGCGGCTTTCGGGTAACTCGGCGAACCAGTCGCGAATGAAGGTGAAGGCGCCGGTATAGGTCGCCGGATTGGAGCGCGGCGTCCGCCCGATCGGCGACTGGTCGATATCGATGATCTTGTCGAGATGCTCGAGGCCGAAGATCTCGTCGAAAACACCGGGATGCTCGCGCGTGTTGTTGAGGCGCCGCGCCACGGCCTTGTAGATTGTCTCGATCAGCAGGGTCGACTTGCCGCCGCCGGATACGCCGGTGACACAGGTAAAGACACCAAGCGGGATTTCGGCGGTCACGTTCTTGAGATTGTTTTCCTTTGCACCGGTCACCTTCAGCCATTTGCCACTGCCCTTGCGGCGCACGGCAGGGACGTCGATCTGGCGAAACCCGGTGAGATACTGCCCGGTCAGGCTCTCCGATGCGGCCATGATGTCTTCGACCGTTCCCTCGGCCACGACCTTGCCGCCGTGAATGCCCGCCCCGGGTCCCATGTCGACGACATGATCGGCAACGCGGATTGCATCCTCGTCATGCTCGACCACGATTACCGTGTTTCCGAGATCGCGCAGCCGCTTCAGTGTTTCGAGCAAGCGGTCATTGTCGCGCTGATGCAGGCCGATCGAAGGCTCGTCCAGCACGTAGAGAACGCCGGTCAGGCCAGAGCCGATCTGCGAGGCAAGGCGGATGCGCTGACTTTCGCCGCCTGACAACGTGCCGGAGTTGCGCGCCAGGGTCAGATATTCGAGGCCGACATTGTTGAGAAAGTGCAGGCGCTCGCGGATTTCCTTCAGCACGCGGCCGGCAATCTCGTTCTGCTTTGCGGTCAGATGTTGGTCGAGGTCGGCGAACCAGCGGTCGGCCTCGCGGATCGACATTTGCGACACTTCACCTACATGCCGCTTCGCGATCTTGACCGACAGCGCTTCCGGCTTGAGGCGGAAGCCGCCGCAGGCGTCGCAATTCGTAATGCCCTGGAATCGTTCAATCTCCTCACGCGCCCAGGCACTATCCGTCTCGCGCCAGCGCCGTTCCAGATTGGGGATCACACCCTCGAAGGGCTTCCTGGTCTTGTAGGAACGCATACCGTCGTCATAGGCGAACGTCACCACCTCGTCGCCGGACCCATAGAGTATGACGTTCTGCGCTTCTTCCGGGAGCTGTGACCACGGCACCGTCATAGAGAACTTGTATTGCTTGGCAAGCGCCATCAGCGTCTGGGTGTAATAGGGTGAGGTCGAGCGCGACCAGGGTGCGATGGCTCCCTTCTTCAGCGACAACCCGTGATCCGGAACCACGAGATCCGGATCCATGTAGAATTGCGTGCCGAGCCCGTCGCATGCCGGGCAGGCACCGAAGGGGTTGTTGAATGAAAACAACCGGGGTTCGATCTCGTCGATGGTGAAACCGGAAACGGGGCAGGCAAAACGCGAGGAAAAGATGATGCGCTCAGCCGTCTCTCCCTTTTTGACATCGGCCATTTCAACCACGGCAATACCGTCGGCGAGTGCCAGCGCAATCTCGAAACTGTCGGCCAGCCGGTTTCCGAGGTCACCGCGCACCACGATACGGTCGACCACGACATCGATGTCATGCTTGACCTTCTTGTTGAGTTCGGGCACCTCGGCAATCTCGTGGAATGCGCCGTCGACCTTGACGCGCTGGAAGCCCTTCTTCTGGAGTTCGGCGAATTCCTTCCGGTATTCGCCCTTGCGGCCGCGAATGATCGGCGCCAGCAGGAAGAGGCGTGTGCCTTCCGGTAGCGCCATCACGCGATCGACCATCTGACTGACCGTCTGGCTTTCGATGGGAAGACCCGTCGCCGGCGAATAGGGAATGCCGATGCGTGCCCAGAGAAGGCGCATATAGTCGTAGATCTCGGTCACGGTACCGACGGTCGAGCGTGGATTGCGTGAGGTCGTCTTCTGCTCGATGGAGATGGCCGGGGACAGACCGTCGATCTGGTCGACATCCGGCTTCTGCATCATTTCGAGGAACTGGCGTGCGTAGGCCGACAGGCTCTCGACATAGCGTCGCTGTCCCTCGGCATAGATCGTGTCGAAGGCAAGCGATGACTTGCCGGAGCCCGACAGCCCGGTGATGACGATCAGCTTGTCGCGCGGCAGCTCGACGCTGACGTTGCGCAGGTTGTGTTCGCGGGCGCCGATCACCCGGATCATGCGGTTCTGTGTATCGGGTACGGCGCTGGATCTGGAAGCACGAGGCATGGCGCTGAAACTCTGGGGAACGTCGGCCGGGCAACCGGCCCGAAGATTACGGGGTCGGGATCATCTATGTAGGGCGGCCGCCGTCGCTTCAAGGGCCATGTGGGCATGTCGGAAAAGAATCATTTGTGACCGGATTTCAGCTTGCCATGATTGACATCTCGTGGGAACATAAGAAGAACATATTTCCGGGCGGGACTATCGGATGTCCCGGAGCGGTCATTTCAGACTTCCCACTCAAGACGGTTTCTTTCGTTGTTTGATCCACAGATTTTTTGAGGCGGGCGCTGGCCCATAGCGGTCTCTGCCGCTAGGGTCCGGCGCAACGGGACAGTTTCAGCGCGAGGGCAAAAACATGGCAGGCAGCGTCAACAAGGTGATCCTCGTCGGCAATCTGGGGGCGGATCCTGAAATTCGTCGCACACAGGACGGGCGGCCGATTGCCAATCTGCGTATCGCGACGTCCGAAAGCTGGCGCGACAAGAATACCGGCGAACGCAAGGAACGCACCGAATGGCACCGCGTCGTGGTTTTCAATGAAGGTCTCTGCAAGGTCATCGAGCAATATGTCAAGAAGGGCTCGAAGGTCTATCTTGAAGGCGCGTTGCAGACCCGCAAATGGACCGACCAGTCGGGCCAGGAGCGCTACTCGACTGAAGTCGTGCTGCAGGGCTTCAATTCGGTTCTGACCATGCTCGACAGCAAGGGAGGCGGTTCGTCGGGCGGCGGGGACTATGGCGGAAGCTCGGATGATTTCGGCGGCAGTTCCTCGTCGGGCGGTGGCGGACGCGGCAACTTCAATCAGGACCTCGACGACGAAATTCCATTCTAGCCCTTGAGGCGACGCGATGGATCTGTTCCATGTCCTCGAATATCTGCACATTCTCGGCGCAATGGTTCTTTTCGGAACCGGGCTCGGGATTGCCTTCTTCATGTATATGGCCGACCGCAGCGGCGATGTCGCGCTGATCGCCGGCACAGCACGCATCGTCGTCATCGCCGATTTCGTCTTCACGGCAACCGCCGTCGTGGTTCAACCGGTCACCGGTCTTGCGATGGTCATGTTGTCCGGCCATACGCTCGATGAAAGCTGGATCGTGGTCAGCCTCGCGCTCTTTGTGATGATCGGCCTGTTGTGGCTGCCGGTCGTCTGGATGCAGAACGAAATGCGCAAGATGGCCGTCGCCGCGCGCGATTCCGGTACGGTGCTTCCCCCGCGTTACCGGCAGTATATGCGTCTGTGGTTCTGGATGGGCTGGCCGGCATTTTTCGGCGTCCTGGTCATTCTCTATCTGATGATTGAGAAGCCGCTTCTCTGGTAACGGTCCGGCCACAGCATCTCAAGTGGCGTGCGCGCGCCGGCGATGCCGCCAGCCCAATCGGATCATCTTCTCGATTTCGAGGATTGCAAAAAGTACGACGCCGACGGCGACAATCGCAAGACCGTCGGTGAAAGCGACCGGCGCCGTGTCGAATGGCAGCACCATGAATGGCGCATAGGTGAAGGTGAGCTGCAGCACGATGACAGCGGCGATGCCGGCGAGAACAGCTGGCGTTCCGAAAATGCCTTGCAGCGTCAGCGAACCGCCATGCACATAGCGCACACTGAACAGGTAGAAGATTTCCATCACGACAATCGTGTTGACGACCATGGTCCGGGCGACTTCGTTGGACAGACCGCGGTCGATCGCCCAGGCGAACATGCCAAAGGCACCGAACAGGAAAAGGGTCGAGATGAAAACGATCCGCCAGATGACGTCGCCACGCAGGATCGGCTCGTCGGCGGGCCGCGGTTTCTGCCGCATCGTGCCCGGCTCGGTCGGCTCGAAGGCCAGCACCATGGCAAGTGCCACCGAACTCACCATGTTGACCCAGAGAATCTGTACCGGTGTGATAGGCATTTCCAGGCCGGCCAGGATCGCAAAGACGATTGTCATCGATTCGCCCCCATTGATCGGCAGCAGGAAGAGGATGGTCTTCTTGAGATTGTCATAGACCGTCCGGCCTTCGCGCACGGCCGCGACGATCGAGGCAAAATTGTCGTCGGCGAGCACCATTTCGCTCGCTTCCTTTGCGGCCTCGGTGCCTTTCTGGCCCATCGCGACGCCGACATCTGCGCGCTTGAGAGCCGGCGCGTCGTTGACGCCATCGCCGGTCATGGCGACCGTCAGCCCATCGGCTTGCAGGGCTTCCACCAGCCGCAGCTTGTGCTCGGGGGTGGTGCGCGCAAAGACCTGCGTCTCTAGTGCCGCCTTTTTCAGGGCCAGGTCGTCCATTTCCTCGAGGTCGCGGCCGGTCAGCACGTGTGGATCGTCCGCCAGTCCAAGCGCGCGGGCGATAGCCTTGGCCGTCAAGGCATGATCGCCGGTAATCATCACGACGCGGATGCCGGCCTGCTTGCAGGCCTTGACCGCTTCGATCGCTTCCTCGCGTGGCGGATCGATGAAACCTACCAGGCCGATCAGTATAAGACCCTCGTTGACATGACCGGTCTCGACAGTGCCATGCTCGGCGGCGACGGGTTTCAATGCGAAGCCGAGAACGCGTTCGCCACGCGCCGCCAGTTCGTCGACACGCTGATGCCACTGGTCACGGTCGATCGGCGCTTTGCCGTCTGCCGTCAGGACCGCATCTGCCATTTCGATCAGGCGCTCTGGTGCACCCTTGACCAGGATTGCCCGTTCGCTTTCCACACCGTCTTCGGCTTCGTGCAGGGTCGCCATGAACTTGTGGGCGGAATCGAAGGGAATTTCGTCGAGACGGGTGCGCAGGCGGCGCCGTTCGGCAGGATCGATCCCGGCTTTCATCGCCAGTACCAGCAATGCTGCTTCCATGGGATCGCCAGCGGCCTTCCAATTACCATTCTCTTTGTGCACCTCGGCATCGTTGCAGAGCGCTGCCGTTTCGAGAATGGCCGCAAGCGCAGGAAGAGTCGCCGTTTCGGCGTCGTTCCCGTCACGGGTCAATGCGCCTTCCGGTACATAGCCGGTGCCCGAGACCTCGATCAGACCGTCGGCGATGATGACGGAACGCGCCGTCATTTCGTTGCGCGTCAGCGTGCCGGTCTTGTCGGAACAGATAACGGAGACAGCGCCGAGGGTTTCGACGGCCGGCAAACGGCGGATGATCGCCTTGCGCCCGGCCATACGCTGCACGCCGATTGCCAGCGTTATTGTCATGATCGCCGGCAATCCTTCGGGGATTCCGGCAACGAAAAGGCCGACAACGGCCATGAAAGCGTCGGCGAGCGCGAAGTCCGGACGCTGCAGCGCAATCGCGAAAACGATGACGGCCACGCCCATCAGCGCAAAGGTAATGTGACGCGCAAAGCGGTCCATCTGCCGGACGAGTGGCGTCTTCAATTCGACGACATCGGCCAGCATACCGCTGATGCGGCCAAGTTCGGTCTGGGTCGCGGTTGCAACCGCAAGGCCTGTGCCCTGACCCGAAGCGACGAACGTGCCCGAAAAGACCATTGACGTGCGGTCACCGAGCTCGACATCGGCCGGTGCCGGATCGGACGATTTCTCAACCGGTACGGATTCGCCGGTCAGTGCCGCCTCGTCGAGTTTCAGATTCTTGGCCCGCAACAATCGCAAATCTGCCGGCACGCGGTCGCCAGCCTCGATCAGCACCAGATCGCCAGGCACGACCTCGCCGGCCTTGACGATTGTGCGCTGGCCGTCTCGCCGCACTGTTGCCTCGGGGTCGATCAGCCCGCGAATGGCTTCGAGTGCATCTTCGGCCTTGCCCTCCTGAAAGAAACCGATGCCGGCGTTGACGATCACAACGACAAAGATCACCAGCGCATCGATGCTGTGGCCGATCAGCAGGGCAAGGCCTGCCGCGGCGAGCAGCACATAGATCAGCAGATTATTGAACTGACCCGCTAGTCGCTTCAGTGCGCTGCGTCGGGCAGCGGTAGCGAGACGGTTGGGACCGAAGCGTTCGAGACGCTCGGCGGCCTCGGCGGCGCTCAGCCCGTCCGCAGAGCTCGCCAGTTCCGCCGCAACCTCGTCGATCGTCAGGGCGGCCCAGTCCGGGCGACTGGCCGCCTCGGATGATGTGCCGGTGAAGGTGGCATTTGATGCTGATGAGCGTGGACCGGACATGGGAGCGGGGCGCCTCGTGATCGGTTGCGGGTCGTCTTCGGGCATTCCTGAATGCTTCGCTCGACACTACACGATGACGCAAAAGGGGGGCATTTCGTCAGCAGGACATGTTGCCGCGCAAGCGTGTCGACAGGCTTTTGCCGGGTGGCAGGCGAGCACCCTGGACCGCATTTGAGAAACGGCTTTTTTCTCTTTTATTTCAGCGTGTTACAGGATGTCGTTTCGCGTCTTTGAAGTTGCCGTGACAGGGCGCGTCTGGTACTCTGCAAACCAGTAAGTCAGAGGGATTCGGCGCGTGTCGTCGGCCCTCGTTTTTGTTCCTTTCGAGCGTGTCCGCGGCCGGCGAATTCGGCCCCGGCGGCTACGCTCCCAACGTCAGAAAAACACTTGTCCGATACCCAAGACAGCGACATTCCGGGTAACGAGCCGGGCCCGGGCGGCGATACCGATGTGGATAACGGTCTGAACGGCGGCGGTTCGCGGCCGCCGGCCGGCGGCGCCGCGGGCGGTCCGCCGCCGGAGCGCGATGTCTCCCCGATCGCCATCGAAGACGAGATGCGCAGTTCCTATCTCGATTACGCGATGAGCGTGATCGTGAGCCGCGCGCTGCCAGATGCGCGGGACGGGTTGAAGCCGGTCCATCGCCGCATCCTCTTTTCGATGAACGAGAACGGCTACGACTGGAACAAGCCCTATCGCAAGTCGGCCCGCGTCGTCGGCGATGTCATCGGCAAGTATCATCCGCATGGCGACCAGTCGATCTATGACGCGCTGGTGCGCATGGCGCAGGAATTCTCGATGCGCCTGCCGCTGCTCGACGGGCAGGGCAATTTCGGTTCGGTCGATGGCGATCCGCCGGCCGCCATGCGTTACACCGAAGTGCGCATGGCCAAGACCGCGCATGCATTGCTGCGGGACATCGACAAGAACACGATCGACTTCAAGGACAATTACGACGGCTCCGAAAGGGAACCGGTCGTTCTGCCGGCCGAGTTTCCCAATCTGCTGGTCAATGGCGCCGGCGGCATTGCCGTCGGCATGGCGACCAACATCCCGCCGCACAATCTCGGCGAGGTGATCGATGCCTGCATTGCGCAGATCGACAATCCCGAGATCAGCGTCGACGAGCTGATCGAATATGTGCCGGCGCCCGACTTCCCGACGGGCGGCATCATGCTGGGGCGCCAGGGCGCGCGTTCAGCCTATCATCTGGGGCGCGGTTCGGTCGTCGTGCGGGGCCGGGTCGAGGTCGAGGAGGTCCGCAAGGACCGTCACGCCCTGGTCATCACCGAGATCCCCTATCAGGTCAACAAGGCCTCGATGGTCGAGAAGATCGCGGAACTGGTGCGCGAGAAACGAATCGAGGGCATTTCCGATCTGCGCGACGAATCCGATCGCAACGGCATGCGGGTCGTCGTCGAGCTGCGCCGCGACGCGGTCGCGGAAGTGGTGCTGAACCAGCTCTACCGTTTCTCGCCGCTCCAGCAGAGCTTCGGCTGCAACATGCTGGCACTCGATCACGGCCGGCCGGAGCTGATGAACCTCAAGCAGTTCCTCGGCATCTTCATCGCCTTCCGCGAGGAAGTGATCTCGCGCCGGACCAAGTTCGAACTCAACAAGGCGCGCGACCGCGCCCATGTGCTGGTGGGTCTCGCCATCGCGGTTGCCAATATCGACGAGGTGATCCAGTTGATCCGGACCGCGCCCGATCCGGCGACGGCGCGCGAACGCCTGATGGCACGGGACTGGCCGGCGACCGACATCGCGCCGCTGATCGCCCTGATCGACGATCCGCGCCACCGACTGGGCGAGGACGGCACGACGCGGATGTCGGAGGAGCAGGCAAAAGCCATCCTCGATCTGCGCCTGCAGCGCCTCACCGCGCTCGGCCGCGACGAGATCGGCGACGAGCTGATGGGGCTCGGCGAGCGGATTTCCGACTATCTCGACATTCTGCGCTCACGCGAGCGCGTGCTGACCATCATGCGCGACGAGCTGACGGCCATCAAATCGGAGTTCGCAACGCCGCGCCGCACCGAGATCGCCGAATCCGAATCCGATTTCGAGGATGAGGACCTGATCCAGCGCGAGGACATGGTCATCACGGTCAGCCATCACGGCTATATCAAGCGCGTGCCGCTCTCGACCTATCGGGCGCAGCGCCGCGGCGGCCGGGGCCGCGCCGGCATGTCGACGCGCGACGAGGATTTCGTCACCCGCCTTTTCGTCGCCAACACGCATACGCCGGTGCTGTTCTTCTCCTCCACCGGCATGGTCTACAAGCTCAAGGTCTGGCGTCTGCCGCAGTCGACGCCGCAGGCACGTGGCAAGGCGATGATCAACATCCTGCCGCTGAAACAGGGCGAGACCATCACCACCATCATGCCGCTGCCCGAGAACGAGGAGAGTTGGGACAGCCTGCATGTGATGTTCGCCACGAAGAGCGGCGGCGTCCGGCGCAACAAGCTGTCCGACTTCATCCAGATCAACCGCAGCGGCAAGATCGCGATGAAGCTCGAGGACGAGGGCGACAGCATCATCGGCGTGCAGATCTGCAGCGAGGACGACGATGTGCTGCTGACGGCGGCGGGCGGGCGCTCGGCGCGCTTCCCGGTGCCGGAGGTGCGCGTCTTTGCCGGCCGCACCTCGACCGGCGTGCGCGGCATCCGTCTCGACGACGGCGACGACGTGATCGGCATGACGATCCTGCGTCATGTCGACGTGACCTCGGCCGAGCGCGAGGCCTATCTCAAACAAGCCGCCGCCATGCGCCGCGCAACGCTGGGCGACACCGAGGCCGAGGACGGTCCGGCGACCGCCGATGACGAGGAGGCCGAAGAGGTGCCGGCCGAGGAGTTGACGCTTAGCCCCGAACGCTATGCCGAGCTCGGCGCCAAGGAACAGTTCGTGCTGGCCGTCACCGAAAAGGGCTTCGGCCGGCGCTCCTCCTCCTACCGCTATCCGGCCAAGGGCCGCGGCGGTAAGGGCGTCATCGCGATGGATATCGGCACACGCAACGGCCGGCTGGTCGCCTCCTTCCCGGTCGAGGATGATGACCAGATCATGCTGGTCACCGATGCCGGCCAGTTGATCCGTTGCCCGGTGCATGACATTTCGATCCAGGCCCGCGGCACGCAGGGCGTGACCGTCTTCCGCACCGCGGCCGACGAACGCGTGGTTTCGGTCGAACGCGTCGAGGAAAGCGCCGACAGCGAAGCCGGCGAGGAGCAGGAGTAGGGCATGGCGCGGATCGGACTCTATCCCGGCACTTTCGACCCGATGACCAACGGCCATCTCGACGTGATCCGCCGCGCGCTGACGCTGGTCGATCACCTGGTGGTGGCGATCGGCGTCAATGCAACCAAGACGCCGCTGCTGACGCTCGAGGAACGCTTCGCGCTAATCGAGACCGAGGCCGCGCCGCTGGCAAAGGCGGCGGGCGGCAAGGTCAGCACGGCCTCCTTTTCGGGCCTGGTCGTCAATGCCGCCGACGAGGCGGGCGCCGGCGTCATCATCCGCGGCTTGCGGGGCGCCGTCGATTTCGAATACGAGACCCAGATGGTCGGCATGAACCGGGTGATGAACCCGCGCGTCGAAACGGTGTTTCTGGCCGCCTCGCCCGAGACCCAGTTCATCTCCTCGACGCTGGTGCGCCAGATTGCCGGCATGGGCGGCGACATTCTGCCCTTCGTGCCGAAGCGCGTCGCCGAGAAGGTGCTGGCGCGGATTGCCGAAAGGAAATAACCGCCAAATGAAACGGGAGTTCCCACATGCGTAGACTGACGACGGCGCTGATCGCGCTTTTCGCCCTGGCCGGGCTTTCGGGACGGGCGCTGGCGCTCGACCCCGAGAACACGATCTGGCTCGACCTCAAGGACGGCCGTGTCGTCATCGAACTGCTGCCCGAAATCGCGCCGCGTCATGTCGAGCGCATCAAGACGCTGACGCGCGAAGGCTTCTACGACGGCATCGTCTTTCACCGCGTCATCGAGGGCTTCATGGCCCAGACCGGCGATCCGACCGGCACCGGCATGGGCGGCTCCTTTCTCGACGATCTGCGCGCCGAATTCACGCGCAACGAGAGCTTCACCCGCGGCGCACTGGGCATGGCTCGCTCGCAGAGCCCCAACAGCGCCAACAGCCAGTTCTTCATCGTCTTCGACGACGCCTCGTTTCTCGACGGCCAGTACACGCTGTTCGGCCGCGTCGTCGAGGGCATGGAGTATGTCGACAACATCAAGCGCGGCGAGCCGCCTTCCGATCCCGACCGGATCGTGAAGATGCAGGTCGCCGCCGACGCAAAGGAAGATTGAGACCCTCATGACCGACATCAAGGATCCCGAAAACACGCTGATCATGGAAATCCCGCACGGGAAAGTCGTGATCGAACTCCGGCCCGATCTGGCGCCGAAACATGTCGCCCGTATCAAGGAACTGGCGCGCGAAGGCTTCTATGACGGCATCGCCTTTCACCGCGTCATCGACGGTTTCATGGCGCAGGGCGGCGACCCGACCGGCACCGGTTCGGGCGGTTCGGGCAAGAAGCTGCCGGCCGAATTCTCGAAGGAACCTCATGTCCGCGGCACCTGTTCGATGGCCCGCACGCAGGACCCCAACAGTGCCGATTGCCAGTTCTTCATCTGCTTCGGCGACACTTCGTTCCTCGACGGGCAATACACGGTCTGGGGCCAGGTGATTTCGGGCATGGATGCCGTCGACAAGATCAAGCGCGGCGAGCCGGTGCGCGATCCCGACCGCATCGTCTCGATGCGCGTCGCGGCGGATGCGGCGTAATCGGCGCCGGCGCAACGCACTTTCTTCCACCCTCCCCTTGGGGGAGGGTCAAACGGAGCGGCTTTGGCGATTTATTGCCAAAGCCGTTCGGTTTGGGGCGGGGTCGCTGACTTCGTCGCCTGTTTAAACGATAGCGAGTTCACCGTGGCGAGACCGAGCCCCCGCCCCGAAAAATTCGTCGCTACGCTCTCGAATTTTTCGACCCGCCCCCCAGGGGCGGGTGGGATACATCGGATTGATCGAACCCCATGCGCGTTTCCGATTTCGATTTCGAGCTGCCGGAAGCGCTGATCGCGCTCCGGCCGGCCCGTCCGCGCGATGCGGCGCGGATGCTGGTGATTGGCCCCGGGGAAAACGCGCTGGCCGACGAGACGGTCCGCGATCTGCCCGCGCATCTGCGTGCGGGCGACATTCTCGTCTTCAACGACACGAAGGTCATTCCGGCCCGCCTTTTCGGCACGCGGCGGCGCGGCGCGGCCGCGGCCCGCATCGAGGTGATGCTGCATCTGCGCGCCGGGCCTGCGGCATGGCGCGCCTTTCTGCGCCCGGCCAAGAAGCTCAACCTTGGCGAGACGATCGAATTTGCCGGCGGGCTTTCCGCCACCGTCGAGGAAAAAGGCGAGGGCGGCGAGGCGCGCCTGCGCTTTTCTCATGCCGGCCCGGCGCTCGATGCGGCCATCGCGCAAGCCGGCGAAATGCCGCTGCCGCCTTACATCGCCCGCAAGCGCGCGACGGACGCCGAAGACCTCGCCGACTACCAGACGCTCCATGCCGCCGAGCCCGGCGCCGTTGCCGCACCGACGGCCGGTCTCCATTTCACGCCAGACCTGATGGCCGCCATCGCGGCGCGCGGCGTCCATTGCGTCCGCCTGACACTGCATGTCGGCGCCGGCACCTTCCTGCCGGTCACGGCCGAGGACACCGAAGCCCACAGGATGCATGCCGAATGGGGCGAGATATCGCCGGACGAGGCCGAAGCGATCAACGACGCCCGCGCCGAAGGCGGCCGCATCGTCGCGGTCGGCACCACCTCGCTGCGTCTCCTCGAAAGCGCCGCCGATGCCGAGGGCCGCATCCAGCCCTTTCGCGGCGAGACCGACATCTTTATAACGCCGGGCTACCGCTTCCGCGCCGTGGACCTGCTGATGACCAATTTCCATCTCCCACGCTCGACGCTTTTCATGCTGGTCTCGGCGCTGCGCTCGACCGGGGAGATGAAGCGCGCCTATGCCCATGCGGTTGCCGCGCGATATCGATTCTACTCCTATGGCGACGCCTGCCTGATCCACAAGGCATCGCCATGAGCGCCTTCGCCTTCACGCTGGCGGCCACCGACGGCCAGGCCCGCACCGGCGTCATGTCGACGCCGCGCGGGGAAATCCGCACCCCGGCCTTCATGCCGGTCGGCACGGCCGCCACCGTCAAGGCGATGTATCCCGAGCAGGTGCGCCAGACCGGCGCCGACATCGTGCTCGGCAACACCTACCACCTGATGCTGCGCCCCGGCGCCGAGCAGGTCGCGGCGCTGGGCGGCCTGCACAAATTCATGAACTGGCCGCATCCGATCCTGACGGACTCGGGCGGCTTCCAGGTCATGTCGCTCTCGAAGCTCAGGAAGATGAGCGAGGAGGGCGTCGCCTTCCAGTCGCACCTGGACGGTTCGCGCCATATGCTCTCGCCCGAGCGCTCGATCGAAATCCAGTGCCTGCTCGGTTCCGATATCCAGATGCAGCTCGACGAATGCACGCCCTTTCCGGCGACGGAAGCCGAAGCCGGAAAGTCGATGGAACTGTCGCTGCGCTGGGCCGCGCGTTCGAAAGCGGCCTTCGACGCGCAACCCCATCGCAGCGAAGGCATGGCGCTGTTCGGCATCGTCCAGGGCAGCACCTACGAGCCCTTGCGCAAGGCCTCCGCGGCCGGGCTTCAGGAAATCGGCTTCGACGGCTATGCGGTCGGCGGGCTTGCGGTCGGCGAGGGCCAGGCCGAAATGCTGCGCGTCCTCGATTTCACCGCGCCGGAACTGCCCGCCGACAAGCCCCGTTATCTGATGGGCGTCGGCACGCCCGACGATCTGGTGGAGGCGGTCGCGCGCGGCATCGACATGTTCGACTGCGTCATGCCGACCCGCAACGGCCGCCATGGCCTCGCCTTCACAGGCCGCGGCAAGGTCAACCTCAAGAACGCCCGCCATGCCGCCGATCCGCGGCCGCTCGACGCCGGCAGCACATGCCCCGCCGCGCGCGACTATTCCCGCGCCTATCTCCACCATCTGATCAAGTCGGGCGAGATGCTGGGTTCCATGCTGGTCAGCTGGATCAACCTCCACTACTACCAGACGCTGATGGCCGGCATGCGCGCCGCCATCGCCGAAGCCCACTTCGAGGCCTTCCGCGCCGACTTCAAGGCGCGGCAGGCAGCCGGCGACATCGAGGCGGTGTGAGGCGGGTGCGACAGAGGGCGCGCAGCGCCAAAACCCCACACCTCGCAATGCCTTACGCCATCCCCAACCCCAAGGTTGACCCCCCGCGCCGCGCCCCTTAAGTTCCGCCCACCTTTTCGAGAGGCGGCGCAGATTCCGCCCTCCGGCGGGCCCTTAGCTCAGCGGTAGAGCGGCTGACTTTTAATCAG
>TARA_R110000824_G_scaffold52896_4_pt1 | contig 47233 bp, 30 predicted proteins | sample TARA_R110000824 | Tara Oceans TARA_R110000824 (sample SAMEA4397747) | marine metagenome | biome: Polar Biome; feature: [MES] marine water layer (ENVO:01000295) within the mesopelagic zone...; material: water (ENVO:00002006), including particulate matter (ENVO:01000060) such as......
GGATAAGAATCCGTATATTCCTCCAGATGTTATTACCATTAAAATAAAACAGGCTATCACGAGATAACCCTTTAATACTTTATTAATAGTACCCCAGTATTGATATAGCAAAGATGCTACTACAAGTTTTGCAAACTCTAATGAGCCGGCCATTATAATTACTTGTGTACTTGCCCCCGCAAATAATTTACTTAACCCAAACACCGAATAGAATGCTGCAGAACCGGATACAGCTATTGCTGATAAAGCAATTAGAAGTGGAAATAGTCTTTTTTTCATTTACCCTTTTAATGATAAATATTAATCGGTTAAGTATTCTAACAGTTGATAGCTATCATTTCTTAATTTACGTAAAGCTTTTTCTTTAATCTGTCGTACTCTCTCTTTTGTTAGGGACAGCCCGTCTCCAATTTCTTGTAAAGTCATAGGTGTATTATGTAACCCGTAATAATCTATTATTATATTTCTCTCTCTTTCATCTAAGCCAGACATTAAATTAGATAGTTCGTCTTTTAAGTTCACTTCATGAGCAAAAATATCTTCTGGGTTATCCGCGTCTTTATTTTCTAGCATATCTATTAGGGTGTCACCTTCCTCATTAATAGGTTTATCATAATTTATGGTGGTAGGTAGTAAAGCTAGTTTGGTGGTTAATCTTGTTATTTCTTCACCCACTTTTTTTCTTTCTTTATGGAGCTCTTGTATTATGTTTACTGGAAGTCTAATAGTTCGTGCATGCTCATTAAGTGATTGTAGAATTGATTGTCTTACCCACCATACCGCATAAGAAATGAATCGAAACCCTTTTTCCCATTTAAAATTATTAATAGCTTTTAATAATCCGTAGTTACCCTCAGCTATTAAATCTGGTAAATCTATACCTTGGCCCTGATAATCTTTAGCTACACTAATAACAAACCTTAAATTACCCTCAAGTAATTCTAAGTGTATCTCTTCTTTTTGTGCCACAGATAATTCACTACTTAGCATCATCTTAGCTAATTCTTTTTCTCTAACTGGTGTTAGTACTGTTCTTTTTCTCACATCTTTTAAATAATGAGAAATTTCTGCTTGATTTATGAATGTTTGTCTTGCCATTTATTTATTTTTTAGTTATTAGTTATTAAACGTTTTTCTAACTATTATAGTACAAATAGTATACCATTATAATTTAACTGACTTTTTGTCAGTATTAATAAAATAGAGTACAAATATAATAAATAAATTTTACTTTAGGTAAGTTTTACGATAAAATTTCTAGATATTAAACTAGGTAAGGTTTTAATACGGTTTTTAGAATGTCTAATGTTATATCATTTACACATATTCCTCCATCACAATTAACAGTATTATGTACGGAAGGAATATGGGTTATGTTACCTTCGGAATCTTCTATAATTAAAACGGGTGTGAACCACTGAAAGCGAGTATCCTCTGATTCTAAATCTATAAAGTCCCATCTATTGTCACCATTAATTTTTTTCTCTTCATCTGTTTTAGTGGTGATACTTCTATTTGAGAATGGTATATTATTATCTTTTAAAATATCTTTTAGTTTACTGCAGTCTTCACACACATTTTCAGTAAACATAGAAAGTTTATATAAGTTTGTATTAAATTTCATATAACAATGTTTTATTAAATATTATTATATTTCTTTAGAAAATCAAGTTCTTCTTCTGTTAAACTTTCTATCCCTTCATCTATTATTTTATCTAATACATTATCTACATTAAGTGGTCTTAGTTGCGATTGTTCTGGTTTTTGTGAAATAGGGTTAAGTAGGACATCCTTAAATCTTTTAACTTTACTATCCATTAAGTTCTTTAATTGGTTATTTAATTCTTTTGCTACTCTGGGGTCGATATTTAATTTTGTACGATTTGGGAAGTACCCAAATAAATGATTTTCTAAATTTTTGTCCATCCTAAATCCTAATTTTCTAGGTTTTGGCATTAAGAAATAAGTGCTTATATTTGGTTCTAAAAATTCATTTAATATCTGATTGATGTCGTCAAAAGACAATTCTGACTTTAAACACATTATAATAACTTTCTCTCCGGTAACAAAACTAAACTCATTAGTTGTCACAATAGTATCCATCACATCTCTTATATTATCCATTAAGGGAGCATTTCTTTCTATTGTTTCCCAATTACCAAACATAAATAAAAGGTATTTTTTTATCCTAGTTTTCATACTTATAAATATTTAAAGAAGTTGTGAAATATTATTTTCTTTTTTTATTGTTATGGTATTGTCACCCCATTCCTTAACTAAAGGATTGTGGGTTATAAGAAATACATTTTCAAAATAATCTTTAATTCGCCCAAAGAAGACCCCTACTTGGTCTAGATTTTCATTACTTACCTTACCTAACACTTCGTCAAAAACTGTTATGTTGGGTCTTGGGAGGCAAGACACTTTGGTTAATACGGTTCGTATGGCTAATGAAGATAGTGTTTTTTCGAACCCACTTCCTGTTGCTAGTGGTTTTTCTATATTTGTTTCGTTATCGACCATCCAAAACTCAACTTCATTTTTTTCATTTACCCTAATTTCGACCATAAAATTAGTAACCTCAGATAATAATCGCATTAATTCATTATTTAATTTGGGTACAACACTTTTAACAATAGTTTTAATTATCCCATTTTTACCAAAAACTGTTAGGTATGTTCTAAAGATTTTTTCTATGTCATTTTCTTTTTTAATCTTTTCTATTTTAATTTCGTTCTCAGTAACAGAATTATCTAATGTTTCTACATTATTCTTATTATATTCTATTTCCCTAAACACGTTTTCTTTTTTGTTGTTTAAAATATCTAATTCTGAATTAATAGTTAAAATTTTCTTTTCTAATTTAATATTATTTTCTAATATTTCTTTATTATTAGTCCATTTAACTAATTTATTTTTTAGTTTATCTATTTCTAACTCTTGTTGTCCAGTTTCTAAAACTAATCTTTCTTTTTTTAATATTTCTTTTTCGTATTCGTCAAAAATTAATTTTTTAGTGGTTAATTCTTCTATTTCCTTATTAAATAACTTTAATTTTTTACTACCTTGTTCTATGTCAGTTATTAATAATTCTATCTCTTTTTTTAATCTTTCTATTTCTTTTCCGTGGTCAACATCTTTAAGATTTTGTTGACATAGGGGACATATTTCAGATTCTATTAAGTTTGTTAATGCACTTTTTAAGTTTTTAAAATTTGTTTCATTTTTTATATTTTGTATATTATATGTGTCTCTTTCTTTAATTTTCTTACTTAATAATTCTAAATCTATTTCTTCAGGAATTTCTTTATCACCATAAGCTTTTAATTTTAAACTTAAACTTTGTAGTATATTATCTAGTTGTGTAATTTTTTCTCCAATAAGTCTGGGGTTGACGTTTTGAATTTCGGTATCTATGTCCGTTATCTTTTTACTAATTAGTGTGTCTCTTAAGTTGTTTTTTACGGATAAATCACTAACATATATTTCTAAATTTTTATTGTTAATTACATTATCTTCTATTATTTTATTTTTTTCTACAACATAATTCTTTATACCTTCTTTTAGTTCTTCAATATTGTATACGTTTGAGATTATGGTTTTAGACCATTTGGAGTACATGTCTTTGCAGGCTATCTCTTTATCTTTTAAAACTTCTAGCCCGATAAATCTACTAAGCACATTTCCTCTTTCAGTAGGTTTAGATTCTATTAGAGATTCTAAATTTGACGCGGTAGAGAGTACAGTCAATAAAAAATCATTCATAGTGCCTATAGACTCTTTTATAAATTTTTCTGTTTCTCGTCTTTGTTCACCAGTAAAATTTTGTAGTTCACCATTCTTTTTTCTTTCTAAAAATTCTAGGCTTGTACTTACAGACCAATCACCCTTTTTGGTTTTTCTTCTTATTACTTTCCTAACAATAATATAGTCACGACCATCAATTTCTACCTCACCCTGTACAAAAACTTCATTGGATTTTTTAAATCTATTAAATATTTCACTTGCCTTAGTGGATTTAGTGGTGGTATTAAAAAATAAAAACAGTATAAGGTCTACAGCTAAAACTGATTTACCACCAAAATTTGGTGGGTTAGAGTCGATAACTGTTATCCCACCTAATTTTTTTATATCTAGGTAGTTATTGTCACCAAAAGATAAAAAATTAGAAAACTTAATATTTTTAATATAAACTCTTTTGTACTTAGTGTCTATATCTGTAGTGTCTGCTACTTCAGCATTTACTTTATCATCCAACCTTTTTAATAAATTTATATCAATTCCCATATCATTTGCCATAACAAATTGTGACATAAGGTTTCTTTGGTATGCGGTGTCTAATATATTTTGTTCTAAATCTAAGTCTAGTTCTTTACCTGATTTTCGGTCAACTCCTCTAGTAAGTATAGTAACATTTTTAGAATTATATTTGTTCTGGAAATAACTCCTGACTCTTTTAATTCTTTCTTGTGTAAAGTTTTCTGGGATATCCTCCCAAGTAACTTTAATAAATGGATTTTCCAATTTTTTTAATGTTCCCATACTAATGTTTTTATTCCTTTTATAATTTTAAGAAAAATATTTGTAAATGTAACTTCGTTTGAGTTTTTTATTCCACTCTTACAGTATTCCTTTATTTCATCGTTATCCCATTTTTTTAATTTAGAATATAATTCCCCGTTTCTATTTTCATTAATATCTCTAACAAGAATTTCCATCTCGTGTGCTGTTCTAGGCATTATTAAATCATGTATTTCTACTGGTATCTTGTCTACACCAACACACTGGTGGTGTTTAAGGTTCCCTAAACTATTCATTGCACTTTTTACTTCATGTATGTATAGGGATTTTGTTTTTATAATCATAATTAACCATAGTAATGGTGAGTTATATTTTTTAAACACTAAAACCTTTTTCATTTTTAACTTAGAAAATAAAAATTTACGATAATCCTTAATAGTGTAACAAGATAATAATTCTTTTTTTAACATTTTTTTTGTTTCTTCATCTTTATTACTCAATATAGTACTAAAACCATCAAAATGCAAAGAATTTAATCTAACTTTTTTAATTTTCTTGCCGTGTTTATGGATACTATCAGAAAATTTTACGTCCTCGTACCCCCAATAAGCTTCTTCATTATACCCACCTACTTCCCAAAACTTTTCTTTTTCCATAATAAGTGGAGCTTCTTTTAAATAAGATTTTGTTGTTATTTTTTTATAAGGTAATGTAAGTCGTAAATCAGGACTTACCGCATAAATTTCTTCGGAAAGAATAGATATTGCTTTTAAAACCCAATTATAATCTAAAATATCCACATCGTCATGGAAGATAGCGATATAATGTTTGGTTGCCTCTTTTACCCCTGTATTATAGGCTTTCGGGCAATGATAAGGTAGTGATTTGACCACTTTTATACCTTCCATCTCAAAATTTTGTTCTGGGCTATTATCTACTATAATAATTTCTACCTCCCAATCTTTTAAATGTTCTGTTGTCCTTTTAATGCTAGGCACAATTCTTTTTTTAATGAATAAATCATTAAAACAATTAACGATAATACACGATATACTTTTTTTACCACCCATCATTTATTATTTTTACTATCTTTTTGGTTTGTTGTGGTGTGACCCACCACCCTACGGGTAAACAAATCATCTCTTCAACCATATCATCTACATTAGGTAGTTTACTCACATATTTAAAAACACAGGAATGTTTGTCATTTCTTTCATGAACTCTACTAACCATTATATTATTTTTAGTCATTTTTTCTATGAAATTTATTTGATTTTTTACTTTAATTGTATACACCCAATAAGACGGACTAACCTTCTTATTAATCTTTAATAATGTAATGTTTGGATTGTCTTTTAAGTGTTTAGTGTAGTAATTCGCGTTTCTTATGTTAATTTTAAGTAATTTATCTACATATTTTAAATTTTCTATCCCTACAGTAGCACACACATCATTCATATGAAATTTAAACCCCCATTCTGAAATATTAGACTCACACCTAAAAACATTTGCGTTGTCTTCCCTATCTATACCGTACCACCTTAAAAGTCTTGCTTTTTTTGTTAATTTTTTATCTGGTAATATAATACATCCCCCGTCTATGCTTGTAATGTGTTTTATAGCTTGGAAACTGTACACTATTATATTGTTATTTTTTATGGTTCCTAGTTTTTGCCCCATATACTCACTCCCAAATGCATGGGATGCGTCCTCTATAATAATAGGTCTAAATCCGTATTTTTTCTCTGTGTAATTTTTTATCTCCTCCACCTTTTTTAAGTCCACTGGATTACCACCCCAATGAACCAACATTATTATTTTAGTTTTACTTGATAATTTCTTTTTTAAATCATCTAAACATATATTACAAGTAGATTTGTCTACGTCGACCCATTTTAAATTTAAATTATTTGCTAATATAGGCCAGTTAGTTGCGGTACAAGTCAAGGGACAGGTAAGAACTTCGTCCCCGTCATTTATTAAAGGCCAATTATAACTTGTGTGACCCTGAATACTATTTTTAATAAGGTGTAATGTTAAATGAAGTGCTGAGGTTGCAGAATTAGTGGTTATTATATTTTCAGTACCAATATATTTTTTTAATCTATCTTCAAATACTTTTACTTGTTTCCCCTCACCAATAAAACCAGATTCTAAAACCTTTTTAACCTTTTCAGGTGCAGTAGGTGACATAAACACTTTAAAAAGAGGTATAGAGTTTTTCTTCATACATAAAATATAAAGAATTATGAATTATAAATCAATTTATAAAACCCCTGGACCTTTGTCTATTCTATTTTCCTCAAACCATTCAATAATTGCATTTATGGCCCACACTGCACCACTTGCAAACATTCCGTCAAAAAACCAATTAGTGTAAGGTATCACCACTAAGTCAACTGTGGGTGAAAAAAACACTATTGAGAATAAAAACCCCACCCAAGTAGATGTACACATCATACATTGTATAAGTTCCCCAAAAAAAGTAGATTTTTTTATTAATAATTCTCTAAAACTTTCAAAGAGACTACCAAATACTAGTATATTTGACATTCCATAAGCTGCTATAATCCATATAAATATTTCCATAATTTTAATCGTAATAAGTGTCGTTTAAGTTAGATGACCTAAGATGTTTTGCTCTTCTATTTACTGTAACATTTTTAAAGTGTTCCAATACATCATCTTGTTCTTTTATTTTATTTTTTTGTTTTTTTATTAAGTTGTTTGCTTCCAATAACTCTTTTTTTAATTTTTCTAACTCCTCAATCAGTTGGGTGTCTTTAACTTCTCTAGTTATAATTTTCTCCACTATAACTTCTTTCTCTATTGGGATTTCTTTTATAACTTCTTTTATTATTTCTTTTTCGATGGGAACTTCTTGTATTTGGGATTTGGGTAGGAATGGTGCGACACCATATTTGTCCAGTGTTAATCCGTCTTTTGCACATTTTATGATAAAGTCTTCTACCCCATCTATTTCATTAAGTTTGCAGTACCCTTCAAATTCCTTGTGTTGTTCTTTATTAAGCATTAGTTAAAATTTCTTTTTCATTTTCAATATCTTCTATATCTCTTATTTTAAAATTAAGATAAGGTTGGGGATTATCAATATTAAAAAACTTATATTTTTGTGTTTCTATATTGTATAGTCCGTACCCGTGATTTTTTATACTTTCTCCAAAATTTTGATTTATCATTGACCCTACCATATAAGCTTTTTTATTTCCCGGTATTTTAAAAGTTTGTCTTTTGTGTATGTCTCCCGCTAATACCACATCACAACCTTCAAATATCTCAACATTATACCCATCCTCAAATTCAAACCCGATATCTGTATATAACCCAATTATTGGTCCGTGAAATAAACCTATTTTATGTTGTGGACATTCATTGGGTATGTTAGGTTTGGTGTTATGTGTCAATAATGAATAAACACACCATAGTACATTCTCATCTTCATAACATCCTTTGTCTTTATAGTAAACTATGTTAGGGTTATTTAAACTTTCTACCACTGGAGATATCGCGTCCATCCTATCTAAATTATTTTCTAGGAAGTCGTGATTCCCTATAATATAAACACATTTACATATTTTTGCGGTTTCTGTCATAAACCACGACATTAAATTTATTAACTCTGGTGTCATCTGATTTTTAGAATGCACAAAATCACCCGTAAAAACTATTCTGTCTGGAGATAATTTTTTCCATTCTTCTAAAGCCACATTTAATACATTTCTATCCCTTGTATGTTGTTTGTACAATTTAAGGTGTAAGTCAGAATAGTGTATAATATTTTTTATTACCATATTATGTGTTAGAGGAATCTATATCCTTATCTTTTATAATTTCTCTTATTTTTAATAATGCAGTTATTACGATTAGAGTGATGCATAATTGGATAAAACTACTTGAGGCTAAATAAATTAAGTAAGCCATCAAAAATAAAAAAATTAAACTTATTCTTAGGTTCTTATTAATGTTTAATAGTACTGTGTAAATTTGTGGGTATTTGTCAAACCATTTTGTTTTTTCTTCTGGTGGGTAATACATTACTGATTTGCTGTACTCTCCGTCGGTTTGGGGGAAATACCTCATGATAAACCACATTGACAGGCTTACCATAATAGTAGGTAAAAAATTAACTATAAAAAAATACCAGAGTACCACCCCTAAAATCAACACATTTACTACTTTTCCTAAAGTATTATTCTCTAATAAAGGTTTTATCATTCTATTATACAATCCTTTAATACCTTCTTTCCACCCTTCTACTAGTTCCACCTCCACCTCAAAATCCCCACCATATAATTCTTCTAACATTTTTACACGATGGTTTCCATCTACTATTTTATATTTTTTATCGTTATTTTTGTCTACACAAACTTGCATATAAGAAAAGTTTTCGGGGACATATCCTTCAGTGGAGATGCTCTTTCTTAATCTACGCCACCCATAAAAAATAGATTTAAAATTAGGTTTTTTACTACCGAAAAGAGGGGAGCTAATATCTTTTATTTTAACTTTTATTTTTTCAGCCATTGTTCATTATTTTTAAAATTTCTTCCTTAAAATCATAACATTTTATTATTTGGTAGGTGTCGTTATTCTCATTAAACCAAACTATGTAGGAGTCACCAATCTCTAATTCTGTATTTCTTTCTAATATTAATTTATAAAAAGATAATTGTAATGAGTATGTATTTAATTCACAAACATCTAGGTGACTTATAGGTTTTTTAAATTTTTGCCACTTATTTTGTTTTTTTATAGCTTTATTAGTTTTCCAGTCCCATATTTCCAATTTTTTAGACTTTTCGTTGTAGAATAACTGGTCAATCATTCCTGTAATGCCCCATTCTTTATCACCCACAACAATTTCCGCTCTAACAGGAATAAGTTTTTCAAAAGATTTTTCATAAAAGTCTTCAAACATTTTGATTAACTTATTTACAGATTCTTTACATTCTAACATATTTTCTACCCCACCCAAAACTTCTGTAATTTTATGTTCTGGGAATGGAAATAGCTTATTTGTTAGGAAATTTTCTGCATATTCGTGAAAAGCAGAACCTCTTTCACAAGAAAAATCTGCCTTATATTTCCATTCTTTTAATATCTCCTCTTTGCTTATATCTCTCTCATCCGCTTTTTTCTGTGACCAATATTCTTTATCAAATGGTTGTTTGTATTTTCCTATTACTGACGTTACTGACTGTGTTTTAACACCGTCTAAATAATAAATGTGTTCCTTGTCATGAAACTTTATGTTATTAAATTTAGCTAATTCTCTAGTTATTTTCATTTTATAATAATGTTATTTCTTTTAATCCGTTCACCCCACCTAATTCTCCAACATCTTTATCTGCAGATAATTTAATTAATCTAATTTTCCCTCGTAATTTACCACCATCTAATTTTCTATACAATTGTTGTGCGTCATTCCAAGCGTCACCGTCTAAACAAATTATAATATTTTTTTTACAATAATCATACAATTTATTCCATAATTTATCACTAACATTTTTACCTAGGACTGGAATTGAGTTATTGATGAAGAACATGTCGAATACCCCTTCGACTAAATAAACATCTTCTTCCCAATTTATTTGGTGTTCGTTAAATATTATTTTATCTTTTTCTGCTTCTGGATTTTTATATTTATTTTTATGCCCGACATAAGAACGTGATACAAAATAATTTATTTCACCATTTATATCAAATGAAGGTATTATTATCCTACCCCTATATTTTCCTTCTGTAGTGTAACCAATGGAGTATTTAGTGATTATCTCGTTACTTATATTTCTCTTTCTTAAATAATTGTAAGCTTCTTTATAAGGGATAGTTAATTTATTTCCTTTACTAAAGGAGATATATTCTGCTGGTAGACTTACATCTTCGTATTTTCTTTTTTGGGTTTTTATGAAATCTCCTCCTATTAGTTTCCAGGTTGATTTATTTCTTTTGTTTCCCCATTTTATAAATAACTTATTTAATGACCCATGTGTGCCATATGTTTCGGAACAAGCCCAACATTTATAAACCCCTTGGTTGTAATTTACTTCAAAATTACCTTTACCGTCTCCCTTATCCAAACCTTTTATGTCGTGGGAGCATACGGGACAATCAAATGATATTTGTCCCTTATTGGGGTAGTGTGAGTTTATTTCACCTAAAACGTCCTGTAATAATTCTAATAGTAGTGGGTTATCGTCCATATGGTAAGTATATGGAATGTTTGGTGATTAATCAATTACCAAATGTCTTTTTGTTTCATAGCTCCCAATACACAAGTATAAGCGTCTGCCATGTCAAAATTTTCTTTTTTAAGGGTATTATTTCTTGTATAAGCCCAGGTTAAATGTGGTTCTTTATCAGAAACTTGTTGCCAAATAATTTGTTTTTTATCACAACCAACATCGTAGTTGCCAAATAAAACTTTTCGTCCTTTAGAGTTTTCAGCGAATAGACTAGGGAACGCAAATTTTCTAGAGTTGTATGTGGATATATATTCTGGTGTGATACCTAAGACTTCATAAATGATTCTAGTTATAAAAGAATTATACCTCATTAAGGTAGCAACTGTTCTAATATTATTAGAGTTCATAAGTGGTTCCTCAATTATAACCTGTGTGATACCTACATTAGTATAGTCAATTAGTTTGTTCTTAAACTGGTCTGTTTTTTTTAACATTTCCTCTATCTTATCTTCTGGTGTAGGTTTTATCTTAGGAGAAAAATGTGTCAATTCTAATAGTTGTCCACTCTGTGAATCAAACAGAGCCCACCCTATAGTTTTTGTCGATACATCTAAGCCTAAAATTTTAGGCGACTTTCCAATATTTTCCATATATAAAATATTAGAATTTTAACTTTAAAGTCAAGGTTACTGGTGTGTTTTTGGGTTTTTTAATTGGTCTGTCTGGTTTTGCTATACCTAACAATCTACTTTGGGAATCATATAAACCTACCTCAGTTATGTAAGTAGAAGAAATGTCTGATAAATCCCATACTTGATTTACGTCACCAAAAGGTGTCATAAACTGTATTCCAGTATCGTTACCTCCCGCTCCGTAATATGGAGATTCTGAATTAGCCGCTGTTTGATTTTCGGTTATATAAAATTCCCCTGAGTTGGCGACTATATTAATTGTAAGTTGTATTTCTCTTTCAAAAGAATAGTAAGTGCAAGAGCCTGACGTATCAGCTGTAAAGAATACTTGAGTAAACCCTGATTCGAACCCGGTGTAACCATAATCGATTGTGGTTGCACTTGTACCAGAAGCTGAACCTGAAAATAGGAAATTCTGTACTATTGTTGGGTCTGTTAAAACAATAAATCCTTTATCTAGATAACAAATTCCCACAGGGATATCTTGAGATTGAGCATAAGCTTTTGGTGTATTAGATGATGATACCGTGTCGGTAAATCTAAAATTATCTACTCCACCATCTACATACCCATTTGGTAATACATTTTGTTGCCATCCACTAGCCCAGTTTGTTATAGTCGTACTTGTACCACTTATTTCTGGACCTAAAATCTCATCGGTAAATAAAAATGCTACATTAGACGATTGTAAACTAGGCCTTCCCTTAACATTACCTTTAAGTACGGGGTTTCCGAAATACTCAGCGTTTAAAGAGTTATCCGATGAAAATGGTTCTGGTTCATAATAAGAACTATAAAAATCTAATGTATTACCAACTTCACCACCTCTATAGGTTCCACCCATAGGTAAGGTTAATTTAATTGTTCTACCGTCTATTAATTCCCCATAGGTATTAGCCCCTATATCCACAACCACCACATTTTCTTGGTTTAGCCCACTAAATCCAGTTCTAACCCAAGAAGACGCAAATGATTCACATTGAGCTGAAGTTGTTGGTAGGTTGAATGACGAGAATAGGTTTGAGAACGGTCTTCCGTTTGATGGGTCTCTTTGTGCCGCTGTAAATGTTAGTGAAGTCCCTGTTGTTGTTGTCCAACCGTTACCTGACCACGGAACTAATGTTGTCTCGATAAATTTTTCGTTTGGTTGTATTTTTTTAAGTTTTCCCATTTTAATTCCAATTTTTATAGTTAGATGAAGAAGAGTTTATGTCTAATGCTAAGGACGCTCTACCAGGAAAGTAAAGTTTTATCATATGAAAAGGGCTAGCTTCACTCCTATTATTACCATTACTTTGTATACCTGGAAAAACACTTTTTTTAGTTAATTTTCCACTTTTCGGGTAATCAACAAACATTACCCTTCCTTTATCTGGTGGACTCATAACTGATAAATATTTAGATGTCCTGTTTCTTGCACTATATTCACCTGGTGTACCAAAAAATGGTAATCCTTGTCCATTTGTAGATACTACATCTTGGTATCTTTGTCTACCGCCTTTTATAGTTTGTGAATCAAAATAGGCGATTGGTAATTTATTTACTTGTCTACTATTTTCTGTGTAGTTACTATTTTCTCTATACCAATTTAATGCTTTTATATTCATAATTTTAAATTTCTTGTCCTGTTATTACTTTTCTAAATAATGCATCACCTGCACTTGTTGTCCACGTTGTCGAAGCTCCTGAAGCGTACCCAAACCCTCTAGGGTCTGGTGAAAATGATGACTTAGTCTCACCCGCTGCTCCATAAAATTTAAACTCAGAGTCATCATATATTCTATAATAATTTTGTGAAGAAACATTATTATATGAAATAGAGTCGGTTACCGCTTCTTTATTAAACTTAAATCTTACTGTTACTTTACATGGTGCGGCACTTGGGGAGTTAGTTGAGTATATTGTCCATGTGACAGGAATGGATATATTATAATGATTTATACTACTACCACTTAATCCACTTCTAAATCCACCACTATAGGTGTCGGTCATCCAAAAATTATTACTTTGTGACGCTACCCCTACAAATATTTCATCCGCCATTTTCATCATACGAGTACTTAAAGTATAATAAGGTTCACTTTGTGCGGCAACTCTTCCAGCACCGACACTCCTACCATTATCTTTAGATGGGTTTAACGCGAAATATGGACTAGCAGACCTAAATCCTTGTTGGTTGGTATTCCAGTTTGATGAATACTCTAATCCTCCCACTAATAATCCGAATGTATCCGATGGGTGTGTTGTTTGAGTTATATTTATCCCTTTGGCTTCTTGTGCGTTTATATTTATATATTTACCTTGTTCTTGACTTAACCTTTTTAATTTAATTGGGTAGTATGTTGGGGATATATCATTACCTTTATTAACATTCAGTACTAATCTTGCACTTGGTAATGTACTTGTGATATTGGAGTATCCTGGGTTGTCAAAGTTATCTACTCCGGTTTCCATGTCTACTGCGGTAACGAACCCTATAAAGGTATTTGTAATACTATCATCTTCTGTAGACCAACCAGTTTCTTTACCGTTCATATTAAATTGTGGGTACGGTGCGGTATTACCCTCATCCCAATTATTTATACCACCACAATTTAAATACCCCATACTAAAAGCTTCAAATCCAATACCTGCCTCACCTGAACCTTTAGTGTATCTATTACCATCATTATTTAAAGAAGGTGAAAATACTAAAGAAAATGGTGACGCAACATTTAAACCTTTTAAATAGGTCCCACTAAAATCTATACCCATATGTTCTCCTCTTGGCATAAAGGCTCCTCCCGCTAAGGATAAAGCGTTGTAATAACTAAAATCTTTATAAGGAACCAATTTAATATCTTCACTATTAAAATTAGCTCCGTCATAAACTTTTACTGAATCCCAAAAATTCAAATACTGACTAACCCCAAATTCTGATAAATCATTTAAAAAAGAATTATAGTCAGAAGTAGTTAAAACATTTAAAGTATCATTAAAATAATCATTTAAACTATTTTCTATGGTTGTTGGATTTGATGATAGTACGTCTTTGTGGTCGGATATATATTTTGACGCTAATAACTTATTAAGTACAAAATAATCGTGTAAGTACACATCTAATTCTAAAGTATCTCTATAGTACTTAACACTTCCGTTAGTTGTTTTTACTCCTACTGCAACATAAGTAGTCTCACTACCTCTAACATTCACCCTATTGCTTTCTGGTGATGCCCATATTATATTATGTTGTTTGTAACCATTATTAATTTGTTTTCTAAAATTAATTAAATTACCTGTCGCGTACGGAATGTACCCTAGTTGAGCTGAGTCATTACTAGTAGAATTAGTATCTGCATGTTGTTGCGTATTTCTATAATCGACGTCCCCGTCTGAAATAGCAAATTTTTCGAATAGGGAAACTAAACTTTTACTTTCTAAAACACGTTTACGTCCTTCATCGGTTAATTGTAACTCTAATGTCGTTGTTGTTGCACTTGTTATATATGCCATTTTTTTATTCTCTTATTATATAATTATCTCGTTAAACGATTTCTTTTAATTTAAATACATGTTATACAATCTCCATTACATGGTGATTCTTTGCCCAAATACTCACACATAGCACAAAATATATAATCATCTTTACAATACTCTAATATATTTTCTCCGTTATTACCTAAACACCTTAAAAAACTATTTAAGTCATTTATACCTACTAAACCATCACCGTCAAAATCACCTACTAATGTATTAGTTTTTGTTGTACTCCCCATAAAACTTAAAAATGTTTTAAAGTCATTTATATCCACACTCCCGTCTTGGTTAAAATCTGCACATACTGTACAGTACGTTGGAAAATAGTTTGTTACTGAGTCTCTTGTACCCCAACAACTACTTTTCATCCCTGACGCTGGATTCTCTACTTTTTTATCTGAGGTTGGTTGACTATATTTAGACCATAGTGTTGATTGGTTGTAGTCCCCACCCATACTTGTATTATATAACTTAATGTTGCCTTTTTTCATTTCAAAAGCGGGACCCCTCATTACTGAAGATAAAGTACCATAATCACCCGAAAGTACTAATGGGTTCCCTCCTCTAGAATCTGGTAAATCATAAAAACATGAATCTGTTAATGCACTTACAGTTGTTCCTGTCACACCACAATCACCAGTCACACTTATCGTATCAACACAACTACCTACCCCCACAAATCTACGATAATCTATATCCGAATCTGCAAGTCCAAATTTTTCTATAGCGTCTAATAAACTAACTTGTGAAGTTAAGACTGCTTTACCATAATCGGACAAATACACCCTAAGTGTATTACCTGATAAAGAATTATTATATAAATTTAAAAATCCCATTTAAAAATCAATAGAAATTGTAAATTGTTGGGTACCTGTTCTTGTAATAGGTGATTGGAATTTAGCAATAGCCATTAAATCTGGATTACCATTTTCGTTATCAAATAAACCAATTTCACTTATCCTAGCGTCAGCTGCAGGAGCGGATGGGTTGGCGTTATTATAATCCACCCATGTTGGGTTTGTAGATTGTGTGTATTGGTTATTCCCTAACTGTACGACATGTTTCATTTCATAGATTGTCGCCATTATATCGGTGGATAGGGTACCGTAAAAGAAGTACTCATCACCAAATTGTAAATGTGTAGGTTCTAAAGCACCTGGTATGTTAATAAAATTATCTAGATTATAGGCTGTCATAGCTGAATAATACGGACAAGTAGAAGTGCTTCCCGCTGTATAGTCTTCAGTTATGTTAAAAGTGTGCCCAACTAATTGTGATGCGGAAATAGTATCACCGCTAGTATAATTTGTTAATAAAGATGTTACATTTCTCATTTCCCAGTTTGCGGGATTTAATGTATTACCATTCGGAACTAGTTGTGTTAAAATCCAAATTTCTGTAGCTGTAAATCCGGTACCTAATTCATCGGTAACTAAATATGGAAATTCTCTACCTAACGTAAAGGCCACATCAAAAGCTGATTCTCCTGGTATTTTAGTTTCTTTAACATAATAGTTACAATGCATACCAGTAGTCATTCCGGTATTTATTAACATATAACTCATATACAAAGTATCACCATCAAATTGTACAGCACCACCAGTACACCCTGTTGTACAAAGAGTACCTGTAATAGATTTTTCTGTTTTAGGTGCTGGTAAAGTCCAACTTCTGTTAGATTTATAAGACATTGCTGCTAATAATTCTTCGTCATCAATCACAACCATTTTATAGTCTGGAAATACTTTACCTACTCTATTAGGGCTAGTTGTACCACTACCAGAATTATCATCCCATAGTTGGTAGTATCTAAGTCCATCATCATTCATATTTGGATTTACGTTGGATGTCATTAAATGAGGTTGTGCTCCTACTGGAAAAACATTGAACCCTACAGGGTCTACATAAAAGGTTTGACCATATACTGTTTCATCCCCCATACCTGTACCTACACCAGAACCGTCAGTACTTGTTTTTTTATGCCACATTAACCACGGTAAATGCATTTTAAAATTACGTGCTTCCCCTATTGTAGTTGTTGGGTTGTACCCTACACCTTCTAAAGCAAATTTTTCACCATAAAAATCTGTTGTATTGAGATTGGTGTAGTGTATAAATCCAGCACATTTTTGTTCTGAGGGTTTAACTCCTCTTACATTGTTATACGAATCAAAGTACCAGGTTCCCGCGTAATAATCTTGGTAATCATCATAAGCAGTATCACTAAATGTTTGTCCGTTATCACTCTCTAACCCAAAATATTCTTTTGACCCACAATAACCACTAGACCCATAATTATCTACTCCTTCATATACCGAGGTGTCTACCCCCGCAACTGTATGTGTCCAATTAATATTCATATTCCAAATTTTTGCATCAAATTCTGAAACGTCACAACAACTATTAAACGATAATGTATCATCGCACCAATAAGTTGAAGTATTTGCGGTAACATATATACTGTCAGTTGTCATAGGGTCCCCTGAAACCCCAGGATAAACCCTTACTCTACCAAATGTTTCCGCACTGTAACTTGAGAAGGCGTAGTTATCACTATTATTAAAATTAGCAATATCTCTATCAACTGTTAATGTTATTGTATTTTGAGTTTGGTCCGTTGCTAGACCTTCATTATCTAGGACTTGATAGAATAGTGTAGGTGAGGGTGCGTCACACTCTAAGTCATAACAACTATTACTTCCTGATAATTCATAAGTCACAGAAATTAAATCTCCTGCTTGTGGTGTATACAATACTATACTTGAGCATGGGTCATTAACTAATGATTCTGGTGTTCCACTTAATATAGTCATGTAGGATGTTCCAGTCATTGCAGAGGTAGGTAATATCCAGTTTGAGTTTAGGGTATATTGGTAATCCACTTGTGCCCCAAAATTACATCCAGTACCACTAAAGAACCCTCTTGATGTTGCCGTATTGTAAACTTCTTCCCAACCTGGTTGTGGGATTGTTGGTCCGAAAGTATCACCACTAGCAATACCGTCTTGTAGTGGATACTTAACATGTCCCTTATTTTTTGCTGGAAACCCTAAAAGATTCTGTGCGTTGTGTTCTGCTTGTAATATATTCAGGTCCACTGCTTGAACAGGTAACTGTGAATAACAATCATAGCAAATTTCACTATCTCCTATCTGGAATAACCCTACATTTAATTTCCCTTCTGATAATTTTTTTCTACCAGCGTCGGTTAATCTAGCTACAATAGCTCCTTGTGTACTGTTTTTAATTATATAACTCATAATTTTTGTCTTTAATCATAAATACCATTTATTTCAATTTTTTCATTTAATAGGTGTTATTCTTCCCTATATTATTAATACTACTTGTTGTTGTTACCGGTGAATAAAAAACATTTCTATCCATAACAAAGCTAACTGTCTCTGTTTGTGATTCTGTAGTTATAGTTTGTCCACCAATTAATGGGTAGTATCTTCTTACTATAACGTAATAATAATAAGTATCTACACCTGGTGGTAATAAGGTAAAATTTACTAGAATATTACCAGCGTGGTCTACATCGATTTTTTCTATTAATTCTTGCACTTGGTTACCTTTAGAATCTAGTAATCGTACTATTATTTCTTCCACCAAATTATTGTTTTTAATATATGAAACAGGAATTTGTGGTTCTTTAGTTACTGGTGTGGAAATTACTTGATATATAGTTTTATAGAATAGGGTTATAGTATCCCCACTATTATATGTACTTGTCTCATTTAATAACTGTATGAGGTTATCTCCGTCTTTTCTATAGTCTTTGTCTTGGAATTGGATGAGTCCGTTTATCGCTAGTGCGACCCCCCCCAATGATTGTCTCTCCAAATTAACATAATAATAATCGTTCTGAGTATATATTGTGTCTGTTATTGTAGTACTAACAGTCTCAGGAATCGTAATATGTTGTGTGTACCCCCCACCATTTGCGTCATACATGAATTGTAAACTATCCCCCACTTGTACCGTTGATGGATGAAATATAACACTTCTGGTATTTTCATAGAAATAATAATCACCATAATCACCACTAGCACCCCCATCTACACTATAACCAGAAGGGGCTGTAGTACCACTTCTACCTTCTTTTAATACAACCCCATTTACGGTTACTATTGGTCTGCTCGCGATAGGTGATTGTAACGTATAATAGAATGTGGACGAACTATAAGTGGTTGCAGTAGTTTCTGGAATATCACCAGACCCACTTACTAAAGTATAATTTTCAATTCGTAATAGTGGACTGTCTGGGGTGGGGACATTAAAACTATCCAAATATAGTTGTGGGGTTGGTGGGTTTTGTACTACCACCATATAAAAATCGGTATTCCATTCTATATTACTTTGAGTTGGGTACTTAGCGGTATCAACCCAAACATCATTTGTTGATTTTTTATCTTTGTAAAGATAACTAGGTCGTATAATAAATTCCCACGCTATGTCTGTAGATAACCCGGATAAAGGCATGAACGTTTCAGCACTATAAATCGTGGATTGGATATTGGTGTCTAGATAAGCAGGCATTGTATCAAAAATTGCTTCGTAATCCGCTAATGGAGCTACTTCTTCAGTTTCAAAAATATAAGGATAAACTCTAAATTTAGGATAAAGATTTTCAAAAGCCATATCTTCATTGTTCCCACCAAAATAAAACTGTATATTTTTGCCTTTATCATTTTCTAAATTATAAACTTCTAATGCTGGTATACCACCTATTCGTGTAGTTACATTAGTTGTTGCTCTACTTAAACCATTTATAGTTAATGATGGGTTAGGCATTGATTGTAAAGATGCATTTATGGTAGGGCGAACTTGTGGTACACCTTTTTGTGTTGTATTGTATTTTGGTTTACATTTAGTATTAATCATATTAGCGGTAGTTCCGGTACTAGCGGTTATCCCTATAGTAGATTTAGGGCCATCATCCACACCACATATTGGACCTTCTAAATACTCATTAAATGAGCCCCCACTAAATTGCATATGATATAATCTTGTATCGTCTTGGGATACACTCCAAAATCCAATTCTTCTTGACCCCAAATATTTACATAGTGCGTAATTATCTACCCAATAAGGTGCTGAGTCATCGTCACCAGACCAAGTACTTTTATCTAATAAATTTAAATCAATATTATATGTGGAGTTAAATGGATTCGCGTCTCCATTTCCTTTAGTTACTGCACCACCAGATGCGTTAGCCATTGTATCAGTAAATTGTATATTAAAAAATTCACCGAAATCACCAAACCTATTTATTTTTACTCTAGTTGCTCCCATAGCACTCCAATCGGTGGATGTGGTAAATGGTGTTTTTGCGGGTGAGTTTGTAAGTAGGGTAGTTACAGCGTAATTGGTGGATTCGGACCTACCACATCCTCCGTTACAGGCTCTAAATTTTGGAGTAGTATGCCTGTTAAGTCCGTACGCGTCGGCTCCAAAATTAGTGTGAATACTTGTCGTTCCTTCTCCTCCTTTAAATACCATGTCTAGTGTGTAGGTCACCCCTGTAGGTCCATATTTACCACTATCATCTCTAAATGAAGCTAATGTAATACCTATTGTATCGTCATCTGAAGCAGATGACCTAAAGGTTAAATCCCAAGTATAATTATAGTAAGAACATATACTTTGTTTACCTACTACTGCACTGTTATTACCACTTGAAGCGTAAAGTTGTGATGCACCTCCTTCTAATACTATTCCAGTTGCTACCGCAACCGTACCTGCAGAAGAAACTGAATAATCATTAGAACTGACGTCTTCTATTGTTATACCGTAAGTTGTACCAGTTAAACCACTAACAGCTACTGGGTTACCGTATATACCATAATTTTCACGAGGGTCAACTGTTCTCCACCCGTAACCTGCACCTTGTCCTGGCCACCAATACAAAAATTTATTGATTATCGTATTATAATAAAATTTACCTATGTCTCCTGCAACAGCACTAATCGTAGGTCCTAAATTACCACCTTCAGTCATATCAATAGCGGATTCTCCTAAATACCAGTCATCACTGGTATTTGTTAGTCTACTTGCGGTAGTGCCCGTATAAAACCAAACATATGGATTACTACTATATACTTTACCGTCTAAACCTAAACCAGTATCATAAAACTCGTTTACACCTGCAGTTGCGGGACCCCAACCAGCAGTAAATGGCATATCGTAAGGAGCATTAGGAACATACGGTGTCCAACTAATAGTTGTTGAGGATAATGTATTAAGGTTCCATCCAGCAGTACTCATTCCATTATTACCATCATCATAATTATATGGAGTACAACCAGTATTATCTGGAGCAATATTAGTATTCATAGGGCGGTCTTCTATAACACTTATTGTATATATCCCATTACTAATATCAGTAAATGTGTGGGTAGTATCAGCGGTAGTCCCATAATGGGTGCTTACAACAGAACCATTTTTTACTAACTCGTACCTATAACTAGATGTTTCTGTTATAGAATTTGTAATGCTTATTTGACCTAGTTTATTGGTGTTTAATACACAATCGTCGTTTGTTAAACTACCTACTATGGTTGGTATGGTGAATCCACTTATTTGTATTTGTGTACTTCCGGTATTACCTATAGAGTCTGTGATAGTAGCTTCGTACCACCCCTCACATAAATTTATAATATCAAATGTGTCTGCTGTATAACTATCACTACTACCTGACCAACTAACCTTATAGGGTGGTGTAACACTAGTGGAACCAGAAACATCCACAGACCAAATTTCTCCATCACACCTACCACTTAGAGTATTCTCTATGTTATAGTTAATTAATATTATCTCTCCGTTTGATTCTGCTATTGCCATATCTCCATTTAGTTTTTATTATTTACACGGTTGTTCATCGTATATACACTTACTAGTAGCCTCACACCAATACTGTCCCGAACTACACAACCCGGCATCATCACCAGTACCTGCATCGTCCCCACCATGTGCACCACCACCTCCACCAGAACCTGAGCCAGAACCTGAACCTTTACCACCTGTAACTGGGCCATATTGGTCTGGTGGTTTAGGTTTTAGCCTTGTAGCACATAACCTTACACACTGTTCAAATGTTTTAAACTCTCCTTTTGGGTCTTCAAAACATAGTCCATCTTTACATGTGTATCTTAATAATATAACCCCACCTCCTTTTGGTGTTCCTGGTGTTCCTGGTGTTCCTGGTTTTACTGGTTTTACTGGTTTTACTGGTTTTACTGGTCTTCCTCCTCCTTTTGGTGTTCCTTCAGGCCCACCATAAAAAACCGACGTATCTGACGTACTTAAATTATTTATAACTTGTTCTAAATAAATATTTTCTTGTACACAATCACCAACTAGGTATGGCATACATTGGGTATTTAATGAGGAACAGTATTCTTGAGCGTTTTTTAAACAATCGTTACACTCATAAGTAGACAAATCACTAAAAATATTGGTTATTCCGTATATTGGGTCTAATTTTAGTGCACTTGCTAGTTCTTGACCACATTTACAGTAATATTTACAGGTTGTTTTTGATGGTACAGTTTCTGGTTCTGGGTTATAATGAGAATACGACGAAACTATATTAACTTCTTTACCTTTTATATTTAATTTTCTGTTTAAATTATGTACTTTCCAGTCTGCTGGTGTGGTCTTGTGTATTATATCGTATGTGGAAGCTACTTTAGTTCCGGAACAAGGTTTGTGGAACCCACAATCTGGTGTTACTACAATGTAGTGTTCTAATATATTACCATAATAATTTTTAAATTTATTTAGTATAACATAAGATTGACTTAGTTGGGGGAAGTTAAAGTCACATTTTGCCCCGTATTCATTACTATTATAGGTTGGTGTGTAGAACCGGAATATCCCGTTATGACTCATTTTTGTCATTTTAGATTTTGACTTGTCACTTAATAGATAATCTTTTATAGTATTTCCTTCTATCATTTTTTGCCATGTATTAGAAGGTTTTTTTACAGATATATCCCACACTAATTTATTATCTGGGGCTGTTGTATCCATAAAGGTCAGACTACCAAAGGTACTATTATCAACATAAGGTGTTCTTATATTGCCACATTCACTATCTGATAGATATAATGTTCCGTCCAACTCTACTGTTTTGGTGATTCCACCTACCTTAAGTTCAAAAGGGATAGATTTTTTAGTGGAGTCAAAGAATAATTTTTTACTAGTTACACTATTAGAAGCTTTTACCCCTCTATAATAAGGGGTTTCTAAGGTTTGTCCACTCATATTTAATTTATGACCTAGATTTATATCTAATGCTGTTGCACCTCCTGATAGGTCATAAAAACCACCTTTAGATGTTGTGTTCCAATCTGTTTTATATTTTAGTTGTATGGTTTGTCCACTTATAAGATTTATAAGTCCAGTATCTAAAGTTATGGGTATTTGTTTGTGGAAAATAGTTGATGATGTCATCGAACTTAGTACACAACTATTCATACCACTAGTTGTTAAATCATTTTTATCCGTATCTAAACTTAAATAAGCGTTAGCATAACCATCTACATCCCTACTTCTAACCACCCTAAACTCTGTTAAGGTCGTACCAGTACCCCCAGTAGAAGAACCTTGTATTATGGACGCTGCGAAATCAAAATTTAATATCCCTGTATTGGTTGGAACGTCACCACAAATATATTTTTCTCTGCCAGAATAACAATTCTTGTATTTCTCACCAGAGTTATATTTAAAATTTGTATCTAATGAAGCTACTTCTTTTTCACCATCTCCTGCCTGAATAATGGATGTATTAATTAATCTTTTAATTTCGTAATCATTACCTGGGTATGTACCTGTAAATCCTGAAGGGTAACTTGTCTCTAGATATTGACACCATTGTGTGTCTGTATATTTTATATTAAGATAAGCTTTATAGGTGAATCTATATACCCCATTTGTTATCGCTGAATAAGTTAGATAACTATCAACATCACTTTCATTAAAAATTAATGTACCACCATTACGTCCGTAAGCAGAACTAAAGACATAAGGTCGATATTGTAAAGTTGTATCATCTATCAGCTTCATAGTTTTTACTGTTTCTATGTTACTAATAGGTATTATTGTTTGAGCAGAAAATGAAGCAGCACTTAGATGTAAATCGTAGGTATTGTTAACCATATTAGCGTCTCCAGTTGTAGCTGTAAACCCAGTATATAATTCTGAATCGTATTTTTTATTGTAGGTGGAAAAACAAAAATCTGTTACTGTATTTGCACTTATAGGTGCAATAGTATAAAGTGGTGTTAATATTTCATGTGGTGTCTCGGTATGTTGTGCACCGGCCATTGTAACACCAGAATGTATATGGTAATGTCCAATGTAATCTAGCCCGGAAGGTAATAGATATTCATTACCTTTTGTAAATAATCCTTTTTCATTTCCAATTTTTTCTGGCCCAACAATAGATTCTTTACGAGGACAAACTACAATACTATTAATATCCCCATACACATCATAATTAAAGCTAACGTCATTAAAACTATTTAACGAACTTCTTTCTATCCATTGGGATATCCCTGAATAATTTCGTGGTATTGTTTCTATTGAGCCTAGACTGTTAATTCTTGGGTAGTTTTCTATATTTCCTATCTGTTGGTGTTTAAGTTTGTCTGTGAACGCTCTTAGTTGTGTCTTAGTTGCAAATTTTAAAGAATAACATTTATCCGCTTCGGATAAAACTTGGTTATCCTGCATTTCATTTATCCAATTTAGTGGGTAACGGTACTTACCGTCACTAAAGATTTTATTACTTTCTTTTACTTCATTATTTTCTATATACCTAGATACATTATAAGGTATTTGTATATTATTGTTTTTAGGTAAATTTATGTCACTTAGGTCAACATTTATTGTTAATGGATTTTCTACAGCGTACACATCACTACTTATTAACTCCAAAGTTTCAGGTTCTACATTTTGTGGTGTTAGTTGTTTTTTATAATCATAAATTACCTCCCTATCCGCCAAATCTTTAGGTTTTAATGTTAAATAAGTGGTATTAAGAGTTATTTTAGTTGGGGGAGTTATGATTTGTTTAATGGGTTTAATTGTGAATATGTCCCCTTTTATTATAGTACTTTCATCTATATTAAGTTTAAAATCTAATGAGTGTGCATATTGTTCACAATTTTCTACTAATATATCCATATCAAATGATAGGGTCTTAATCATATTTTGACGAAACCTAACGTTAGGTATCATCATCTGTAGTGCGTGACTTTTAGCCCCTATAATTTTACCAAAAGGTTTTATACTTCCCTCAGTTAGACTAGTACTGAAATAATTTTTGTGACTTAAGAAAGCTCCACTCCCAGTACCTATAATTTGTTCAAACCCAAAATTCCCCTTACTGTTTTTAAATACTTCTAGTATTAACGGAGTTCTTTTACTGGATATGAGAGTAGTTACGTTGTTAAACTCTATTATTTTTTCATCAAAATATAAAAATACTCGTTGTACCCCATCTTTTACTTTTAGGATAACGTCTACAGGATACATAGTGTTGTATGAAAAATTAAATGAGGGTCTCTTACTGAGGTTTTCTTCGTTTACACCGTTACCTATAACTTTACCGGAAATAAAGAAGTTAAACTTTATTTTATCCCCTAAAACTCTTAAATCTATTTTTGTTCTATATACTTTTTCCATAATAATATTTTTTAATAACCGCCACCACCTGATGACGTACCACCACCTGATGATACTCCACCACTAGAATAACTACTACCACCACCACCACCACCACTACTAGTAGTTGTTGTAGTTGTAGGTATGCCACCACCTCCTCTTGGTGGTGTATATGTTGTGGTTGTTGTTGGGTTACTGTTATTATTATTCAAATTGTAAGTTTCTAACCATCCTAGGTTTTTTAAACCAAAATCTTTTAGTCCGTATATACATAAAAGGTTATTTGTACTTCCTTGTTTTGTAAAGATTGGTTCTGACTTGAATTTTCTTTTATTGCTGCTAAATTCTCTTGCAAGTATTTTTGTTTCTTTTATTACTAGTTCGCTTCCGGATATTAAAGACCTTTTATCTATATCGTATATGGAAGCATAAGTGGAGATTGGATTTGTTGTATTCCCGGTTAGTATATTATTATAATATAATGTGTTGGCTGCTGGTGCTACTGGAGAGGCGTTAAAGCTCATCATTCTTGCTTGAAACTGTGATGCTGGGTAAGAGGTATACCCCGTTGGGTTTACTGTAAATGTAGTTGTGTATCCACTATCATAAGATGTTCCTGTCATTGAGAAACATCTGTATACAAATTTATCTCTGTGAAAATCTGAATTTTCTACTTTAACCCCACTAGTCCATAATGTACTCGCTGGAATCATTTGTTCAACTATTCTTATCCAATAATCACCCATAGACTGGGCGTAATCTACCATTTTTTTATATGTATACTTATTGTTTGCCCCACAACTTTTATTTAAATAATCTAAATACATTTGTTGTAACACGGGATAACCACCAGTTTTACCATCATTAATGGTCATTCTATTTTTAACATCAATAAAGAATTTCCAGAAATTATCACGAAAAACTTTAAAATCTAATTTTTTAGCGTTAATTTGTGGGTTAGTAGAGTCCCATGTACCCCCACTTGATGGGTATGGTGGTGGAAGTGTCCCCCCACTAAACATACAATTATATAAGCTAGATTGTCTCCACACATCATATGTTAGTCCTTGACCTATATTTAAATGTAGGTCAACATTTTTAACATTTAAAACTAATTTTTCATTACTTGTTTGGTAGTACGCACTCCTCCAATATCTATCATTAAAACTATACCTTCTAGTTTCGTCCTCAATAGCACACCGATTTTGTTGTAGCATTTCAATATACCTAATCCTACTTATAATCTGTTGTCTCCAGTTAGGGCTAGATTGTGACGCGACTAAATTTTCAAACTTTATTATTAGTTTTTCTTTTGCTTTTTGTAGTTCTCCACAGCTGTGGTGGAATACGTTATTTTTAAAATTCTGAATAGGAGAAGACTCACTTCCCCTCCCGACCGCACTGAATAGTTTAAGGTCTGGTTCTATATCTGGTCTATATATATCTTGGCCTATTTCAATCCAAGATTTTTTATCGTCTATAATTCTTTTTAACCCAAATCCAAAATACATATGTGGGAATCTCCTAAATCTATCTAAATATGGTGACTTAGGGTCATTAGAATGTTCTCCGGTGGTCCAAAATCCACCCCATGTAAATTTATTAAACTTAGTCACTATACTAGGGCTACACCCACTTAATATTGATTCTCGTTGGTTTATTATTAAGTCTGACTTATGTTCTGCTGTTCTCTCAAACCACCCCGCTCCTCTTTGAAAAAAGAAATTATCTGTTATTCTAGGCACTTTTGGGTACCCGTCTGAGTCTATAGGGTAATCTGCAAAAATAAATGGGTTTAAGGTAGTTCCTGTGACATAGGTAAAGGAAGAAAAAGGAATGCTATATTTAATTGTTTTAGTGGTGTAAGCTCCACCAGAAATGCTTGTCCAATTATTGTCAAATTTATTTAAGTTTATTTTTGCGTCTGCAAGTACAACATACTCATTAAATTCCACCAAAGCTTCAGGAGCTCCTAATAGCCCTAATATAAACTCTATAGATTTTCTTGTGCCTTTAGATTTAAAAAGGTATCCTGTATTCATTAGTATTCTTCTATATAATTCAATATCTAATTCTGCTGGGGTTTTACTAATACTTGTACCGGAGTATTCTGGTACTGATACACCTAGTATATTGTTTAGAAAGTTTGTATTATTTAGTGTGTTTGGTGTTGCCCACCCTAAAGTTTGTGCGAAGTTCTTAATTAACTTATTAGGTATATTGTTTTTACTGTCGTATGTGATATTTGTCATATACGCTATACCATTCACAAAAGTTTTTATGTCGTCGAAACTTCTTCCATATATTTGTAGTGTTTTTTCTATTTTTTGGTCTACCGTGTCAAATTCTTTTAAAACGGGTGAAGTTAAAAATCTAGAAACTAAGTTAGTTTTTTGTGTGTCTAATTCCTGACCTAAATCAGATAATGTTGTTAAATAACCAGTATACGCGGTAGTAGTAATATCTATATTAATTGCGTCCTGTTTAGGCCATGTTTGTAAATTATCACTGTAATATGTTCCACCCGCTGGAGATTCCTTTATAAGTCTAAAATTAGCTGTATATTCGGGCACCACATCTCTATTCATTAAAAAACTTTCTACATAATCAAAGTTTTTAAATGCTTCTTCACTTTCTTCTCTATTTGGTTTTATAAAGAATGTGTCGATAATACTAGTATTATCTCCAAAAGGTTTTCCTTCTACTGTAAATGTTATAAACCCAGTTGTTGTGGTTTGTGGTTTAAAATTAATTACTTTGTACTGTTTTGCGTTTATTTCTCCACCTAGAGTTATCACATATTTTTTATATTCCCTAGTTAGATTTCTTAAGGGGGATACCGTTCCGTCTGCTACCTTGATTAGTGTATCAGAACCATAACCAAACATTTCTAAATTATTTATGATTTGTTCCTTACTAATAGGACTAGTTAGTAGTTCTCCGTTGGTGGTAAATTCGACAACGAAAGGATTTGAGATGTTGTCAACATTAATATTAAATGTGGTTTCGTTAGTTCCTACATTATAATTTATATTGTAAGCTGTGGTATTCCCACTTAAATTTAAAGAATCTACACCATCAGCAAATAAAGCTGCTGGAAAAAAATTAATTATATTTTGTGTAGCAATACTTAGTCTTTTTTTAAGTGAACCGTATAAAACTAATTCCGTTATATTACTAGTGTCAGTATTAACATATACCTGTAAATTATTACTAGCAAAAGATTTAGCTGTATTTAAATTGTTAATGTCTAAAGATTCTAGTGTTATTGGGTTTGAGAATCCTTGTAGTACTTGCTTGGTTGGGACACTACGGGTGTATTCTTGATTAATAGAAAAATTACCCATAGTCATTTGTGACGAACCATCTGTAATTTGATTGCCCACTAGATTATCACTGAAGGTATCACCTCCGTGTCCTGGTGCTGGTGGGTATCTAAATCTATTACTAGCCATAAGTCGTTAAACGTTTATTTGTGAAAATGTCTTACTAAAATCTATATTGTTACCTCTATTTGCTCTAATCTCATATAACTGGTCATTAAATGCGTCTCTAACTTCATATAAATTATATTGTTGGTATATGTTATCATTAAAGTCGTAAAGGGTGTAGATTCCGTCATCTATTGATTTGGATTGGTTACCATAAAGTGCTATTGCTAATGTATCAAAGTCATGGTCTACCATTTCTACATCTAATACAATTGGGTTAAAAAAAGTATTTGTTATAATAACATTTTGTCCTGGTTGTCCTATAAAAGGAATAGCATTTGGGTTATTTGATGGTGCACTAGTTGGTGTTAAAGTACAGAAAATTAAATTGGTTTCTGTATTAGTGTATACATATCTTGGTGCTATTTGATTTGGGTTTGTTAGGTTTGCCGCTACTGGTTCACAATAAAAATTAGAAGTTACTATCCTAAAAAAGTTATGTACTTTTTCACCGTTTGATTGTAGGTATTCTATTCTGTATCCAACCAAAGAATGTGGTTTAAATCTACTTCTATATGCTGCTGGTACATTATTTAAGTCAAATACTAACCCTTTTACATTTGGGAGTGAAGCTAGTACACCACAATCTATAATTGTTGTTCTTATCTCAACTGGTCTAATATAAATTGTATAAATGCCTTTTGAAGCAAATACATTTGACGGCAATTGTAAATCGTATAGACCACCTAAAATTTCAACTCCATTTGCACCACCAGTATTATTCTGGTGATAATGGGGTGTTAATAGGGTGGTTGCTGGTAATTGTGAAACCACAAAATTAGTTGTAGCATCCCTATTAGGTGTATAATGTACAATAATTTGTACATCATCTGGTAGTACATCTGCTGGTCTCTTTATCCCGTATGCTCCTAATGCCATTTTAAGATTGTTTATTTATTTTATAAAACCCATAACCGTGTAACACCAACTCACCCATATTAGGTGTTTGTCCTAGTCTTTGGGGTTTTTCAAAGACGGTTACCTTACCTCTTTCAATAAATATGTTAGACCTGGTTTCTGGTCTTTCACACACATTCATCAAAACTTCCTCTTTTGTTAAAGGAGGTATACAACCATTTCTAAAAATTTTTTTAAATCCCATCTATTATTTTATTATAAATATCTAACTAACAATTTATATATGTACCTTTTTGTTATAATATTTTTCTCTGTATTCAGATAGGGATACTACTTCTCCATATCTATATCCAAACTTATTTCTTGCTCTATGTTTTTTTAGTGGGAACTCTCTATGTATTTCCCATAAATCTTTAATTAATTCTATCTTACCTTTATCACTGTATTTAATAGCTTTGACAATATGTTTTTCTGCAAAATTTAGTGATTCACCTTCTTTTATCCCCCATATGTCTTTTTTTTGTTGGTATGAGATGTCTAGATAAAAGCTGCATTTTATTAAGGCTACCCCAATACACTCTAACAGTATTTTTTTAATTAGGTGGTGGTCCATTTGTCCTTCTTCTTGGGTTAGAATTATATCTACGTCCCATGTTGGCCAAATAGGTCTAATGTCCATTATATGATTTGTGAACGAACCGGTAATATAAAATTGAAAGTCATTAAACCACTCTTTGGTTTCTATAATTTCTACCCATTTATTAAATCGTTCTAAATTAGGCATATAAATTTTCTTATCTATTTTTATATTTCCTATTTGATATTTTTGTTTATTTCCGTATTCCATATCACGCTATTGAAGAAGAAGAGGAGGAGTTAAGTCCACCACACTGGTTACCAGTACTATCTGTGCCACAAGGCATCCAAGTAGTATTCCAAGAAGTTGTAACCCCAAAGGTACCAGTATTAGGGTCATCGTCACCTGCTACCATATTATCAATCCAACAAGGTGGTGGGTTAAAATTACTGGAGTTTATAGTTGGTGATACTGCTGGATTTGCTGTTCGTTGATTACTACCTGGTGCTATTGCTGGTATTGGATTGCAATTACCGTTTTGGTCTATTCCTTCTGGACACGCACAACACCAACAACAGCTATCACCATTACCTATCGGGTCAACATCATATATACATTCTCCTTGGTAAAATGATATAAAAGTACCTCCACCAATTAAACTCCATGGATTATATGGGAAGGTAACTGGGACTGGTACGAACCCTGCTAAACTAATGTCACAACTGTCACATGGTTCTTGTGGGGGTGAACACGCTTGACCAGTTCTATCATAATCACATGGTAACCACATACCACCAGAAACATTCAGGCCCACAATTGCACTTGGGTAACCTTGACCATCTTTACAAGTTGGTGGTTGAGTAACATTAAATAATAAATTTTGTAATCTAGTTGTGGAGTTATTAGTAGCCGCAATAGGAGGTAGGATACTATAAAGAACACAACAATAACAGCAATCATTATCGGAAGGGTCGTACACACAATCATCAATCTGATAATTTATTGAGTTGGAAAACATACCTGTATAGTTAGCTCCTATACTAAGATATGGTGCTAGTGTAGTATCACACTCCTCACATTCTTCAACAATTACTGGTACACACGCAGTTTGACAGGCTCCTACAGTTGAAAATAATCCCATTCCAGTTCCTGGGTCATAACAATTCCATAACGGAGCGTAAGTACAGTCCCAAGATGGAGTAACTATCGGATTACAACAATTAACCCCCTGTTCACATAAGATTTCTGAGGCGTACTGAGTCGCAGTTACATCTTGTGTGCATGTACAACCACTCATATCCTGACATCTACACAGTTGGTAGTTCGCTTTAAGGTTACTTGGGTCCGCTACTGCAGTTGGGTCAACGTTTGCTATATACCAATAGTCTATATAAAAAGTAATAGTAAATGTAGGAAGTGGAAACGCAAAAAGAGTGTAACCGTTTTCGTAACCAGGTGCAGATGGTCCGGTTCCATAGTGTATCCCATTTACACCATTTCCAGGTAACCCCCATATCTGTAATGCGTCCATAAAATCTTTCCATGTATAATAAGTCATTCCCCCATTTACAAAAATGTGGTAAAAACCTGGTATCATTGCTAATTTTCTATTATCAGGACCACAACAATCCGGATGGGTGACTGGGTTATTACCAGTCGGAACGAGTTGACAGTCATGATATTCGTGTTGCCAGTTAACTAGTGATACGTCTTGATTAATCCCATACGTACAGATAATTTGCTTTAATGGGTCCACCCCATTTGTAAACCCAACATTTCCTGCTATACAAGAATTATAACCTAAACAGACAGTAGTATCACATGTATTTACATAACTTAAATAATCTGGACCACACGATAAACTTGTTCCTGTATAAGCGGATACACAATCCCACAACATTGATGGTGGTTCATAACAACATGTAGCGGTATCACCTGTACAATCGGACATACTATTATACCCCACAAGAGCGGTTGCATCCCATATACAAGGACAGATACCCGTACTAGTGTTAGGATTTGCTGTATCACAAACAAAATATCCTATTACCGGTGGGTCACAACATGGGGTAGCAGCTGCTGCTGCATTACATCCTGTTGGTCCAGTTAAAGTTGGGTATACACAAGTAGGACCACTAGTACAAGGTTGGCAATAACATGGTCCCGATTGTTGACACGCACATGGTGAAGTAGAACACCAAAGACCACCACCCGAATTTCCGTAAATTACCATTTCTGCCTCAGCTTGTGCATGGGTCATACTTGTGGAAAATGTTTGTGGTAAACTCAGGTTTGCATTAACTGCATTTAAAAAACCGATAGTATCATTCCAACAGGTGTGTTGACTTTGTGAGGTAGGGCATCCATTTGCCGCGTTATATATAGTATTCAGTGAACTGCATACAACGCCCACCATATATACCGCCCCAATACCACCATAATAATTAGTAGGGTTAGGGCATGCAGCGTTAATACCGTTTGGTGATACAGTTTTTTTACTATGATATAGGGTATTTGATGGATAAGTATCTACTATCCATGCAGAAAATATCTGACAAAACTGCCATGAACTTGTAGTTACGGTAATCCCAGGGTTATTAGGTATTGGGCCTACTGGTAACACCATAGTTGCATTTGTACATTGGGTATATATTGGTTGTCCTGGAAGACATTCAAACATAGCTGTACTAGCTGTAGTTGGGCAACCTGTATCACATGGGACCCACATTGGGTATCCTCCATTAGATGCTCCTCCAGGGTATGTATTTGGTACACTCGCCGCTAATTGATTTGCGTAAGCGTTATACCATTCTTCTGGGTCTAATATTCCATGTAAAGTATAATCATACTGGTCGTATGTTAGTACATAACAACAACAAAAATTAGAAGAACCACAATTTATTACCGTATCACCAGATATATAATTTACATTATTGGCCCATGTTGGTGCATTAATTACACTACCTACAATAGGTAAAGTGATTACTGTTGTCCATAAAGACCAAATTCCACTACCATCTATTACGGGAAATGTTACACTTCCTGCTGTTTGACAATCTTGACATGGGCAACAACTTGTACTATTTGAACCGGTACCACCTAGTGGGTACTGGTTTGTTTCACATGTTACTAAATCATTGTACGCTACACAATCTGTATAGGGTGGTGATGCGGTATAAAATGGTACAGTTATTAGGGTACAATGACATGGGTCTGGTTGTGCAGATGCTCCTAAATCTGGGATACATTCCCCACACACAAAATTACATTCATCTTGACAGTCTCCTGGGCTTGTGAATGGTCCATGCACACAACCTACAGGCATAGTACCAACAAAACTTACACACCCCAATGTCTCGTCACAACACCATTCAGTAACTATCGGACAACAAGGATAGTTGGATTGTGCATTTATACAGTCATTTATTGATATTGAGCAATTAAAATTATATGGGGTTAAATCACATGTACAAGAAACCACATCGTCACAACAAAATCTACAAGCTTGATGACAATCACTTTGACTTGCAAAACCTAACGCGGTACCAGTAGAATACGGTACAGAAGTACCTCCTTGACCATAAACTAAATTATCTGTCCACCCAACATAAGGAGGTACAGTTTGCCATGTTTGTATTGCAGTTTCTGGAAAACAGTTTGACGTTACAGTCACACCTGATTGTCCTGGATTAGTATCACAAAACCATAGATTAGGTCCTGTACAATTACAATTTGCAGTATTTTGCCAACAATCATAAGCAGAACTGTGTTCTGGGAATACCCCTAATGGGTTAGTCCCGACAAACTGACAAACTCCCGCTGTTGAGGATACATCACACACCCATTTACAGGCGGTGATACAACTTGCTTGGTCAGTATACGCAGCAATTAGATATAATGGGTCACCGTTAAATACTTCAATACAACCCAACCCGTCCGTTCCCGGTATTCCAGGGCTTAAAGAATTACACCAATCACTATCATCACAATGCCATTTACTAAGAATTGGAGTACAACAATCTAAACTACCAGGCGGTGGAGCGAGTATTGCCTGTTGGCATTGCCATAGACTTATAAATCCATACCAAGTAGATGTCCATGGTGTAATTCCGTTTATAACATCTTGTAACATAACACAAGATGTATAATCATCGGTGGTATTGGATGGTGTTCCATTATCGTCACAATAGCATCCCGATTTACAATGGTCTTGGCAAGTACTTGCTGTATAACAATTTAATGCTGCTTCTGAACCAAATACATAAGGACAAGGTATTATATTCAGTACACAACCATTTATATAATCACAACTATATGTGTCATCTCCAGATTGTTGACATGGGTCACACCCACCCGTGGTAGTCCCACTAGGTGTACTACCACAACTCATCCAAGAGTTTGGTGTTCCATTTGCTGCGTCCGGACCACCAGGAACAAAATAATTACAATCATAGAATCCTGGTGGAGGCCCCATATATGGATTACTAAACATAAGTACGTCACAATAATAACAACACACATCAGTTGTACCTAGTTGCCATGATACATAGTCATATTGGTCATAAAGATTATATGTACTGCTCCATTCTCCTTGGTCGTCACCTATACCCCCAGTTAAGGGGTCACAAGCACAATCACAAGTAGGTTCGCCGTCATCACACCCTGTGGGGTTATCGGTAACACATTCAGTAAAAGTACAATATACTGGACCTAATGGGTTACATGGTATAGTTACATTTGTATACTCATACACACAAGGCCAGTATGGCCATGATGGGTCATATTGTGAACTCGTTGGGTCAAACATAGGGTTATCTTCATCACATTCTATGTTACAACAACCTGTATTCTCACAACATGCGGAATAAGAATCGTATGGTCCTCCTGGTGACCATGCCCAATTGGTGGGTATTGAAGCTGGATTGGCATAATTAATACAATTCCCCCAACTTGAGCCGTCTATCATATTCACCAAACAATCTGTACCTCCTGAAGTTGTACAATTATCATTACAAAGTATTGCTGTTAAATAACTTCCATTAGGGTAGGTAGCGTTAGAAAAATTAGGATTAGCTCCATACCCACTTAAAGGAACTAGAGCTGGGTTTGTGTACCAGTCTGACTCCCAAGCTGGTAAAGGTGTTGGGCATGGCCCTATATTTTGACATGGGGTTGCGTCACCACTTAAACAAACCCAACATTCTGTTAATGGGGGAGTACAAAAAGTACAACAATCTCCTGAAGTATTGTATTGTCCACATGTTGGTCCTACATAACAAGGTACACAGGTATTAGGTCCTGGTCCTGCTGTACATGGTTGTAACCAGTAATCGTAACAGTCCCAACCACAAGGTCCAGTTAAACCACCGTTATTTCCTGGAGCGGTTTCACACTCCAATTCAGTTGCGTAGTTACCACCATTAATTTCAACACATCCTTGGTCACAAAAATAGTGCCATTGTGTAAAGTCACAACACGCGTCTATTCCTTGGGTAGGGACTCCTAATTCACAATTAGATAAAGTATAGAATGGGTCTAAAAATAGTTGGTTATTAAGAGCAGTTAATGTTGGGGTAGTTAGAACATAAGTAGTCATTATAGTATAATAATCTGCATTATTTGTTAATGCACATGAAATCTCTGAACAACACGGTGTTCCTGTTGGGGTGGTACAAGAAAAAGCTATTGGGTTACACCATTTTTCACAATCGGTCATAGATGAAAATGTAACTGAAAATGGATAACCGGCATTATTATATTCTGGGTGAGTATAATCTATTTCTTGACATCCAGGCATATCACAACCGTACTGGTTTGCACAATGCCACCTATCGTCTACTGGGCATTCACCATCATTATATGCGGTAAGACACCCTCCCATCCCAGCATAAAAAGTAAAACTATCTGGTGTACTACCGGAAATTAATTCACAAACATCAACACCAATGTTTGTTAAATCCTGTGGACAAACCCAACTTGCACACCCTATATAATCCCAATACATATTATTTGTAATTGCTGATGGGGGAATACCAGATGGAACACTAGTAATAGCTCTATAACAATTTCCATCTTGTCCAAATATAAATTCTCCCGTACTAAAGGTTTGTCCATTAGCCCAAGTTCCTGCAGGCCCTGGAGGGCCCATGGTTGGGTAAGCGTTAAATGGGTTATATGGGTCTTGACATGGTAAAGCACTTCCTGGTGGACAAGAAACACAGTCGGGTGAACATCCTTCCCACACATGTACATCAGTACCAGTAGGATTCATCCAAACACCTTGATATAATTGTGATGGCATGTCGCCCGCGAATGGACTATTACCACCAGTAGTACTTGTCTGTATTATATCTGTAACAGCTATATAACAACAACAGTCTTGTGGTGATACATCATAAACTATATCTCCTTTTACGTAATCTACGAAAGGTGACCAATTAGGTGGTATAGCCGGTGCATTAGCAGTAATTGGTTCGTATTGTAAAGTAACCCTATCTATATATTCATCCTTGGTTAGACAAAATTCACAACTTTCTTCAGGACATTCAAAACAGTCTTCACCACCAAAAGCTAAAGAATTTAAACCACAACTAGTAGAAACAAAAATTGTTACACCATTTGTAAAATCGTAAAAATCTATAGGTGTTTGTCCGTTAGCTGAGGAAATTGTATATCCAGTGTATTGTGCGTTAGCCGCAAATAACTCACCTACCATACCCGCGGTTATAGTATTGGTTATTGGGTCGACAACATCACCCCCTACTGGTAAAGACACAAATAATTCAAAACCGTTAGGTAAAAACCCCGGAGCTGTTGTAGATGGTAGGTTACTATATGTTGAGAATATACCTACCGAACTGTCTGTTATACCTGTCAATTCAAAACATGGCCAAGAAAAACTAGTACCGCTATATTGACTAATATGTGTCCCGGAATCTAACGGATAATAATTAGGGGTACCTATAGTTCCGTAAGTCCCATGATACGCTGTAGATGTAAATAATGGTGGTGGAAAAACAGTAGGAAATGGGTTAGGTCCACTCAAATTTACTTGATATGGATTCCCTCCTGGTGTACTTGGTGATAGTGAGCCCCCCATTCCAGCACCTGTAGGTGGGGCTGGAGAATATGGTTGGGCTAGGATTTGATTGTATGTTAAATTAGGTACTGTTATAAGATGACTTACTGACGTTATTCCCCATGGACCATTATGGGTTACCCTTATATTGTATTGGGCTGGATTAACATATTCGTATTCACTAGTTAACGATGGATATGTTAAATCTTCACAACACGGATAACCATTTGCATTTAAAGGAATTGAGCAGTCACACTCGCCCCAACTAATGGTATATGGTGAACTTTGGAATTGTTTATATGAACCAAAATCTGTTGTATTATATACTTGTATTTTCATACCATTACCTGTTGTGTTAGCTGTATACACAAAATTAGAAAATACTTGTTGTTGGTCTATTTTACCATCCCACACACTATAATGACCAATATCATTAAAATCTTGAGTTAGGGTTATTGGTAGTCTATATAGAACACTATCTAAAGGGTCCAAACAAGTACATATCCCCACGTTTTCACCCCAAAAAGCATTTATCCCTTGTGAAGATAGACTTTGGTTTATATTGGTATTGGTTACATCGTATATTGTAATTAAATCATTATAACTGCCCTGGTAAAAAGTACCCCCCGAGGTTAAAACAAGCCCCTTAAACATAACGTAATTATAACCGTCCGGATTAAAACAATTAGTTGGGTTTGGGCTTAATGGTAAGTCCCACAAAATAACACATGGGTCAGTCATGGAACAGTCTTTTAATTCGTTAGGAAAACTAGACATTATATTACTATCTAACGTATCCATTACTTGTGACCCGGTAGAATTATACATTGTTATACCAGAACAATTAGTACTTAGATTTATAGGGTAAAAATTAGTTCCTCCACTACATGGTAGGGTCCAGGTACTTCCAGTATCTGGTGTTGTTCTTCTTATAGTAAATTTTTGTATTTCCATATATTATGTTGTAACAAATTCATAAAATTTTATTGGTCCGTTGACTGTTTCTCCAAGTGGAGCTAATGTAATCCCTGTCGCACCCACAACGGAATTATATGGGTGTACCGTGTAATTGTATTTTGGTGTTGTATTTCCGATTTCTATGTTAAGGATTATTTGATAATAGAAGAAGTCTTCAAAATTATAATTTCCTTGTATGGGGGTTGGTTCTTGATTTAACATTCTCATAACTGTTCCTGTTCTTGCGTTAAAAAATTTACATGTCATATAAAAAGTATTCGCACTAAACAGTTCTCTATCTTTTAACCATTGTAAATAATAATTTTCAGTAGTTCCTTCCGGTGCAGAAGCAGCAGAAAAAGCAGGCTTATAAATTTCATACACTGGGAGGGTTATTCCGTCACTACGTTGAGCCCAGTATTCTGTTGGGTCTTCATCTTGATTTATAACAGCAAGTTTTTTTCTACAGTTATTGGTAGGCATAATTGTAGAAAACATTAATTTTTGTTTTTCTCTTATAGGAGAATCAAAGAAATCAAATTTAAAAAAACTTCTGGTAAAAGATTTGCTGTTCCTTGCCAACTCAAAGTTTTTATACCCTAGTATGTTAAAATTCTTAACATACTTTGGGTAGCCGGGTAGGGTGGTGACATCATCCCAAAATTCAAACTCATAATATATTTCAAACTTTGGTCCATAGTTAGGTGTATACCTAGTAGTTTCATAATCTTGTACATAATTTATATTATTTTGTTGTTCTATTTGGTCATGCATTTCTAAAAGTTGTTCACGACCAACTTCATCAAATATTTGACCTAAAGGTATAGTGACTTTTTTATCACTGAGTGAAGCTTTTATTTGTATTCTATTCGCAGACATCAATAAATTCTGATACTATGTTTATGCTACTAGAGCTATATCCAAACATTATAGGGTCTATTTTAAACTCCACGTTTAAATATGGGTAGTGTGCATCGTTTAAATATGGGTAATTAACACCATTATCTCCATCTTCAAAATAATCTAATGCTAGTATAGTTCTCCACCTAAATGTCTCTTCTGATAAAGAATAGGTAGCGTATGGTGGGGATGTAAATAGACTATCTTCATAACTTACGGTGGTTGATAGTTTACGTATTGGGATGCGATGGTGTGGCTGGTACCTATATATGGATTTAACGTAAGTACCGTGGCTAGCACCAACTTCATACATCGCGTCTCTGTTAAATTTTAATGAGTGACTAATTTCTGAAATAACTCTTTCTTTTAATTCAAAAGCATTGTATTCCACAAAAGCCCCTCTATAAGTTGTCCCACTTAATGGTAATGGGTCTACCCCATTTGTATTATTTTGAAATACATTAGTTGGATTTGTGTTATTATCAACGAATGGGTCTATATATCCGTTATGTCTAAAGTTCCATTGCCACCCATACCCTGTTGGTGAGTTAGCTGGTGCTTCATAATGCCACATTAAATTTCTATTAGTTTGAAAAATTGTTAAATATAGGTCGGTTAGTGGTCTATTTAGATTGTCTTTGAAGTCCTCAACATCTATATCTAAGTTAGTATTCCATAAAAAGGATTGGAAGTCTTCAATAATTACTGTTTTATCACCGTACCCAGCTGGTGTTTTTTTCTTTTTAAATACCCTACCTTTTTTATTGTATATCCCCAACTCGAACCCTGTTTTGTCTAAGGTGTAGTCCGATGAATTAGTTATTAATTTATGGATATGTGTACAGTATCGGGACCGTGTTTCAATAACATTATCTAGACTAATTATTCTTTGTATGACACAGACTGAATCTTGGGGTACTGCGTTTACATCTAACCCTTTAGTATAAATGTTAATTACATATTTATCTGAATTTGCATATTCGTTACCTAAAAAATCTACTTTAAAAGTATTTTCAACAATCGTAGTTGGTACCCCATTAATATCTGTTGATATTGGTACATTGGTAACTAAACTAGTGAGGCCCATAGGTATAATAGTAGGACTACTTTGTAGTTCTACAAATTCCCCAGGATTCACACCATGTGGTGAAGTTGTTGTTATCCTTAAGGTTTCTTTACCATTTATTGTAATTAACTCTATACGTGCTGCTATTCCGTCCCCACTAATAAAACTTATTCCAAGAGATAAAGCGTAATCAACGTAAAATTCCATAGTTTGTCCACTATCACAATCAGACACATAAGAAATATAAGTAACCCAATTATCTTGGTAACTACCTAAACTAGTGTAAGGAGAACTGCTAGTTGTCCCGTATCTGTAGGGTGGCATAAAAGTAAATAAAGAAGATGGAGGCAATCCAACACAAGGTGGTCCATTCCAGGGAATAGATGGGTACAGTACTGGGTCTGGACACCCTATATAGGCTGGTGTAAAATACATATAATGTAATAAATTAGTATCGTTTGTTTCACCGGTTATAGAATTACTATATAAAACATCTAACTTACCATAAGGTCTATATACTGTAGAATAATTTCTCTCAAAATCGAACTGGTCTCTTAGGTTTAAAACTAAATTCCTATCTCCCTCTATCATATTACGTTGGTCTGAGGTTAATAGAGGTTGTAAACTCATGTCTTTATTTTGAGCCCCGGCAAATCTAGACTCACCTGTTACAATTCTTATGTTTTTTTTATTACTCATTATATAACAGTGTCAGATAACTCTTCATCTACATATATCCTAATAAATTTATTATAAGCTGTTTCTCCAGGTCTTAACCCAAAATAAAAGAAAAGAGGTTGTGAGAATAACATTGATGGTCCAGTGTCACTACTAATAGGTGGGTATGCGTCTCCAGATGTGTTTGGTTGGGGAAAACTATTCAAGAGTCCTACATTATTTTGGTAGTCCCCTGAATTTATAATAGTGGCCCCTGCTGTCCAATTATCATTTTGTGATTGGTAAGTACCCAGTGTGTATTGCCAATCATTATTTTCGTTACCAAATCCACTAGAGCCATCTATTCTCCATATATAAAAAGGTATAATTTGTGAACTTCCTGATAATTCATAGGACACACAATCCATTAAATCAGCACCAGTCATAATCGTAGGTGTTCCTGCGGTAAATAAAAGAGGTTCCCACTGGATGTCGTAACCCGCATTAACATTAATTGCGTTAGCTACATAACTTCCTGAATTATTTATATCATTTGTTGGTGGATATTCTATATCTTCTGTAGTTGGTGGTATCGCTGTGGGTGGTATGTTACAATCACAGTTCAGACTTCCTGCGTTAGTCTCGTAACCAAAAACACCTAACATACAATTTTGCATTAATGCTTGTGCCATATCTCCACCAATTTCAGATTCTGGTCTAGCAAATAACCCTCCTACAGTTAAAAATGGTTCAGCTGCTTTTAAATTATATGCGTCAGAAACTAAGTCTGTAATGTCTTGGAATGTTGTACTACCTATTTGGTCTGTTGTAGAACATTCTTCAGCGAATTTTTCGTCTAGGCATATTTGTTGTATACATTGATTTCTTGACCCCATATCTATTATAGTAGTTGGGAATAATAAATGGCGTTCCATATCTCCCTGTGAGTGTTCATTAGTACTGGACGACCCACCTTTTGCCCCATCGTCGTCACCAATAAACTTACCGGTATCAGCAGAACTATATCTAAAAGGAGTACATCTATAATAAAAAGCATGGTCATTAGGGTGTAAATGAAGTATTTTTTTACAATATCTAGTTGCGTTTGTAGCGTAGGTATCGTTTGTATAATTATAAACTAATTTAGCTCTGAACTGAAACTGGTATAAGAATCCGTTTACCCAAGCATTTTCCCAAAAATAATTCATTACACCATTACATAAAGCAGAAGCTATTTTTTCTCTTCTATACCATTCTCGTATTAATACATCATTAGTATTTAATCCGAAACATGCTACATTGATACACATTACTTTTACGTAACACCCCCCACCCGCAGCTAGGTCATTTGCTGGGTTTGTTGGGCTATTGGCTACGGTTGGTGTTGGGTTAGTTGTTGTCGAGTCGTATCCATAGGTATCTGGACAACATACCACATCTCTTTCAGCTCCAAAAATATTTGTAGAATTACCGCCACAGTCGTCATTAGCCCAACCATAATTTGGCGTTAACACTGTCATATCTGAATTAGCGTTTGTCCTACAACTACATTTTTCACATTCTGGGTATTTTGTTTGTCTTAAGGTAAATAAGGTGAACCCCATTGGTATCCCAAATAATAGACACTCTGGGGCACATTGATTAACCCACGAAAACTGACTACATATTGACGGTACAGGACCAACATTTATTAAACCCGCAAACCAAGTCCAAGAATTAATTGCAGTCATTATTACACAAATAATAAGCATAATCGCTAGGATTGGTATCATTATAATCCCTAGGATGGAAGCTATAAGGCCAAACGTCCAACTCAATGTCCAATATATTGTATAAGTAAGTAATAGAATAAAGTTGTTTAACGCTATAATCCCTTTATTTCTTCTAACAGCACTATTGATTGGAAAAAACATTGCTGATGTAGAACATTGTTGGTCTTGTTCTGGTAATATTTCTTTAATCCCGATAAATTGTCTTCTACCGTTATGTTTAATGTGGTCGTGGAATTGTGAATAGGTATAAACCCTATTAAAGGTCATATCATAAAATATATCTTTAGCTCCAGGCATAAGATTTCCTTGAGCCCATGGATGATAATCACTATATTCTATAGAAAAACAATAAGGGTCGTACCATCTGAGTGCTCCTGAACCGTCTCTTAGTGTCTCCCCTATGTTAGGCCAATCTCCTTGGATGTCACTTGCGGGCCCAAACTCTCTAATTTGTGGCACTAAATGAGCAGCTCTTCTTCTTTGTCGAGCCGTCCCTGAAGCTTGTTCTGGTCTTACTCTAAATCTACATCTACTTCTAGTCGCTACCCCTTGTGTTGGGTCGTTAGATTTTACTAGGTTACCGAATTCGTCAGTAATCATATGGTCTAAATTCATAGGTATGTGAATTAGAAAAGTACCAGTTTCATCTATTACCCTACCACCATTTTCAAAATAATATCTTTCTAATACTGGTACTTGTCCACCCCCAGTTGGAGTTGCAAAGTTGTATGGGTAATCTGGAAAACATTCAGGGTCCTCTTTAAGAAATGGTGTATATCTAATACAATCTATTATACCGGGTTGTGTTATTAAACTACACAACTCACCCATATGTCTTCTGGGCCTACATCTTTTATTAACCGAATCTTTATCCGTATCTGTCGCTGTACTACCCATGAATACAGATGTTGGTTGTATTTTAACCCCTGAATTAGCTAAATCAAAATCTACTCTAGTAATTGCTGCACTACAGAATTCTTCGTCACCCCAAAAAGGTCTTACATCTACAGCTTTTTGTTGCCCTATTATTTGTGGTAAAGAATCTATTGCAGCATCGTCTTTAAATCTAGACCCGTCAAATAAATCATCACTAAACCCTAAACGTCTAAAATCCTCTGGTAACATAGAAAAACACCCTATATCACTTAGGTCTACATCCATAACAAGTTGTTGTTCACCTATTGGTACCCCATATAACATAAAGTCACCAGCTTCATTAGTTTTTGAGGTGAATTTATAATATTTGTCGTAAACGTACTCAACATCTTGTTTTTCTAAAACGTCAGTTAGGTTAGGGAATGTCCCAACAGGTACATGACAATCAAAATTTTGTTTTTGACTTAATAGATTATATCTTTTACCATCCTCATTTTTATCAAAAATTTGTTTGTAAGGGTACAATTCCATAACTACTGGATTTTGTTCGTCTTTATAATCTATTGGAATAAAGATTGATACCTTAGCGTTTGGTATCCCATATCCCCCGTTAGAAATTACTCTACCGACAACAACACCAAAATCTGCACACATTCTTGTATATACTTCGTCCTGAGAAAGCGATAAACTTAGAATTTCTAATAAATCAAAGTCCTGTGTTAACTCTATGTTAACTTTTTGGTCTTTACCGACTTGTGTTCTTACTCTAATAGACTTAGACATCTTTTATATTGTATGTTCCCTAAAATAGGGTTTATTGGTGACTATAAAATAAATAGTTCCACCATTAAAATTAAAAGTAAGTTATGGTACAATATAGTAAAGTTTAGGAGAATGTGGGTTTACTCATTCTCTTAGTCCTAACAGCTACATCTTTTTGTGGGAATCTTATTTGTAGAATTTCATCTGGTTGAGCAAAAATAGTATCGTCTATTGGTGCTATTTGTTTAGTTGTAGCATCCCCGTAAGGTTGATTACTAATTGACTGAGAGTATGGGTCACCTACTTTATTATAAACTCTTAGGTCAACAATATTTAAAACTCCCGTTTGATTCATTATTTGTTTTCTCAAATTACCTAAAGATAAATCTTCTCCCATTTCTATTTTATTAGTTTTAAAATACTCACCTACGTCTGTAATTACATTAGTTACTACTTCACCTTGGGTTGCTCCATTATCTAAAATTAAATCTATTTCAAAACTTAAATCAATAACCTTTGCTGACCCAACCATTATGTAATCATTTAACATTCTGTAATTAGAAAGATAAGTTGCGATATTATTTTTAAGTGTAGAACTAACATTAGAGGTTAATGTTCCTTCAGGGGTATAAGACAGTACACTTAATTTGACTTTATTTTCTACTTCAGTAGCACTTGCTTTTGCGGGAGCTCCGAATGTTGACGGCATTGTTCGTAACCTGGATACGTAATCGTTTATGGTTACAGCTCTATTTTGTGCTGCAAAATTAAAAGAAATGTAATTTCTGATTTCGTCTTGACTCATGGGGTCTGCTCCACCAATTGCTGATGTTACGTTGTTTACCGCTAAGCTATTAATAACTGATTGATTTATTTGTTGACTTGGACCCGCTACCACAAAATCTATTAACCCAATGTTTTTGACTGCTGAGGCTCCTATATTAGAAGCTTTTCCTCCACCTATTCTATATTGAATAAATAATGTACTATTTCCTTTAACAGTATTACCTAAAGCTATATTATTCATAAATTTGGACATGTCTAGTTTAATCCCTTTGGAACTAAATTCGTCTAGTACGTCTTGTGAGGTTTGATTCCCACCACCAAAAGTTAAAAAGAAAAATCCTTCGGGGGTATACTCTGTTATAAATCTTTGTGGTGCAGTAACATATCTACCAACTTTAATACCAACATTGTCAGGTGGTGATGATGGGTCTTCTATAAAAACTTCATTTTGTGCTAATGCATCCACTTCGTACCACTTATTGGATATTGGGGATATAAATTCTGATGGGTTTGGGAGGGATTGATATCCCACACCATCTTTTTGTATGATAGAAGTTACAGATATAACATTTTTTTCTGGTAAAAATAATTTAAAAAATGGTTTACTGTTGCTATCTAAAATTTCTTTTTTAAATACCTTTGTTGTTCCATTAACCAAAACTTCTCTTTTGGTGATTGTATAGTTAATTAGAATCCCGTTACTGTCAAAATTAGGTATTTTAGTTCTATTTGGGATTCCTTCAGTACTGTATGGGGAAGAAAAGTCACAGTCGTCCACCAATTCGAATATTTGTCCCCCACCATTAAATTGTGCACCAGCTCTTAAAAGACCTAAATATTTAAAATCTTCTTTATCACCTAACGCGGGTACAATAACAGATAGGTCACCAACAGTAACTGAAGGTCTATTTCCTGGTACCTTTAAACCGTAAGTTCTGGCTAGATTATATAAAGAACTTCTTTCTTCAGCAAATTGTAATACTGTTTCTTGAAATGTTCTATCTATTTGGAAATTTAGATTATCCGTTATAGCAGCATTTAAATCTAAGAAAACCGAATAGATTGATGCGTCGTTTGCGTTTTGTATTAAATCGGGATAATAGGTATTAGTTAACCTTAGTAATTCATTTCTTATCCCTAAAAAATCTCTTTCCGTATATGCTATTTGTTTTTCTGCCATATTATAAATTAATTATTACGAAGTCTTTAGTTTGGAACACGTTATCCCCCGAAGTATAGTCTATCCTTACTCTCATAGAATATTCTTTTTCTGTAGACCCAACAAAACTAAAACTATTATCTTCAACATCTGGTTTATTTATATCTTCTTTTTCTTGTTGCCTTACATCTTCAGCTGTTTTAACCTCTACCTTAGTAATTGTTAAATTAGGAATAAACTTATCTACCGCATCTCTTATTTCTGTGTCTATAGATGTTTTAGTTGCTGCATCCATAGGTTCAAAAATATACCTCATCATATTAGTACCAAAATCTGGTAAAAAGTAACGTGTACCTTTTAATGTGAGTATCAAATGAATTAGGTTGGACCTTACCTCACTATCAGGTATTTTATTAAGTCCAAGAAAAAATCCTTCTTGACTATCTACAAATGGAAATGTTATACCGTATCTTTGATTGGGCATTCTTTTTTATAATAAATACTTCTAAGATTAGTTTGGTTTAAGTTTAGTGTTGCCCTTTTGATAAGTTGGCCAATATGGACAGTGTTTACACCCACTTCCACAGCAATTACCTCTTTTTATGTGGTATTGTTCAGTCATTACTATTTTACCTTTATCCAAATAGAAATCACCATATTCATATTTTGGTTTTATGAATTCTTCCAT
>TARA_R110000824_G_scaffold195409_2_pt1 | contig 47200 bp, 49 predicted proteins | sample TARA_R110000824 | Tara Oceans TARA_R110000824 (sample SAMEA4397747) | marine metagenome | biome: Polar Biome; feature: [MES] marine water layer (ENVO:01000295) within the mesopelagic zone...; material: water (ENVO:00002006), including particulate matter (ENVO:01000060) such...
TTTATAAATATGAGTTATTCAAATAAAGTTATAGATCACTTCGAAGATCCCCAGAACGTAGGTTCTTTAGATAAAGCAGACACTAACGTCGGCACTGGCATTGTTGGGGCGCCGGCTTGTGGCGATGTTATGAAATTACAGCTTAAAATTAATGATAATGGCGTTATCGAAGACGCCAAATTTAAAACTTTTGGTTGTGGTTCCGCCATCGCGTCAAGTTCATTGATCACCACCATGGTAAAAGGTAAAACCATTGAGTTTGCTCAAGAAATATCAAACTCCGATATCGCGAAAGAACTCTCATTGCCGCCGGTCAAAATTCATTGTTCTGTTCTAGCTGAAGACGCTATCAAAGCAGCTATCAGTGATTGGAAGAAAAAACATGGTATGTTGGAGAGATAAGTGGCGATAACGATGACCCAACCCGCACAAGACAAGATAAAATCACTTCTAATAAAGCGCCAGTCGCCAGATAGTTATCTTAGAATAGGCCTCCAAGGCGGAGGATGTTCTGGCTACATGTATAAATATGAGTTTGCAGAGCAGCCCGAAGATAAAGACAAGGTGTTTGAATTTAACGGCATCAAGATCTGTATAGACGTCAAATCTTACCTATTTCTAAATGGAATGGAAATTGACTACGAAGAAGACTTGCTTAAGTCCGGACTCGTATTTAATGCGCCGGCAGCGAAGCGAACTTGCGGCTGCGGTGAATCAGTAACTTTTTAATAACAGAGGTACCCAATGGGAAAGAAAAAATCACTCAATAAAGGTAAATACAAAAAGATGAAGGCTGACGAGGCTTTTATCGCTCAATTAGAAGATGCATGGCACCTAATCGAAAAAAGACACCTGCTAGGCCGGAAAGAACTGATGGTCAAAGTGGAGTCCATGGAGAGTCCCGATAATAAGAATGAATCTTAGTATAAAAATATGTGACCTGTGCAACTCATGCGCGTACGCCAACGAATACGAAATAATTGAAGACGAAGTAGTGTGTATTATCTGTATTGCTGAGGAACAAGAGGAACAAGATGAGAATGAAATACAAGGTCGACGAATGGGTGATGTACGATCAATTTCCCGATAATTTGATCCTAAGTAGCCCAGAAAGGGCCGTTATTTTACATGTTTCTCCAAAAAGTGATAGAAGTTACTACGATTACGAAATATATATTGATGAGGCCCCCGGTAAATATAAGAAGGTCCGCGAATCAGAACTTTATCCCATGGAAAAATAATTATATATGCACATTAGAATTGCTTTCTATAAGGGCCGCGGAAGCTGGCACAATCGGCTAATTAGCTGGTGGACATCAAGCCCCTATAGTCATGCAGAATTAGTGCTACCCGACGGGATAACATGGATATCGATCAGCCCATTTGTCAATTGCAAGGTCACAGCAAGACCTAAAGTGACATATGACAAAAGTGAATGGGATTTTTTAACGTTTGCCGTAACTGAAAAACAGTATCTCACAATACTAAAGTTTTATGGGCAAACTGCTGGATGTAAATACGATTGGATCGGAATGTTTCTATCACAGTTTGCCCCTTTTCACATTAAACAGCAAAATCGGTGGTATTGTAGCGAATGGATAGCATATGCTTTAATGCTATCTGATGTTGTGAGTTGGCAAAAAAAAGCAATTTTTGATTGTGCAGATTTATCCCCGGGGTTTCTTTATCAAATGCTTTATAGCAATTGCGACGCTGTTGGCCACGATATTATAAAAGGCTGAATAGAACTAATTAAAAGAAATAAATCCTTTACAAGATTACAAAAGTGATTATAATGAGATATGAGTGACCAATGATAGAAACCCCTAATACACTAGTGTTATTCGATGTAGATGGCACCCTGACCGAGCCTAGGCTACCTATCACAATGCCAATGATAGTCATTCTGCGTGAGTTGTGCCGGCATGCCGAAATAGGCTTTCTTACGGGAAGCGGTATGGAATATATCAAAGAGCAGCTATGGCCAGCACTTAACGACACTATAATCCGAGACAATTGCCACCTTCTACCTTGTAATGGCACAGAATATGCTATACCCTCAGGCGCGCCAGATTTTAATGTACAAACAATTTATAAAGGTTCGATGAAGGATGAGATTGGGGAAGAACAATTCAGAGAATTGCTAAAAGTTCTGTGTTCTCTACAATCCGATTTAGTATTGACAATCCCCGACTTACCCCTCACCGGCAACTTTATCCAAAACCGTAATTCAATGATAAATTGGTGCCCCATAGGCAGAAATGCACTATCCCGTGATAGAGAACAATTTAAGGCATTAGACAAACTATACAGAATACGAACGACTTATCTGAGCACCCTCAGAAAACATATAGCAGAGCAGGGTATCTCTGCGATAGTCAAATTGGGCGGAAACACATCATTTGATATTTATCCAACCGGCTGGGACAAAACTTATGCGCTAAGCCATTTTGATAAGTCTAAGTGGGAATTTTGGTTTGTAGGAGATCGCTGTGGTATGGAAGGTAATGATTACGAGATATTTGAACTTCTCAAAAAATCAGAGCGTTCCTTCGAAACTAGCGGCCCAGAAGAGACCATAGAGATAATTGAAAGCTATATATTAGAAGTGTTACAATATAGGAGATAATATGACTGTACATAATAAAATGTTTGATGACGAGGGGTCCGACAAACCAACTGTGATGGTTTCAGGGGGCTTTGACCCAGTCCACGCCGGCCATATTCGTATGATCCGCGCGGCAGCCCAGTTTGGAGATGTCATTATCGTGGCAAACTCTGACAATTGGTTATATCGTAAGAAGGGCTTCATCTTTATGGAATATGCCCGACGGGTTGAAATTTTAAATGCAATTAAAGGAGTGGTGTTGGTTGATTCGGTAGATGATACTGACGGTACCGTTTGTAAGGCCATCCGGCGATTAAAACCTACTTATTTTGCTAACGGAGGTGACCGGAGAAAATCGAATACCCCGGAACAGCAAGTATGTGAAGAGATAGGGGTCAAATTGCTGTGGGGCATCGGGGGAGAAGAGAAGCTACAGAGTTCCTCTGATTTAGTAAAGCCAGAACGAGATTTTGAGGTCCCACCTGTAAGATCCCTCCCAAAATTTTCGGATAAATAGGCCATGGCCCCTTCCCACCCCTCAAAAAAGAACACATTGATGAGATATAGAAAAATTATCAATGGGAATTCAAATAAGTTCATATATATCTATAGATGATTAGGATTTATGGATTATTGTTATTGGGACTGATTGGGTGTTCACCCACGAAAGTAGTTTTAGAGACTGGCTCCCCAACAATCATCTCTGTTCCTCCCGCCTTAGGTGTACACCCAAATGATTCCTGTAGTCAGAAACCGGGTGATTTTATTTGCAATCTGGTGCTACTGGACCAAAATGATCAGATTTGGCAACTTCATGACCACGAAGGCGACATAATAGTATTAGATTTCTCTGCGATGTGGTGTGGACCATGCCAGATGGCTGGCACCACGGTTCAGGACACTGTAGCTGAATATAACAGTATAGGCTTTCAATATGTAACTGTATTAATCGATGATGAGGCCGGCGAAAGTGTAGATGTAGAAGACGCCGCATTGTGGGCCACATCTTTTGATATTATAGATGCACCAGTATTACAGGGTTTCCGAGGCCTAATAGATCCCTCATATGATGCCGGCTACGCAATCTCATCATGGCCCACATTTCTGTTTGTGGATAGAGATTTAAAGATTTATGCCGGCCTGAACGGCTTTAGCGAAGCAGCCATTAAACAAAAAATTGAAGAAAAAATATAATTTAATTTAACAACGTACACTGAGTAGGTTATACTGAGTACATTCCCGCTTAGCTCAGCTGGCTAGAGCATCTGACTGTTAATCAGAGGGTCCGCAGTTCGAGTCTGCGAGCGGGAGCCACCTTGGAGTAAACAATGTGGAAGCTATTTTTCAAAAAGGAGAAAAACATGGCAACAACAACTGAGAGCAAGGCGACGGCTCAACTTAAGCAGACGGTCGCAGCACAGAAGGAGACACTTTCTAGGACACTAAATCGTATTAGTAGCTTGACTGATGAGATTGCGCTCCTCCGCGGAGAACTTAATAGATTTAAGTCTGACGTAGCAAAAGACGTACAGTATCTTACGCAACGCGTCGATGGCTAAAATTAGAGAATTTTTAAGATTCTCATTAATATGGTACAGTCAACAATTCGCAATTCCATTTTGGATAATTGGACATGTTCACTTGCATTTAACTGACTACCATGGTATAATAGTATTATCAAGCTCAATCATTATGCATATAATGGTAGGGTTTGGTTTTTGGCTTGATTGGAAAAATTACATAAAAGGAGATTAAATGTCTATTACTAAGAAACTACAAACCCTCAACCTCGAGAGTGACACTATGATCACTCTCACTTACAGCGAAGGCACAGACGTGTTTGTGCATAACGAAACAGCTATTGATACAGCTATTTCTGAAACCGATGTCATCTCACAGTTCAGTGAGTTAGTCGCCACCCCCGGGATCAGTGCTATAGATTCATATGGCAACAACATTATGAACAATCTGCGTGACAGCGGCCTTTTGGAAGGCTATGCTCGCGATTTCACGTTTGCTGATTACCTAACAGAGGCCTTGAGCGAAAACTTCTATGATCAGGAGTTCATTGACAGCTCTGTGCAGCAATATGATCATAAGCGCGGATTTTGCACTCTAGAGGCTACCGTACGGGTACCTCTGGCGAACTTCATCACTGCTAATCCACACGCTGGCAACTGGACTGTGACGGTACCCACCGAGAACGGTGTCCTAACTCTCAGTTAGGCCCGACCCCGCCCTGCCGTCGGGTTATAATAATGGCAGAGGTTTCCCGGTTTCCTAGCTTGCAGCAGAATAACCGGGTATTGGGGTGTAGTTCAATTGGCAGAACGCCTGACTGTTACTCAGGAGGTTATTGGTTCGAATCCAGTCGCCCCAGCCATTTTGCGGGAGTAGCTCAGCGGTAGAGTCCCACGTTGCCAACGTGGATGTCGCGAGTTCGAACCTCGTCTCCCGCTCCATTTTATTTATGTACGAAATAGGCGATATAGTTTTAATTAAATCCTGTGCTAGTGACGATATTCCTCATGTGCATGCCAGACTTACTAAAAAAATAGAAGCTAAAGGGTACAAAGGGCATACTATAGTCTGGTCATCTTTTACTGGGTGGGAATGTGTCTTGATATATCCGGAAGAAGCCGAACTGCTCAGAAAGCAGTGGGGAATCCCTTTTAAACCTCCCGACGACATGCAAACATATACGTATGAGACAGATATTATTAAAAAAATAAGTCAGGATGTCGGCCTTAAACCACATAGAAGAATCACTAAATCTAAAAAACGCACTAATTAAAAGTGAGCAGCCAACTGGGGATCTATGGCCACCAAAAAGAACTATCTGTTAGATACAAGCGTATGCTTGACAGATGCAGACGCAATATTCAAGTTTGATAATCATGATTTATTCTTACCTTTGAAGGTTCTAGAAGAAATCGACAAACACAAAAAACGACAAGATTCTGTGGGTATCAATGCCCGGAAAATAATTCGTTCTTTAGACGAGCTTAGGCAAAAAGGCAGTTTAGAGCAAGGAGTAAGAATCGATAAGGGCAAGGGCATCCTTAAAGTGATGTCCTACGAGCCTCTAAGAGAGGTCGTGTTTCCTCCTGACTTGGACATGAGAGTCCCCGACCATGCGATTATAGCCACTGGTAAAGTTGTGCAGATGGAATACCCAAACCGCAAAACTATCGTTGTTAGCCGTGACATTAACATGCGGGTTATCTGCGATTCAATCGGAATCCTCGCCTCCGACTACACATCTGAAAAGGCTATCACATCATTTGATGAGTTGTTTCAGGGATTTTCTGAAGTTTTAGTGGACGATCAGTTTGTAGAAAGGTTTTATGAAGGTGAGGAGCTACACATCGGCGCCGACGAAACTAAGCAAAAGTGGTATCCTAATCAATATCTCCTTCTTATCTCAAACTCAAATCCGAAGAAATCATGTCTAGCCCGCTTCGAGAGTCATCATGCTCCGTTGAGGCGCGTAATTTACGATCGGATCTCAGACTGGAATATTAGCCCTAGAAATAAAGAGCAAGCATTTGCTATTGACATGTTAATGGACCCTGATATCAAATTAGTATCTCTGGTAGGCCGCGCCGGCTCCGGCAAAACTTTATGTGCCATAGCTGCTGGCCTCCAGCAAACAATTGGGCTCCATGTTGATAATAATCATTACTCGAGACTTATTGTGTCGAGACCGGTACAGCCCATGGGCCGAGACATCGGTTTCTTGCCCGGTACAATGGAAGAAAAAATGTTGCCATGGCTCATGCCCATCCAAGACAATTTGAAGTTCCTTATGGGGGACAGGACGTCTCTAGAGATGTATATAGAGAAGGGCAAGATAGAAATTGAAGCGCTAACCTATATCCGTGGTAGGTCGATATCAAACGCGTTTATTGTAATTGATGAAGCTCAAAATTTGACGAAGCATGAGATTAAGACCATAATTACAAGAATAGGCGAGAATACAAAGATTGTATTAACGGGCGACATAGAGCAAATTGACAATGTATATGTTAACGAAACCTCGAATGGTCTCGCGCACGCTGTAGAGAATTTTAAAAGTCACACAATTTCAGGTCACGTTACCTTCAAAAAGGGCGAAAGATCAGAATTGGCAACGTTGGCGTCTAAAGTATTATAAAAATAGGTAAACAATTGCTTATTTTGTGTTATATTAAATAAAGGAGTGATAGACATGAGTGAAGAACTAACGAAAACAGAAGAAGAGGTTCACCGCAACCCAGTGCTAATGATGCCAGTAGAGCCAGATTCAGAACTAAAAAAGTATCTGGTAGAGTACGTCGGTACTAAACTAGATATTGAGGAAGTCACAGTTAATATGATTGCTGAAGTATTGGCAGTAGACTTTCCTGAGTTCGTGTTTGCTTTTGCAGAAGAGAACTTCGTGCGTGGATATCAAATAGGATTAAACGATGCTGGATTACTTGAAAGAGAGCCACAAGAAAACCCAAAATAGGGTACAAGACTTCTATACAGCCGCCGGAATCCATGTATACATTAAAGACCCTCTTCCGAAGAACGTTGATATTGAAGAAGTCATTGCGAGCGTAGAACAAACGATTCCCTCGCATTTGTTATCTGAAGTCGAAATGATTATTGTTGGTTGGTTCGAAGAATTTGAAAAGAGACAACTCAATGCCTTCTACAGCGACGGTTGTTTACATATCACTAACGAACAAGACAACGCTGATGATATGATCGATGATATTATTCATGAAGTCTCCCACTCGCTAGAAGAGCCCCATGGGTTCGATATTTACGGAGACAAGAAACTCGAGCACGAGTTCCTAACAAAGCGTATGGTATTACATCAGATTCTGTGGGCCCGCGGCTTTAAGGCCCCCGAAGCATTTTTCACAGATTTAGAGTATAACTTAGAGTTTGATAATTTTCTTCTCAATAAGGTTGGGTACGATAAGCTTGCGCTGTTAGTAGACGGATTGTTTCTGAGTGCATATGCCCCCACATCTCTGAGAGAATATTTTGCCACCGGGTTCACCGACTTTTTTATGGACCCCGACCATAGCTATTTTCGAGTAATATCGCCGGAATTATATAAAAAGATCGCTTTTTTACACAAGAACGATAAATAATTTCTTGACAACTGTTCTAACCTCGGTTATAATAAAACTGAATATAGGAGAATATTTTGGAACATATATCGTACTCGGAACTCAAAGATTGGGTCCACTGCGCTTTTTACCACAAACTAACAAGGGTCGATAAGATCGACGGATTCAAAGGTAACGCTTATACAGCCTTTGGAACAGCAGTCCACAGTGTCTGCGAGAAGAAGCTTTTACAAGAAGAAGTAGACGAAGACTTTTTCATTAAAGAATTCGAAAAGTGTATTGACGAACTGGATCCAGAAGTCGAAGTAGACAAGAAGCTTGTACAAGACATGCTTGTGCAGGGCCCAGCCCTTATCCCAGAGATTCAATGCGCCCTAGATCAATACTTTCAGGAATATGAAGTACTTGCGGCTGAACTGCCACTTTATGAACCAATTGAGGGCCACGACACACATATGTTTAAGGGCTATATCGATGCGGTAATCAAGACACCCGATGGCAAAATCCACATTTTTGATTGGAAGACCTGTTCTTGGGGTTGGGACGCGCGACGCCGCTCAGATAAAATGACCACATATCAATTAACACTCTACAAACACTTCTTCGCACAGAAAATGGAAGTAGATCCAAAACACATAGAAACTCATTTTGCTCTACTTAAAAGAACAGCAAAAAAGAACCGCGTCGAATTTTTCCGGGTAACGTCCGGACCAGAAAAAACCAAGAACGCTCTAAAAACTTTAAATATAGCACTATACAATATTAAGAAAAAGCGTTATATTAAGAATAAGCTATCCTGCACTTCGGGATATGGCTGTAAATTTTACGGGACAGAACACTGCCCATGAGGAATAAATGAAGAAAAAGAAGATTTTGGTCCTTTCTGACCATCCACTGTCGCCATCCGGCGTCGGTACCCAAACCAAGTATATGATTGAGGCCCTATTAAAGACTGGCCGATATGAGTTTGTATGCCTAGGCGGCGCCATGAAACACAACAGCTATCAGCCCCAGACTGTTGAGCCATGGGGTGAAGATTGGCGAGTATTCCCAGTTGATGGTTATGGAAATCACGAAATCATCCGCTCGATCCTACAAAAAGAACGCCCCGACGTGCTCTGGTTTATGACAGATCCTCGTTTTTATGGATGGCTATGGGAGATTGAAAATGAGATCCGCCCCAATGTGCCAATGGTATATTATCACGTGTGGGACAATTTCCCTTCCCCCCACTATAACGCCGACTTCTATCGCTCAACTGATGAAGTCGTATGCATTTCAAAAGTTACCCACGCTATTCTCAAGGACGTCGCCCCGGAAGTAAACTCTCATTACCTCCCACACGCAGTTAACTCAAATATATTTCACAAGCTTAAGACCCGCGAGCAAAAGGAAACGATCAAGACCCTTCGAAAGAGGGTTAATCATGAATCAACTACCAACCATAAGAATATGAATAAAAAGATTTTCTTTTGGAACAACCGCAACGCCCGCCGCAAACAGAGCGGCACTATTATTTGGTGGTTTAAAGAGTGGCTCGACAAGGTGGGTCACGACAAGGCTTGTTTATTAATGCATACTGACCCTCGTGATCAACATGGCCAAGATCTACCTCATCTCATCGAACACTTAGGAGTAGATGACGGCCAAGTGCTGCTGTCTACCAACAAGGTGCCTCCTGAAGAGTTGGCCAATATGTACAATGCAGCCGATTACACCATTAATATTTCTGATGCGGAAGGCTTTGGCTTATCCACTCTAGAGTCTTTATCCTGCGGCACACCTATCATAGTTAATATGACCGGCGGCCTGCAGGAGCAAGTTACGAATGGCACCGATTGGTTCGGTATTGGAATCCAACCATCGTCGAAGACGATCATTGGCTCCCTATCAGTTCCCTATATCTACGAAGACCGAATTTCGCAAGATGACTTTGAGGCATCACTGACCCGTGCTCTTAGAACGCCTGCTAAAACCTATAAGAAGTGGGTGTCTTTAGGCAAAGAACATGTAAATAAAAATTACAATTTTGAAGATTATGAAAATGGATGGATTAAATTGATGGATGAAATAGTTGAAAAGCACGGCTCTTGGGAGACGCGCACAGGATATAAGACTTGGCACCTTCTGGAGGTGGCATAATGCGTAAAAAAGTATTACTAAAAGGCCCCATTCTTACTCGCTCCGGCTACGGCGAACAAACTAGGTTTGCTCTGAGATCCCTCAGAAGCCGGCCAGATTTGTTTGAACTATATATCCAGCCGCTACAATGGGGCAACACATCATGGATAGCTACGACTGACTCTGAGCGCGCCTTTGTCGATCAAACAATTGAGAAGACTATTGGCCATATACAAGCTAAAGGTGAATTTGACTTGTCAGTACAGGTCACTATCCCAAATGAGTGGGAAAAGATCGCGCCAGTCAATATTGGTTATACCGCAGGAATTGAAACGACTAAAGTGGCACCGGTCTGGCTTCAGGCTGCCAATGAAAAGGTTGATAAAATTATTGTGGTCTCGACCCATTCTAAAAATGTATATGAAAACACTGCAGTTGTGGCTGTTGACAGTAACACAGGCCAAGAAATGGATTATAGATTACAAACTCCCATTTATGTTGTTAACTATCCCGTTAAGGAATATGATGACCTTGAAGAATTAGAACTTAACTTGGAGTTTGATTTTAACTTTTTGGCCGTTGCACAGTTCGGCCCACGCAAGAACCTGCCTAATACAATTAAGTGGTTTGTTGAAGAATTCCAAGACGAAGAGGTGGGTCTGGTAGTTAAAACCAATATCGCTAAAAATTGTTTGATGGATAGAACAAGAATAATGGCGGACATAAAGAATTTCATCTCTACGCTGCCTGAACATAAATGCAAAATATATATTCTTCACGGAGATATGACCGATCAAGAGATGCATTCATTATACCGACACCCATCCATCACCGCGCTGCTCGCCCTCCCGCATGGAGAGGGCTTTGGCCTACCCATCTTTGAGGCGGCTTATAGCGGCCTCCCGGTAGTAGCCACCGGGTGGTCCGGACAGCTTGATTTCCTAACAGATGAAGAATCAAAAGAGAGGTTTTACAACGTTAGCTTTGACTTACAACCAATTGCTCCTGATATTGTTTGGGAAAACGTTTTAATTAAAGAATCAATGTGGGCTTATCCGCGTGAGCAGTCAGCCAAACAGAAGATGCGCACATGTTACGAGGACGTTACTAATAATATAGAAGATACCTATGCCTCTCAAAGCAGCGAATATGCGACCGAACTTAAAGAGAGATTCTCCGCCGAAAAGCTATATGCACAGTTTGTAAACTGCATTGTGCCGGAGGAAGAACTCAAGGAGATGGAGTCCCAAATTGATGATCTTTTGAGCGATCTACTATGAAAAAATATGTTTTTATTTCCGATATGTTTGTCGAAAATTACCAAGGCGGAGCTGAATTAACGACAGCGGCTATTATGCACGCAGCTAAAAAAGATAGCCAGATTGCGAAAGTCCTCTCTGGGGCCCTGACCGTAGATATGATCAAAGAGCACCCCAGTGTTCACTACATCGTGTGTAATTTTGCAGCGCTTGATGACAAGGTCAAGATGCATATGTGTAAAAATGTTGATTATTCCATTATTGAATATGACTACAAATTCTGCGAATACCGGTCGATGGAAAAGCATTTTGCTGTAACCGGCACCGAATGTGATTGCGTACAACAGATATCTGGAAAGGTTAATAGCGCCTTCTATGGCTATGCGAAGAAGATGTGGTTTATGAGTACTGCCCAGCAAGCCATATTCTTGCAACAAATACCAGTACTAAAAGAGGAGAACACAGAAGTGTTGAGTTCGGTATTCGCCGAAGGCGACATAAGGTTTATGGACTCCCTCAAAGATAATGATAAGGACGACAAATATCTAATTTTGGGCTCTGAATCATGGATTAAGGGAACAAAAGACTGTATAGAGTATGCCAAAGAAAACAGTCTTGCATACGAGGTTGTGAAACAAATGTCTTATCACGAACTTTTAATAAAGATGTCTACCTCTAAGGGCTTAATTTTCCGCCCCCTCGGTTCTGACACCTGCCCAAGGATCGTTATCGAAGCCAAACTTATGGGTTGTGACACCATCTTAAACGAGCGTGTTCAGCACAAAGATGAGGACTGGTTTCAAAGCCAAGAAAAGGCCTTTGAATACGTCCGCAGCCGTCCCGAAGCATTCTGGAATTATTATGCAAGATAAAACATTGGTTCTAATGGGCAACGGCCCGTCACTCAAAGGACTAGATTTTGAGATGCTAGCCGGCCTTGACACATTTGGGTTAAACTCCGCATATCGCGCCTACGAGCGTATGGATTGGTGGCCAACATACCATGGTTGTTTCGATTACCGAGTAACAGAGTGCCATAAAGACAATTTTATTAATTTGATTGAGAATAGCCCCATTGAACGCATGTTCTATATCATGGATATCAGCGAAAATACCAAATTGCAGCACGTTAATATGCAAGAATATGGAACGACGAATAAATGGAATCACACGACTGAAGATTACACCCATTTTCACGACAATGGCAACTCCGGAGCCAATGCATGCTCAACTGCCGTCTGTATGGGCTATAAGAAGATTATTTTGGTAGGAGTAGATTGTAATTACGTGGAGTTTGTAGACGGAAGCAAGAAGGACGGCCCGGGCCTTGTTATTGAAGAGACTCCGGAATCCAACCCCAACTACTGGTTTGATGATTACCAACAGGCTGGCGACAAATATAATGTCCCACGTGGCACCGATTTTCATTTACCGACATGGAATATGTTTGCTTACCGCGCCGCACATGCCGGCGTAGAAGTTATTAATTGTAGCCCAACTACAACCTTGAGATGTTTCAAAAGAATGCCAATTGAAAAAGCAATAGAGAGGTCAAAGTGATTAAACATTATTCTAGGGTCGATCCGGAAAAGCTATTACACATTGTGTGCCGGTCCACAGACGAGGAGGAGGAAGATGACCCACGCATAGATGTCATACCAGCCGAACAACAGCTACAGTTGGCTATTCTCAATTATGAGAAGGGTAAAACTTTTGTTGCCCATAAGCATATTTATAAGAAGGTCCCGTCTCAGGCAATTGCGCAAGAATCATGGGTAGTTATGAGCGGCAAAGTAAGAGCATATCTTTATGATCTGAACGACGAAATTATAGCGATAGAAGACTTAGAAGCTGGAGACGTTTCCATCACATTATTTGGCGGCCACAACTATGAGATTGTAGAGGAAGGCACCAGAGTTCTAGAATATAAGACCGGTCCATATTATGGCCAATCTGAGGATAAAGTGTTTTTAGATGGTTAAAATTAATATGGGTTGTGGACTCCGCAACTTTGGAACAGATTGGATCCATATCGACGGCGCGAGCTACAAGCATATAGAACATAGGTCAATCACGAATTTAGAGATGAACAGTGATACAGTTGATCTCATCTACGCCTCTCACGTGTTAGAATACTTTAATCGGCAGGAGGGCTGCACCTTATTAGCTGAATGGCGCCGGGTACTTAAGCCCGATGGTATCCTGCGTTTGGCGGTCCCCGACTTTGCTGCGCTAACACGACTCTATCAAGAGAAAAAGATTAGACTGGAAAATGTCTTGGGGCCCCTATACGGCGCCATGCAGATGGGTACCGAAACAATTTACCATAAGACAACTTATGATCTTGAAAATTTGAGCATGTTTTTGACACAAAACGGTTTTTATGAAATTATGAAATATAATTGGCGCGAGACGGATCACTCACAGTTCGATGACCATTCGCAAGCATATTTTCCCCATATGGACAAAGAGAACGGCACCCTTATAAGCCTCAATGTAGAAGGCAAAAAGATACCATGAGCTTTCAGGCAGTAGAAATTTTTGAGAAGCAGGTAGCGGCCTTCTTTGGCGCGCCACATGCAGTTGCTACCGACTGCTGTACCCACGCAATAGAGCTATGCCTTCGCGACCAAGGTACAAAATGGTATACTGCCCCCAAGCACACATATATTTCAGTTCCCTTTTTGGCGCAGAAGTTAAATATTGATTTTGACTGGCGCGAAGAAGATTGGACCGATTTTTATTACTTAGGGGGTACAAATATTATTGATGCTGCGGTATTATGGAAGAAGGACTCATATTTGCCTGATACTTTCATGTGTATAAGCTTTCAGTTTAGAAAGCATCTTAGTTTGGGCCGCGGCGGCATGATTCTCACCGACAGTGAAGAAGCTGCAGCGCGCCTGAGAAAAATGGCTTATGATGGCCGCGACCCCAACACACCGTGGCGCCAACAGAATATTGAAATGATGGGCTACCATTATTATATGACACCAGAGATTGCAGAGATGGGAATAGAAAAGCTCCCTGACGCGATTGTCGCAGAACCGAGACAGTGGGTTGTTTCGGATTGGCCAGACTTAACACAAATGGAGATTTTTAAATGACCAAGAAAGCTTTGATTACCGGCATCGCCGGCCAAGACGGTAGCTATTTAACCGAATACCTTTTATCTTTGGGATACGAGGTCCACGGCGTCATTCGCCGCCACTCCGTAGCAGAAAACCAGAATCACAGGCTGCATAAGCTGAATCTAAATGATAACGTTCATACCTATTACGGTGATCTACTCGATTATCCTTCTCTTATACGAATTGTTAACGAGGTTAACCCGGATGAGATTTATAATTTAGGTGCGATGAGCCATGTGCGAATTAGCTATGATATGCCCTCCTTTACTATCCAAACGAATGCTTTAGGCGTCTTAAACATGCTTGAAGTTTATCGCACTAGTGTACCGGACGCCAAATTTTATCAAGCTAGCTCCTCAGAAATGTATGGAAATTCAGTTGATGACGATGGGATTCAACGCCTGACTACTCCAATGAACCCAGTCAGTCCTTATGGCTGCGCCAAAGTGATGGGATACAATCTTGTCCGCCATTATAGGCATGCCTATAAACTGCATGCGTGTAATGGGATTTTGTTCAATCACGAGTCGCCCCGCCGCGGTTCTAACTTTGTCACCAACAAGGTGGTTAAGGGTGCCGTCGCCATTCAGAAAGGTCTACAAGATAAATTAGAGTTAGGAAATATGGATTCGTATAGAGATTGGGGCCATTCAAAAGATTATGTCCGTGCAATGCATATGATCATAAATCATGATGAACCTGATGAATTTATTGTAGCCACAGGAGAGACCCATTCTGTTCGAGATCTGTGTGAAACAGTATTTAATATGCTGGACATGAATTACGAAGATTATATCGTCCAGAATCCAAAGTATATGCGCCCTGAAGAGTTAAAGTATCTGAAGGGTGACCCCTCGAAATCACATGAAGTATTGGGCTGGAAACCAGAGTATACCTTTACAACTATGTTAGAGGAGATGATCGAAAGATGGCAGAGAGAACTGTAATTGAATATAAACCCGGCGACCTAGTGCGTTGGTTCGAACGATATGCCGATGGTTTCATGACAAAAGACGTTGGCGACGGAGTTGTTATTAGAAAAAGAGATTTCAATGTAGCTTGGTCGGATGGCCCATATGCCAATTATTCGGTTTATCGCACCAAGTACTCCGACACAATGGTATTTGAAGAAGTAGAATTAGAGTATCTTTCTAACGACACAGCCCCCATTGAGATAACTATAGGAGCATCAACAAATGACTAAGCGACTTTGTGTACTACAGGTTACACCGATATCCCCTAATCCGGAACATATTGAATTGTTTTCCCAGCGAGAGGATTGTGATTTTTTCTTTGTTACCCATGATGCCCCCAACAAAGATGCCCTTAAATACTGCCCAAACACGACGTGGACTGATACCCGGAATATTTTAGCCGCTCAAGTACCAAAGCATTATGAGTACTACGCGTTTGTAGACTATGATTACAATTTTAGACCTCTTGGAGAATTAAACCCGAGAGAACAAATATTAGAAGATCTGCAGACCTTCGAACCCGCTGTCTTGACATATTACCCGGGCCGAGGGATGACGACGCCCTTTGCTGACAATCTCGAATATAGAGATAGTCGCGAGGCTTCAATCTTACCCTTTAGCCATTGTGGAATGAAAGTCGTCCACCATAGCCTGATGAACTGGTTTTTTCCCATGGTTACTAGGTTTGGCGGCAGCGTGGAAGCCTGCCATATGTTTAATATTTTAGAAATTCCATTTTTAAAAAATGTGGTGTGCAGTCACAAAATGGTCTATGACAATGGCCACACAGACCACGAAGCGCCACACAACCAGAATGGGGCATGGAACAAGTACCGAATGGATGAAATGTGGGCGTGGATAATGCCGGCTTTTAAAAAGTTAAATGTTGTCGCGACCCCTGCCCATGCCCCACGCCTGAAAGACTCTTTACTTATTAAAAAATCATTTATAAATTTGATATTAGGATGTGGGATGACCCCCAGCCCGACGCCAAAGCGTGAAAATTATATGGATGTTGAAGCTCTTAAAAACTTTTTTGATTTAAGTCACGAAAGATTCAATAATATAGAGTTGAGCCCGGAAAAACAAATGTGCCCGATTAGCCAGAACACCCAGTCCATTGCGGAGGACCACCTCAAATCGCTCACCTTCTATGATTTCAAGAGGCAGACAAATCCATGGCTCGATATCGCTGCATATATTAACGAAAAGGTAACCGCGGGCCGTAAGCTTGAAGTTAATGAGTGCGTAGAGATATATCAGCAGATGAGTGACTTGCCTTCATATTTTCACAACGCATGCGAGGTTGATGAGAAACTATATGAATATTTGGACGGCGCCAGAGTTGCGTTTGTGGGCCCGGCCCCATATCTTAGCGGCAGCAGCACAGGCGCCGAGATTGATTCATATGATGTGGTCGTTAGAATTCAGCATGGAATTCCGAACGAGGCCGATTATGGCAGTAGAACAGACATAGTCCAGAGTTGTTTGAATTCCAATTATGGCCCACCGGTGGTTGAGCACCTCACAGCAACCCCTGCGGACAAACGCCCGCGGTTTGTCATTTGTAATGATACGGCTAGCCAACTTAAACAGGATGGTACATGGGCATTCGTCGATGAAGTTTATACACAAGCTTTCGAACAATTAAATGTGCCATTTGTACATTTAAAGAATGAGGATGAAACATGGGACCGATGGGCTTTGTACTGGCAGGTATACCCGAAACAACACATAGAGAACTTCGATCACAAGAGCTATACTCAATATACCGCTAATTTTAATTCAGGCTATGGAGCTTTGAACTACTTAATGCGATATCCGATTAAAGAATTAGCAGTCTTTGGTGTGGATTTTTATAATACCGGGATCCCCCAGACCGACGAGCAAAAATATAACAAACTGTACACTGATACTTATGGCCCCTCGGGTACCCCTAACGGGCCCGATAAGATCTTACATGACCAATTGTCCCAAATGATGCACTGCACAAACGTCTTATTGAAAGATAATCGTTTTAAACTTGACAGTACGGTTAAAAACATGTTATATTCAAATCAATTGACCGAAAGATTACAAAAATTTATGAAATTACCAAAATTTAAGAATGAGACAAGATAATGGGAATAAAAACAAAATCAGATAGCGATCTCATAAGCGTATTGGAGAAGGATGGCATCCCTGTATCCGAACTTGAAAAGTATGAAAATTGTGCTACAGTTAACTTAGAAGAGTTACGCGCAGACCTTGGAATGGGTTCGTGGGCCGTCCGCATTGCTTATAACGAGCTTTTTGGTGGTGTAGTCATTCAGCAGCAGCCCGGCGAAGGAAACCGAAAACACTTCCATCACGATGCAGATGAAAATTGGGTTATTCTTGACGGAGAATGGGAATGGTGGATTGAAGGTGTGGGTACACGTACGGTTAGAACAAATGATATCGTAGTCGTCCCGAAGGGTATTTGGCACAAAATTACTTGTGTTGGCGCCTCCCCCGGCGTCCGATATGCGATTACAAGGCCAGACGTGGACCACGTTTATGAAGATGAGTAATATAAACTTTGATTTCACCGATAAAACAGTTATAGTATTTGGTGGAAGTCGCGGGATTGGTAGAGAAACATGCCGGCAGTTTCAAATTGCCGGCGCAAATGTGTACTGTGCCTCGCGTACACCACCTGAGTTGCCCGGGGTAGAACACTTATATTGTGACATCACCTTTCCGCGCGACATTCGCGAAGTCTTTGACACCGTCGGGAATATAGATTTCGTTATAAATGTTGCTGGAACAAATTTATGCAAATCAATCGAAAATATCGATTTACTGGAATGGGATCGTCTAATGAATACAAATTTGAGATCGTTTTTTGTGATTTGTAAGAGAGCAGTTGAGGAAATGAGGCCAAAAGGCGGCCGGATTGTCAACGTCTCATCTATCGCCGGCCGATCCAAAAGTGTTGTAAGTGGTGTACACTACACCTCTAGTAAATATGGAATTGTTGGGTTAACAAAACAGCTAGCTAGTGAGGTATCCCAACACAACATTTTAGTAAATTGTGTCTGCCCCAGTCAAACTTTGACGGAAATGTTGGCCAAATCGATGACAGAAGAACAATTGTGTGATTTGGCTGAGAAGATCCCGGTACGAAGGGTTGCTTTAACCATAGAGCAGGCCCTCCCAATATTATTTTTGTGTTCTGATGCTGCATCTTATATAACAGGTACCGCGCTTGACATCAATGGAGGACAATTCTGATGAGCCACGACATAGACATTAATGTTTTAATAGCTGTTAGGGGCGGCTCTAAGCGCGTTCCTCGTAAGAATGTGAGGCCCTTCTGTGGCTCTTCTATGTTGGAGCTGAAAGTACAGCAAGCTATGAGACTCGAGGGCGTTAGTGGCGTAGTAGTAACGTCCGACGATGAAGACATGTTGGAGACAGCATATCGTTTAGGTGCTACACCAATGGATAGAGATCCGGATTATGCGACTGACACGGTGCCCATGGCGGACGTGTATGTCCACCTTGCATCGTCATTGGGTTGTCAGGATATCATGTGGACGCCGGTAACAAGTCCGTTAGTTACTGATCGAACCATGCAAGACTGTATAAACGTTTACAAACACAGAGGCGATCACGACTCAATTGTCACCACCAACCTTATTAAAGAATATATGTGGCTCGATAACAAAGCCATCAATTACGACCCCAAGAATCATCCCCGCTCACAAGACTTGCCAAACATTTATGCACTCAACTTTGCAGTAAACATCTTACCACGAGAGTTGATGATAAAGAATAAGAACATTTTGGGGGATAACTTTTATTCCTATATGTTAGACGAGATTGAGGCATTGGACGTTGACACAGAATATGAGTTTATGTTAGCTGAATTTTTATACGAGAAAATGAGAAAACAATGAAAAACATGAAAGTCTTTATCGTCACATACAGGCGCACCGACGTATTAAACAAAACTTTAGATACATTATTTAACAAAACAGATTTTACAAATATTCCAGACACAGAAGTAAACGTTATCAATAACCATTCTGAATTTCACTTAGATGAGCAATTTGTCGATAAAGTCAATGTAATCCACAATAATACACGACCCGACTGGGACACTGGCAATCTGGCGAGAAACTGGAACGAGGCCCTTTTACACGGGTTTAAAGACTTAAATAACCCTGATACTAAAATTGTTGTTACAATGCAAAATGATATAGTTCTTAGCCCTAACTGGGCTACCAACTTATTGAAAATGCACAAGAAATACACATTCATCACTGGCCAGCTAGGAGACAATATAGTAAGTTATCGGCCCGAAGCTGTCAAGAAAATTGGTATGTGGGATGAACGCTTCGTGACTCCGGCCAATAAGGAGGCCGACTACTATATCCGAGCGCTTATTTATAATAAAGATAAGTCCTTAATAAATGATAGAGTTCATGGTAGACTATTAAATGAAGTCGACGCATTAGAGTTAGACACTTCGGAGTACCTAGGTGGAGAAACTACTTGGCGAGAGATGAAAAGCAACGACAACGCCAAAGAAGGCTGGTACCACACGTCCCAAATCTTTTATTGGAAATGGAAGGACACGTGGAAAGAGCAGCCAAGCTACTATGGCTGGCTGACCCGCTGGTCAAACGATTTCGTTGAGAACCCTCCCAGTACACCCAAAGTACCCAGTTTTGTACAATATTATTATTTTGAAAAGGACATCGAATTGAAAGACAAAAATTATGTAGGATGGCGCCCGGGCGATTATTGGCTTGATGCTGATAAGTGCTCCGATATCGATATCCACCCGTTTAAGAATGGAGAAAAGTTTAGAGATGATTAAATTAATTGTATTTGATTTAGATGGAGTTTTGGTCGATGCAAGAGAACTGCATTATGAGGCCTTGAATGACGCTTTGGGCGATGTCGACGAAAAATATGTAATTGGAAGGGAAGAGCATCTTTCTAGGTTCGATGGTCTTTCGACTACGAAAAAGCTTCAAATGTTAACAAAGACAAAGCATTTGCCAGAGGAGCTTCATAACGCAGTTTGGAAATTAAAGCAGAGAAAAACAACTGAGATAATTGATAATTTTACTATTGATCAAAGAATCGCCCAACTGTTAAAAAAGCTGAAGTCAGAAGGATACACACTAGCCTGCGCAACGAATTCGATTAGAGAAACAGCTAAACTTCAATTAATTAGACGAGGCTTCTTCGAACATCTCGATTTCATGTACTCCAACCAAGATGTAAACAAGCCAAAGCCGAGCGCAGAAATATACATGCGCTGTATGCTACGAGTAGATGTTGACCCGGATGAAACTTTAATTGTTGAGGATTCCCACCACGGTCGTAAGGCTGCGCTCCGATCTGGGGCCCACCTGTGCGGAGTGAAGAACAGCAGCGACGTTACTTATGAGAAGATTAAGAGTGCGATTAACAAAGCAGATGGCAAACAGAATACAAGGCCTAAATGGCAAGGAGGTAATATGAACGTTTTAATTCCCATGGCCGGCGCCGGCTCCCGGTTTCAGCAAGCCGGATACACATTTCCAAAACCGCTTATTGAAGTGAGAGGAAAGCCGATGATTCAAGTTGTAGTTGAAAATTTGAATGTCGACGCCCGACATATTTTTGTGGTTCAGAAGACCCACTATGAGCAATATAATTTAAAGCATCTGCTGGGGCTCATTTCCCCCGGCTGTGAGATCGTGCAAGTGGACGGCATGACCGAAGGCGCCGCATGTACAACGCTTCTCGCTAAAGAATTTATTGACAATGACGAGCCGCTATTATACGCTAACTCTGATCAATTTTTGGATTGGGATAGCAACGAATTCATGTATGCTATGGAAGCTGATGAGGTCGATGGTGGCATGCTAACCTTTACAGCAACACACCCCAAATGGAGCTTTGCTAAGCTGGGAGATGAGGGCTTCGTCACTGAGGTTGCTGAGAAGAAGCCCATCAGCGATATTGCCACAACAGGCATTTATTACTGGAAGCATGGTTCAGATTACGTAAAGTACGCCGAGCAAATGATTGCGAACAACACAAAAGTCAATAACGAGTTTTATGTGTGCCCAGTGTTCAACGAGGCGGTCAACGATGGAAAGAAAATCAAGACTTTCCATTTTGATGGCATGTGGGGAATCGGTACACCTGAGGACTTGGAACACTTTAACAAATTTCATGAGAAGTAGATGGATCTTAAAGAACTAGAAATTATTGATACATCGCAGAATCTATACGATTGCTTTAACGGGTTTATCTTAAGTCCTGATACAAAGGTGTTTGGCAAGCTTTTGGCCAGAACCCTATTGGCGCAACAAGTAAAAGACCTCCCGGGTGATATTGTTGAGTGCGGAGTCTTCAAAGGCACCGGAATGCTTACTTTTCTCAAGCTTAAGCGCTTTTTATGTCCAAATAGTGGCAAAAAGGTGGTTGGATTTGACTTTTTTGACTCTGAAAAGCTTGTAGAAAGCCTCTCTGGAATCGACAAAGAGGCGATGAACACCCTGTTTAGTCAGCGAAACTACCAGCATGAAGACAATCATGCCGAGCTGTTTGGCAATTTTGTTAAGCAGTGTGGCTTTGAAGAGCACGAATTCGACCTTATACCCGGCGATATCACTGAAACGGCCGCACAATATGTTGCTGAGCGGCCCGGATTTAGAATTTCGTTGCTTTATATTGATTTAGATGTAGAAATGCCCACATATGAGGCTCTTAAGGCCATGTGGTCCCGGGTCGTTAAGGGCGGAATTGTAGTGTTTGATGAGTATGCGTTCCACAAGTGGTCGGAATCAGCCGGCGTAGATCGATTTTTTGCCGACAAAGACGTAGAAATTAAGACTTTAAATTATATTTGCCCAACAGCATACGTGGTGAAGAAATGATTATTGATAAGGACAAGAGATTTGTTTTTGTGCATAACCCGCGCACCGGTGGAACCTCCGTTCGAAAAGTGATAGAAAAATATCAGGATTATGGGCTCCATTCCAAAATCCGTCTCGACCTAATGGAAACCAATTTTAAGGATATAAAGTTCTCTCACGCAGATCACTGTAGTGCAGACTTAATGCCAAATATACAGGATTACGGCTATGTCTTTACATGTGTAAGAAATCCGTTTAGCCGCACTTATTCCTATTATCAAAAGTTATCAAAGGGTGCCGGCATAGAATCTCGCAAGATAGGATATGAAAATCTCTCAGAACTGATAGGAGCTGATGTGCCTACGTTTGAGGACATCGTGGACGAAATGTATGATATGTGGTCGTCTCCAAATCCGGCTTATCGTTATGGTTCGATGCTGGTTTACCCATATGACTTTTGGACTGATGGGGTGGATACGGTTATCCGATTTGAGGACTTGCACGATATAGACACTTGGAGCCAGCTTATGCATAAATGTGGCATTGATAATAATGCCCCACGCCCACACGAAAATCGTGCCTGCACAGACCCCTTTGAATATCGCGCTCACTACACCGATAGCATGAAAAAAAAGATACACAGGATATTTCAAAAAGAAATAGAAACATATGGATATGAATTTTAAATGATTTTAATAGCACATCGAGGAAACATCTTCGGCCCCAACCCAGAATTGGAAAATAATCCACAATATATTGACAAAGCTATTGATAGCGGTTATAGTGTAGAAGTAGATATAAGAGGAAGTTTTATGGATGGGTTATTTTTGGGTCATGACAAGGCTCAATATGAGGTCTCGCCTGAATGGGTTTTCGATCGCACCGAACACTTATGGATCCACACCAAGGACATACAGTCCTTCTATACCTTCACCCAGCAGACCACAGCATGTAATGCCTTCTGGCACCAAACAGATTACCATGTTCTCACAACCGCTGGCTTTATCTGGGCTCACCCGGGCAGCATTTTAACCCCTCGCTCTATTTGTGTGATGCCAGAGATTAGTCAGACTGCATATACAGCAGAAGATCTACAGCACTGTGCCGGCATATGTTCTGATTATGTGAGTAAATACAAATGAAATTCGCGTGGCAACAAATTCCGTCCCCGGTTGTATCAGAGTTATTATGCAACACTGGATTAGACGGCATCGTAATAGACACTGAACATGGCTTCTATAATAACGAAACTTTATTTAGTTGTATCCAAGTAATCAATGCCTTAGGAAAACTTTGTTATGTAAGAGTGACGGAGCCAAATTTAACTTTAGTTCGAGCGTGCTTAGATGCCGGGATCGATGGAATTATATTTTCAACAGTTGAAACGGCCGAGCAGTGCGAACGAATTAATAAGATGTGCAAGTTTCCTCGCGACGGCGGTAAGCGCGGCTTGGGCTTAGTGCGACAAAATCGATGGGGAAAGAGAGTTTTGATCTCTAACCCACCGCGTATCATCGCACAGGTTGAAACCAAAGCAGGCATCGACAACATCAAAAAGATACATTCCTATGATTTTGATTATTATATGATCGGCCCCTATGATTTGAGCGCAAGTCTAGGATCCCCCGGCAATTTTGACAATAAGGAGTATTTAGGTGCGTTAGAATCAGTAAAAGAAATTGTACCCATTCACCAGATGGCAGTCCATATTCCTACTGATGTCAAAAACCAGCTTAAAAAATACAAAGGATATGGTATGATAGCAGTAGGAATGGATACCACAGGATTACTAGAGTTTTACAAGGAGATAACTTAAGTGCTTAATTTTGAAAATATTGGAGAGAAGTTTGTGCAGGTAGTGCACACACCAGAATGGGAAGCCCTTCAGGTACAATATAACGAGTGTGGCGATATTTACGTGCTCGGCCATGGCGGCAATATGGCTGTCGCTGACCACGCAGCCGTCGACATGACACGATTGTCTAATGGCACCAAAAACGCAATGTGCCCCGCTAGCGGTGTTGTAGCAACATCACTTATTAACGATACTGGCTTTGAGCAGTGGATGGTAAATTGGCTGATGTGCCGAACCTCTACTCGGACCGAGTCCCAAATGAATAAGTCACTGGTGCTGGGAATTTCATCTTCTGGAAATTCTATAGATATTCTCAAAGCGCTGCAGTGGGCGTCTTCGAACGGAATGCAAATTGCCATGATTACTTCTAAAGATATCCCCTTAGAAATCGATAAGCTCACTAAAGTTATTCTCGGCGCTGAGTATTATCACACAGCAGAGGTCCTTACATTGTTATTGACTTACCAGCTAACTCATGGCTCTGGAAACGTGTGCCCTCCGATCGGCGCCAATAGCCCCGAAGCGCTTAAGAAGCTGAATTGGAAGGGCGGTAAGATTAGAGAGCACAGCTATCCGGATGAGCAGATTAATATTGGCATTGATTTCGATGGGGTTATCCACAAGAACTCAAAAGGGTATTATGATGGAACAATTTATGATGAACCTATTGAAGGATCCCACGCTGCTCTTGAGAAGCTAGCTAAAGAGCATACAATAATTATCTATAGTTGCAAAGCCAAGCCAGATAGAGGCCTGATTAACGGTAAAACCGGAACAGAGCTTATTTGGGAATGGCTCAAAAAGCACGATATGGCTCAGTTTGTGAGCAAAGTCACAGCAGAAAAGCCACGCGCCAGATATTATATTGATGATAAAGCCATCCGATTTACTGACTGGCAAACAGCATTTAAACAAATAGGTGAAATTGATGGCTAAGTGCTTAGTAACAGGACATAAAGGATATATTGGGTCTAAGCTATATGATAAGCTTGTGGACCTTGGTCACGAAGTCCACGGAGTGGATATGACATCTATGGACCCGACTGAAGGCTTAGATATACGTAAGCACCTCTTTCACAATGGAAAACCATGGCTAAAATTTGTACCTGAGTATATTTTTCACCTTGCTGCAAAGCCGAGTGTGTCATGGAGTGTCGAGAACCCTTCGGAGTCGCTTTCTCACAACGTGCTGGGCTCTTCTAGAGTGTTAGAATTCGCATCGGCAGTTGGCGCCACCCGCGTAATATTTGCAAGCTCTGCGGCCATCTACGGCCTCGCGAGCCCTTATGGGCTTCACAAACTAATGACCGAGAAAGAATGCCGGCTCTACTCTCGCCTATACAACGTGGACACAGTGAGCTTGCGGTATTTTAATGTTTACTCCGCCGATCAGAAATCAGGCGGCCCGTACTCGACAGTAATCTCAGCTTGGATGGAGGCCCATCGCGCTAACCAAAAGCTGAGGATTGATGGAGACGGACTACAAACTAGAGACTTTATTCATGTAGACGATATAATATCGGCAAATATTTTTTGTATGAATTACTCTGAGAATTTTAATGGAGCTAATTACGACGTTGGCACGGGAACAGAAACAAGCATTGATCACATTCGACAATATATCAATAAACGAATGCAGACTCAGTGGCTTGAAACTCCCGAACGACAAGGGGACATTAAGTTCTCGTGCGCCAATACGGCGCCATTAAAGGAAATGGGGTGGTCTGCCCAAATTGATATTGAAAATGGACTAGAAAATTGTTTTGGAGGTTAATATGGAAAGCAATACTGAAGATATGAGATTATCCAACCAAGCTCTTGGGGCTATTATGATGGCCCTACAAGAGTCTTTGCTTAATCAGCTAGATATCGTCCCGATTCTTAAAGGGTTCGAGCTGGTGAGCACAGAGGATGGGTTGATGGTGAAAAATCCACCAACAGTCAGATTCTCGGATGAGAGTGAAATTTCTAATAAAGATTTAGAAAATATGGTAAAATAATGCCCCGCTATCGTTATGTATGCGGCACCTGTGACGATGAAAAGATCATTTTTCATTTATTTGGAGAATCGATTGATTTGAACTGTCACATATGTGAGACACTGGATGGGCTGGAGAGGTCTCTTACTTCTCCAACCTATCTCATGTCCACCCCCGAACAGGCCACCACGGTGGGGGCTGTTACCGAAGAGTATATTGAGAAGAATAGAGAAGTTTTAGAAGAAGAAAGGCGAAAAGCAAAGGAATCAACATATGAGCAGAATTGAAATAATATTATCGGCCACACTGGTTTTCTCAACTATCTTCAATATTGGGATTTTTATGTATGCCCGGGCCACAATCCAGCACTTACTCGCAGTATCCGAAGAGATGGGAGATCTACAATCGATGGTGGATACCTTTGCGAAACACGTTAAAACAGTCTATGAACTAGAAATGTTTTATGGCGACACTACCTTAGAACACCTCTTAAACCACGCAGTTTCTTTCAATGAGCAGTTAGAAACGTTTGAATATGTTTACTCGCTCACTGAAGAAGAAGAACCGGAGATATCCGAATACGAACAGAAGGAATTAATTGATGACGCAGAAGACCCCGCGCCGCCGGCGCCCTAGAAGTAAGAATAAAAACTACTACTTTACACAAGTGCATGAAGACGCCATTGTCCACTATGCAAAAACCAGATGTATAAAAACGAGAACACAGTTATACATCGACTATATCCAACCAGCATTAGATCAGATGGTGGACAAGATTGTTTTCACTTATAAGTTTACGACACTTCCAAATTGTGATTCACTCAGAGATGAATGCAAGATATGGCTTGTTACCATATTAGACAAGTATGATCCGAACAAGGGCTCAAAAGCTTTTTCATATTTTTCAGTTATCACAAAAAACTGGTTTATTCACAAAGTAAAGCAGCAGCAGAAACGAAACCGCCGCGAAATAGATTTAGGAAACATTTCTAAGAAATATGAAGAAGAATACCTAGCGACTAACGACTCTTACCTCACGACTAGAGTTGAGCAGGAATTTTGGGATTCATTTTATCAAGAGATACGGTCGTGGGACGCATCCCAAATGAAAGATAACGATCTTAAGGTCTACAAAGCGATTATGATCTTGTTTGAGTCGAAAGAAGAGATAGAAATTTTTAATAAAAAAGCTATTTACCTTTACCTGCGTGAGATTACCGATCTTAATACCAAACAGATTGTTAACTCTCTTAAGAAGTTTCGCAAGAAATACTCTAATTTTAGGCAGGATTGGGAAAACGGCTCACTGTGAAAGCAAAAGAATTAGATAATTTGATAAGCGAGGCATTGGACAATATCCGAGACGACAGGAAGTTGGCCCGAGAGTTTCTAAACGAGATTGCTAATCAGATAGCCGCAGACTCAGAACAAAATAAGTATCTCAGTCCCACCGCCGCCAAACATATTGAGACAATGCAGCGCTCCAACGAGCAGCTTGTAAAACTTATAGCCCTCCGACAACGCCGCCCCACCGAGAATGCTGAGTTATCCGATGATGATAAAGACAGCATCTTTGATATGATTCAGGGATCCACCGGCGATGGGCAGTAAAACAGCTTTAAGGGGGAAGGACCTATACGGCGCCACTGAATATGCCGAAGGCTCTTTTCACATGAAAAGTGGCAAAAACATTTTTAAGAAAAAGAAGCAATTTGCTGTTAAACTTTTATCGGATCCTGTAGCCTACTCTGGCCCCGCCACTGCTGCCGAAGATCCGCACAATCTCGTCGACAGTGGCATAGATTCCAAATATATATTTATGGGTCGTATTACGGAGCTAAAAATGACGCACAACAAACTGTTGGGAGACCCGTGCGACGAAAGTACAGCCCCATCACCCGGCGCCAATAACGGTGTTATGTGCCTGCATACCAAAATAACGTTAACTAAATCAGGGAAGAAGCCAACTTTTAAGACGGGCGATACCATTATTTGTAAGTTTAGAGCCGGTGACAACGGAATGATGTATGATCTACAAAGTGCGGATTTTGTAAGGATCGATGATTCGTTTGAAGAGAAAAAGAAGGCGCCTGAAACATGCAAAAACATGTCAAAGATATTTGCCAGTACTAATTTTGGCTCGTTGGGGCACTTAATCCCAGCCGGCTCCCAAGCGATTGGCTCATCTTTTGGTGGACCACCCGGCGGCGGCGGGGGCCCAATGCTCACTTCTGCCCAATCTTGCGGTGACACAGAACCCGCACCTGCGGATTGGGCTGAGACCACACTCTATCATGTTATTTCAAAGAAAGGGAAATCTAAAAAGTATACTGATGTTATCGCTCTTGATGGCGGCTCCATAGGCATCGCCCATTGGGCAGACTCAGGACTTCACTCACTATATAAAGCCATGGGTGATACAGTGTCTCAGAAGTATTTTGGCAGAAGTGTGTCGCAGTTAAGGAGCTTCACAAAGCAGAAAAATCACTGTAAAGGTACGACGCCAATGGGCGAAAATGATAATGGCACCGGCTGTTATTCAACCGGCTGGTGGAAAAGCGGAATGCAGAAATTCACAGCAAGCCCAGAGTCCAAGCGCATCCAAACAGCAACGTGGATGTCTTCAAAAGCCGGCCCGGGCTCCGCGGCAGCTAAAGCTCAGGGCTGGGTAACCGGCCGACAATTTGCAATCGCCGCCGGAATTAGCAACAGCTTGGGCGTTGGAGGCTTCACAAAGCTAGCAAGGTTGGCTGGTTGGGATGCAGAAAAAACATTGCTTGGATATGTGAATGGCGCCAGCATGCCAGCCGAGACTCAGGCATCGAAGAAGTTCCCTGCAATGAAGCGCCACTGGCAGCGCCGCGCAGACGTTATCAATTCTACGTGGCCTTGTAAGAATATCGTCTCGGCCCCACCTGCAGCGCCCACCCCGAAAGCCACCGGGTCTGCTACCCCGGCTAAGGCTGAGTAATATGTCCATTAACCGCTCCAATTTTGAGGCATGGGCAAAATTTTCCGATGCCCAAGACAACAAGCAAAATGAGAACTCCTTCAAAGTCCAAGTGATTGATAAACCTATAGCTATTTCAGGCCCCGCCACCACGACCTCGGATCCGGAGACCCTTAATAATGCCGGCATAGATTCAAAATGGCAGTTTATGGGCCGTATTCTCGATAAAAAAATGCCACATGAGGTTTTTTTGGAAAATGTGTGTGATAGCAGCGTCACTGACAAGTCCGCCGGACTAACGTGCCTTCATTCAATTGTGACCGTTTCCAAGGCCGGCGCCATGCCCGCCTTTAGCCCCGGAGACATTGTGGAAATATCTTGTGATGCCGCCGCTAGCGATATAGCCCAATATGACCTCCAAGGCGTTGATTTTGAACGAGTGATTGAGGTGTTTACTCAGCCAAGCAAAGCCGGAAAAGATATTACTTGCGCTGACGTCAAAGCGGTTGCTAATGGCAAAATTGCAGCAAACTTCGGCGCGATAGGCTCAATGATGGGCGCCACCACTATCGGCGCCGCAGCTGGTAATGGCCCCGGCCAAAAGGGCGTTTATATGCCCGGTAACCTCCCGATTACCAACGGAACTTTAGCTAACCACGGCCTTATTTCCGGCGCCACTCAAGGATATAAGAATGGCCATCCCCGCGTCTTGAAAGACGTTGTTTCAGAGTGGGATTCTATGGCTGCAGCTTTTGCTGCTAATTTCTCCGATAAAGGGTGGAAGCTAGCCGGGTCTGGTGATAGAACGTACGCGAGACAGGTAAGTCTTAAGGCAGAAAAAGGAAACTTAGCGGCCACGCCGGGTACGTCTAACCATGGCTGGGGCCTTGCAGTTGACACGCATTATTATGACAGCAATGGCAAGAAAAAATCTCTTTCTTTTAGTGGAGAGGCATACAAATGGCTTTTCACCAATGCCTCCAAGTATAATTGGGAAAATCCTTATTGGGCCCAAAAGCCGAGCGTCAGCGAAGAACTCGGCCGCCCCTGCGTGGCACCTGCTGGGAAAAGGTGCGGCTCAAAGAAAGAGGTATGGCACTGGGAGTCAACTCGTCGAGATTCTCTTGTTAAAAAGGGTACCACTGCGTATAAGGAGGCCGTCGCCGCAGCCGCACCGCAAGCTCCCCCTCCCGAGGCTGGTGACGGCACAACAGAGCCGGCCGAAGAAACAACATAGTTACTGATAAATTTTTGGTATGCGCATAATTATAAGATGGAGAAAAGAAATGTCACTGACTAATAGAGAAGCCTTTCAAAGGCTAATCACTACCCAAAATGAAGAAGTCGATGAGAAAGATTCTAGTGTCTTTCAAAACGAGAACTCGTTTAGGTTCAAAGTTATGTCAAGCCCGGCGCCCTATTCCGGCCCCGCAACCGCCATTCAAGATCCAGAAGAGCTGTCCAAAAATGGCATTGACTCCAAATACCTTTTTACTGGCAGAATACTCTCTCCCGGTATGGCCCATGAAAAGTTCTTAGAAGATCCGTGTAACGAGTCAGTCTCCCCCGACCCCGGCGCCGGATCCAGATTATATGCACTTCATACAAAGATACGCTTAAGCCAAGCCGGCGCAATGCCCCAGTTCCAACCGGGCGACATCATCGAAAGCGAGATGTTTGCCGGAGATTTGACGAACCTCTACGATCTGCAATTCTGCGATATGACCAACATAGCAGATGTTTTTCAGAATCAACAAATTAGCAAAGCAGGTGCATGCGCCAAATTAGGTAATCTTTTCGGCGGCGGTGGCGGAGCCGCCGGCTCTGTGGCTCAAGTGTCTGGCATACCACTGACCGCAAGCGACAAGCTTACACAGACTACGGCCGAGCCACCGCTTATCACCGTATTGCGAAACAAAGGGTATATCGTTTATAAGGATGGCGTGATCAATACCATCGGAGTGCGTTCACAAAATAATGTCGCAGACTCTTTTGATGATATCATGCATCTTATCTGGTTTAAAGATGAAATGTGGAATGACATTGCCTTCCAAATTACGACGGACCCCGGGACAAAAGTTCTGTTGGGTAAAAAAATCAACGACAAACTCGACTTTAGATATGCCGCGAGCAAAGGTATTGCCCAGCTTAAAGAAGGGCAATATGTTGATGCTTACAAATTTGGGCCGCACTCCGGCTATCCAGCATTGCAGCAGTCAGGAAAAGTCACAGTTTATCGCGACACCAACCTTGACAATGTATTGGACTGGGAAGGCTCAGCCCGCGAAGATACCGGGCGATTCGGCATTAATATTCACAAATCTGGCAATAACAGTAAGCAGGTTGGCGCCTATTCTGCCGGCTGTCAAGTTTTCCAGAAGTCAACTGATTTTGCGAAAGCAATGGGTCTCTGGGCATCCACTGGCCAAAAGCGTTTCACCTATACCCTTCTTCGATGGTCGGACCTAACAGGCAGCCCCGCGGTGGCTTCTGCCGAGCGCCCTTGGGATACCGAAAATCCCACGAGTTGGGTAGCAGCCGGCGATCCACCCGAGGAATCCGCGATATACGGTAAAGAGGGTGTAGATTGGGGCTACACAAGTTAAGGCATATAAGATAGGATATTAATATGGCAAAGATTAAATTTGGAGATTTCCTTAAGGGAAACAAAGACCTTGAGTGTGAAACCGTGCAAGAGATGCTGGATCAGGGTATCCCTGTTCGGTCCACCCCGCCGAATTCGGGACTGTTCAATACCCCAGTTTGCCGGGTCCCATTCACGTATAACCAGCCGCGCGGCGCCTCCGTCATGTCTAATCAGGGTGCTTATATTGTATTTGGACAAGTACCAGCTAGCGGAATTGCTGGAAGCTACGGCGCGCGCGGCATACCTGCTGACTCCATTGACTTGGTGGTAGGCCGCCACTCGTCTTCCCATAGAGGGAAGGGCCCAAAAGCTAAGTCTGCTCTGGATAACAACTTTGCCTCAGATGCCGCAAGAATCTATATCAGCCGCCTGTGCGATATCGATCTTGCATTCGGCCTTGATTCTTCAATCTGGGATGGTACCAGCGGCCGCGGCCTTGTAGCCAGATCAGGTATCGGAATCAAAGCAGACGGAGTTAGAATTGTTGGAAGAGAGGGCGTAAAGATTGTCACCGGCAAAATGCGAGACGCCAAGTTTGGGCTTTCAGGAGAGACTAACTCACTGGGTGGAAAGATCAGTAACTCTGCACCCATTTATTTGGTCGCCGGGAATGACATGAACAATATTCAAGGCCTCGCCCGAGGTGAAAATACTAGAGATTGCTTGCGAGAATTGACTGATGTTATCGGCGAGATTTGGAGCGCCTGCTTCAATATGGGCCTGACACAAGCGGGCTTGGAAGGCGTCCTCGCGGTTACTCCAGTTCCTTGGCATGCCTCTGCTATGCCTGTGTCGATGCAACAGAAGTTTACTGGCGTGTTAGCCTCGCTCTATCAAACTAGAACAACTCTGGAAATGTGGAAGTTCAACTACTTAACGCCAGAGGGGAAGACCCCCATCCTAAGTAGAAACGTATTAACTAATTAATAGAAAGGTGAGACATGTCAGAATCTAAGTTCCTGCCATTTCAGGATGCTAACGGCGACGGTCAAAATGACGACTGCCCAGAAAATTTTGCTCCCATAGAGCCAAAATATTGCCCTGAGTGTAAACCCAATTCGAAGGCACTCGTACTTAATTGGCGAGACAAGAATAAATTTGAATCGTTCTTAAACGAAAAGAACTGCATGTATCAGATTCCAGTTGTTGCTGCGTCTTATAATACTACAAATGCCCCGGAAGGTGCCACCCCAGCGGAAGAGCAGGCCGCCCTTGATAAAATATTTAAGGAATATGAAGACACCGCGATTGAGACGCTTCTGGAGACTAACGATAGAGATAATAGCCCCAGCAGCATTGAAACCATAAGAAGCTCAATAGAATATACAGATTACTGGCTCCGCGCCAGAGAGTTTACCAGACTTAAATTGTTGTATTCTATTCCGTATGATGTATTAACCGCCATCCCTGAGCGCGCGGTAGATGAGGAAGAGGAAGAGCAAGACACTAGCGATGTCATAGTGAGCTACTCTGCTCAAGAACTAGATCCTATGATGATGCGTGTCCGCAAAGGTCTTAACCTTTACAATCGATATTTAAAAGTCTACCGGGCTTTAGAGAAAGGTAATCTTAAGTTCTCAGATGGCAATAAGATATTCAATCTAGAAAACTATGGCGACATCGGACTCGGCGGCGATAAGGCAGTTATGTCTAAGATCTTACCAGAGCTTGATGGCGTCCTTAATAAATATGGTTATAACATTCCTAACGTTGGTGGATACTTCTCAGAAGTGTTTAACTCGAATGATGTGGTCACTGAAATTACGTTTACATTCGATTATAAATATGTGATCAAGAAGATAGAATTCTTTACAGAGGGTTGTGGTACTGACAAACAGCTGTTTACTAGTAAATGCAAGGAGTTACGCTCGAAGTCAGCATGGAAAGACCGAACTGCCATGGCCTATTTCACCAAACTCAGAGAAATGGAAACTGCGCTAGCAGCCCGGACCCCGCAACCGTGGATTGAGTTTTTGACGGAATATACCTTCCCTGAAATTTATGCAACACAGAGCGAAGAAAATCTTGAGCAAGACACGCGTGGTTGTATCGAAGAAGCCCTTGCAGACGAAGCCAAAGAGCTGGGTCAGGATATTTTGGATGATGTATTTAGTATTGGCGACGCCATCGCGTTCAAATTTCATGAGCAAATATGTAAAGATTCTTTAGGTGAGAAGCTAGATGAAGATGTTAGACTTGGTGTCGTAATTGACCGATCGATGTCGGACAATCCGCTTACACCCCAACGCGAAAATGAAAAGAATATTGGAGCATTTGCGACAGAGCAGGCATTTAAAGAACTAGATGATTCAGAAAGCCCGTTTGTCGCTTTGTGCGCACGCATAGTAAGCTCATCTGGAATCGCCGGCGGCTCCGCAGAGAAGCAATTGGATGCGCTATGGAAGAATGGGTTTGATGATCTTAAAATTTGCGGCCTTTTCGACATTTTGATGGAGGCTCTTACCTGCCTGTTTTCAGGCCTTAGTCTTGAAGATGTTTTGGCAAAAGTGCTGGAATCGGGCCTTCGGGCCATGTCAATCAACAATCTGGGTGATTTGTTTATTGGGCTCCCGTATGAGAAACAGCAAGAAATCGGAGATTTGGCGAAGAAGATGATTCAAGATGGTGATGTGTTTCCGGACGGATCTCTTGCTCAAGACCTTTCTGATGGTATCGCCGGCGATATAACGATACCATCTTTAACTGATTGGTCAGCCCAAATGGCCCAAAAAGAAGCGGACAAAAACAAAGCCGACGCGTCAGCCAATGTGGGCGCCCCTGAATCAGCCCACCGCCGTACATTAGCAACTAACTATGACTCCGGATCCGGCACCACAACTCTAGAGGTCAATGCTGCGACCGCCCTAGGACCGGGCTGGAATTCAGCGATTTTAGAGGCGTATATTAAAGCCGTTCTGGAAGTTTATGGTAATGACTTATTATCGCTCGCCGATGAATTAAACCGTTTTCCGGGCGCCCAAATGATCGCCACCATTATCGCACTCATGGATTGCCCACGACCGCCGCTCTTTCAGCCCGGCCTTATGGACTGGATGAACGATATTGAGCTTCCAATTTGTAAAAATGTGAACGATATTAACTGGCCAAAACTGCTTAATATTAGCGGATGGTATCCAAAAATCAAAGATCTACTTAGGCTGCTGTACGAGGCGCTCAAATATGCCATTCAGATGGTGATTATTAAGATAATGATCCGCCTTATAGTAAAGTTGTGTGAGTTGATTGGAAGTGCCATTTGCAATGCTCTCGGCGTGGTGGGAGACGTCGCCGGCTCGCTGCCAGATCTGCTCACCGGCCGAGATAATCTGGGCAACATTATCAAAGACTCTGTATGCGGACCCGACGCCGATCAAGATCAGGTTAACGACACAATCGCAGAAATGGTTGCTCAGCTTGGAGTAGGCGGCGCCGCACTCGCTGACAGAGAGTCAGCCCTTCAATTCGCACAAGGTATTTCGATGTCCCTCACCAATGCCGAGCTTACACAATGGCTGCTCGGCGAAGCCACTAGCGACACTCTCATAATCATCGATAGCTATATCGAATATGAGCACCCAGAATTCCGTGACGCTATTCCCAACAAAGAGGCGATTAGCTCGTTTGGCGGGAACATGGGCGTCTTAATGCCCGCTTCCTTCAGAGCTTCGTTACGAGACCAACTGGAATCGATGCCCGATGACATGCCGGCACACCCTTCAATCTGTGCGGATCCCACAAAACTGGACGAGTTCAAAGAGCTTCGATGTGAAATTCTTGAAGGCCGCGCCACGACCGCACAGTGTGAGGCGATGTACGGCAGTATGAAGGAGCAAATGTTGGATGATGTGGGAGATCTCAGCACCGTCCTCCAAGCAATCTCATCCCCAGAGGCTCTTGACGAATATCTCGCCTCGCAAATGCCCCCAACTTATTCCGATCCGGGCTGTGAGAATGGTCTTCTCCCCTATGAGCCGGCGGTCACGACTGCCACAGTTACTGCCGGCCTCGGCAATATTTTGCAGCAACTAAAAGTCGATTACGGCACTGACATGTTAGGCAACGGCCCGGGCCAAGGCAACTGGGGATTAGTCAACATGATGCTTTCAGATACGATGGGGAACCCTCTAACCGCACATATGCGTAAAGCTTCATTTAATCCTATGTATACCGATTACAATGGCGGCTGGGACCCCACGCTTGCGGAATATGCCCCTATTGCTGTATTCGCTGCACCAGTCGCTTTAGCCCTGCTGCCATGGACAGTCTTATTTCAAAAGGGTGCATTTCCCACAAAGGTGGGCGCATGGCTACAAGATGTCATGACTAATGTCGCAGGTTCAATCTCTGTCGATCCCAACAACGAGTGGAAAGAAGCTTCTTCATGGACCAGATCATTAAAACAATTGGGTATGGATAGTTTGTTCGGCAACGACCTAGATTTGGTTAATTTGCCGGATATGGGCTATGATATAACAATGAAAGCGATGGTTGACAGCGACGGTGACATGTCCGGCATCGCGTTTACCGAAGAAGGGCGTAAAGCTGCCGCAGACTTATCGATATCCTTCAGTGATAATGCTGCCGGGATGGCTTCTGGCCCCAACGGTAATCAATCAGTATATGGTTATGGATTTGACATCAAGGCTTATTTCTCGGACTCATATGAGAATGATGAAGGTCAAATAGCCAACAGAAGAAGCGACAACATGAGAATCAAGATTATAGATCGCTTTAACATGGGCGCCCGAACTAATATGTCACTTGATGCCGGCGCCGTTGGAGAGCCAACAGCGGGCATTGAAGGAGTGGACACCGCAACGAAGGGCAATGAGAATGAAGAAGCTACACAAGATATTGGAGAAGACGCCATTATTAAATCAACAGCCTTCGAATTTTTGGCTGTCGACGACACCTTAACAGGAATTAGCGACACAATTGCTCAAACTTTAGAGAACTATCCAAGCTTCTTGTCCTCGTTCCAAACAAAAACTAATTTCACGCCCCAAACAATTTTGCTAGCTGAGATGTTAGAAAACAAAGGCCACGATATCCCAAATTCGACAGTTAAGTCGTTAAGATCCGACGTTATGAAAGATTTCTTAGCCAACATCATGTATACTATTGCAGATCCAGATGTCGCGACAAACGAAACGGCTTGGTCCTATGGCGCCCAAATTGATGGTCTAACAGAAGAAGATATCGAGTACGGCGTGAATGAAGGCGGCTTCACCCTCTACAGTGACACCGATTATACTAACACCGATATGGTATTGGGAATGAGTCGAAACCAGTATGAAATGGACCGCGCCGGTACCCCAGAGCTTACGCGGGTGTATTACCTTGATCCAGCAAAATTCGGTGGCAACTACATGAATCCTCCGCTTTATATTAAACCCATAAAGCCAATTGGTTGGATGGGTGTTGTAGATGCTTTTTTCCCAGAACTCAGCCCTTGCAAGCCTCAGACTACTGACATGATTGATTTTGGACAGATTCAAGATGAGATGGACAAAATATACCCATCCCTATCGGAAGACGAGCGCCTTAAGAGTGATCCCGATTGTATTCTAGAAGTGCCCTATAATAGGATTCTAGATCGTTCAGCAAAGGCCGGCCTATACGGGTTAGTTATCGCGGCAATTCGGATTCATGTAAGCGCCCACATGATCAAGACTTTGCCAACGTTCACAAAGTTCTCTCCTAAGTTTCCAGCTTTATTCGGCTCTGCGTACGCATCTTATATTGTGGAGAATATGGAAAAGAGCTTCTTGGAGGCTCAGCCAGCATTTTGGGAAGTGTTCAACACCTTTAAAGATACTGAGTTTTGGTATGCGTTCTTAGAAACATGTGTTCAGATGTATAACTTACAAATTGACGCAGGCCTTGTTAATCCCTCGCCAGATGTGCTTGAAGCCCTCTTTAGACTTAATGACCTCCAAGAAGATTTCCTTTATCCCGACAAAGAAGATTTAAAAGTGGCCAAGGCGACCGACGACGCCGGCACCTTCCAATCTTTAAAAAGCTATCGCATGGATAAAAACTTGGAAGCTATTCGAGCCACGGAAGAAGACGCCAAACTTGTTATGAAAGAGTTAGTGAAGCAGCAGCTTGATTTTATGTCCACGAAGCTTGAAGAGAATTTCGCTAGATTGAATTTGGCTCCCGATATCGTTGACATGGGCTATTATATCTTAGAAAATATGGTCGCCGGAAGCGAGCTTACCCTCAACTCCGCAATAAACCCAGATGGTACTTTTAAAATTACCTATGGGGCGTTGCCAGAAGTGCCTTATGAGGAGAATGACGCCGCAACCGAGCCATATTATACACATGGTGGAGAACTCGTCGTCGAAGAAGATAACGATAATTCTGGCTATCAAGCCGGCCAAGAGTATATTGGATACTACCATGTGATGATCGACGAGGATTACACAAAGTCTTATATGGCCGGCGAATATCACACCGAAGAGGCCCACGATGTCCTAAAACCGCTAGCTAATATTGCCTCCGTGCCAATCGGCACCGTCACCGACTATGGCACCTCCGCTGCCACAGGGAACACCGCACAACCCCTAATCCTTGAGAAATATATCTCCATCGACGGTTCCAAATATTCACCCGACAACGCCACCTCGATCATCGCCGGAAGCGAATCTGACACCCTGCTATCAGAGATCTACCCGGGCACCATGAAGGTTGTGGAGAATGAGGAAGGAGTAGCTGTTGGGATTGAGGGCAAATTAGGTGTACGATACGGCCTACGCCTTCGCTTAGATATTGGAGGAACGGCTTACACCATAATAAATACAGAAATCGACGCGCTGGATCTTAAGGTTAAGGACTTTCGCACGCTATCCGGCGATAGTAAGAATCTTTTATGTCTTATCAACAAGATGAAAGAAAGCGATGAGTTCCAGTTACTTACACGATACATCTTTGGTTCCGCGCACTTGTTATCAGTTGCGGCGATATACAACGATATGGGGATGTTGCCTTCTATTGGCGAGGTCACTGTAGCCAATGGCGAGACATCATTCAAAGGAAACGCAGATTATGACTCTTCCACAAAGCCGGGCATGTGGAAACGCACCGAAGAAGACGATGGCAAAGTTACGAGTGTCTCCCTGTTCTCCGATGAAGTGAACAACCCGCTCGGGGACAGTAATACCGACGGCGCGTGGGCTTCCAAGAAAGATCGTACGCCCAACTTCTTAGGCGGCATCGGTGTCATGGAGTGGGACAATTGGGATCGAGAGTTACTCACCAACTCTAATTCGCGAATCAAAAAGATCTTTAAAGCATATTATTATTCCCGGGAGTTTGACCCTGACCAGATTAGTAAATCAACCGAGGGCGGCCCCGCCGCAATTGCTTTCAAGAAGCTTCGCGAAGCTCTGATGCCCGCCCCGGGCCGACAGCTTATACCATGGTGGCAGCGCAAGAGACTCAAGAGCAATCCGTTTAATGCTAAAGATGAGTTGTGCAAAAAGAAAGATGTGTGATATTTATAGTAAAGGAAACAGCATATAATGGGAAGTTACGCGCCAAGATTGCCAATAGCCAGAGATTCAGCGGATGGGTTCGGGGTTATACGCACCTTTCCGGCCTTGGTGAGGCAAAATTTAAAGATGTTGTTGTTAACCATCCCGGGAGAAAGGGTCATGGATCCCGATTATGGAGTCGGGTTAAAAACTTTTTTGTTTGAGGCATTTACTGGGAATACATATAGCCAGATAGATGATACTATCCGAGCCCAAGTGACACTGTATATGCCATATGTTGCCATTGAAGATATAATGTTCAGCGCCGCAGATCAAGATTCTAACATTTTGCATATTGCATTGAAGTATTCTATTCCACGAATAGGCGCTGCAGATTTGTTAGAAATTACTATTTAAAAATTGAGGGCTTTTTATGCCAGATGACCAAAAAAAGATAGTCCCTATTGACTATACACATAGAGAGTTTCAGACAATCCGCAATGATCTTATACAAGTGGCGGAGAGACTCTATCCAGATTCCTTCAGAGATTTTAGTGAAGGTTCGTTCGGAGCCATGATGGTAGACGCTGTAGCATATGTAGCAGATCAGTTAAACTTCTATTTGGATTATAATGTTAATGAGGCGTTTTTAGACACCGCGTATCAATATGACAATATTGTACGTCACGGCCGCGCACTAGGATACAAAAACCGCGGCCGTGCCTCGACCTTCGGAACAGTTTCTATGTACGTTCTAGTGCCTGCTAGCGCCACTGGTATCGGTCCTGACCTTAGATACACACCCATCCTCAAAAGGGGAACGCGGTTTAGCACAACAACCGGCTTAAATTTTGTCCTGACCGACAATATAGACTTTGCTCACCCACAGAATGCTATCGTCGCAGCCAGAACCAACACGATTACCGGCGCCCCCACATATTATGCAGTCAAAGCGTATGGCAATGTTGTGTCGGGTTATTTTACTCGCGAACAGATTAAAGTTGGAGCCTACGAAAGATTCAAAAAGGTTGGTATTTCGAATCCCAATATGAGCGAGATTATCTCTATTACTGATTCTGAAGGTAACGAATATTATGAAGTGGATTACCTCTCTCAAGATATGATTTTTAGAGAAGTGCCAAATATGAATTTTAAGGCTGACAACGTTCCATCAATCTTGAAGCCATATTTGGTGTCAAGAAAGTTTGTCGTCGAACGCGGCCGCACTAACACGGTCATTCAATTTGGAAGTGGCAAAGCTGCCGGTACTAACATCATCGCCGATCCCGGCGCTGTCGCGATGGATATCTTTGGCAAAAATTATATCACCGATACCACGTTTGATCCCACAAGATTAAGTCAAAATGAGAGTTATGGGGTAGTCCCCTCTAATACAACACTTAATGTAGTTTATCGGATTACCAACCCAGCATCCTCGAATGCGGCAGTGGCTACCTTAAATGAAGTTGGGAATAGTATTTTTGAATTTAGCAATCCACAAGATCTTGATTCTGGCCTCATGAGTGAGGTCCGACAATCGCTCGAAGTTAGCAATGAAGAACCGATAGTAGGCGATGTCACCGAATTGACATCGGGCGAAATTAAAAGAAAGATTTTTGATACCTTCCCAACTCAGAATAGGGCAGTAACACAAGCGGATTACGAAAACCTTTCGTATCGGATGCCTGAGAAGTACGGCGCTGTCAAGAGATGCTCAGTCCAACGAGACCCTGATGAGCGCCGGCGCAATTTGAACATGTATATCATCTCTATTGATTCTGTCGGGCACCTTACAAAGGGCAACAACACAATTAAAAAGAACTTAAAAACTTGGTTAAACCAGTATAGAATGATTAATGACACAATAGATATTTTGGATGCTTATATTATCAACTTTGGAATTCAATATGTTGTAAAGCCAAAAACTGGAGTCGATAAATATGATCTATTAGAATCCTGTAATACAGCACTCCGTAAAAAGTTCCAGACGCACACCTACATCGGCGAAGCCCTCAGCATAGTTGACCTTTATTCAGAATTGAATAAGGTCTCGGGAGTCTTAGAAGTCTCGCAAGTAGAAATTCTGAATAAAGCCGGCGCAAACTATTCAGCCGTTAGCTTTAATATCAATGATAACACCTCCCCAGATGGCACCTACCTCATTATACCGAAGAACGCTATAGCTGAGTTAAAATATCCGACTACCGATATTAAAGGAAAGGTTAGGTAATGGCGATTAAGAGATATAAAGCCACAACAGATACAACCATCGTTAACGCCTTCAAACCGAATCTACAAACGCGTGGAACCGGCTCGAACATGGGCATGGCTGATGTTATGGAAGTCTATTCAATTTATGGAAGAGCCACATCGGGCTCTCAAGAGCTTTCTCGCGTACTGGTACAATTTCCAACCACGACCATTGCCACAGATCGCACCGCGGGCACAATCCCGGGCAGCGGAAGTGTTAATTTCTATTTGAGGCTCTTTGGTGCAAAAACGTCCCGAACCGTTCCTCGCGATTTCAAGTTAGTCGCCAACCCTATGCGAACTTCATGGCAAGAGGGTGTCGGCCTTGATCTGAATACTTATAAAGACGAGACAAAGGGCAACACCGGTGCCAATTGGATGAGTGCCTCTAACACCACAGGCTGGAATTCAGTATCCGGAGGCGGCGATTGGCTCTCGAGTTCTGCTGATTATCGCTTTGAACAGTCATTTGAAACTGGCCTTGAGGACATGGAAGTAGATATTACTCCGCTCGTGGAACACTGGGTTAATGGCACACTAAATAATTATGGCCTTGGGGTGAAGCTGTCCTCTAGTTATGAAGCCCTAGGAACCGCTTCGAGCGGCTGCGATCAGAGTGTACAGGCCAACCCGCTGGGGGCCACCAAATCATATTATACCAAAAGATTCTTTGCCAGAGGCTCGCAATACTTTTTCAAACGCCCCGTCATTGAAGCACGCTGGAATAGTATAAGAAACGACGACCGCGGCGATTTCTATTATAGTAGCTCTCTAGCCACGGCTGCAGAAAACATGAACACCCTGTACCTGTATAATTACGTCCGCGGCGAATTGAGGAATATTCCAAATGTCTCAAATGGCGATCCAATATTTGTCAACATCTATTCAGGCTCTCTGGATAATTCAGCACCTTCAGGAGCGATACTCTCACAGGTTCTGTACACACCAGCCACCGGCGGATGGGCTTCGAAAGGAATTTATACATGTTCTGTGTGCCTGACGGCAGCATCAACCGCGCTCAACCCACTGTTTGATGTTTGGTACTCCGGCAGTACACAGTATTTTACAGGCACGATCAAGCCAAATATATTGAGCGCGGCACAGACTGTAGCCAAACCGGTGTACTTCATGAATATTACAAACCTCAAACAAAATTATAGAAGTGATGAAAACGCCAGATTCAACTTATATATTAGAAACAAGAATTGGGATCCGACCATTTATACGGTTGCCAATAATGATCCGGAGGTGCTTACGATTGCCAGCGCTTCATATCGGGTCTTCCGAGTCCTTGACGCCTATGAAGCAATCCCATATGGAACAGGTTCTGAGAAGAGCACGGCGCTCTCTCATGACGTATCCGGAAACTATTTTGACTTTAGTATGTCACTCCTACAGCCCGGGTACCAATACGCATTTAAGTTCTCCTTTTACGATCCGGCTTTATCATCGTGGGCTGAACAGTCAGAAGTATTTAAGTTCCGAGTAGAAGATTATGAGTATTAAAAAACTTTTTGATTCTACAAACAAAGGCAGAAATTATCTTTCTGAGACAGATGATAAAAATGCCTTTTCAGAAGTAGAATCCTCCAGAAATGTCCGCGCAATTACGAAGAAGCAGGATCACCTAACCCCGCAGATCGACTTCTCCGAGCCTGAGAACTTTGCCAAATACGGATCGGCATACTTATACTACAAATCAGCTATAGAGCATGTTTACGGCTATTACCCATATGATGGCTCCGACGCCGAGATTACTGAGTACTATAACAATCTCCTTGGCATCGAAAAATACATCTATAACAACCTCTACCCCAAAACCAACGGCTATATTAACCTATCGGCCGGCGGCTGGGGTACCCGCTCCGGTGCCATTAGCTCCGGCTATGGAATGCCGGCAACTACAGAATATATTAAACTCTCCGGAGGGCCCCACACCGCTTCTTATACGAAATTAGCTGACGCGTTCAACAATCCGACAGATAGCAAATATCAGTCATCTAACCTATACGAAGAAAATGTATACTTGACGGGCGGCCTTACTTCTAACTATGCATCTGGTTCACGGATATCAAACCTTCAAAGCAACTTTAATAACGGCGTGACCGTAGAATTTTGGTTGAAGAAGGATGGCTTTGATACAGCGAAAACAGAGAAAGAAGTCGTCTTTGACATGTGGAACAACAATGCTTCCAGTTCTGTACACTATGGCCGCCTCCGAGTTGAATTAACTGGCGCAGCTAGCGGCTCACCTTTCTTGGTTACGGTAATGTCGGGAACGTCCGGAGTTTACCAACAGTCCATCGGGCAATCGCTTACAACGGCCTCCTTATCTTCTTACGGATTCTATTCACTTTCGTTCCATAACAACGGTACAGATTTCATTAGTAAGTTGTATGTTGATGGTACCCTTAACGACACCCACACTCACGCCAGCAATATAAACACACTTAACTCCAAGGGGCTACAGGCTACAATTGGTGCCCTTATTACGAGCCCCTCCGGCTCAAGTGCGCCAGCGTACGCTGGGAAATTAAGTGCATCGATGGATGAGTTTAGATTCTGGAAAGATACAAGAGATTCTAGCCAAATTGCTCGATATTATAGATCGCAAGTCAGAGGCGGCACAAACACGGATATTTCTAATACTACGTTAGGGGTCTACTTTAAATTTAACGAGGGCATAACGGGCACCTCGAGCATCGACAGCACTGTTCTTGACTACTCCGGACGACTGAGCAACGGCTCTTGGGCCGGATATGCCACTACGTCGAGAAATACCGGCTCTATGATTATACTTGGCTCCGCGGCAGCCACCGAGTACTTAGACCCAATTATTTACCCCCAGCACCCCCAAGTAGCATCCCTTCAAAAATCATTAGAAGGGAAGGGCACAGCGTACGACGCCAACAATAACAGTACACTCGTCAACCTGATGCCATCGTGGGTTTTAGAAGAGGCGGAAAAACCGGATGACGACGTTCGAATGATTTCCCATATTGTAGCGACCTACTTTGACAAGCTGGCACTACAAATTGAGGCTATCCCTAAACTCAAACACACGACTTATACTAGCGCATCTCACGAAGCTCTCCCGTTTGCCCAGCACCTACCGCAGTCGTTAGGTTTATACAGCCCCGAAATTTTTGTAGAATCAGAAGTTATGGAAAAATTCCTTAACCGCTCGCAAGACAAGCTTTTTCAGAATGATCTGGCCGAAGTAAAGAATTTAATCTACTTGAACCTTTATAATAGTCTCGCTGGGATTTATAAAGCAAAAGGAACTGAAAAAGCAGTTAGAAACGTATTAAGATGTTTCAATATTGATGACCGTATAATAAAACTAAAAACATACACCGACGGCCAAGTATTCAGGCTCAAGAACAACTTAGAGCTAACAGTCGCAAATAACTCATATGTAAATTTGAATAACAATCAGAACTTGGCCGGCGTAGTATTCCAACGTGCTGATTCTTCCAACCCAAATTCCTTAAGCTATATTTCTGGTACGTATTTAGGCAGTCGAGAAGACCGGTATGGGTTTACCGCCGAAGCTAGCGTCACATTCCCGCGGTATGAAGCCGCCGATGAAGTAGTAAATAGAAACTACATAAGCTCTTCATTATTCGGCATGTGTGAGGCGAATACTTCGTCTGCCGACAATACCGCATTTTTGTCGATAGATAACGCAAACTTTCAAGTCCACGCGGTCAGGGATCAAGCTTGGTCTAAGAACGTTTATTTCCGGATGTCATCTTCTAATTCGCCTTTCCCGTTTCCCGAGTTGACAAGTAGCACCTATTTTGATGTTTATGACAATAATCAATGGCATTTTTCTGTTCGGCTGAAGCCCTCGAATTACCCAATCTCTGATATGGTCACCGGGTCAGATTCGTATAGTTATATATTGGAATTCCGCGGCACCAATGCAGTCAACGAGACCATCCAAAATGTTTTTAAACTGACAGCTTCCGTAGATCAGTCCACCGGCGCAAGCCTTCTTAAATCCGCCAAGCGTATGTACGTGGGCGCCCAACGAACCAACGTTACTGGCACACTCGTCAATCGCAGCGATGTCAATATCACCAACTTAAAATATTGGACTTCCTATCTAAATGACAACAATCTAAACCAGCATCTGTATGACATGAACAATGCCGGCATTTCAGGCTCATATAAGCCACTTTCGCCATTAGATCCACTTCTTAAGCAAACTGATGCCGCCGGCGGGAACACGCTTGGCCTCCACTGGACATTCGACAACATCACAGGCTCTGATTCTTCGGGCAATTTCTATTATGTCTCCGATATGAGTTCGGGTTCATCGGAGTTGCGCGATAATTACGGCTGGGTCGGCGGGATCACGGGCTATCAACATACTGGCTATGGCTATGGTTTCAAAGCCAGCAGCGCTGACGCGGTCATGACTGAGCCCTACAACACCCTTAAGTTCATCGATCCGGAGTCAGTAGTTTCCTCCGAAATGATTAGCATTGTTGGCGAAGAACAAACACTTTATGGGATTGAACAGTCCCCACCCAAGTTTTATCATGTAGTCGAGAAGAGCATGTATCAGGCGATCTCTGAGGAAATGTTGACTTTCTTCGCCGGTGTTATCGACTTCAATAATGTCATTGGTGATCCGGTCAATAGATACCGCGGCCGCTATAAAGCTTTGGAGAAACTTCGCGAAGTCTTCTTCCGGAAGGTTACTGAAACTTCCAAGGTAGAAAAGTTTATCGAGTATTATAGGTGGCTAGACGATGCCATCGCGATTATTATATCACAATTGATGCCCGCATCCGCTGGTTTTGTTGATGATGCCTACAATATAGTAGAAAGTCATGTGTTAGAGCGCAACAAGTACCGGTCACAATATCCGACCATAGACCAGCCGGCCCGGGTACCCGAGTCCACCCCAACACCGGGAATCCCCTACACTGGCATCAGCCGAGAATTTCCAATTATGGGCATCAATGAGCTGAAGTATAATTGGCGCACCGAACACGCGCCACTTTCAAGTTCCGCCGGCTACAGCCAAAACGAAGACACCAAATGGTGGCTCCTTCGCGCCAATCGAACGCACGATAAACAGATTACGTCTGGAGACGCCGAAGTCGATCGCCAGAGGGAGATCATACGCGTCGCCGCACACAGAGTCAATGCCCAAACCTCTTCGACATTTGTAACAGACGCAAAAGTAACGTATCAGGGCAGCGCCGATGTTTTACGCACTCTCGCTCGCCCTTACAAATATGCGGTTACCCGTAGCCAAGTATTAAAGGGTGGCGTAAACTTCCAAGATAATAAGAACATAGCTTTTACTTATAACGCACTCCGACCCGACGGGCCGGTCAGTACAGAAAATGGTGGGTTTATTCCGCTTAACGTCATGGTGGCGTTTACCGATGACTTAGCTAAAGAGCCGGACTCAATAGACAATCTTGAACTGAAAACGAAAACACGCAAATACTTTAAAGTACAACACGGCCGCGACTATCAAGACGGCCTTGGATATTCTAACGTTAAGTCGTCTTATGCTTTCCCCTTCAATGTTCTTAGCTCTTCGGTCGTGTCCGGCTATAACAAACAAGTTGTGGATAAGGTTAGCGGCAATATTGAAATTACCAATGCCCACAATGATGTATACGGTGAAGATATGGAGGTCCCCATGCAGGGCCCCTTCGCCAACTATGCTGTTGGCGGTCACCAATCCCGCCACGTAGCCATTAATAAGGGCCCCGATACCTACTTAAACCGCCCCGAGGCGTGGAAAATTCTTCTTGATACCTGCACCGCAGTCAATGGTGTTAATGGTGGCATCGGCATGACCGGCCCAGATTACCCTTGGCCCGAGTCTAATACAAAGCAGACTACAGTTACTGATGTGACCGGAGATTATCTCAACAATACCAAGGGTATACACTGGCCAGAGGCGGCCGCCCCCGCC
>TARA_R110000824_G_scaffold62352_5_pt1 | contig 47013 bp, 39 predicted proteins | sample TARA_R110000824 | Tara Oceans TARA_R110000824 (sample SAMEA4397747) | marine metagenome | biome: Polar Biome; feature: [MES] marine water layer (ENVO:01000295) within the mesopelagic zone...; material: water (ENVO:00002006), including particulate matter (ENVO:01000060) such as......
GCAGGTGATATGCTTTCTAAAGAAGAGGTTGATGCTGCAATTAAAGGATTGATGGCTGAATTAGAAATAGACGGATCAGATGAAGCTCCTCCATTAGATATGCCAGATATGCCAGACGATTTAGACGTAGATATAGAAGAAGTTGAAGATGAAGAAATTAATGAAGTTTTTGAAGTTGATCAACAAATATTACGTCAAGAATTAAACAGAATTAGAAAAATGGTTGCTGAAGGTAAAGTTGATCACCAATTTGGTGGTAAAGGCGGCGGAAAAGCCGGTGTCAATGGTGCTTACGGTGGTAGCGGAAATGGAAAAGCAGGTGTTAAGGGTGCTTTTGGTGGTGGAAAAGAAGGACAAGATCCTTTCGTTAACCCTCCTCAAATAAATAAACTTAACGAGGCAATTCGCCAACTGAGACGCAAAAATCGTTCTCAGAAAGAGAAACTGACCAAATACAGAGGGGCTGTTAATACTCTTCGTGAACAGTTGGAAGATCTCAATTTATTCAATGCTAAGCTTTTATATGTTAACAAATTGTTGCAGAACAAAAGTCTTAACGAAAATCAGAAAAAGTCTGTTATCAAGGCTTTGGATGAAGCACAATCATTGACTGAAGCAAAATCTTTGTATAAGTCATTAACTGAAACGTTTAGTCGTGGAAGTCGTGAAACTCTATCAGAATCTCGTGTTCTTGGTAGCTCTTCTCGTCCAACCACTTCTTCTCAGTCAAGCGCAACATCTAATAACGGTGAGTTAAGTAGATGGCAACGTTTGGCCGGTTTATAAAAATAAATAAGAACTCAAACTATTCATAAAGGAGAATTATCATGAGTAAATCATTTACTTTGAATCAGTTGACAGAAGGAATCCGTGATCGTCACGTAGGCCAAGAGTCATCTAGAATTCAAGAAAAGTGGACCAGAACAGGTCTACTTCGCGGCCTTAAAAGCCATCATCGCGAAACAATGTCACGTCTACTTGAGAACCAAGCGGCTCAAGTTCTTCGTGAATCAAGTACATTAGGTGGCGGTGGAAACTCCCCAGCTGATTCAGGCACAATCGATGGATTTTCTAACATCGCATTTCCAATCGTTCGTCGTGTATTCGGTGGGTTGGTTGCTAATGAATTGGTATCAATTCAACCTATGTCTCTTCCAAGTGGACTTCTATTCTACTTAGATTACACATATGGTTCTGATGTTGGTGGTTCTACTGATGAATCAACTCTTGTAGATGGTGCACCTCTAGCTTCTACTTATTCTAAAGGGCAATCAATCTATAATAACCCAGCAGGTAAAGGTGTTCGTACAGGTTCAGATGCAACCGGTGGACAATATGACTTAGTTGGTACATCGTACTCACAAGTACATGAAACTGGTGTCGCAGTATCAGGACTAATGCTAGCTTCTGGTTCTTGGGGCGCAGCTGCTGGACAATCTCACACTGCCGGCGCATTAATGGGTAGATCAGGTTCAGATGGTAAGTTAATCCAATTTGATCCACAAGTTTCAACTGATATGGAAGCAGGCGGACAGTATACAGGTATCGTGGTTGATATTGACAACGCTGTTTGGGCAGGCCTAGACAACACTCAAGTTAAGTCAATATCTCTTTTCGCTAGAGACGGTGCTACTTATACTGGATTAACTGCTCCTGGCGCATCATTCCAAGCTGGAACAAACATCTTAAACATTAGACGTTTGAATCAAATGGGTACTTATGCAACTGGCGTATTTACTCCTAATCCTTTCGTCACACCAAACGATACAACAAATGCAGCTTTGTTCACTCTTGTAAAGGGTGCGATTGGTCTTGGGCCAACGCCAGATCACTTTGCATTAGGCCTTACAGCTTCATTTGCTAAAGTTGACCAAACTGATTCAACAGTTGGTGGTGGCGACGGATCTATGTTGGTAATTCCATCATTTGAATCTGATTTTGATGCAACTCCAGAACCAGTAATTCCTGAAATTGACATCAAAATTGAGTCAATTGCAGTTACAGCTACAACTCGTAAGTTGAGAGCTCGTTGGTCTCCAGAACTCGCGCAAGATCTTAATGCTTATCACTCAATGGACGCTGAAGTTGAATTGACTCAGATTCTTTCAGAGCAGATTGCATTAGAAATCGATCGTGAAATTCTTAATGACCTTCTTACTCAAGCAAAAGGTGCAAACTTTTATTGGGATAGACGACCTGGTTCATTCGTTAATAAGCGAAATGGTGCAACTCAAGCATTGGCTTCATCACTTGCAACTGGACCTTCTTTCACTGGTACAGTTCGCGAATGGTATGAGACTCTTGTTGAGACCATTATCGATGTTGCTAATGAAATTCACAGAAAGACTCTTCGTGGAAGTGCAAACTTCATCGTTGTTTCTCCTGAGGTTGCTACAATCTTTGAAGCTTCTGTATTGTACAAGCCTAATTTGAAGATTGATGGTCAAGGTCAAGTTGCTCTTGGAAATATTGGTGCTGAATCTATTGGTTCACTTTCTAACAGATTCACTGTTTACAAAGATCCTTACTTCCCACGCAACAAGATTCTTGTAGGTTACAAAGGTGGTTCATATCTTGAGTCTGGATACGTCTATGCTCCATATGTACCGTTAATCGTTACACCTACAATCTTTGCTCCAGAGGATTTCACCCCAAGAAAAGGTGTTATGACTCGTTACGGTAAGAAAATGGTTCGCGCCGATTTCTACGGAACAGTTACTTGTTTAGGAATGGATATTATCTAATCCAAAACACCTTCTGGTGATTTAATAAGAGGCGTCTCCTTCGGGAGGCGTCTTTTTTTTTGATTAATAATTGTTAAGACTTATACTAATACTAATGTATAGTTACTAATACGAGGTCCCCATTATGATTTTTTTATATTTAATATTAACTTTCTTTGCCCTAGGGCAAGAACCAGAATTGGTTGCAAATGAAACAATCATTGTTGAGTCTCGAAGAAATATGGTCATCTATGTAGAAGAGCCAGTTATAGATAATTCAAGCGAAAATATTAGCTCAAGCTTTGATAGAGCTTCGATCGCAGGTTACATAAACGCACATGCAATGCTAGGTACAGTAAAAAATAAGTTTGGAACATATGAACCCGTAGCTATGCATACAGAAAGAATAGAAGTTTATAGCTCAGAAACTATTAAATATGCGTATGATGAGTGCAATTATAAACGTGACGCACTAGCATGTGCTGTTAAAAACGATCACTATCTTGTTCGAACAAATATAAATATAAATGATCGAGAGGTAGTTGTTAGAATGACGCTGTATAATTCGCGAGCATTAATCATTAACTCATCTTCACATTCTTCTAGGGAGATTGTTAAGTGGATAAAGCAGCAAGCTGTGAGTTCTACAAGTAGTAAGGGTCAGGCAGGAATCCAGACTAGATTGCAAGACAATGATTGTTTCGGCGTGATTTGTGACAATCAGACATCAGATCAAATAATAAATTTAACAACTACTTCTATAGACAAGCCAAAAGAAGAAAAACCATTAAGATTTGCAATGCCGCCAAAGTTAATTGATAAAAACATCCATCAATCATCAATTGGTTTGTTTATGGGTGTCAAGCTTGATTAAAAGTAATTACTTTGCAATATAATCTTTCCAACTATTTTTGGTTCTATTTTCTATATATTTAAAGTCTTTTTGATTAGCATATGCTTCCTTTTCAAACGGTATGTTCATATAGGCATCATCATTGTTCATTCCTTTAACCCTCGCTATCAACCAATACCATATATAGAGAATGTAAAAGAATACAACCAGCAGCTCCCTCTGTTGCTCTATGTGTATCTTTTCATGGTTGATTGTAACTTCAGACATTTCCTCTCGTGACAGTATAAACGGAAATAGCGTTATCGCGCCAATATTAATAAATATTGAAAGATAAATTGGAATTTTGCTATTTTGAATAATAATAGGTTTCATAGTTTTTCTCCTTTAAACTTTAATTAGTTATTGTATAATTATTCGTTATCATATAAATTTATGGAGGAAATGATGTCAAATAGAAAAAACACAGTTGCTGAAAAACAAGTAGCAAAACCAGTGGCAAAACCAGTGGCAAACACTGTTCACAATCACAGCGATTTAGAACAACAAATATCAGAATTAAAAAAAGAACTCAAACAAGCTATAACTATTATCGATCGAGTAAACAATACATCAATGGAAATGAGCACAAAGATTGAGTCTTTATTATCTAATATTAAAGAGCTTAAAATAAGTGCTAATGAGCCTAACACTGCGTTTGATCCAAGAATGAAAACTCTTATACAAGCAGTTAAAAGTAGTAAAAGATTTGTAGACTTTCGAAGTAAAGTATAAAAAATCATAATTTATATTAAATAAAAAATTTGGATAATATATAATAATAGGCCCGGTACTCAGCATAAAGGCGACCCCACCGTCGTATCGGAATCATGTGGACAAGTAATCTCATAAAAGGAGGAAATTATGCCAGCAATAGAAATCACGGACGCACGCGGTCTGGTTCAGCAGACAGGAACAGGAGTAACAGCCAGTTCTTCAGTAGCTCTAACAAGTACACTTAGTATAGATGGTGAACTATCTAAAAGAACACCTAGGTATCTTTTTAGATGGAACTATATAGATTGTGGCCAGCCGGCGCTATCTCATGCACAAGCAACAGATTCAGCCACAGCTACAGGACACAATTCACCTATGATGTGGCCGGGAACAAATGGCGAAATCTATCATACTAACTTTACTAGAATCGGTGGAATGACAAATGCATTCCAAACCCCGGTAATTGAAGGGACAGTTCCTGCAGTTGATACAGCTTCAACAGCAGCCGGTTTAAATGTACAGCTGGATAAAGAAGCAGCTGCAGATACTGGTTTTGAATTAAATTTTGGTTCACCCTTAGGCGGAGGAACTGCTTTCACAGTTGGCACACATTCAGGTTATATCGATATATCAGTATTTTGTGCTCAATACACTGGATACGATGCTGTTAGTATTGGTTTTAGAAAAGTAGAACCAGTAGCAGTAGGTCATGCACCAATTATAGCTGCTGGAACAGGCGATCCCGTTTATACAGACTTTGTAACATTTGGTCTTCAAGAATCTGATCTCATTCAAATTGCTACTAGAATAAATGATACAGGATCAACTTCGATTTATAAGAATACTACTATGACGCCAACTGATTCTGAAAATCAAAGATTCAGAGTTAACATGTCAGCAACAGGTGTAGTTACTTATACAATTGAACAAAATGGTATTGCAAATGCAGGAACAATGGCAACACCAGCTGGTTCACCAAATGCATTTACATTTGATCCTGGTGATGTAGTTATTCCTTATATGTTTACACATACAAAAGATACTAACGACAATCCATTATTGATCAAGCATATTGAAGTATATCGTGATCCAGGTACATTGTATGTTAACTAATAATATTCTAGTAGGAGGTAAATTATGCCAGCAATAGAAATTACAGACGCAAAAGGTCTAGTACAAGTAACAGGAACGGGAGTAACATCCAGTTCTTCAGTTGCACTAACAAGTACACTTAGTGTAGATGGTGAACTATCTAAAAGAACACCTAGGTATCTTTTTAGATGGAACTATATAGATTGTCCGCAACCTTTTCATTCACATGCACAATCATCTGATACAGCAACAGCTGCAGGTATTAAATCACCTATGATTTGGTCTGGAACTAACAATGAGATCTATATGACTGACCTCACAAGGATTGGAGCATACACCAGTGCAGTAGAAACCCCGGTAATTGAAGGGACAGTTCCTGCAGTTGATACAGCTTCAACAGCAGCCGGTCTTAACATGCAAATGGATCAGGACACAGCTGCAGATAAAGGCTGGGAATTAAATTTTGGTTCACCTTTAGGTGGAGGAACTGCTTTCACAGTTGGAACTCATTCAGGTTATATCGATATGTCAGTATTTTGTGCAGATTGGACCGCATATGATGCTGTTAGTATCGGTTTTAGAAAAGTAGAACCTGTAGCTGTAGGACATGCACCAATTATAGCTGCTGGAACAGGTGATCCAGTTTATACAGACTTTGCAACATTTGGCCTTCAAGAATCTGATAAGGTTCAAATTGCTACTAGGATAAATGATACAGGAACAACTTCGATTTATAGAGATACTACTATGACACCAGGTAATTCTCAAAATCAAAGATTCAGAGTTACGATATCTACCGTCGGCGCCGTTACTTATACAATTGAACAAAACGGTATTGCAAATGCAGGAACAATGGCAACACCAGCTGGTTCACCAGCTGCATATACATTTGATACTGGTGATGTAGTTATTCCTTATATATTTATTCATGGTGCCAATCATGCTGATATAGCTTTATTAGTTAAACATATTGAAGTATATCGTGATCCAGGTACATTATACGTTGATTAAACTTATAATTTAGTTAATTTAAAAGGCACCCTTACGGTGTCTTTTTTATTTTGCAAAATAATCTATTTATACACATTAGCTGGAGGCCAACATGAAGTTAATTTTTGCTTTATTTTGTTTAGTTGCCGGTCATCTTTTGGCTTGGCTGCAACTTAACGGGCCTATCTTTAACAACTGGTGGAAAGATAACATTTGGATTAGTGCTTTATGTGTTTCCCCTGTTATTTTCTTTTTTAGTATGTCGTACTGGAGTATAACATATGATTTACTCCAAACAGTTTGGCCAGTAAAGTTTATTGCGTATGGCGTAAATATTATAGTTTTTTCAATTTGTGCTTATTATTTTCTTGGTGAATCGTTATTTACTATTAGGAACATTGTTAGTATCATATTTGCAACGTTAATGATATTATCACAAGCATATCTTCCAAAAACGAGTATTTTTGATGCAAAAGAAAAAACAAAAACGCATGTCAGTATTGATGAAAATACTAATAATCATAATTAGTTTATGGCTGTGTTATGAATATTTAAAATGCAACATCCAACATTACTCGAGAAAATTAAAATTAGATAAGATATTTAATAATACTTACAACGTAGGAGTTAAGTTATGTCGTCAATTAATAGAAGCAAAATCAGAAGATTAATCTTAAAGGAATTTAAGATGATGGGAATGGCTGATATGGGTCACGCCGGTCTCAAACCTATGGGAATGTTAAGCAAGACTAACCCAGCTGGTTGTGATTCTTGCGGTATGTCACCATGTGGTTGTGATGAGTATAATGAAATGGGTGAAGACACATTAATGCCTCAACATTCAATGCAACCATCTATGAATCATTCTCATAAAGGTAACGTTTCACGTGAAGATTGCTGTGATGCAGTTATGTGTTTGATTGAATGTTGTTCATGTCCAATTACAAAAAAAGCATTAATGGAATGCTGTTCTGATATTATGATGGGTCAGCACGATAGCTAATGAAAATTACACGTAGACAACTTCAACTGTTAATTCAGGAGGAGATACGTCAAGTTAGACCGGGGTGTTTTAAGGTATATCCTAAGAAACCAAAGCGTGGAAAGAAGCGTAGAAAAGCTTTATCTAAAAATTGCAAGACTAAGGCTGCAGCAAAAAAACATTTAGCTGCTATAGAAATAAGTAAGTCGATGAATGAGTCTAAATTGTTTTTAAATGAAGTAAGAGACTATAGTGCACATACAACACAAGAAATAGTAGCTGCAGTCGATAGATCGTTTGAAATTCTAGACATACAAGACGAATCGCTAAAAAAACTTATGATTCGAATTGCTAGAACAGAGTCTGGTGGTGATGATTCATTAAAAGGTGGCGAGATCAACGGTCACTCATCAAACCCATTTCAGTTAGATGACGGCAAAGCAGCGATTGAAAATGTAAAAACAAACGTAAACATGAAAAGATGGCGAAAGTTTTTTAATGATAAAAAAGGTCCATCACCTTCAAATCTAGGCGACCCAATTGAAGCACAAAAGTACAGTGAAATTATTGCTAACGTAAGTCTTAGTGCTCTATTTGCAACCTTGGAGATGCTGTGGGCATCAAAAAACTGGGATCCTGCAAAAAGAAAAAGTATTAAAAATATTCCACCAAGCAGCGATCTAAAAAAGCAATCAGAATTTTGGAAATTACATTATAATACGTCTTCAGGTGATGGAAAGAAAGAAGACTTTACTAGTAAAAATCCTTTAAATATTATCAAAGAGTTAAAAGAACCAAGTAGCGGCACAGGAAAAAAACCAAAAGGTAGTAGTAGACGATTATATACAGATGAGAATCCCAAGGATACTGTCTCTGTTAAATTTAGAACAAAGACTGATATACAGGACACCCTCTCAAAAAAAAGCTTTAAGAGTAAACCTCATAACAGACAGTCACAGATAATTAATCTTATACATCAACGTGTTAGAGTTGCGTATCAAAATGCAAAAGATCCGGCAACAAAAAAACGATTAAAGCGTGCTTATGATTATGCAAAAGAACGAAAAGAGGCTAGTAAACGGAAAACTCAACGAATGGGAAAAAATAAATGAGAATTAGTAGACAAAATTTAAAAAGAATAGTTGAGTCATTCTTACTGGAAGGCGAAAACAAAAAAGAGTATATTTGTCCAAATTGCGGGCACGTGCATAAATCAGAAGAAGATATTAAAGGTTTGTTAACCGGCAAAAAATGTGTTAAGTGCGGTTTTTCATTTAAAAGAAAGAAAAAGAAAACTTGGAAAATAAAAGATGTCAAAAGCGAAAGTGCTTTTGGAAAATTATATGAACAAGCTAAAAACTTTGTCTGCCCAACAGCGACACAAGACTTAGGTGTCAATACAGCTAATAGAGATAGAGCTATTAAATTAGACTGGATTATATACGGTCCTTTAAATGTTGAATTGCCTGGCAAATATTGGGAAAAAATAGCAAAAAAGTGGAAAACAACCCCTGAAGCAGCGAAGGAATCAAATTGTGGCAATTGTGTCGCATTTGATCGATCACCGAAGATGGTTGATGAATGCATACCTGCAATTACAACTGAACCGGTTGCAGATGAGTTTGGCGTTTTAGGTTATTGTTGGATGCACCATTTTAAATGTCACAGTGCTAGAACTTGTAATACATGGGCAGCAGGTGGCCCAATTAAAACTGACGCTTCGTCTGCTGAATGGTTTGAACGCAATGAAGAAGGCGCCTTAAAGAAAGATCCAATTGATCCGGATATTTATAAAGACGATACAGAACTGGAGTAATTAAATGAAAATAACAAGAAGACAATTGCGGCGATTACTGGAACAAGAAGTAAAAGTTGTTGTCATGACAGATGCGCAAAAACAAGCACTGGAAAAAGAAAAAGAAGACGTTGACTCTGCTAAAGAAAAAGTTGCTAATGATATGGCATCATCAGAAGATGGTGTGTCTGCTGAAGATATTAAGAAGGCAATCGCAGAGAGTCTAGAAAAGATTGGATTCTATAAGAAATATAGTTATGGCTTAGACGATATACCAAACAAAACAAAAGCACACGATGATATCATAGGTCATACATGACTGACTCACGTTAAGCGGAAGGATTCTGCTTTAAATGAGGTTGGTACAGTGCTTTGGCATAGTTTAAATGAAAGTGGTGATATTGCAGTTTATGATATTGAATGGCCAGATGGCAATATTGAAACAGATATACCTACATATTTGCTTGAAGGCGTAAAGATGACAGAGCACGATGAAGCAGCTGAAGGTGAAACAAACGAAATTCACGCTGCGCATGGTATATCCGGTCATAGACTAGACTCAGCAATTGATGAGCGAAAGTATAAAAAGAAAAATAAGAAAGGATAATACTTAATAAGTACAGAAAGGAGATGAATATGTCAGCTTTAACAAAAGACGATATTTGGAAGGTGGTTCAAATGGGCCTAGCAATGATGGTAATGCCGCTAGCAGGTTGGGTTTGGAACATGAATGTGGAAGTTGCTGAACTAAGAAACGATCTTGGCGATGCAGAACAGGTAATCCGCGTGCTTGAAAAAAAGATAATGGGCTCAGACGACAACGCAAAACAGATTATAGGGATCGAGAAAGACATCGAATATATGAAGGGCAGTCTGGGCCGGATAGAACAGATGGTAACGAGGAAGAAAGAGAGATGATGACAGTCGGAATGCTTATGTTACTATCCAGTAGTCCATTTACAGAGGCCATTGCAGCCCCAGCGTGTGATGATCTTAAAAGAGATATGAAGGCTCTAGAGATATTTTTACAAGATCAGGACGATAAAGAAGAATTTTGTCCTAAACTAAATTGGAAACAACCTGATATTAAAGTTTATAAGAAGTCCTTAAAGTCACAGCTCCCAGACGAATGTAAGAAATGAAAATAATTTTTTATTTAAGAAAATAGAAAGTTTAGAAGATATATCTAAACAAGCAGTAAAGTTGTAGTTGAGTTAGCCTATATATAAATAAATAGTGAGGTAACGACGTGGCTATATTTACAAACACAACAAACCCAACACCGTTTAGCATCTATGATAATGAATCTGAATTTCAACTTGATGCTGACAATATTGTTACTTTTGTTAAAAGAAAACTAGGTGATGATGTATTATCTGTTGAATTAACTAAGAAACAAATATGGGGAAACTTTGAAGATGCTACATTAGAGTATAGCTCAATTCTAAATCAATATCAGGCAAAGTCTCAACTAGTTAACTTTTTAGGTTTTGCCACTGGTAGCGTAATGAGTGGTAGCGAAGAAAAGTTTATTAGAGAAAATTTAGAATTTTTAAATAGATCTGCAGAACCATATGCAATGGAAGCAGGTATCGGGGGGTCATATGATTCTATATCTGGTTCTATAGCATTAACAGGTAGTAGACAAGATTATGATATATACACAGAACTCAAAGATAGTTCTGGCAATTTACTTTTTGACAATACAAAAGGCAAATTAAAAATTGATGAAGTGTTTCATTTTAACTCAGCAGCTGCATATAGATTTTTTGATACAACTTCTGCAATAAACTACTTAAATAATGAATTTTCTTTTGAATCATTTACACCTGAAACAGTATTCTACATACTTCCTGTATACGAAGATTTGTTACGTGGTGGGCAGTTAGATTTATCAAACAGAGTTAGACGTTCTAATTTTTCTTATAAAATTATGGGGACAAACTTTAGGATATATCCAATCCCAACAACTGATTCGCAACTCTTTCTTAGAATTAGACAATATCCAGATCCAACACAACCTTCATATCAAGATGATACAATTTATGGTGTCTCGAATATGAACAATCTGCCTTTTGGAAATGTACGATACAATCGTATTAATAGTATAGGTCGCCAGTGGATTAGAAGTTACACTCTTGCTATTTCAATGGAACAGTTAGGTTATATAAGGGGTAAGTTTGGAAGTATCCCTGTGCCCAATTCTGAAGTCACTCTGAACAGCGCTGATCTTATAAGCAATGGAAGGACAGACAGAGACGCATTAAAAGATAAACTTCGTGAGTTATTAGACTCAATGACATATGACAAATTAATGGAGATCCAATCAACACGAGCAGAACATGTTCAAAAGCAGCTTAGATTTGTACCGATGCCAAACGGTAAAGCAATCATGATCGGATAAGGAGATTAAGAGATGGCAAGATTATTTATAACACCTAAAGAGATGAATTTTATTAACGATATCGCAAAAGAAGTAATTAAAGATGTTGTGGGTCAAAAAATATATTTGTTTCAGATATCAGAAATAAAATCCAAAGTTCATGACATTTACGAAGAAAGTCCTGACAAGGTTTTTGAATCACCAATTGAATTAGACTGTTTAGTAAAGTATAATGAACAGGAAATACGAACAAATCGTTTTGGCTCAGAAGAATACTATACTATTGAGGCTTACATCCAGTCTCGTGATATATTAGATAAGGGTATAGAAATATTAGAAGGTGATTTCTTTTCATATGGTAGTACATTTTTTGAAGTAATTAAAGCGCCATTGAGTAACACAATATTTGGACAAATAGAACATAAACGTTTTATTACTATTTCTGGTCGTCAAGCAAGAAAAGATCAATTTCTTTCAAAAGTTTTTGGACCAACATCAGAAGAGTTTAATGATAATGATGCAATTCAAGAAACATTTGTACAACAGCGTGGGTTTAAGACAAATCGACTAGGTGCAACAGGTGATGTAAGAGACTTGCAGAAAAATGGTGTTTTAGATATTCCTATCTCTGGACCAAAAGAAGTTTCATCAAAAGGCGATGATACTAATTCTGGCTCTTCATTTTATAGCGATGATGATTAGTTATGTCAAAAGTTAAAATTCCACAAAAGAAAGTATTACTAAAAGATTTCGATGGTAACAATGTTCCTGAAAATTTTGAATTCCCATCAATTGGTATCGAGAATATAGATAGAGCGGTTTTTGATTTATTTGAAAAAGTTTTAACTTTTGAGACTACTAGCAACGGTATATCTAAGCCTGTACCTGTTATATTTGCTACTGGAGAGCGGTTTGCTTTGACACGAAGAAAAAACCCACTAAGGGACAGAAATAATACCAATATTCTACCCTTAATATCAATTGTTCGACAAAATTTAGATATTGGTGCTAGTCAAGGTGGGAAAAAGACTGCGATATCATTAAGGGCACAACCAAATTATACAGTTAAAAAACGGTTATCTGAAAAAGATAGAAATTTTCAAAATTTATTAAATAAAAATAATCTAAAAAATCAGGAAAATGTCTCGACTAATAATAATTTTGTTGATTCAGCAAATTCATTAATTGCAAAAGAAGGTAGGACATCATCCAGAAGAGAAAAAAGCAATCTTCAGTTTTCAAGTACTGCACAAATTAACTTAAAATCTAACTTAAATTCAAACATATTTGAAATTATTCAGATACCTTACCCGTACTTTATTACTATGACATATAATGTAACTTTCTGGTGCCAATATATGCAGCAAGGTAATCAGATGATTGAGTATCTATTGAATAAAATTGATGTACCGGGTGGTGAGTTTGCTATAAAAACAAACGAAGGCTTTGAATTGGTGGTATTCATTAGTGATAACATAAGTTTTGAAAATAACTTTGATAATATGACTGATGATGAAAGAATTATTAAATATAGTTTTGATATAACTGTACCGGGATATATTTTAAATTCAAAAATACCTGGATTAGCAGAACAAGTTAGAAGTTATTTGTCAGCGCCTATGATTGATTTCACTTATGATGATGCTGCTTCTCCAGTTAAATTAGATTATCAACCCGAAACTGATGAAGAAAATTTAGAAAGACATGTTCTGTCAGATCTAACAAATGTTGATTCTTTAAAGTTACAGAGAGGAGAAACAAACGGTTCTATAGAAAGTTTTATTGAAAATCCTTTTGTAGGTAAAGGCAATACAGAATTTTTGCGTGTTAAAAACGTAAATTCAAGGACAGGAGAAACTGTAGTATCTTCTAGCGTAGTCAAAGAAATTGATAGACAATACGAATAATTAAAATAGGATATTACAAACACAAATGAATACTTATATTGGTAAGTTTAGGAGAAATTGAATGGCAGAGCAAACATTTAGATCTCCGGGTTTTTTCGAACGTGAAATTGATTTAACTCAGAGAACAGTAGAAATTGAGGGTGTACCTGCAGGGATTATTGGGCCTACTAGCCAAGGTCCTGCTTTTGTTCCTGTCACATTAGGTTCGTTCGTAGATTTTGAAACAAAATTTGGAACGCTAAATCGTGACCAATTTGGACCTTACGCAGTAAAAGAATGGCTTAAGAATAGAACAGCTGTTACGTATATAAGAGTTTTAGGGGCAGGTGCCGCTAATTCAACAGGCGATATACAGACAACTCTATCTCAAGGTACAGTCAAAAGCGCAGGATTTAGAATAAAAGGTCAGAAAGTTAACACTAGAGCAGGCGGATTAGATACACGTCATGAAGGTTCAGTTCAATTTATTGTTGCATCGCATGATGTAAATGAATATGAGTCTGCAGGATATCCTCTGTTTACTGATAGTGATTCTTTTAATACAGCTACATCAGTTAGATTAATTAGATGTATGATTCTAATGGCAACTGGGTCAAGGATGCAGATCTTAGATCATAATCAGAGTTATAGTGTTGCAAACACTCATGATGATATAGCAAAAATAGCAACCTATACTGGAATACCAGAAGATGGTACTTTTAAACTAGTACTTTCAAGTGCGATAGGTTCTGCTTTTGGTAATGCTGAGAGCGAAGCAGGTATTAGAATATACACAGCTTCTCTAAACCCTACAAGCAAACATTACGTTGGCAAGTTTCTTAATAAAAATCCTGATCGTTTTCAAGATGAACAACATCTTCTTTATGGCGACTTTTCAGTAGAAGATGAATTAGCAAGAGTAACCTATAATGCATCAAAAGGTACAGTTGCTATTGTTTCGGGTTCAATAGGCACGAGTAAAGCAAGTGGTGATACAGCATTATCTTTTAGAGATATGTTTGGAAGGTTTGATACACGCTATCAAACAGCAAGAAGCACTTCTTTTATAACACAACCTTTTGGATCAAAAGAATATAATCTTTTTCACTTTGAAGCACTTGATGATGGTGCAATTGGTAGTAAGCGAGTAAAGATATCAATTTCTAATTTAAGAAAATCTACTAATAAAAGAAATAATTTTGGAACATTTACTGTACTTGTTAGAGACTATAATGATACAGATACTAACTTAAAAATACTCGAACAATATCCTCTTTGTTCTTTGGATCCTCGCGATGAAAATTATGTTGCTAATAAAGTTGGTGACATGAAAGTATTTTATAATTTTGATGCTGAAACAGAATCTGAACGAAGACTTAATGTTGAAGGTAAAAGACCAAATAGATCTCAGTTTGTTAGAATTGTTATGAGCGAAAACGTTGAAAATCGCTTAATCCCTGAAGATTCTTTACCTTTTGGGTTTAGAGGCTTACCAGTAATAAAAACAAACGATAACTTAACAGATGACGATACTGCGTTATTAGGTGGTACTTTACGGTCTAGACTTAACTATGTGTCCTCATCAGCAACTAATGTTTATTCTGCTGTTACTGGTGAAGCGTTAACTGGTTCTATTTTACCTCCCGTACCTTTTAGATTTAAAGCGACGAGAGGGGCAGTTTCAAAAGATAGTTCGCCTACTTTTACCGGGGCACCAGGTGTATTAGAATTAGCTGATAATAGATTTTTCTGGGGCATTAAAATGGAAACATTGCCGCTAACAGGAACTATTGGTGATGCAATTTTACAATCAAATGCCTCTTCTACAAAGAACCCACTAATAGAAAGTTATGGTAAGTTTTTAGGATTACAAAAGTTAGACAGTCTTTTAACCGGTTCTGGTGCAGATAGATTTAATAATAATAAGTTTAGTTTATCAAAAGTAGCGCTATATAACAAAATTGATGTAACTTCTACAATTGAACTTTCAATAGAGTCTGAAGTAACAGGTACAGCTGATGTACATATGAAAGATGCAGCATATTTAAGAAACGGTGTTTTAGAAACTAAAAACTATACAATCTTAGATGATGGTTCAGCACCTAGACAACGTATTACATTTGCTACACTAGCTGCTGCTAGAAATGCAAAATATTTTAATAGATTTACAGACTATGCTAAGTTTACAAATATTCTATACGGCGGATTTGATGGTTTAAATATTCTTGACAAAGATAATCGATTAATGAATGACAAAGCCTCATCTGTTGATGGAACTGGTAAAGCTAATGTTTCAAATGGAACGTTCACACATCAAAACTTACATGTTGATGCTAGTGCAGGTTCTGGTAAAGATAACAACATTGTTAATTCTTATAGAACAGCAGCACGAATTATAACAGATCCTCTTGCAACGAGAGTAAATATCGTAGCAATTCCTGGAATTAGAGATGCTTTTGTTACAGACTTTACATCAGATCTAACACGTGATTATAGTAAGGCAATATATCTAATGGATATTCCAGCATATGACGATAATGGCGATAGAATATATTCAAAAACTGTGAGACCAAGTGTTCAAGAAACTGTTGAAACTTTTGAGGCACGTGCTATTGATAATAGCTATGTTGCAACTTATTTTCCAGATATGATATTTGCTGATGATACTAACAATACAGCAGTATCTCTACCCGCATCAATTGCAGCACTAACAGCACTAGGATACAATGATTCAGTAGCTTATCCTTGGTTTGCACCTGCAGGTTTTAATAGAGGTGCGTTAACTAATGTTTTAAATTCTGAAGTTCGACTCAATGCAGGCGACAGAAATATATTATATGAAGCAAAAATCAATCCAATTGCAAACTTTCCAAACGGTGGCTTTGTTATATTTGGTCAAAAGACGCTTCAACAAGATCGATCTGCACTTGATAGAGTAAATGTTAGAAGAATGTTGTTGGAAGTTAAAAGAATAGTTTCTGATATTGCAAATCATTTAATATTTGAGCAAAACACACCACAGACTCGTGCGCGATTTGTAGCGCAGGTAACACCACAACTAGCAACAATCCAAACACAACAAGGGATTGATCAATTCAAGATAGTTATGGATACTTCTAATAATTCATCAGAAGATATTGAACAAAATCGTTTAAACGGACGAATTGTTTTAGTTCCGACTCGAGCGGTAGAATTTATTGCAGTTGATTTCATTATTACGAATTCAGGTGTAAGTTTCGAATAATTAAGATAAATGGAGAAATTTTATGGCAGAAATAACATTTAAGTCAGCAGGAGTCAAAACCAGAGAAATAGACTTGTCGCAACCTTCACGGACAGGACCTGTCGGTATTCCCGCAGGTATAATTGGTACTTCTTTAGAGGGCCCTGCGTTTGTGCCATTAACATTTGGAAATTACAATGACTTTATCACAACTTTTGGTGCATCTGACGGTGAAAAATTTGGACCAATCGCTGTAAGTCAATGGCTTTCAAATGCACAGGCAGTTACATATATGCGAGTTTTAGGCGCTGGTAACGGACTTCAAAGAGACTCATCAACTGGTAAGGTTACAAATGCCGGATTTACAGTCGGTAATAGAATTGTACAAGAAAACGGTTTAATCGGTAACAATGCATATGCAAATGCCGGTGTGGGCGAGACTGGAGGTAGAACATATTTCTTAGGCTGCTTTATGTCTGAGTCTGCTGGCAGCACAATATTCAGTGAAGCTGGTATTCAACATGCAAGTGCTTTTGCTGATGCGAAAATCTTTATTAAAGACTTTGCAACTGGTAGTATGACTATAACTGATACAGTAGGTACTCAAAAAATATATCATTTTCATACTGGTACTAATGCAGCTACGATTGCTGCAGCAGGAGTTGCAGCAACATTACCGGGCGTATTGGTAAAAGCAGATGTTGCAGTAACAAATAGTGGATCTATTGCAGATAACTTTATTGCATGCTTAGCTGATGCTGATGGTCATAGCGGAACGATTACTGGGGTTAAAACAGCACCAGGCAGCGACGATGGAATTCTTGTAACAATTACGCAAAAATATTTTGGTAGATTTGGTAATAGAGGTATTACTTACGCGCTTGGAAATTCAACAACACCAGCGAGTGTTGCCTCTGGTGTGACAAGTAGACTACCCTTACTAAATGCAGATTCTACATTTGGATCAGGCTCGGGTGGTTCTGTACCTATTCTTAGAGGCGTACTTCTTGCACCAAGTGGAGTTATTCTTCATTTAAGCGGTAATTCTGCAGCAAATGGTAGTGATGCACCTGTTAAAACAAATACAGCAACTGGTGTTAATAACGCAATTTCAGGTCAAGAAGGCTCAATTACGGGATCACTAAACATAGCAACACAAGATTTTGTTATGTTAATGAATGGATATAGTAATCCTGATACTGGAAAAAATACACATATAACAGCTTCTTTTGATATGACATCACCGAACTATTTTGCAAACGTATTTAATACAAATCCATACAAAATTGAAGAAGAAGGTCACCTACTCTACGGTCATTATGACATATATCCTGACTTAGCTGCTGTTACTGGTAGTGGTGCTATTGCACTCGGACAATATTCTAGCGGTAATGATAATGATATCCAAGAAGACATTGCCTTACTACTGACTTCATCTGTAGGTAGAGGTTCATTAGTAACAAACAAACCAGTATATGAAGATTTCGAAGACAGATTCTCACATGCAAAAACACCTTTCATTATATCACAGGCATTTGGTTCATCGCCAAAAGATCTATTTAGACTTCACATGTTATCTGCTGGCGCTGGAGTTTCTGATAAATTCAAATTTTCAATTGAAAATATAAGAAAGGCATCTAGTTCTGCTAACGATTACGGTACTTTTGATTTAATTGTTCGTAGTTTTGATGATACAGATGAAAATCCAAAAACACTAGAATCTTTTCGAGGCATAAGTTTAAACCCATCTTCAGACAGATATATCGGCAGAATTATTGGAGATCAACACATTTTTTACAACTTTGATGTTGCTGACGCAAGCCAAAAACTAATTGTTGACGGTAATCATCCAGTTAGATCAAGATACATTCGTGTAGAGCTTTCGGATGATGTTGCAAACGGTAACGTTGATATATCTTCTTTGCCTATGGGTTTTAGAGGCCCAAATCACCTTGTAACTAGTGGTTCATTGCTTTCAAACGATCCAAATATTGTGTATGCTTCGATATCTGATGTACAATCAATTATAGAACCACCTATACCTTATCGTAAAACAGTCGCAATAGGCACAGGACTAAGTAAGAAATCAGACGGTCGTTTTTACTGGGGTATTAATACAGTTCGCCAAACTAGTGCAACACAACCTAACTTATCAAGCTTATTTGATAAATCTTTTAACACATTTACAAAACATTTCCCGGAACATAGAAAAGATTATCCTAACTTTTCTGTTGGTAACAATAATGGTATCGCTGATGTACTTGGTACAGTTTTAGATAGTGATAGATTTAACAATAACAAATTCACATTAGAGAATATTTCAGTAAGAACAGGCTCAGATGCAGTAGCTGACCCGGAATATTGGTTAAGCGCTTCTTACGTTAGAAATGGAAATATTGCTGTTAACACAACAAATAAAACAAGAGCTTTTTCAGTTAACGACTTAGATAAAGTTTCTAACATAAAGTTTGCTAAGTTTACATTTATGGCACAAGGCGGCTTTGATGGCATTAATATCTTCGATGAAGAAAAATCAAAATTAACAAATACAGCTGTTAAAAGAGAAATGGATGATGCATCATCAGCAGACACATCTGATAATACAGTCTCAGCTTACAGAAAAGCTATTAGTATTATGAATTCTAAAACTGATGTTGATATTCAAGTTTTAGCAACACCAGGTCTTCGACATGCTTCAATTACAGATTTTGCAATTCAAAAAATAGAAAATAGATTTGATGCAATTTACATTATGGATATTGAAGAAAGAGATCAGGTTAATACAGTTATTACTTCTTCTGTTCAAAAACCGCATGTCTCAAATACAGTTACTTCTTTTAAGAATAGAGCTTTAAATAGTTCTTTTGCAGCTGCATACTTTCCAGATGTTATAGTTACAGACCCTAATACTAACACACTAGTCCAGGTACCACCTTCAGTTGCAGTGCTTGGTGCTTATTCGTTAAATGATAAAGTTGCTCATCCATGGTTTGCTCCAGCTGGCTTTGCTAGAGGTGCATTGAATAGCGTAGAGATTGCATCTGTTAGACTTAATAGAACAAATTTAGATGACCTATATGAAGCAGATATAAATCCAATCACAGCCTTCCCTGGGACAGGTGTAACGATATGGGGACAAAAGACATTACAAGCTGCTAATTCTGCACTTGATAGAATTAATGTAAGAAGACTCTTAATTAACATTCGTCGAAAAGTTAGAAATGTTGCAAATTCATTATTGTTTGAACCTAACAGAGTAGAGACTTTAGAGAAGTTCACAGCTTTAGTTAACCCAATCTTGCAAAAAGTTCAAGAACAAAGTGGTATTGTGAGATATAAAGCAATAATTGATACGTCAACAACAACACAAGCAGACGTTGAAAATAATACAATTCGTGGTAAAATATTCATACAACCCACACGTTCAGTTGAGTTTGTAGCACTAGATTTTGTAGTAACAAATGCAGGTTCAAATATTTAGTGAATAGATATATAATATAGATTAAAATAGATTAAGGAGAAAAAAATGGCAGAAACACTTTCAGTCACCGATATGTTACCAAATAAATTTGAGCCTAAAAGAGATTATAGGTGGGTCCTAGCAATAGAAGGAATCGACTCTTTTCTTGTTAATGCAACAAAGCGGCCCTCAATAACAATAGGTAACTCACAAATAAAATTCATCAATAGCTATAGACAAATATCAAATGGAAAAGGTGTTTTTGGATCCATTTCAGTAGAACTACATGACCCTATTGCGCCATCTGGTGCACAACAAGTCATGGAATGGATTAGAACACATTATGAATCTGTTTCTGGTAGAGCAGGATATACAGATTTTTTAAAGAGAGATCTTCAATTGAAAATGTTAGATCCAATTGGTACAGTAATTGAACTTTGGGATATTAAAGGAGCTTTAATCACTAGTGCTGATTTTGGCGGTTTAGGGTACGATAATGACGGTATCATGAAGATTGCCCTTACTTTGGAAGTTGATAATTGCGTATTGCAATTTTAATTTTTCATATATTATATTTGTTTACATAATAGAAAGGCTTCTGTACAATAATACAGGAGCTTTTTTATTATGGAGAACAGTAAATGAATGAAGGAATGCCGACAAGCAATGTCATGAAAGATGAATTTGGATGGGAGGTACCTGTTGAAAGTGTACCACTACCATCACGTGGAGTAATATACTCTCCTGATAGCTTAATTTACAATACAGAAACATTGCAAATCAAAGCTATGACTGCGAGAGAAGAAGATATTTTATCCAGTCAAGCATATATAAAAGAAAATTCAGTAGTTGAAAATCTAATTGTTTCTTGTCTTATGGAAAAATCAATTGATGTTAATGATTTAATCATTGGTGACAGAAATGCTTTGATGGTATCAATACGAATTACTGGATATGGCACTGATTATAAAATAAAACACTCTTGTGAAAGTTGTAGTCATAGCAATGAAGTGGTTGTTGATCTGTCAAAACTTGGAATTAAGCGTTTAGTTGAAGAGCCTTTAGCACCAGGCAAGAATATATTTCAATATCAACTTCCTGTAACTAAAAAAAATATACATTATAAATTTCTAAATGGTCATAATCAAAAAGAAATAGCTTTGATTCAGCAACGATTAAAAAAGTCAGGGATTGTATATGATAATACTGTTACAAATTATCTGGAGAACACAATTGTATCAATTGATGGGATAACTGATAAAAATAAAATTAAGCATTTTATAATAAATATGCCAGCTTTAGATAGTAGAAAACTAAGACAGCATATGCGAGAAGCAGAACCAGGAATAGATATGAAGTGGAAATATGACTGTAATAGTTGTAATCATAATAATAACATCCAATTACCAATAACTTCAGAATTTTTTTGGCCCAGTACATAGTTGGAGGGTCAGCTTCTTAGAAGAAGCTTTCGTGCTCCAGCTACACCTCAATATGTCTTACTCAGAGGTGCATAGGTTACCAATTCGTTATCGAAGATGGTATCTTCGCAGACTTGCGAAACATTTTGATGATAAAAATAAAGCATACGAAGAGTCAAAAAATAAAAACAGTAGTCCTAGTAGACAAGAAAATTCATTAGAAAAATTATCTCAGTTTGAATCTCAAATAAAAAGTAAGTTCTAATAATAGATATTTATATAAAAGCGAGATAGATTATGACACCAGAAGATCAGATTGCACTAACAACAGCAATCGAAAATGCTATCCATTCAGGGTTTGCATCAATAGACACTTCAACACTTCGCCCGTCTGGCGATATTCCACCACCACCGTACAGTGAACGGCGTGTATCACCGCTGATCGATACATCTGAGGTTGATGCTAAAGAAGCAAAAAAAGCCTCTGGTTCGCTTAATACGCTTAAAAAAGTATCATCATCGTTCACAGGTTTTACAGGCGCTGTAATGAAAGGTTTAGGTGAAACTACTAAAATAATGCTTGATTCAACAGCAGCATTCAATATGGAACTTGATGATGAGCTCGACTATTTTAGACAAATTCAAAAGAGTTTTGGAGGAATATCAACAGCAGCATATGCAGCCGGCGAAGAAGTAAGCGGATTAGCAGGTCAAGCTTTAAATGCACAGCAACATCTTGGTTTGGTGGGTGCTGCAGGTAAAGATGCAGCTTTAGAAATAGAATCAGGTGCTTTAAAAGGAAAAAATGCACTTTTAGAATTATTTAAAGAACCAGCAGAAGCTGCAAAATTGTTTTCAGCAGTGATGGTTGACGTGGCGTTAGACAATTTAACTGTAGCTCAATCCATAGAGGCACAAGGCGAAGCTGAAATGGAACGTGTAGCCATTATTAGTAAAAGAATGAATATCTCAGCAGATACAATGGGAGATATGTTACGTCGACAATATGCTTTTACTGGTGAGGCATCATCTAAGATATTTGAAGACATTGCTAATGTCTCTGTTGGTTTAGCAAAAACAACAGGCGCTGCTGCTAACGAGCTTAAATCTGACATCTTAGACATTATGAAAGATACCAAACTTTTTGGTGATATCGGTGTTGAATCTGCAGGTCGTATTGCTGTTTCTTTAAATAAACTAGGCATAGACTTTCAAACTTTTAAAAATATGACTAGTTCTTTTATGGATTTTGATAGTGCAGCTGAAAAAATGGGTGATATGTCAGCGCTGTTTGGTATTCAAATTGACGCAATGGAAATGACGTATCTTGCAAACGAAGACCAAGAAGAGTTCTTGTATAGAATGAGAGAAGAAATACTTGACGCAGGTTTAGATGTTGAGAATATGTCTAAAACTAAACAACGAGCATTAACTGATCAGTTAGGTATGGAATCAATTGAACAAATGAGACAATACATGGATACAGGAATTATTCTTGATCAAGAAGAATTAACTGCGTCTACAGGTGCAGCAATGGATGCTGATGGTATGAAAAATGCAATTGAGAATTTTGGCGGTGCTTTTGAAGGTGCGTATCGTGGATCAGCAGAACTTGAAAAATCGTTAAGAAATCAGGCAAGGTATACAGATGAAATAGCAAGAGGGCTTACATCAGTTGTGGAAGAATCCGGAAAACTTCCAGGTACAATGCAGAATATTAAAATTCCAAAGGAAGCATTGGACAACGCATTAATGCTGCTTAGCCTAGATAAAAAGATGGTCAAAGGATTTAGAGAAGATGTAGTACCTGAGATGATGAAAATGGCAGAACTCGCTGCTGGAACAGCAGCATCATTTACTAAGAAAGCGCTGGAAGCAGCAGGTATTGAGGCAATTAGTGCTGAAGGTATTAAAGTTTCTGGCCAAATTGAAACTAAATTAAGTGAAGAAGGAAGGCAAGATGTAGAAAGCGTGAATGCCGCAGTAGTAAAATCATCTGAACAACAAGTTGAGATTCAAAATACACAACAAGAGATAACGGCTAATACACTAAGCATGCAAAGTGATGTTACAAGTTTAATCGGTCAATTAAAAGAAAATCAAAATGTAAATGTAACATTAAGCTTAAACGCAAACAATCTTTCAAGCACAGTCTTTGATATTATACAAGAGAAGAACGGCGGTCTTATTGTTTTCAATCCAGTACAATAGGTAAACATGAATTTAGAAGAAAAAATTAAAGAAGAAATATATGAATATGTTTTAAAGTTTGACTTAAACGAAGACGAGTTAAAGGAAGTAGATACTTATGTTTTAAGCTTACTTAATAACTTTAAAATTATTTTAAACTCACACAGTAAAATTATTAATGACAAAGAAAGTGTTGAGAAGTTAAAAAGTATGATACTAGAAAGTATAAGGAGTTAAAAGTTGTCAAGAGAAACAAGAGAAACTTTAAAAGACTTTCTTACCCAGAAAGGTGTAAACGCTGATTCAATTTCTATTACGCGTGGTGATAAACCTAAAAGTGGTTTAGGCGTTGAACCGTCTACTGGTGAAGAATTATTAGATTTACTTGATGATACTAGTGGTTTACTAGGAGAATACTTAAAATTTATTGTTGATGATTCTTCAAATGAATACAAAATTAAAACAGGTAACGGGTTAGCAACATCTGCAAACCGCGGAGATGAATTACAGCTTGCTGATAGTCAGGGAGCTGAAAATATATTTCTTGAACAAGGTACTATTTTAAAAGCAAAACTTAATGAAAATAGTAATAGCGGTAAATTTGATGACTCTGGTACACCTTTATCTAGTCTAATAGACAAAACAAGTAAAAATTTTAACAATCATGAAAAACTCAAGGATATTGTGGGTCGACCTTTAAGCACATCCGGTCAAACATTAACAAACCCAAATGGTGAACAAAATGATATAGTTCAAGCAACTCAAAAAATGTTTTTAAAAAATAATAGATTTACAAATGTAGGCAATGAAAACAAAACTTCATTTACCAAAAAACCCCAATCAACTAGAGACTTTGAGTCTAAAGAAAAAACGCACAATAGAGGCACACTAAATATACAAGATAAGTTTGGTGAATACGATCAAGAAAACAATATAGTAAGTATTGAAGAACTAAAAAGTCTAGGTGCATCTTTACTTTATAAATCTACGGGTTTTGACAATGGTAGTTCGCCAAGTGAATCTGGTGATATCAAGGATACCAGTGAGGCCATTACCTCACTTGACTTAAACAACAATATAGGTAAATCAGGGTTTAGTAAGATAAGCTTTAACAACCTAAGAAGTAAAAATGCAAAAGGTTTTCCTGAAAACATAGCAGGCGAATCTTTAAGATCAGGTAGAGGTGAGGTAATCGAACAAGATAACGATCCACTTAATCCGCCTAGCAGCATAAGTAGTTTTGGTTCTACTTATAACGATGCATTTCAATTTACTGGGAAATCAATAAAATTACATAAAATTCAAGCAGCAATATCTTTAATTGCTGTTAAAAATATCGCAAGTACTTTTTTTAATAGTTTCATTAATCAATTACGTGAATCAGATAGAATAGACTTGACAAGCGATACTGAATCGTATCTTAGTGAAAATGCAAAAGTTGATATTGGTGTGTATATGTTAGGAAAGTCTAGAAAGCTTGCCTCCATTAAAATAGATAATTTTATAGCAAGCAGTATATTAACAAATACAACTTTTCCTTACGGTGATGCTGTCGATCAAGGACTTCAGGTGATACTTGGTCCAGATCAATCAAAAAATGATGAAGAAAAAGTAATTAAAAGCAAAGTAGTAGCTCAAACACCTGGATATTGGTTATCAGTTGCAAAATCTATTCTTAAGACATATGCTGATGTTGCTGGGAAGTACGGCGCTTTGAATGAACCTCTTGAAACTGATGACTTGTATTTAGTGTATAGAGACTTAATATCAAGAAATAAATTTATTAAGTTCTTTAATGTAATGGCAATTATTGGTGATATCAGTTTACAATCCACTGCTGGTGTTAAAACAGAAGATAAAGATTTTAAACATCCAAGAGACGTTGATTCAATACCTGATAATCGTGCTATACACAAATCAAGAAAAAAGTTTGGTTTAAATAGAAATGAAATGAGTTGGAATCAAGATGCAGCTCCATCCATATACTTACTTCCTGCAAATATTATTAGAGCTGCTTCAAAACTAAACAATACTTCTAACGGAGCGAGCCCGGTAAGAGGCATGTTTGGTTCTAAATTAGTTAAAAATACTTATACAGGAATAGATGTTGATGGTTCGTATAATAGAATCCCTAACGAAGTTGTAAAGATAGTAGAAGATAAATTAGATGCTGAATATGTTCCATTTTACTTTCATGATCTTAGAACTAATGAAATAATTTCTTTTAATGCATTCTTGGATACTCTGCAAGATACAATTACACCTACATACAATTCAGTTGATAGCTACGGCAGGATGGATGCTGTACAAATATATAAAAATACAAAACGATCTTTACAAGTTGGTTTTACATTACTAGCAACAAATAGAGAAGATTTCGATTCAATGTGGTATAAAATTAATAAGTTAGTAACACTTCTTTACCCTCAATGGACAGCGGGATCTATGGTTTCAAATGGTGCTGGTGGTGGTGCCAACCTCTTTGGCGGTGGAAGTGGTGGAAGTGGCAAATTTTACATGCCATTTAGTCAAGTAATTGGAGCTTCACCTATTGTTCGGTTAAGAGTGGGTGATGTTGTTAAATCAAATTATTCTAAATTTGCTTTAGCTAGAACATTTGGAATTGGTGACACAAATGTAAATGCTCAAACTCAAGACGGTAACTCGTTTCTTGGAAAGCTAATAAATCCGAGAGCCCTTGTTCAAGATGTAATACTTAAAATGTGGTTAGGTACTTTTGGAAGTCCGCACTCGATAATAACCGCAGCGTTTAATTCAGCAGGACAACCTAGCGGTCAATTTGGCAAGATTGCTATGAAAGCATCTAGAGGTACATCAATTCAATTAATATCTAATCTTTTAGTTAACGGTTTTGCAAACCCACTTGCAGTAGATGGAATAATACAACAGTTAAGAGATCCGATGCTGGAAAATGACTTTGATGGTTTGTCGTTGCCAATTGGCCAGCTTCAAAGAGAAGTAAGTGAAAGTAGCTTAATAAGTCCTAACGCGGGAAATAATATTGCAGGAGGTTATCAAACTAAAGTACCTCTACTTCGACAGATGTTTTTAAAACCAAATGTAGTAAACGGTTATTATTGCGAAGAAAATGGAAAAAAATATTTAATGCCTCGTCGACTTAAAGTTAGAGTAGTAGAAAAAGGTTTCGGATTAGCTGGGCTTCCAGAAGGTGAAATTGGATATAAAGTTAAAGTTATTGATGCTAATGCACCAAGCGAGTTAGGCTCATTAGGTAATAGAAAACATTTGATTGTTGCACATCAAGACATACTACCCGATCCTAAAGCTTTATTTACAAACAGTATCGTAGGTGCTACACTATTCGCTACTGATCCATTAGGTATTATTGATTCTTTAGCAGGATTAGCATCAGACATAACACAAGGCATTGGAATTCCAAATGAAATTACAGATCTTATTAGATCATTTTTCCTATCAGATTCTTCTTTGTTTATGAGGCCAGAATTAAATCCTTTTGTGCGCGCATATGAAACTACAAAAGGTAGAGGTTTAGCCGGTGTTATGGGTGGCATAACTTTTAATTGGCTCGATGAAAATTTTCCTTGGGAAGTTGATTTTAATGCCAGAGCACCTATGGGGTGCAAGATATCTTTCAACTTTGATGTTATTCATGATATACCGCCTGGCTTGGATCACAGTGGTTACAATAAAGCACCGCTATACAATGTCGGTGAAATAATGCGAAATGTATCAGGCGATGTTTACTCAGATGACGGAAAACAAGCAGAATTTAATTTTAGACAAGAAGGTGGATACGCGACGCGATCTACAGGTAAAAATAATAAATGAGGTAAATAATGGCATTATCTAGATACTCTTTCGCTTCAAAAATGCAAAATAGTTTAGGACAAAACGTAACTAGTATTTCTAATGCTAGTCCGATAATTTTTAGAGCAGTAGAAAGTCAGGTTTTAAATTATAGCGTTCACATTTTAGAAGAAGGCGAAAGATTAGATTATTTAGCCGGAATATATTATGGAGATTCTTCTTTTTGGTGGGTTTTAGCTGCAGCTAGCGGCATTGGATACGCACTGCAAGTCCCTCCAGGAACAGTAATTAGAGTTCCAAATAGTATAGCAGCAGTATTCGGGGTATTAGTTTGAGTAGTTCAAAATACGATAAAATTGGAAATTATAATCTTAGTTATGAAATATTAAAAGATGCTGTTAAGGAATTTCAGGGTTATGTACTAGGACTGTCACAAAACGATATATGGTTATTTGCTAAGGGTTTTGATAGTCTTGCAACATCAAAACCTACAAAAGATGAAAATTTAATAAAATTCTTAAATGAGTTAGCACCTAGAGTTTTGGATAGAACAACAGGTAGTTATTTCTTTATAAACCTACTTAGGTCTTTAACAGCAACAGGTTTAAAGAATCATACTAGTTTTGGCTCAGACGATTATTTTCCTAAGCAAGTAATGACAGTTGTTCCCGGGTATTACCCACCAAACTTAGGTGGCATTAATGTATTCGGACAAAGCAGTGCCTTTGTATCAGCAATGCGAGGTTTTAATCCTTCAGAAGATATCATAACATTAGATACAGCGGAAAATATTACTAATAATGTTGGAGTGGCTAAACTTGCAGAGTTGACAGCTTTAGGTAAAGAGTACGCAGAAGCATTTGGTGAAGAGCACGTAAATATTACATCAGAATTAGGTACAGACGCTATAGTTTTTTATAATGCCGAAACTGAAAAAGTAACAGTTTTACAAGCTAAACCAATTACTAGTAAGCTAGCAACAATTAACGATTGTCTTTATCACTATGATGTCCATGGTCTTACTAGACAGGAAGTAAAAAAAGAAGTAAAAGATAAAGCTACTGGAGAACTAACGCTAGAAACACAATACGAAGATGAAGACAAAAAAGAAGCAAAGATGTTTGCAGCAGATGTAGCAATTGATAATACTTTTTTAAATGCCCCTGAAATTAACAAACAATCTGATGGCATACCCGATCGTTCTATTAGTCCTGCTTTAAGTGCATTAGTAATACAACATCCAAAAGCAGGTAATGCTGCAAAAGGAAAAGATCATTTACCGATATTTTTTAATGCAATACCTCCTATTGAAATGGCTAGATGCGTTCCTTACATAGACATTAGAGTATTAACTGAAAATTATCAAATTGATAAAGCAGGTAGTAAGACGGGACCTAGTAAACTAAACAATGCAGCATATATGCGGTTTATAAAAGAGAAATCTGGAAAGTTCATACTTGATGATGCTATAGGTTTTAACAACCTAAAACCAGTTGGTGCTTCTATTGATCAAGATGAGCGTAGCGCTCTTGAAAATATTGATGTTGCTTATATGGATCTATTTACTTCGCCACAAACATTAGCAAATGCTAATATAAACAAATCAGCCACAGGTGAATTTAAGGATTTAATTGGTGGGAATATAGAGGATGATCCTATACTTGAGCCTATTATGCCGTTTTTATCACTTGAGAGTGTTACTGTTAGCATAACAGGCGCAGGATACGGTATTATGGCTTCAAAAAGAGGATCACTTAAACTAATATTACATGATAGAAGTCGTTTAAGAGACTTAGCACCTTTAGTTTCTGTTTCTCAATTTGCAACAACAAAGATAATAATTGAGTATGGTTGGAATCATCCTGATGGCGGCGCTGGCTCTGATAACACTATCGGCAAATACTTAAATTCACTTAAGGAACGTTCTGTTTTTCAAGTGGTTAAGTGTGATTATGATTTTTCAGATGGTGGTGCTGTAGGTGTTAATATTGGATTAGCAGCTTACGGTTTTAGACAAACAGAGCGAGTGCATTGTGGCGCAGGACCCGAAGTCCCTCTAAACGTTTTTAGTGAATATATTACAGAAGCAGTTGAAGATTTGAGGAAAAATGTAGCAAAGGGTGATAAAGAAAAGGTACCTGAAGTTCGTCAAAAAATTAAATTATCTGAGCGAGCTGCTAGAAGTACAAGTAATTCTTTGTCATGGTCTGCATATAGAGCAGTTATGACTGCACTAAAAAGCGGAAACCCAGATGGGATAACGGCTCTAAGATATATTTTTGAATTGGAGACTTTAAATGGTCAAGCAAAGATAGATAGAAAGAAAGAAATGAAAACAGCATTAAGTTCTTCTGTTAATGATATCTTATATGATACAATAAGTGGTATTGATATATTCACAACTTTAGAAGAAGGAGGCTTATTTAATGAAGATTCGAAAGAAACTATGCTGCAAAGAGTTTACGGCAAAATTAAAGCACTTGAAACCCCACAGATTGTAGATCCTTTTATATCATCTTTGGTTTATAAGAGCAAGATTCTAAAAGATACGTTAGGCGAGGATCATTTACTAGGGGACTTTAATACCAGTAGCCCATCCCTTCAAAAAGCAAGATTTATGCTTAATGAGGGCATTGCGGCAGATATAAATAGTTCAACGAGTAAAGCACTTACTTCATATGTAACGTTAGGAAAAGCAATTGCAAGTTTTATTGGATATCCACTTGCAGCAACGTGCCTTTACGACGAAGTGCAAATGATATTCTACCCTTTAAATCACCAGTCTGCTGGTGCAAGAGTACACACAACAGCTAGTTTACCTATACCTATAAGTAAAATAAGAGAAGAAGTTCAAACTGCTGTCAAAACTAATTCAAACATATCTGTCAAGCGGATGTTTACAATGCTAGAAAGAATAGTAAAAGATAAAAACTTAGCTGTTTACAATGTATCAGACATATTCAGAGCTAATAGCGAATTTAATAAAAAAGAAGAAGCTGAACAGATTGATGCTATGTTGAGTCAAATGTGTGAGAATCCAAATGATACAACTTTTGGATTTTTAGACAATCCGGTGGTGGACAATCAAATATTATCTAATTACAATTATAATATTAATCCGGCAAATAATTTTCCCAACTCTAAGTCACTTGAATCGGGTTTATTTAGTAAAACGAAAGGTGGCGGGTTGCTTAGAAAGAGATTAGTTGAACTTTTAAGTGAGTGGAAGTCTCAAAAATCAAGTAAACTTAGATCTCAACTGTCTGATAAACTTAAAGAAATATATAGTAAAGACGAATTAGCAAGTGTCTTTCCAGGCTTTGATAGGTTTGTTCGTCCTAACATATCGTTAGACTTTGAAGTTATTGATGCAATTGATGCTGATACAAATACAGACACTAAATTTAGGTCAAGATTTATAAAACAAATAATAAAGCCTGCAAATACAATTAGTGGACTACATGAAAATAAGCTCATATTAAGGCTTCATATATATGATGAAGAAACTGTGATGTCGCCTGCTGAACATACACTAATGAGTACAATTACAGAAGGTACTACTGGTAATATAATAAAAGGTGGGGAAATTTCGAATATTGCAAAAAAATTAAACTTTAATCAAGCTAAACAATTCATAAAAAGATCATACCCAACTATTATTTATGGTGTAGCAGGCTCAACTGTAAGAAGCTTAGGTGTAAGCGCAAACACAGCAGGACAAATGGCAAATGTCTTAATGATGGAAAGCTATGGCAATTTAAAACAAGCACAAGTATCGGGCCCTAATTATGAATCTAGCTTTGAATCTGTTGAGATGTTGCCTAACACTGTTAGTTGTACTATAATGGGTATGCCTATGATAGGTAGAGGTAATACAATTTTCATTGATTTTGGTACAAACACAAGTTTAGATAACATATATACTGTTAAAAATGTTACTCATACTATAAGAGCAGGCGACTTTAGTACTACTTTAGATCTAGTACCATCAAACATGGGTTCTGTTTCTGGGTTTTCTAAAAATCTAAGCAGTCAATTAGAATTACTAGAATCTGAAAAGGCAACAACTTTAGTATCACCAAACGCTACTTAGTAATATAGTATTAATATTTAGTTGCACTAGCTTTAAAGTAGTACTAAAGTAAAATAATTGTGTAAATTTATAAAATTAACTGTATTAATTACATATGAACTTAGTTAAAACAAATAAAATTAAGACTTTAATCTTAAATAAAGAGTACTCTTTATCAGGAAATAGTCAGTATATCATTTTTAATAAAGAAGCTGATACTGATATAGAACTTAAGTCGCTTTCTTCAATAAGAATATTGTCAAATTTAGAGCCTATAAAAACAATAATTGATTTCTATCCTTCGTTAAATATTTTAAATACATCAGGAAGTTTAGATTATAAAACTTTATTAGGTAATAAAAAGTCTAAAGAATACGGAATATATCTAAAAAATAAAATTAAGCAAAGCTTAGGTCTATTAACGAGCTACCATACAGAAATATTTCCAATTAGAAAAAAATGTTATCAAAATTTAATTCAAGTAAAATTAGAAGATGAAGATTTAGCTGTTCCAGTCTATAATCATGAAGGTGTTACAGGAAGAACTAGTATAACTAAAGGTTTTAATTTTTTAACAATGAAGAAGAAAAAAAGAAAATTGCTTAAATCTAAAAATAATAATGTCTTAGTTGAAGTTGACTTTAAATCTTGTGAACCTTTCTTTTATCTTATTTCAAATGGTTACGATTTGGGAAATACAAGGGACGTTTATAAATGGATATCAGAAAATTATAATGTTAATATTCAATCTAGAGATAAGTTTAAAAGAGGCATATTATCAATGTTGTATGGCGCAAATGAGTATACTACTTCAAAAGTAATGCAAACAAGTATTAGCGTCGTTAAAAAAATAAAAGAAGATTTAGGTATTAATGAACTTAGTAAGAAGTTAAATAGCGAATTTGACACAAACGGCTTTGTTTTAAATTATTACGGTCGACCAATTACAAGTAATAATAATTTAGTTAATTATTGGATTCAATCGTCAGCTGTTGATTTTTGTTCTTTAGCATTTTATGAATTTTATAGACAACATAAAGTCAAACCTTGCTTTTTTATTCATGACAGTATGACATTTGAAATAGAAAAAAATAGAATCAATATGCTGAACGATATAAAAAATATTATTGAATTTAAGTCAAATATTTCTATTCCTGTTGAATTTAGTATATTGTCATGAATAATTATAGTTATGAGAAAATTAAATGAAATAGGAATAGGTTCTTTTCGTCCTGGTAGAGAACCGCAAGGAAGTCATATTAGATCTATAGATCTACACGGTCCTACAGCAAATGCTGACAGCATTGCTTCGCAAAGAATGCAATATCAAGCACCGCCAAAAGATAAAGAACACGAAGACTATAACGAAGAAGAAGATAATGAAGTGATTATCTTAGATTATCGTGTTTATAAAAATGGTAAGTACTGTTTAATTGAAACGTTAGTAAACATTAACGAGTCTTATTCAGACAAGTTTGATACAATGATGAACAAGATATCGAGACAAGCAAATAAAAGAGCTGGCAGTATTGACTCACTACCTGACTTAGAAGATAAAATAAAGTCTGAAGATAACAAAATTGAAGAATTAGATGATTTAGGTGAAATGTCAGGTGCAGGCGCTATAGGCGGCGGACCTGCAGGTCCACTTGGTTATACAGCAAAAGGTAAACGTGAGACTCCAGCGCAAAGAAGAAAACGACAAAAGTTTAATATAACAAAGTCTTACCCATATACAAAATAAAAGAATTAAAAAATAAAACAATTTTGATAAATCTTCTTTTAACGATGTAGTATTAATTGTTCAACAAATCTATTAAGTTTTGAACATTATAAGTTAAACATTGAAAAGGAGAAAACATGGCACTAGATTTTGATGCTATTAAACGTAAATTAGAAAGACTGAGTGGTAACAACACTAGCAGAAACGTAATGTGGAAACCTGAAGAAGGGAAAGAATGTGAAATTCGACTTCTATCATTTCCAGATAATGAAGGTCAACCGTTTAAGGAGTTGATGTTCTATTATAACATTCCAGGACAACGAGGACTTTTGGCGCCAAGCCAATTTGGTAAGCGTGACCCAATCCAAGAGCTTATTGATAAATTGCGAGGTGAAGGAACAAAAGAAAGCTATGAAATGGCAAAGAAATTGTATCCTAAAATGAGAATTTATGCACCAGTTATTGTTCGAGGTGAGGAGTCTGAAGGTGTTCGTATTTGGGCATTTGGAAGACTAGTATACCAGGCGCTACTTTCGTTAATGATGGATGAAGATTATGGTGATATTACTGATCTTAAAACAGGTACTGACGTTAAGGTTAAATGTACAAAGCCACCTGGGCAACAGTGGGCAAAAACAGAAGTGATGCCAAAGCGTAAAGCTTCACCTGTATCAAAAGACCCTAAACAAACAAAGGAATGGATATCAAATATTCCTGATATTAATACCGTCTTTCAAACTAAGTCATATGACGAATTGAGCAATATTATTAATAACTGGCTGAATAGTGACGAAGTAGAAAGTGAAGGATCAGATTGGTCATCAAATAAACAAAATCAGACAAATGAAAACAAGACAAGTGAAAGCAAGACAAGCGAAAGCTCAGATAGTAGCAAGGGTGAAACATACTCTAATTTAGACGATGCGTTTTCTGATTTAATGAGTTAATAAAAAACAAAATAATTTAATTTTAACCCAGACACTTAAGTGTCTGGGTTTTTTTGTATTTAGCTAAATACTTATATGTCATACAGTGGGGTAATAATGCATACAAGTAAAGCATATTTAAGATCACAAATTGAAAGAAAAGTTATGGAACAGATTACAGTTAAAGAGCTTAATGAAATAGCAAAAGAACTTTATCCTTACTTTAAAGAATCAATTTTAGAAGAACGAGCTAGCTTAAGAGCGCACATGCTTGTTGCGGGTCATTTTGATTTATATGAAGAGATTCTCAAAGAAGATAAAATATTAAACGAAGGCCTTTGGAACACTGTCGCAGATGTAGGAATTACTGTTGGTCAAATGGTTGGTGGTAGTGTAGGTCAAGCTGCAGGTGTAGCAGGTTTATTAAAGTATACACCAGAATTTCAAAACAATCTAGACAAACCATTTTTGGACTGGTTTTTTCCATTCATAAGCGTATTCTTTTCTGCACAGGCATTGTTATTCCCTATGCCAGCTACAGCTACTTTAAAAGGAATTCTTTCAGGATTTGCAAAAGGTGTAAAGAATATCATATCTGGTGCAGGTGGTATACTTGCAAAAGGCGCTATGCTTGCTTTAACAAAAGGACGTGGCTTTTTTATGACTGTAGTAAAATTATTTAAAAAAGCTATAGCCGGCATGGGTTCTATGGTTGGTAAAGGTGGCGATAAGGTTGCTAAACTTGAAGCAAAGTTAGGTGGTTCCGGTTCTCTCGGAAAAGTTATGAAGTCTTTAAAAGGTGCAATTGATGAATTCGTTAAGAGATTAAACGTTTTAGTAATAGGCTTAAAAAACTTAGGTAAGACAAATGTTAAAGACGCACCAGGCCTGGTTAAAAACATTTTAACTAAAGCATTTGTAACTTCTAAGGATAAATTAGATGATGCAGCTGCATTATTAAAAGGGACCAAAGCTGGAAAAGCAATAGCTACAGCAAAAACCAAAGCAGGCAGAACATTAGAGAAAGCATTGAAAGGCGCCAAAACAGTAACAGCATCTGATGACATTGCAAAGCTAACTATAAAGGGTGCCCAACTCAAGGGTATGGGTGCAACATCAGCGAAAATATCAGGTATTATTGGCGGAAGATTGACAATGAATTATTTGGACGATGCCGGAAAGATCATATACTCATCTGCAATTTCTGGTGATGATTTAGTAAAAATATTAGCCAAAAATCCAAAAGTTAAAAAATGGATGCTCAGCAATTTAGATGATGCTGGAAGAAAAGTTGCATCAACAGCTTTGTATACAGCTTCAAGCTCATCAAAGGCAATGTCTGTTGCAGCAACAAAGGCTGGCGCAAAAGTTTTAAGTAAAAGTATGAAAGCTTTTAAACAAGCTATTACAAAAGCATCTCAAGGTGGTCGTGAAGCATTAAGTAAATGGTTACGGGGTTATATGAAAAAGAATGTTGATAAAATGGACGACTTGCTAAAGCCTTTATACGGAAGATCTTACGATGGAATAGGAACATTTGTTGGTTTGACATCTGGTGGCGCATTTAAATTTGCTGGTAAAAATCTTAATGGTACTGTAATGACAGTTTCTAAGTCAGGAAAAACAGGCGCAACTTATATTGATAAAGTTTTAAATCAAAAATTGGCTGGGAACTTATTGAAAGACTTGGCTCAAATTAAAAAACCTATGATGGATATAATATTGAAAGGTTTTGCTCCCCATATACCTAGAGTTGCTAAAGAATTAGCACGTGTAACTGCTGCTTCACAAGGTGGGGGCTTTGATGATTTTGATAAAGATAGTTATATGAGCCCAATAAAAAGTAAACCTTCTGCTAGCGGAATGACACCAATATCAGAATCAGCATTATTAGAAGAATTAATATGGGAATCAAGATTAAAAAATAGCTTATTACACCAACAAAAATTAATTAATCTAATTGATTGAAAAAATTAGTTTTTTGCTATATAATCTACTAAACAAGGAGTAGATAATGACAAAAAATGATGATTTCACGTCACAATTAATAAGGTCGCTTAACAAAGATTATAAAACAAAGGTAGCTTATAATCTTTCTGAGGATGAAAGCCCAACGCAAGTTAAACGATGGGTTTCGTCTGGTTCTAAAATGTTAGATTATATTTGTGCAAATAAACCAGATGGTGGCTTTCCTGAAGGAAGAATTGTAGAAATCTTTGGACCACCATCCATCGGAAAGTCTCATATAGCAACGCAGATAGCCCGTAGCACACAACAAATGGGCGGCATTGTAGTTTACATAGATACAGAAAACGCAACGTCTATCGAGAATCTGGGGAACCTTGGTGTTGATGTTGCACAACGCTTTGTTTATGTTGATACACACTGTACTGAAGAAGTACTTGATCTAGCTGAAAAGACAATATTAAAAGCTAGAGCAATGGAGAAAGATGTACCAATTACCATCATCTGGGATTCAGTTGCAGCTTCATCACCGAAAGCTGAATTACTAGGTGACTATGATAAAGAAACAATAGGTTTGCAAGCTCGTGCAATATCAAAAGGCATGCGAAAGATAACAGGTGTAATAGGCCAAACTAATACACTTTTTGTAATACTCAATCAGATAAGAACGAAAATAGGCGTAATGTATGGTGATCCTGATACTACACCTGGCGGAAAAGCTATCCCCTTTCATTCATCAATTAGAATCAAGCTTGGCGCAGGTCAACAAATTAAAAGCGGCGATGATGTTATTGGTATTCAAGTTTGGGCAAAAACTGTTAAAAATAAAGTCGCCCCGCCTTTTAGAAAAGTTAACTTTCAAATTCACTTTGGTAAAGGTATTGTTGAACATGAAGAAATGTTTGACTTATTAAGAAAGCATGGCATAGTAAATCACAAAGATCGTTCATATCAAGTATCAGGTACTGGTGGTTGGAAGTCTATAGAGCTATTTGATGAAAACGGTATTATTATTGATTCTAAAAAGTTTAGAAAGATAGAATTTAATGAAATCATAGAAGATGACTTTTGGGGTCCGATTGTTGATATCATACTTAAAGATGCGATGGTAAAGAAAATGGGCACTTCAGACGGTGTAGATATTGATACAGACTCATATGAAGAGATGAAATCATTAGCAGATCAACTGGATATGTAATGGTAAAAAATAGAGTACTGATTTTTGACGCATTAAATGTATTTATGCGTCATTATATTGCACACCCCGCAATGTCTGGTAATGGAGAACAAATAGGTGGTATTGTTGGTTTTTATTATAATCTAATTGGATTGGTTGAAAAATGTAATCCTGAAAGTGTTATTGTTGTTTGGGAAGGTGGTGGTTCTAAAAGAAAACGTGATTTATATCCTGATTATAAAAAAGGAAAACGACCGCCTAGGATGAATCGATACTATGATAAAGAAGAGATACCTGATTCATTAGAAAATAGAAATTTTCAGATGAGTACGCTTATAGGCATCTTATCTAATTTACCAGTTTGTCAAATTTATGTAGAAGATGCAGAAGCAGATGATGCAATAGGTTATATGTCAAAATACAAGTTACGTAATAAAAATAAAATAATTGTGTCAGCTGATCATGATTATTATCAACTCTTAGGTGACAACACAATTATCTATTCACCCACTGTCAAAGACTTTGTCAATACAGCTAGTGTGATAAAAAGATTTAATGTGCATCCTAATAACTTTTGTCTTGCAAAATCTATAGTAGGAGATAAATCAGATAATATTCCGGGAGTCCCGGGAGTTGGCTTTAAAAAGCTTTCAAAAGAGTATAAGGAGTTTACAAACCCTGAGTTTGAAGGAAACTGTTCTCAGCTGTTTGTTGAAAACGCAGCAAGAGTCGAAAGCTCAAAAAAGAAAATATATAAAAGCATAAAAGAATGTGAAACATTAATTGAAAGAAATCATAAGTTAGTATATCTAGACGTTAATAATTTAGTACATTACCAAACAAAAAGAATTGATGAAGCTATTGAAAATTTTAATCCTGCATGGAATAATCTTAAAGCAATTAAACATTTAAACGAAAACAATATAAAGAATATAGACTTTCTAAAGCATGGTTACTTGCTAAGAACGTTAACTAAAGGAATACTATGGTGATGGAAAACTCCAACTACTTTTCAAAATATGGAAAAGACTTTCAAGAAAAAATCTTTCAAGCATTACTGAACGATCATACTTGGTCATCACAAATGATGGAAGTAATGCAATATGATTACTTCGAACTCAAATATTTGCAGTTTTTATGTGACAGGTTTTTTAGTTTTTATACCAAATATCGTAATTTCCCAACAATGCAACTACTTGTCTCTATTATTAGGGATGAATTGACTGCTGGTGATGACATTATTTTGCGAGAGCAAGTCATTGAATATTTGACAAGAATGAAAGCTTCACCAAACTTAGGCGACTTAAAATTTGTAAAAGATAAAACGCTTGATTTCTGTAAAAAACAAGCATTGCAACAAGCACTTGAAGAAAGTGTAAAAGCAATTAAACAAGAAAATTATGAATCTGTATTGAACATTATGAAAGATGCAGTTTCCAAAGGATCATCATCAACAATTGGTCATGAATTTTTTAAAGATCATGACGCAAGATTTGTTTTAGTTGATAGAGCAACCTGTGCTACAGGTATAAAACATTTAGATCAAAAAGATGTACTAAATGGTGGATTAGGAAGAGGAGAAATAGGTGTTGTTGTTGCGAATACAGGTGTGGGAAAATCACATTATCTCGTTGCTATGGGTGCTGAGGCATTGCGTCGTGGAAAAAATGTTGTACATTACACTTTTGAATTAACTGAGACATCAGTTGGTATAAGATACGACAGTAATTTGTGTAATATTCCATCTAATAACGTTGTTGAAAACAAGGAAACAGTTTTAAAAACTTATGAGGAAAATGATTTTGGCAGGTTAATAATTAAGCAATACCCAACAGGTGCAGCAAGCATTATTACACTCAGGAATCATTTAGAAAAACTTGAAATGAAAGATTTTAAACCCAGCTTACTCGTTATCGATTACGCGGATATTATGCGTTCTACACGTACTTACGATTCACTTAGACATGAACTTAAATTAGTATACGAAGAAATCAGGAACCTCGCAATGGAATTAAACATACCCGTTTGGACAGCGTCACAAGCAAACCGCGATTCTGCAAAATCAGAGATTGTTGGTTTAGAAAATATGTCAGAAGCATATGGAAAAGCGATGGTAGCAGATGTTGTTGTATCATTATCGAGAAAGCCGATGGAAAAAGCAACAGGTGCAGGTCGACTCTTTGTGGCAAAAAATCGTGCTGGTCGCGACGGATTAATGTTTCCAATCAGAATTGATTGTGCAATGTCAAAAATTGAAGTACTAGACGACGTTAGAGAAATGTCAATTGTAGATGCGATAGAACGTGACAATGCTGGAACAAAAGATATGTTAAAATCAAAATGGAAAGAGATAACAGGAAAAGGTAATTAAGGAGAATGAATGCACACATACAATGAGGTTTTAAAAGCAAGTTTGGATTATTTTGGTGGCGATGAGTTAGCTGCTAGTGTCTTTGCAGGCAAGTACGCTTTGCAAGATGCAAAAGGTAACTATTTAGAAAAGTCACCTGAGGAAATGCATGAACGTTTAGCAACAGAGTTTTCAAGAATTGAAAACAAATATCCTAATTCTATGGGCAAAACTGAAATATACAACTTACTCAAAGACTTTAAGTATATAGTACCGCAAGGTTCACCAATGAGTGGCATTGGAAATGAGGCAAAGATTCAGTCTTTGTCTAATTGTTTTGTTATTGAATCACCTGCAGATTCATATGCAGGCATTCTAAAGACAGATCAAGAACAAGTTCAGATAATGAAAAGAAGAGGCGGTGTAGGTTTTGATATATCTACAATCAGACCAAAAGGTATGTATACTTCAAATGCAGCAAAGACAACAGATGGAATTGAAGTATTTTTAGATCGTTTCTCTAATAGTTGCCGAGAAGTAGCGCAAGGTGGGCGACGCGGTGCGCTGATGCTTTCAATTAGTGTACATCATCCGCAAGTTATGGATTTTATTAAGATAAAAAGTAATTTAACAAGGGTTACCGGTGCTAATATTTCTGTAAGAGCTACAGATGAATTTATGAATGCTGTTCAGAATAATGAAATGTATCAACAACGCTGGCCTGTTGATGCTACAAATCCAGAGGTTAGCTTAGAATTTAGTGCAAAAGAAGTATGGGATGCATTAATTGAAGGTGCACACACATCAGCTGAACCAGGAGTTTTATTTTGGGACACAGCAACAAGAATGACACCAGCTGATGCATATACAAGTGAAGGCTTTGGTTCTGTATCAACAAACCCGTGTGGCGAAATTATACTTTCACCATATGATAGCTGTCGCTTAATGCTTGTAAATCTTACATCTTTTGTTAAGAATGCTTGGGAAGGTAATGCTACCTTTGATTACGGAAAATTTAGATTAATTGCGATGAAAGCACAGCGCCTTATGGATGATATGATTGATTTGGAGATTGAGCAAATTGACAAGATTCTAGACAAGATTGACAAAGATCCGGAAACAGATGAAGTCAAATACTACGAAAGAAATTTATGGCATACAATAAGACAGGTAGCTTTAAAGGGTAGAAGGACTGGATTAGGGATTACTGGGTTAGGTGACACGATTGCAATGTTAGGACAGACTTATGGGTCAGATGAATCTATTAAAACAACTGAAGAAATATATAAATGGTTAGCACTTGCATCATACGAAGAATCAATAATATTAGCAAAAGAACGCGGTGCTTTTACAATATGGGATTTAGAAAAAGAATCTAAACATCCGTTTTTAAATAGAATCATCTCTGAATTGTTACCTTATAGAGTTGAAGAATATCGCACATATGGACGTAGAAATATTGCAAACACAACCACAGCACCTGCAGGTTCTGTTTCTTGTTTAACACAAACAACAAGTGGTATAGAACCAGCATTTATGCTTTATTATAAGCGTCGTAAAAAGGTTCAAAACAATGAAGAAGTAATGTTTGTTGATGATCTAGGTGATGAGTGGACAGAATTTACTGTTTATCATCATAAATTCAAAGAATGGCTTGATTGGTGGGATGCAGATTATTTCGATCAAGAAGATACACTACAACACGCAATGGCATTTACTCCTTATTACGGAGCAACTGCTAATGAAATCGATTGGCGCGCAAAAGTTAAACTCCAGTCAGTCGCACAGAAATGGATATGCCATGCAATTTCTAATACAACAAACCTTCCCGCAGATGTTGATGTGGAAACAGTAAAAGACATCTATATGTTAGGATGGGAATTAGGTTGTAAGGGCATCACAGTATATAGGGATGGCTCTAGAAGCGGCGTTCTGGTATCTGCTGAAAACAAAAAAGAAAAAGCACAATCTTTTGTTTCTCGACATGCACCAAAAAGACCAGAAACTTTAGAATGTGACATATATCATACGTCTGTTAAGGGTCAGAAATGGGTTATGTTAATTGGATTGCTGAATGGTAAACCATACGAAATAATTGGTGGTGAAGCTGAACAAATTGAAATTCCTAGAAAATATAGAAAAGGACAGCTGACTAAACGCGCTTTTAAGACAGCAAATTCTAAGTATGATTTACAAATTGGAGAAGAAGAAGATTCACTTGCAATTAGAGATGTTGTTAGTGTTTTTGCTAATGCAAATTATGCAGGATATACAAGAACTATTAGTTTAGCGCTTCGTCACGGTGCTCCTGTGCAATACCTTGTAGAACAGATGCAAAAAGATAAAGAAGCAGATTTGTTTTCATTCTCAAAAGTTATTGCCAGATGTCTTAAGAATTATATAGATGATGGAACATCTGCAAGTGATAAGATTTGTAGTGAATGTGGAACAGAAGATAGCTTAGTATATCAGGAAGGTTGTGTAACATGTAAAAGTTGCGGCTCTGGAAAGTGTGGGTAGTATGTTGGTTCTGTGATTATGATTTAGGTAATTAAATTAATTTATATGGGGGCGTTTATTTCGCACCATTTGTTTATATAATAATAAAAATAGGAAGGTAAAGATGCTTTGGAAATATAACGTTGCAAAAGAAGTTAAAGAATTCGAGTTACATCACACACCAATCATTATAACTGTTAATAAGTTTGATGAAGACTCAGCGAAAGAATTTAGATCAAAAGTCGCAATGGCACACAATACAGGTCAGAAAATTATTCCTGTTGTTATTGATTCTTATGGAGGTCAAGTTTATTCACTGATGTCAATGATATCAACAATAAAAAATTCAGAGTTACCAGTTGCAACAATTGTTGAAGGTAAAGCAATGAGTTGCGGTGCTATTTTACTTTCTTTTGGAAGTGAAGGTTATAGGTTTGTAGACAAGGATGCAACTGTAATGATTCATGATGTTTCGTCATCACACTTTGGAAAATCTGAAGAAGTTGTTGCTAGTGCAAAAGAAACAGAACGATTAAATGAAATTGTCTATAAGATGATGGCACAAAATTGTGGCAAAAAAGATGATTATTTTTTAAAGCTAGTTGATAAGAAAAAGCACGCTGACTGGTTTTTAGATGCTGATGAATGTGTTAAACACGGTATAGTTAATCATATTAGAGTTCCAAAAATAAGTGTTAACGTGGATGTTGCTATAGACTTTGAATAATTATTACTATAGATAGGAGCAAATAGCTATGGTAAACCCAGTAATAAGAAGATTAGTAAGAGAGTCTGTAAGGGAAAAATTGTTAGAAAGATCAGCAGATGTATATAGTAAATTTGTAGATGAAATAAAAAGGTTTGCAAAGCTAGCTTCAAATAAAAGTCTAAATAAGCAAGAGTATAATGATTTTATTAAAAAATACTCTTTACCTAGCGATCTAGATCCGAACAAAATAATTGATATTGTCAATAATTCAAACAGCGATAAAGAAATAATCAATAGTCTACAAAACTTATATTCTGATATTACAAAAAATGCGTCGCTTAATCAAGCCCATCAAGCTGCAGATCCGGCTTCTAGAACAGGATCTGCAAAAATCATAGACAAACTTATGAAACATATATGGCAAAGTGAAGCCAAGAATTACCCTGATTTCTGGGAAAATTTTGAGACTTGGCATGCTGTAGGCGGCATTATTGATGCTAATGTAGGGATTGATTATTCTATTTATAAAAGTTTTCCTGCTATCATGTTAGATGAACTTTCGTGTTACGGCTCACCAGGAGCCTCAACTGACAAACTAAACACAAAAATACAAGAAATAATGTTAAATAATCCAGGTCTAGGCTGGGATGAAAAAGTTCATTTTAGGATAAAGGGTAATATTACTTTTGCTGCACATTTCGATATAGTTACTGAATGGTTGAAGTTAAAAAAAGAAAATTCAAAAGAAAATTTCAAGAAACATGCAGACTTTTCAAGAATAGCGCTAAATTCAGAATCTTTAATTGTAGGCCCAGAAGATAAGATTACTGATAAAACTGTAACAGGTAACAATTACAACGAAATTATTGTTCAGGGCGGGATTGTTACAGGTATATGTTGTGATATTGTAAAAATGATTGGAATGCCAGGAGTCGATGCTGATATTGAAACTATATCGAGATTCTACTTTTTTACTAAAAAAGAAATTGAAACTTTTAATGCTGTATCGACTGGAGACTATCAAAAGGATTGGATGTTTATATCAAAATCACTAAAAAGCAGTGACAGAATACCTCTTTTGAAGATTCTTAATAACACGAAATTAATAATGAACCTACCGAAATTTGCAAAACTACTGGATCATTTTCATAAGAGTTATCCATTCTATGATATTAAAACTGGAAAAAAGTTGTCTAGCGAAATGATATACTTGATAAAAGCAAACGTCAATATGTTTAGGGGTCTATTGAAAGACAGACAAACTATGTGGGATGCAGGAGAAAGTATTGATCGATTTAGGGACAGTGAAAGAACATTTAACTCTATGGTATACGGTGTAGGAAGTGTCTTAAATCAACCATTTATCAAGTTTGATAGTAAGAAGCTTGATATGTTAAATGATGAAGATATAAATAGCTTTGTAAGCGATTATACGAATAATGTTCCGGTTTTTTCTTTTGATGCCTATGGGAACACGGGTTCCTCCAACAAGAGCAATATAGTAAAAATGTATGAGATGGATAACAAATACTATAAAAAAGCTCTAGAAGCTTTTTATGATATAATATCAAATACTGACGAGCTTAGAGCTATGAAGAAATACTCCACAGAAACAGCACGCAAAATCAGCCCAAAAAATATCCAGCGCATGAAAGATATTGCTAAGAAGCTTAATGATATCTTTTATTACTTGTCGAAAGGCGGCGATATAGAAGAAGATCAAATCAAAGAGTATACAAAATTAATGTACAGCGGCTTGACGCTACTCATTAAAATTAGCGACGCAACTAAGTAGAAACAATATTAATGTGGATATTGCTATTAATTTAGAATAATTATACTTATTCGGAGGATTAAATGTACGATGCTTTATTAGGGTACATAGGTTGTACTAAGGCTTTACAAACGTGGTTTCATGCTGCGCATCATGTTACAAAGGGCGTAGGTTTCGCAGGTGACCATGTTAATTTGTATGGCGAGATATACAATGGTGTATTGGAAGACTTTGATAAATTGGTAGAAAAGGCAATAATAATAGCAGACACAGAATCAGTTGCGTGTCCTATTATGCTAACAGAAATTGCTATAAAAGTTTTAAAAAAATACAATTCACCCGCTGGACAAGGCGCTGATGTAATTGCTGCGCTAGGTTTGCAGTTTATAAGAGACCACATTGATAATTTAACGGAATTATACAAAATACTAGATTCTTATAATTTGTTAACACTGGGTATGGATGATTACTTAGCTTCTGCAGCAAATAAATACGAAGGGTACGTTTATTTACTAACTCAACGTGTTAAACGAGGAATATAATAATGGATGATAAAATATTTTATAATGAGTGTTCAGCAGCAAAGTTAGGTTGGACTCCTGACTGGTTCGGATGTAGTGAGTTTGATGAAGACTTAATAGCTGCTATTAAATCTTGGCAGAATAAAAACAAATTAAAAGCAGACGGATTATGTGGCCCAGGAACACATCGAAGAATATATACAGAAAGACAAAGTAAAATTGATGATTACGAGCCTGATAATATTGCTGATAAGGATGAATCTTTCATAGTCCATCATGGAAATTTTATTCCAATAGACTGGCCAAAAGTTGTTCTCTGGTCAGAAGAAAAAGGTTACAAAGCCAGAAGTGGTTATACAAAGTATTTTGAACCAAGAAACATTAATATGTTCGTAAATCATTGGGATGTGTGTTTAAATAGTAAGACTTGTCACAAAGTTTTAGCTAAACGAGGCTTATCTGTTCATTTTTTAATTGACAATGACGGCACAATATATCAACTCTTAGATACAAATCACGCAGCTTATCACGCAGGAAGTAAAAAACTCAATCATAGTTCAATTGGTGTCGAAATATCAAATGCTTATTATCCGAAATATCAAGATTGGTACAAGCAAAATGGATATGGAGAACGACCGATTATAAGCGGTGAGTCTGTGCATGGTAATGCCATGGAAGATTTTACGGGTTTTTATAATGTCCAGCTTAATGCACTTAAAGCTTTGTGGCAAGCAATAAATGTAGGCGTCGGAATTCCTTTAAAGTGTCCGCTAGATAAAACAGGCAAAACACTTAAAGGCGTTTCCACTTCAGTAGCTTCCGGTAGATTCAAGGGGATTGTTAGTCATTATCATATGACACGTAAAAAAATTGATTGTGCAGGGTTGGATATAAAAACATTGATAGAAGAGCTGCAGTAAATTAAAAAAGAATTTACTTTTTTGACAGAATAAATATATTTATATGTTTAAGAGCTTTCCTCTTATGTGTATTTGTTTTAGTTTCGTTTTAGTTTAAGTTAGAGTATAGTTGATGACAGCCTTAAGAGTCACCGAATCTTCGGGTTCAGTTGGTGCATTACAAATATCAGATGGTTTTGGAGGATTTAACCCTTCAAATGTACTGTTCAATACTGCATCACTAGGGATTCAGTCCGGAATAGTATTTGGTTCTGATACCTCTCTTTTTATAAGCGGAACAATATCTTCAAAAGATACAGGAACACCCGGAACTGCTGTTTTTGGCGGCGATGTTGTAGTCTCAGGAACACTATACGCTGAAAATCAAGTTTTAGAAGTTAATGAAGCTTCATTAGGACAGCTTCTTGTTTCTGGTAGTTTAGAAGTAAAAGATTCTATAATTGCTACTGATACCAGAATAATGTTCATGTCTGGTGGCGCTAAAGCATCTGTAGATGAAGGTGGTTATCCTGACGTTAACTTTTTTATCTCAGGTTCAAAAGGTACAACAGGTACATCAGTTAGGGGTACAACACTTTTTGGTGGCGATGTCGTTATATCGGGAACGCTCCATGGAGGTTCACCGCTTAAGATTGCAGGTGGAATGGAAGTTGCTGGTGCTGCAGCATTTGCTGATTCCATGGAGTTTCAAAAGCCACCTTCGTTCTTAGACGGCTTTAATGTTTCAGGTGGTAGCGGTATATTCGCAGAACCACCAAAGTTTTCTGCCGGTTTTACTGTAACCGGTTCAACAGCATATGACACTGCGCCAAGATT